>Ga0210406_10003754_pt1 | contig 16493 bp, 10 predicted proteins | sample IncBWC30MmetaG_FD_155454 | JGI IMG/M metagenome (GOLD analysis project Ga0210406, IMG submission 155454) | Forest soil microbial communities from Barre Woods Harvard Forest LTER site, Petersham, Massachusetts, United States - Inc-BW-C-30-M | ecosystem: Environmental > Terrestrial > Soil >... | reverse complement strand
CAGGAAGGACGCGAACGGCGTTCCCGCTCCATTTCCAAGTAACTGGCTCATCACAGAGCCGTTGAAAGTGTAACCACCTTCCAGTATGTTGTAAAAAGCCGCCGTGCCGTAAGCATTTAGTATTCGGCCATCGGCCCCAAACTTCATGGTGTGCTTACCCTTGGTCCAAGTGACGGTATCAAGGACCTGCTTCGTGCTCTGATTGGCGGTGGAGGAGTTCCCAAATGTAGGAACAAAACCCGCTATCACGATGTTCGGAACGATATCGTAGCCGGCCGGCGGCGGCGTCGGGAGGTTAGTCAAGCCCAGCGTGTTCGCCGCCTGCTGCGCGGTGATTCCGAAACTGCTCGCCTCGTGATTTGAGCTATACCCGACGCGCAGTTCATTGATGACGGTCGGCGAGATGGTGAAGTTCCAGCCCACAGCCAAGGCTTGATCTACCTCGGGAACCGCGTTCGATCCCTGAGCGATGCTCACGGGCGGCCCACTCCCAAAGTTGCTAAGCGGCACTTGAAACGCCCGCTTGTTTTTATAGGTGTAGCGCGCAAAGAATTGGTGCTTGGAGCCAACGTACTGATCCAGACGGACATCGCCCTGATTGCTCTTGATCGGAATGAGAAAGTTGGCCAGGTAGTTGTTGGCGATCGCGCCGGAAGGCCCATAGTTCGGCAGCGGGAAAAACAATCCCAGCGCCTTTTGCGAATAGCTACTGATTTGGCTGGCGGGAATCTGGTTGTTGGGATATCCGATGAGAGGATCTGAATACGCGGAAAGATCGCCGCTGCGCATCGCAGCAGTTGGAACGCTCTCCACTACGGGCTGCGATTTGGGTAACCGCAGGGCCTCAAAGCTGCCAAAGAAGAACGTCTTGTCGCGCCCATTGTACAATTTCGGCAAAACTACAGGGCCGCCCATATAAATCCCGAAGTTGTTCATCTTTAGCTGTGGCGTGGTGCGGCTGAAGAAGTCGGCGGCGTTCATGTAGTTGTTCTGCAGATTCTCAAACGCGCCGCCATGCACCGAATTCGTGCCGGCCTTGGAAATGGTGGTGACGTCGGCAACGCCGCCGAATTCCGCGGAGTTTATGGTTTCTCCAATGCGAATCTCCTCAATCGCATTGAAAGACGGAAATAATTCGGAGATCGCGCCCGCCCCGCCTTGGCCGTTGAAACTCCCCGGACCCATGGTACTGATCCCGTCAATACTCATCGAAAGCTGGGTGGGTAGCGTGCCGGCGACGGAAATGTTGCCATTCGCGTCTGTCTGCACGCCCGGTTGAGCGGTAAGAGTGGACATCGCACTGGTTGACCCGCTGGCGCGAGTGGTAATTGCGACCGGCAGGTCTACCAGCTCCCGCGCGCCTTTCGTTTCGGCAATGCTCGACGTATCCGTCTGAACCACGATACCCGCAGTCGCTTCGACATTGACCGTGGTAGTCTGGCTAGCGATTTTTAGATCGGCGTCCACGCGCTTGGTTTCGCGGGCGCCGAGGTCAAAGTTCGCGAATCGAACCTGCTCAAAGCCAGTGGCGCTGATCTCGAGTTGGTAATTTCCCACATCGAGGTTGCCGAACTGGAACGAACCAGTATCGCCCGTCAGCGTAGAGCGTGCCGAGTTGGTTCCCTTGTTGAGAAGTTTAACGGCTGCGCCGGCCACAACCGCGCCGTTGGGGTCCTTGATGGTGCCCAAAATAGTCCCGGACGTCGATTGGGCATTCGCGCACGCGGCCAGGCAGAAGGCGAGCAGAGCGAAATGGAAGTACCTTTGTAAAAAATGCACAAACACCCTCCCAGGAGGTTCGGCACTGGTCTTAATTCAGTGAGCTAGAGAGTTTTCGGTTTAGGCTTGGTGTCTAGCGGCAGGACAAGACCATGACACCGACAGCGGGCGGCATGGCCCGCCGTCACAGTTAGCCGGTTCACTCGGAAGTAGAACCCAACTTGGTGCTTGCTTACGTGGAGTAGCAAAAAGTATATGTCGCCTGCGATTGATTGTCAATAGCGTTATTTGGGCGTTATTTGGGCCGCGTTATTTGGGCCCTGCCCTTATTTGGGCCCTGGCAATGTTCCTCGGTTTCAGGACTATCGGGACGTAGCCGGGTACAAGCTCACGGCATTGTCATGCAAGTAGCCACGCGCGATCTCTAACGCCTTATCCTCGGTTATTTCATTCGAAGCCACCATTTCGGCGAGAGCGGCCGCCAGAGCGTCGCGCGCCGAGTAGACGGCTAACCAGTACGACTCCTCTGCACCTAGAGCCGTACTGAATGGATACGCGTCGCTCCCGAACGTAATCTTCTCAGGGTAGGTCTCCAGCCAGAGCTTCAAGACATTCTTCATTTCTGAAGGGTAAACCAGCGTTTCGATTTCCGAGGTATCGATGTAAACATTCTTCATCGAGGCCAGCCAGATCACCTCCCGGAAATACGGGTAGCCGCCATGGATGAGGACGAAGGTTGTGTTGAGGTAACGCGGGTCTTTGACCACGTTCTCCAGATTGAGGACGCCGCCCTTCCGCAGGCTGAAATAATCTCCTTCCCCCACCGCCGTGTGAATATGCACCGGCAACTTTAGCCGGCCACCCTCCGTGACCAGGTAGCGAAAAACGAAATCCTGGAAGGTCTTGTATTCCTCCGGCGTGGGGACGCCGCCCGAATGGTATTTCTGATAAACAGCGGCCGCCGCCGGGCGTGGCGGATCGGCAAAATACAGCGAACGGAAGTAGCCGGCCTCAAACTTCTCGGCAATGGCGCCCTTCTTCTGGTTCTCCTCGAGAATGCGCGAAACGAAAGCCAGATAGTCATCGAAGCTATTGGGCAAGCGGCTGACGCCGGCTTGCTGCATGTAGCGGTGTAGAACTTTTTCCTGGAGCGGGATGTACACGCCTTCGTCGGGATTCTCCGCGGTCACGACCTTGTTATCGAAGGGGAACAGGAACGAGTCCACGAAGAATACCCAACGGAACCTTTTCGGGTTCAGGTAGCCGATCATGGCCACGCGATTGGCCACCGAGGACTCGATGCCGCACTGGTCGAGGATGCGGTCCCAATAACTGGTGCCGCCGGCTTTCTCAGCCGCACTGGATCGCTCCTGCAGCCACTGCATGTGCGCCTCGGACAGGTCTGAATAGGGATAGTCGAACAAAGCCTTGACCGCCGCTACCAGTTCCGGGTTCGTCTCGCGCTCGCGGAAGGGCAGGTGTTGGGGCGGAGTGGCCTGAGCGTCGACGTCGGAGTCGTCGCCAAATCCCGGGTGCGCGTGGTGGTCGAAGATCTTAATCGATTTAATTTTCTCTAACAAGCGCTGATAAATCCCCTGGACATCTCCTGAGGGCAGTGCGCGCGACTGCGCCCATACAGGTAGTGTCCCTGCGGCGGCCAGGATTGCTGTGACAAGCCAGTGAGTTTGCGTTGGCTTCATGATCGGCCCCCTCCTGTGAGGCCAGTGAGCATTACCACTACCCAAGCACGCAAACATGGCGAAAATCTACCGGAGGGTATTCGAACAATGTACCACTGTGTGCGGTCCGAAGAAAATGGATCATCAGTTTGTAAAGTTGCTTAAAACTTGGCGGTTGTACTCAACAACCAAAACGGGCGATCTCGTCATCCATAGTGTCGGCGATCAGAAACAAACTACGGACAAGATCGCACGACAAGGAGATGTTTCTAATGCAAACCATTCAACCCATCCAACTTGAAAACGCCAGCGAAGCAACCAAACGACTGGTCGTCTCTGCGAGCGCGGATAGCGGGCTGCCCTCTAACATGATAAAGAGTATGGCGCAATCGCCCAGCGTCCTCGAAGGCTATTTGCAATTTAGCCGCGCCTTGAAGGGGGGCAAGCTCGATCAGGAGGAGCGCGAGCAGATCGCATTGACAGTTGCCCAAACCAATCTGTGCGAGTACTCCTTGGCGTACCACACCGCGCGTGCCAAAAAGCTTGGTCTCACAAATGACCATATTCTGGAAAGCCGCGAGGGTCGTTCATCTGATAGCAGGGTCGACGTTGCCTTGAGGTTCGCCAAGGACCTTGCGGCTGAGAACGGCGATTGCTCGCCTGAGGAACTTCAGCACGCGGGATTCACGGACAGAGAGATCATCGAGATTGTTGCGCTCGTCGCACTGAATATCTTTGAGAATTACTTCAACATGGTCGTCAAGACGGATATTGATCTTCCGAAAGTCGGACTCAAGCTGAAGGTCGCCTGAACTCCACGCAGCCAAAAGCGAGGATCGCCGGCATTTGTGTAAGTCGATACTTACCGATGCCGGCTTTTTCGTTTTACCTTGAGGAAAGATCAATGCTGATAGCGCCGCTCTGTTTTATCCAGATTGGAACACGCTGCTCAGCCGAACGCCTCTGACCGTTACCATTCTTTACCGATATTTCCGTTCTTTGACAATCGATTTACAGGGGTTTGTAGAGTTTTGTTAAGAGTGTAAGGACATGCGGCAGAAGATGCCACTTCGCCACTCTATGAATCGTCGTACCTGGTATGAAGTCACTCTTTTGTTTGCGAAACCCAGCAGCCCCGAGCAGTCGCGATCCTCAAAGGCGAAACGTAACTGGACCATCTGGAAATAAGAACGCAATTCTCAAAACCTGCGTGACCTGCGGTCTGGCGCTTGGAACAGTTCTCCTAGCCCAGATGATTGCCGCCTATCGGTTTGTGTCCAGCGACTTAGTGCAACGAGAAGCACAGAGCGAGACCAACCGAAAAATCGTGGCGGTTGAGCAAATGGCACGTGTACTGGGTACCCAAGACACAGGGCAGTTATCGGAGATTGTTAACGAAACGATGCGAGAATCACCAACACAAATCGCTTGGGTCCGTATCCTGCAACTTGATGGAACGCCAATTGCCATGGTTGGAGTACCGGCCGAGAAGCTGTACTCGCGCTTGCGAATGCAGCGAGCAATCGAAAGCCGCGAGATTCTCTCCAAAATTGTGAAGACCCCAACGGGACAAGTGCTCGTCACTGCGCGCCCCTTCCACCCGGACCTCGGGGCGTTCGGCGGAGCAGCGAACGGCGACGGCCTCGGGACGCTTCCACGACCCCTCTTTGTGGAGATTGCAGTGTACCTGGACACCGTGGCCGCGCCATTCGGCCCGCTCCGAGTCCGTGTTCTCACGGGTAGCATGGCAGCGCTCGCCCTCGTGATTGCCATGATCGTGATCGGGCTTCGATTCGGACCGTATCTCCGTGGAAAGCAGCTGCAACAACAGGCTGAAGTGGCGCGGACCGTTCAACTCGATCTCATGCCGCCCGTTGGGTCGATCCCGAAAGATCTCGACTTCGCCGGTTCGTGCATTCCCGCCTGGCAGGTGGGCGGTGATTTCTACGACGTTTATGCCGACAAGAACGGCCGGATCGGGCTGATGTTGACGGATGTCGCCGGAAAGGGCCTGCCGGCTGCTTTGTTATCAAGCCTGATACAAGGAGCGTTGAGCGCTACATCGTGGATATCGGACGCGCTGTTGCAGAAGGAGCGGTTCAGCAACTGAACGATTTCCTGTGGACCAGAAGCGCGCCGGAACGCTTCGCGAGCGTGATCTGCAGTTACTACGATCCCCGGACATCCACTCTTCGGTATGTGAATGCGGGGCATCTACCTCCGATGCTTGTCCACAGGGAAGTGAACGGAACTTTCTCGGTACAGCGATTGGAAGATGGAGGCCCGGTTCTCGGTGTGTTACCAGGTTCTTCCTATGGGCAAGGAGAAGTTGCTGTCGGTCCTGGCGACTTGCTGGTGATGTTTTCAGATGGAATCACTGAGGCGGAGAACACCAGCGGCGAAGACTTCGGCGAAACGCGTCTGCTGGAGGCAATTTGCAACAACTGGGATGCATCTACGCGCAAGCTCTGTGACGCCGTGCTCGTCGCTCTGAGCTCGTTTCTGGGGGACTTGGATCCTCAAGATGATCAGACGCTGGTGATCGTGAGACTGCAGCCCTCGTTGAACGAGTTGGCGAGCGATGACCTTCTCGGTATTGGCCGCTTGCAGCGTTTGGGTCAAGGGAGCACCGAGTTGGTCTGCCAGTAACAGCGTTTCAAAAAACCAAAAAATGAAACCTGAATCCTCAGCAGCGTGACGTCACGTAGACGTAACAGGAATTCTTAGCGGGTAGCGATCAGATAACCTAGCGGTCGGCCCAGGCGCGCGCTTTGTGAATCACACCTCTTACAAACATTTGATATGAACACGCGATTACTGCACACGACTTCGTCTGCGTGATCACGTATGTCACCGACGAAGCGAACGAACTACAAGAATGGAGACTTAAAAGAACAATGACTAAATCAAACTTAACCCTGCTGGGAGCGTTTCTTGTTGATCTTCTAGGCGCTGGGAGAGTCAAGGCGTTCTCACCAACGGCAGTTCGATGAAGCTCGCTTGGCCGGGCGCGTGATAAATCCGCTGCACCGCTTTCCGGTAATCCGCCGGCTTGGCCCAAAAGATATTCGCTACGAACGTCTGCGGATTGCGGTCGTAGAGAGGGAACCAACTCGACTGGACTTGCACCATGATCCGGTGGCCCGGAAGGAATACGTGATTGGCCGTGGGCAGTGCGAAGCGATACAGCAAAGGCGTATCGGGCGTGATTGGTTTAGCAATCTCTAGGCTTTCACGATAGCGGCCACGGAAGATGTCCGCCGAAATCATGAGCTGATAGCCGCCCATGGCCGGCTGGCTGGCGACTTCGTCGGGATAAAGGTCGATCACTTTGACCACCCAGTCGGAGTCCGTGCCGCTGGTGGAGGCGATCAAGTTGGCGACCGGTTGCCCGCTGATCTTCATCGGCGCGCTCAAGACATTGGAGACGAAGACAGCAACGTCCGGGCGGCCGGATATCTCCCGCTGATCGTCTACCAGCCAACGGGACCAGCTGGCAGTGTCGATGGGGCGTGCGCGGAAGGGCACCGGTTTGGTGGGATCGGAAATGTATTCGTCGGAACTGGTGTCGCCAGACTGGGGTGCAGTGAAGCTCAGCTTTGACGCGGCGGCGAGATAGAGTGGCGTCGGTCGCACCGTGCAGCCGCTTGCACAGCCGGCTGGCCACGAGGGCAAGCGTCGCCAAGTGTTCGTACCGGTTTCAAACGCAGACACGGACGGGATGTCCGCCTTCGGCGCGCCGTCCTTCAAATACTGGTCCAGGAATGGTCGCAAGATCTCCCGGCGGAAGTAGAGTGCCGTATCGCTGTAGAACTTCAACGCGCCGAGCGTACTGCCGTCACCGATCTCCTGGCCGTGATGCCAAGGGCCGAGGACGAGGAACACTTGGTCGTTATTGGCGTCCTTCGGCTTGATCGCTTTGTAGACCGCGATGGCGCCGTAAATGTCTTCTTGATCCCACAGGCTGTGCACCAGCATCACCGGCACTTTCAACGGTTGGGCCGCCAGCACCTGGTCCACGGCCTGATCTCGCCAGAAGGCATCATAGTTAGGATGTTCCAAGAGCCTCCGCCAGAACCCAACTTGTTCCAGACCGTGGCGGCGCCCGAGCTCGCCCGCCGATCCCGCCTGCATGAACATGTCGTAGTCGTCAAAGTGAGCCGTCCACCACTTGGCATCCGACGCGCGAGTCGCCTCCTGTTCATAGATGTAGGGCAAGCCCTGTTCGCGAAAGGCGCCGTTGTGAAACCAATCATCGCCCTTCCAGCCATCCACCATCGGGTTCATCGGCACTGATACTTTCAGAGCCGGATGCGGATTGACGAGCGCCATCAAGGGCAGAAATCCGTCGTACGAAATGCCGAGAATACCGACCTTGCCATTGCTTTCCGGAACGTTCTTCACCAACCAGTCAATGGTGTCGTAAGTGTCAGTTGCGTGGTCGACCGGGGTGGGGTTCCGCGGCCCGTGCAGAGGCCGATTCATGACGTAGTCACCCTCCGATCCGTACTTGCCGCGCACGTCCTGGACGACCCGAATGTAGCCGCCTTCGACAATGACGTCGGTGGCGTTGTCATAGCCGTAGAGATTTGGGCCGAGGTGAGCGCTGTGGGCATGGGTAGTGAGTTCGGTAGCGTTATAAGGCGTGCGCGTCAGCAGGATGGGCGCGCCCTTCGCGTCCTTCGGTACAAGGATTACGGTGTGCAGCTTCACGCCGTCCCGCATCGGGATCATCACGTCGCGCCGCTCGTGGTCAAAGCCACCGGTTGCGGGCATGAGCTTGGCCGGCGTCTCGCTTGGAAACTCTGGGTAGGTGGCCGGCTGCGAAGTCTGGGCGTTCGATGGAGTGATGAACAATAAAACGCTGAGGAGTGAATTCCGTAGTGCAGGAAGCGAGATGAACTTGTGCATCCGATGATTGTAGCTAAGCCAGCGGGCGCATCAACGCCCGTAGTGATGTGGAGTTCAGAAAACTTGGATACAGTGTTGATATGTGTAATAGCAAAATTCTTGGAGCGTACGAGACATGATGAATCGGCGCGATCTATTAAAGCTCTCGGTCGGGGCATTCGGACTTGCCCAACGTGAATTGGCGGCGCAGGAAAAACTTGCGAAGGCAGTACGGGGTTTACCGTCGCCCAAGATCAAAGATGTGAGCGTGATCGCCACCGCGCCCGCGGGGCTCCGGCTGGTAGTGGTGAAGGTCACGACCGATCAGGACGGTCTGTATGGCTATGGCTGCGGAACCTTCACGCAACGCGCCGACCTGGTGGTTCCCGCCGTCGAGAAATATTTGAAACCGTTTTTGATCGGCAAGCCGGCGGATCGTATTGAAGACATCTGGACCGCCAACTACAACAGCTCCTATTGGCGCAACGGCCCAGTGTTGAACAACGCGATCAGCGGCGTGGATCAAGCTCTGTGGGATATCAAGGGGCGGCAGGCGAATATGCCGGTATATCAACTGCTCGGCGGAAAGGTGCGCGAGGCGGCGGATTGCTATGGCCACGCCGACGGCGCGGAATATCAGCAGACCATTGACGCCGCGAAGATGTGGATCGAGCAAGGATTTCGTTTCGTACGGGTGCAAGTGGGCGTGCCGGGGATGGCGGGTTATGGATCACGCCGCGGCGATGCGACAGTGAAGGCCTTGCATAGTGGCCCGGTGTTCGAGCCGGCGGTGTATGTCCGGCGGGCGCTGAAGTTGTTTGAAGAATCGCGGAAGGCGCTGGGCGACGATATCGAATTGCTGCATGACGTGCATGAGCGCGTCTCCCCGATTCAGGCGGTGCATTTTGCCAAGGATGCCGAGAAATTCAATCTGTTTTTCATGGAAGACGCGCTTTCGCCCGAGGACATTGCGTATTTCCGTCTGATCCGGCAGCAGTGCGCGACGCAGCTCGCGATGGGCGAGTTATTCAATAGCCCGCATGAGTGGCGCCCACTCATCACGGAGCGGCTGATCGACTTCATCCGTATTCACGTTTCGCAGTGCGGAGGATTGTCGCCGGCGCGAAAGATCATTGCCTTCGCCGAGCAGTTTGGAGTTCGCAGCGCCTGGCATGGACCGGGCGATGTGTCGCCGATCGGGCACGCGGCGCAAATTACTCTCGACGTCACGGCTCCAAATTTCGGCGTCCAGGAATATTCGCCCTTCAACGAACGCACCCAGGAGGTCTTCCAGGGCTGTCCAGTGATGAAGGAAGGCTACTGGTACGTGAACGAAGCCCCGGGCTGGGGTATTGAAGTGGACGAGAAGGCCGCCGCGAAATATCCGTTCGGTTTCGGCGAAACGGGCGAACGCAAAACCCTGAACGGCGGATGGGGAGAGATCCGCCGGAAAGACGGCACGATCATCAAACAGTAAGCGGCACCAGCCTCACGCTTGAGTTTGGCTGTGCCTATCTTTGCGCCGCGCCCGAACGCCCCATGATGGGCCAAACGTCGACGATTTGCTCGCCCCTGGCGACATAGTACCGGTCGTAGTAGTTGGTGCTGTCGTCGAGGACGGTGCAATAGATTTCCACGCGATCGCCTAGCTTCGGCTCACGGTCGGCATCCTTCCATTTCAGGAGGCCGTATTCGGCGCCCTGAGTTCCGACCTCTAACCCGGGCATACCTTTCACCTTGTCAGTCGGCCGCACACCGGCTTTATTTCCGTAGTCTATGGCGACCTGGTTGGGATGGCGTTTGCTATCCACAGTAGTAAGTACTGTGAGAGCGCCATCGAAATCATTGTAAGTCGCCTCGTTGTTCTTACCGCCGATGACAAAATACCTGGTGTCCATAAATACGTAGGATCCTACTTCGAGCTCGGTGAGACCGTTCTCATGATCCATGTTGTAAGTACCGGTCGATCCGCCAGTGAAAATGTTAACCGGCAAGCCGGACTTCTTGCATAACGCGACCGTCTCTCGGGCGTCGGCCATGTCCTTAGTGGAACGCTCGCGCCGTTTCTCGAAGCCGTGAACATGGGCAGCGATTCCAGCGTAGGCCATGATGCCTTCAAACTCCGTGCGCTTGGAGGATGCCACCTTCTGCGCCAGCTCGACGGCAGGCTTACCGTTTTCGATTCCCTGCCGGTCCAAACCCGCGTACACCGATACGAGCACCTTGAGGCGGGCATTTTCAGCCGCGGCTGCCTGTTCAACCCAATCGAAAACCTGTGGGTCATCGATGACGAACATGAAGGTGGGATCTTTTTTCGAAAGCGCGACGGCTCGCTCGATGTTGTTCCGGCTGGCGGGCTGTTTGGTCCACATCACGTTCTTGAGGCCGGCGTTGGACATCAGCTCCGCCTCCGCTATGGTGGCGCAGGTCAGACCGATTCCGCCGTGGGCGATCTGGATCTTGGCCACGTCCACGCTCTTGTGAATCTTGACATGCGGGCGGACGGCAATGCCGTTCGCCTTGGTGGTGTCAGCCATGAGCTTCACGTTCCGCTCAAACATTGCCAGATCGACGACCATGCAGGGCGTCGGCAGAACATCCTTGGTCATGTCCCGAAAATCGCGGCGCGCAATACGTGCTTCGAATTCTGGATAAGGAAATCCGGTTGAACTCGTTCTAGCGGCCCGGCCTCTTACTACGGAAAGAGCAGCAGCGCTGGCCGCTATGAATTGGCGGCGTGATGTCATTGGAGCCCTCCTCAGCGAAGTCTATCATATCCGACTCTGCCTGTCGCACCTTAGGTTGAATCAAAGTATGTCGGTATGTTATCGTCGCAACACAAATGACACGTCGCCTGAAACTTCTTGCTGGCTTTCTCCTTGTTTGCCGGCTGGTTACGGGCCAAGGAACAGAGCCAGGCCCACAGCCGAAGACTACTCGCGAAGACCTTACTGAAGGCCAACGCATTTTCGGTACCCAGTGCTCTTACTGTCATGGGCCGAAGGGCGAAGGCGGACAAGGTGCAGTGCTGGCGGTTCCCCGCTTGTCTCATGCGCCCGACGACCAAACCCTGTTTCGCGTCATCCGTGAGGGTATTTCGGGCACTCGCATGCCCGCCAGCGCGCTGACCACCAGTCAGGTCTGGCAAGTAGCCGCCTTTGTCCGAACACTGGGGCGCGTCGAAGGGTCCAAATCCTCCGGTGACCAGCGCCGCGGCCAGCAGATTTTCGTCGGCAAGGGAGGCTGTGCAAAATGTCACACGATTGCAGGTCACGGCGGTGCCATCGGACCGGACCTCACCGACATTGGAGATCGCCGGGAAGCGGCTGAATTGCGGACCTCGCTGCTCGATCCCAGTGCTTCGGTCCCGCTTGACTTCCTGCAGGTTCGAGTCGTGACAAAAGACGGCCACACCTTTACTGGAGTACGGATAAACGAAGACGCATTCTCCATTCAGTTTCGTGACCTGTCAAACCAGTTTCACTCCTTTTGGAAGAATGAACTGAGCGACATCGTGAAAGAGCCGAAACGATCTATCATGCCGAGCTATCAGAGTATCCTTACTGCGGCCGAGTTGGACGATGTGGTGGCTTACTTGGGATCTCTGCAGGGCCGACCATGAAAGGCATCCTCGTATTACTCGCGGCAGGCGTGGTTTTGCATGGACAGGTCCCGTATGACCGTATCCTCAAGGCCCATTCAGAGCCGGGTAACTGGCTGACTTACTCAGGCGATTATCAAGCTCACGGTTATTCGGCACTGGACTTGATCAATACTTCAAATGTCGTCGCCCTGAAGGTGGCTTGGATGTATCAGATCGGGACAACGCATCATTTCGAAACGACACCGCTGGTTTTCGACGGAGTCATGTATATCACCGAGCCGCCCAGTGATGTGACGGCGCTTGACCTCCGCACCGGACGGCCTATCTGGAGCTACCGGCGATCGCTGCCCAAGGGCGTAATAGTATGCTGCGGACAAGTGAATCGCGGCCTGGCAGTACTGGACGACCAGCTTTTCCTGGGCACGGTGGACGCGCACTTGGTCGCGCTCGACTTGCGGACGGGGCGGGTCCGTTGGGACGTTGAGGTGGCCGATTATAAAGAAGCCTATTCAATTACGGTTGCGCCGCTCGCCATAAAAGATAAGGTCATTGTCGGTATCGCCGGCGCGGAATACGGTATCCGCGGTTTCCTGGACGCTTACGACGCGAAGACCGGCAAGAGAGCCTGGCGTTTCTATACAGTTCCCGCGCCAGGCGAGCCTGGCAACGAAACCTGGTCGGGTGATAGTTGGAAGACGGGCGGCGCCCCAACTTGGGTCACTGGCGCGTTTGATCCGGAATCGAACCTGGTCTATTGGGGAACCGGAAATCCTTCGCCCGATATGATCGGCGACGATCGCAAAGGCGACAATCTGTATTCTGATTCCTTGCTCGCGTTGGACGCCGACAGCGGAAAATTGAAATGGCATTTCCAGTTCACTCCGCACGATGTGCTCGACATGGACGCCAATCAGGTGCCGGTGCTCTTGGATGCTAACTTTCGAGGGCGCCCGAGGAAACTGGTGCTGTTCGCCAACCGGAACGGCTTTTACTACGTGCTGGACCGCCTCACCGGCGAGTTTCTGGTGGGCACGCAATTCGCGAAACAGAACTGGACCAGCGGTCTGGATGAGCGTGGGCGTCCAAAATTCAATACCGCGGCAGTTCCGAGCCCCGAAGGCGCGCTCGTTTATCCGGATGATGATGGCACGGCAAACTGGTTCAGCCCCTCCTTCGATCCGAAGACCGAGCTCTTTTATCAAAACGTGCGCGAAAAGGGAGCTATCCAAAAACGTACTCATGCCTCCTATGAGCCGGGACATCTATTTATGGGAGCTAACCGCTTACCCATCCCCGGCGAGGAGCCATGGGGAGCGTTGCGCGCGCTGGACTGGCGAACCGGCGAGACACGCTGGGAGTTTCGAGTGCACACTCCACCTTGGTGCGGCGTGCTTTCGACCGCGGGCGGTTTAGTTTTTTCCGGAACGATGGAAGGCGACTTCTTCGCCGTCGACGCCTCAACCGGCAAGCTGCTGTGGCGTCTTCAGACCGGTGGCGCCATCTGGTCGAATCCCATCAGCTACCTGAGTGAAAGTAAGCAGTACATTGTTGTGTCCGCTGGAACTGCGTTTATCGCTTTCAGCGTGGATCGGTGATTCGAACCATGCGGAAAGTTGTCATCTATCTGCTGTTCGCCGCCGCGCTGATGCCCGCGCAATCCGATCATCATAAGGTGACGAAGGCCGACATTGATCGTTGGATGACGGAGCTGTCTAACTGGGGGCGCTGGGGCAAAGACGATCAATTGGGGACGCTAAACCTCATCACACCCGCCAAGCGCCGTGAAGCCGTCGCATTGGTCAAGGAGGGTTGCACGATTTCGATGGCCCACAACGTCCTTACCGAGAAGGCCGTCGACAATGAGGATCCGTTTGTACACACCATGCTGCCTCGTAACGGCGGATTTCAGTTGGACAATTACAGCGTGTCCTATCACGGAATGGGCCAGACGCATCTGGATGCTTTTTGCCACGCCAGTTATCAAGGAATGTTGTTTAACGGCGTTCCGGTGGACCAGATTACCGCGCAAGGTTGTCTCAAGGATTCCGTAATCGCAGTTAAGACTGGCATCCTGACACGCGGAGTAATCATCGATATCGCGAGACTCAAGGGCGTTGGCTATCTGGAACCGGGCACGCCAATTTATCCCGAGGACCTGGCGGCGTGGGAAAAGCAAACCGGCGTGAAAGTCTCGGCTGGAGACGCCGTATTCGTTCGTAGCGGACGCTGGGCGATGCGGGCCGCCAAGGGTCCCACTCAGGCTTTTGCGGGCCTGCACTCTTCTTGCGCCAAGTGGCTGCACGATCGCGGTGTCGCGGTATTGGGCGGCGACGCAGATCCGGAAGTGATTCCTTCGCAAGTGGAAGGCGTCACCGCGCCGATCCACTTATTAGCATTGGTCGCTATGGGCATTCATCTTTTCGACGAATGCGATCTCGAGGAACTCGGACGGGAGGCTGCGATGAGGAAGCGCTGGGTTTTTCTATTCACTGCCGCTCCCTTGGCTGTCCCAGGCGGCACCGGTTCTCCCATCAATCCCATCGCAACCTATTAATCAGATGACAAGATGAAACGACATGCCCTAGCTCTATTGGCTGTCCTCGCATTCGCGTGGCCTGGATTGGCGCAGGAAAACTTGGCCGGAAGAAAGCTGTTTGCGGCCCGCTGCGCTAGTTGCCACGGCGCTGACGGCGGTGGCGGTGAGTTTGGCCCCGACATCGCGGATGTGCGCGGATTGGGCCACCGTGACCGGAACCTGGCGGACCTCATCAAGAACGGCCTTCCGGATTCGGGCATGCCCGCTTTCCCGCTCACTCAGCAGGATATCGATTCATTAGCGGCTTTCGTCAAGGGCGTCCGCGCACCGGCTTTCGAGCATCCGGCGGACGGCGACCCGAAGGCCGGTGAAAGCTTTTTCTTCGGAAAGGGGAACTGCGCGAGTTGCCATTTGGTGAATGGGCGCGGGGGCGTTCTGGGGCCGGACCTATCGGATCTGGGACGGGAGACCAGGCTGGCTCGCATCGAAACGGCTTTGCGCGATCCTAGTGCCGTTGCCGCGCCGGGGTACAAGTTGGTTTCGGTGCGTTTGCGCTCCGGGCAAACCATCCGCGGACTCGCCAAGAACGAAAACAATTACGATCTCCAGCTGCAGGACCTGGATGGAAAATTGCACTTTCTGCTGCGGGAAGAGATTGCCGAAGAAATTGCCGAGCCGAAAGGTTTGATGCCACCCGTCACCGCCACCAGCGCTGAGCAGCGCGATCTTCTAGCGTTTCTCAGCCGGCTTACTAAGGACTCGGCATCTTCGATCGGTACGGGAACAGCGGCTCTCGGCGGAGGCCTGACGTTTTCCGCGATAGCCAATCCTAAACCAGGCGACTGGCCTACTTATCACGGCCGCCTCAGCGGAAATCGCCATAGCGAGCTGAGCGAAATCAACACGGCAAATGTGGGTCAGCTTGGAGCCAAGTGGATGTTCCCCATCGCAGATTCCAATCATCTGGAGGTGACGCCCGTCGTAGTGGACGGCGTAATGTATGTGAGCATGGCCAATCAAGCCTACGCCCTGGACGCGCGCAGCGGCCGGCAGATCTGGCATTATTCGCGGCCTCTGACCAAAGGCGTAATAGGCGACGCAGGCACAGCAATCAATCGCGGTGTGGCCGTTCTGGGCAACACGGTTTTTATGGTTACCGATCACGCGCACGTCATCGCGCTACACCGTTTGACCGGTGAATTATTGTGGGATACCGAAATGGCCGACTATCGAAAGCACTACGGCGCTACGTCGGCTCCGCTGGTGGTGAAAGATCTGGTTCTTTCCGGCACCTCAGGAGGCGACGAAGGGGCGCGCGGTTTCGTGGATGCTTACAAAGCTTCCACCGGCGAGCGTGTCTGGCGATTCTGGAATATGCCGGCGCCGGGTGAGCCCCTGTCTGAAACCTGGGTCGGCCGGGCAATGGAACACGGATGCGTGGATGGCTGGTTAACGGGAACTTATGATCCCAGCACCGATTTGATCTATTGGCCAACCGGCAATCCCTGCCCCGACTATAACGGCGACGAGCGCAAGGGCGATAACCTCTACTCCAGTTCTGTGCTGGCGCTCGATCCTCAAACCGGCAAGCTTCGCTGGCATTACCAGTTCAGCCCGCACGATCTGCATGATTGGGACGCGACCGAAACGCCCATGCTCATCGACGCTGAGTTTCGCGGCCGCCAGCGGAAACTCCTGGTTCAGGCGAACCGCAACGGGTTCTTCTACGTTCTCGACCGCATAACTGGCGAGTTTTTGATGGGGGAGCCTTTCGTCAAAAAACTCACTTGGGCGAGCGGCATCGGCCCCGACGGCCGGCCTAAGCTAGTGCCTGGCCAGGAACCAACAAATCAGGGAACCAGGACTTGTCCGTCCGTGTCGGGCGCCACGAACTGGATGTCAACGGCCTACAACCCGTCCACTGGATTGTTCTATGTGATGGCGCTCGAGTCCTGTAATATCTACACTAAGTCGTCGGCCTGGTGGGAACCTGGGCAGTCCTTCTATGGCGGTGCAGCGCGACGAGTCCCCGGCGAGACCAATCAGAAGTTCCTGCGCGCAATCG
>Ga0210406_10003753_pt1 | contig 16498 bp, 16 predicted proteins | sample IncBWC30MmetaG_FD_155454 | JGI IMG/M metagenome (GOLD analysis project Ga0210406, IMG submission 155454) | Forest soil microbial communities from Barre Woods Harvard Forest LTER site, Petersham, Massachusetts, United States - Inc-BW-C-30-M | ecosystem: Environmental > Terrestrial > Soil >... | reverse complement strand
CGTCCCTTGGTCGACTGGCTCGATTACAACGGTTACACCGTCGTGACCAAGCCCACCAAGGAATTCATTGACGACAGCGGAAGGCGCAGGGTGAAGGGCAATATGGACGTTGAGCTTGCCGTGGATGCCATGGAGATGTCCGCACACGTTGACGAGATGGTTCTCTTCTCAGGAGATGGCGATTTTCGTTCGCTGGTGGAAGCCATACAGCGCCGCGGCGTCCGGGTCACCGTTGTTTCGACAATCTATACGCAACCGGTAATGATCGCAGACGAGTTGCGGCGTCAAACCGACGTATTTCTTGACCTAAGGGAGCTGCAACCGAGGATCGCCCGCGATCCAATTGAACGCCCGCTGCGACCGCAGATCGTGCTCCCAAGCCAATGACGCTCCACTAAACGACGCACCTCTTCACTTTGAATTTTGCCTCATTTGCTGCGTCGAATAAGTCTCTTGTTGGCCCACAGCTGAACTACGCTGCGACAATCGCGACGTCGGCTTTCGAGGGCAAGACCGGACGTGGCCGGGAGAAGGTCTCCGTGCGGTGACCTGCCGTCATCAGTGGGGGCGTCCTGGTAGGCCCGAAAGGTAGCAAAATGAAACAGTCGAACGATCGCGCTCGTTTTGCTTTGCGCGCGTTTGACCTGGGTGCTTGCGAGCGAGCGCCTTGCGCGAGGGCAGCTCTTGCAAGGGTTTCAGATCTTTGGCGTTCATGTACACCATCAAGTGAGTGTCTGTGGTGAACAGAGCCATCTGACCTCTCGCATCGCGACGATCGGCGCAGTGGGAGTAGGCTTCGAGGAGCTCGCGGATGGCGAGGCGATCCGCGGCTTCCTGAGGCGAAACGGGTTTGGAACTGAGAAGTCGTCCAGCGTCTGGAGACTCGGGCTTCATGGGTGTTGGCGCGAAGATCAAGACAATTATGGAGACACCACGCCAGTCTGGCGTCGGAGGGCCGTTGGGGTCAGTCCAACAAGCTTTCGAAACACCCGGTTCATTTGGTATGCATTGTGAAACCCTGCCGCGAGCGCGACGTCGGAGACCGGCAGATCGCCTTTCGACAATAGCTCCTTCGCGCGGCGGACTCGCTCTGAAAGGATGTACTGATAGGGGGACAGCCCAACTGACTCCTTGAACGCTCGAATAAAGTGGAACTGGCTTAGTTCTGCCACCACCGCCAGATCGGAGATCGTGACATCGGTCGATATTTGAGCGTCGATGAGCTCTTTGACGCGCCTTAGCTGAGCTGCGGTCAAACCTCCGCGAGCCGGTTTCAGTTGCGAAGGCTTGACTTTCGCGACATGCCGTAGCTCCCACAACAGCAACAGCCCGAGCGTCTCCGCATAGGCATGGTCGTCCAGGCCCGAGGCATCCATGACACTTTGAAGTTTTTGGAGCGTTGCTTTGAGAGTGTTGTCTTTGAAATACAAGGAGGGAGGGACATTTGAGATATCGTTTGCTTCGTAATCCGACATCGTAGGCGCGAGATGCACTGCGACGGTGGATGCGCGCCTTTCAAAGCGATTCCAGCCTTCCACGGAAGACCCGACCGGCACGAACGTCAATGTGCCGCGGGCGTCGGTAAGCGTCGAACGGTTCGCTCCATTTATCGTCGTCTCCCCATCAGAACGAACAAAATCATGCAGCGCTAAATAAGCGGCCCGCGCCTCCACCCGGTAGCCCACTTCCGTAGGCCGAATGCGAACCAGCTCGGCAGAGAACCATGACCACGATATCTGCTTAATTACGAGCGGATCATGTGCATCACGACGTCGCTGATACCACTCGATTTTGCCGAACAGCCCCAATTTGTTTCACCAAAAGCTCTTCTGTTTCTTCATCTCTAAATTGCAATTTGCATTTGTAAATTAAATTCACCCGTTCGAGATGTCACAAATTGCTGATGGACAAAAATTGCTGTAGCAGCGCAAGGCATCTCATTGACACCGGACAATCGGGAGAGATGATCGTGCTTACTCAACATCTGACAAAGCAATGTCCGGTTGGGGTCGCTGTCCTCTTCATGATATCGCTGTTTGCTGCTTTGGCGAACTGGGCCAGCACGCTTGCGGCCGCGGCGGACAGCCTCTATCGCGTGGCGGCAATCGTGACTGGACAGGGCGACGCCAATCGCATTATCGGCTTCGCCGCTTGTTTCCAGGACGTTCTCATTAAGGTTTCCGGAGCGCTCAAGCTCGAGGGCGATCCTAGACTAAGCGCGTACAAATCGAACTCCGCTGATTTCGTTAGCTCGTATAACTATCACGACCAGATGTCCGGCACGCCGAAGCGCGACGAGCAGGGCACCCGCGACCGGCCGTACGATTTGATTGTCGATTTCGATGACAGGAAGATCAACGATGTTCTTAACTCGCTCGGCGTCAAGCCCTGGCTTTCGCGCCGCCCGGTCCTTGGCGTTTTCGTCGAGATGGAGCAGGGCTCAAGACAATACATCGCCACATCAGATGCAAAGCAGTCCGACCTTCAACGGCACTCACTCCTCGCCGCGGCCTTAAAGCGAGGCATGGTAATTGTGCTGCCTGATGTTGAAGCATTGGCGAAAGCGAACATCAATGCCGCAGAACTCTTGACGACACCATCCTCGACACTGGCATCTCTAGCATCCGAACTGGGTGGCGAAGTCGCCTTGGTCGGACGGCTAAAGTGGGAGGACTCTGAGCTCGGATGGGCGACGGAGTGGCGGATTCACTGGAATGGCCGGATGCACCGATGGCAGCTTCGCGGCGTCACGTTTGATGAAGCCTTTCGCCGCGGCATCGGCGGCGCAGCTCAAATCCTCTCAGGCAACGGCGATCCGGGATAGGCGATCGCGGCTTTCAGGGCGTGCTACAAAACCACCTACCGGGTCGCGGTCATTTGCTTGATGGTGTTTCGCTTAATGGCTGATCGGTCGGGTGCACTCGTTGCGCTCACGCATCGATGCGGATCGCGGACCGACGAGGAGTATGATGGACCATGAAGAGCTTGCTGCTGGCGTGGTTTCCATGGTTCTCGCCGCGTGGGAAGCGACTGCAAAGGACGTGCAATGCGTCCGCGAGCGCGCTGCCATGGTCCATGTAATCCTGCGTTCTTCGGGTGTGCGTGAGTACCGAACTACAGCACTACTCTCGCAACTGCCTCGACGTTCAATTCGGGCTTTGGAAATCGCGCCGGGTTCACGGGGGGTGGCCAGTTCGGTTACAATTGGCAGTTTGGGGGCAGGGGTGTAGAGGGTTTCGAGGCTGACACTGGATTTGGGCATTGTGACCAAGCAACCTGCCGCAATGGCTTGCGGCAAGCGGGGCGTGTTCGGTGAGGCCGCCGTCCAATCCGTAGAGCATTTTATCAATTATGGTCGACAGTCTTTGAGCATATTCCAGGATTAACGTAAAATTCGTGATCCGGAATTTACCAGCCATTAGTCCGTGGAGATCGACGCTTCATTCGCAAATTTAGTTCTCAGCACTGTGAGGGCGAAGTGAAGAGAGGCTAAGTTCTTGAGTGATCGTCTTCTGTGGCTATTGATCGGCATCACCGTTTTGAATGTTGTCCTGCTGGCCCTTGAGATTTACCGACCGCGATCGCGATAGGCTTTGTCCCGATTAGCGATTGCTGCCGGCGATCACGGCCGAGGCTATCGGCGGTGAGTGTGCCACGCTGGCGCGGGATCGGTGATCGAGTTTTAGCCTTCCGCCCGCAAACGGCTCATCGTGATTTCAATCTGCCCGTCGGGTAATGGCCGCCATTGCTCGACAACGGTGACGTAACCTTCCCGTGGAGCCTGTCTGATAATCTCGCGAGCCATAACGCGAGCCGCTTCGACCGGCAGCCTGAACATAATTCTGTCAGTGGGCTCGCGCAGGTTAGAAATGCGCTCTGCGAGTTCGCTCGGTCGATGGGCCATAGACAAGCCCACCGCCTCAACCAGGGGAAGGTCAATTGATACTTTTTTGGAAGCGCTGTCATACATTTTCTCTATCGCGAACTCGGGTAGGGCTTCAGATTGCCGTCACTTCGAGTCGGGAGGCGTCGAAGGGTTTCTCGCTGCGCAGGATGCTCCACGTGATCCGCGCCAGTTTGTTTGCCAGGGCCGTTGCCAGCTTGTTGCGGTGTAGCCGTGGGGCTGCGTTTAGGAGCCATGTCCCGAAGCTGAAGCGCTCCCAATTATGCGGACGCATCAGGATCACGTTTGCAGCCTGGATGAACAGGGTCCTGAGATATTTGCTTCCGCGCTTGGAAATGCGGCCGAGAACGGACCGGCCACCTGTGCTGTACTGGCGTGGGACAAGACCAAGCCACGCGCCGAAGTCGCGCCCGCATTCGAACGCCTCGCCGGTACCGATGGCCGCCACCACGGCTGTCGAGATCAGTGGGCCAACGCCGGGAACGCTCATGAGGCGACAGCAATTCGCTTCCTTCTCCCCGACCTGGATGATCTCGTATAGACCAGCGATCAGGCCGCTCATTCGTGGCGATATCTCGTCCTGACGGTTCTCCCGGATCGCCAAAAGATCACGCGCCAGCCCCCGCCGCAATATTTGGAACGACCGAGACGTCAGCGCCGCTCCTGTCGTTTGCAAGACATCTCTGGCATTTTATGGATTGTGGTTCTCGGCCTCTACCTTTCCAGCGAGGGTGTCGGTTTCCAGGAAATTGTCGAGCATTCCCTGGATCGAGGCCTTTGCCTCATCCGGCCCGGTATCGCGCATGTCGTTGTGCTGGAACGGGGTGCGGACGACGGTGATCCCGGCCTTCTCGCAGATTTCGTCGTCGGGAACGACGCCGGGATCGGCCTTGAAAACGGGGTCTTTCGAGCGGAACGAGAGTATCTTGAAGCGGCCGTCGGTCATGAACGGCACGCGCAGATTGTCGAGCGTCACAACCTTCTTGATCTGATCGGGATAAAGCTTGGCGAAATACATCGAGATGTCACCGCCGTTGGAATGTCCAACCATGGTCAGGTGATCGTAATCAGCGTTCGGTTGAACTTTCTTCAGCTCGTCGATCGCGAAGCGGATGTTGGCGATGCCCCGGTGATACTGCGGCAGGCGCCCGACATAGAGTTCGCCGACTTTCGTCACCAGCGGCGCGTCGCTTGCGAGATCGTGCTGGATCGAGGCCACCAAATAGCCGCGCGCGGCGAAGACGTTTGCCAGGAAGGAATATTCCGTGAATTTGACGGTGTTGCCGTGATTGAGGATAGCGACCGGCAGCTTGATCATGCCGGCATTGGCCTCCAATTCCTTATCCCACCGCACGGCCAAGTCGATTTCGACGGGACGATTGCCGCGGGCCGGGTCGTAAAACATCAAGGTTTCGTGCCGGATCGCCCATTTGCTTGCAGTGAAATAAGCGACCGCAACCAGCGCAGACACAGAAAGCAGAACGGCAATTCCACGTTTCATTTTCGTCTGCGTCCTCGGTGAAAAACATCTTGGTCCGGACTTGTCACAGCGGGCCTTTTTTTTGCGGGTGCGGCCTTACAGCACCGCAACAGCAACCAGCGTTACCGCGCTGACAACCAGGCCGGATACGCCGCCCAACATCACGCAAAGAAAAAAATCGTTCATGGCTATGCCGGCCTCTAACAAAAGGATGGGGACCGGTAAGGGCTCGGTGTTTCAACGTTGTTTCATTGCCCAGGGAAAATGGTTTCATGGCCGAAAATAAAAGGCGCGGGGCTGGCGATCGTCGGTCCCGCGCTCAAATGCGAAACCTCCGCCGGCTCACCTTGCAGACAAGTCGATCACGTAACGGAGGACCCAGTACTGAGGCCTCTGCGAGGTGGAAAGGCGACGCCGAGCGTGGCTCATAGAGTATTCGTTTACGGCACCCTCAAGAGAACGGCTTCCCGGTGATCATGCCTGATCCAGAAGGCAAGCCCTTAGCCGGTGAAATCGATAGACGCAAGCGCGCGAGAGTCTCTTTCTCGGCCCTTTTGATCTAGATAAAGCTTATCGTGCTTGATGCCACAAACGGGGGGCGTAAGATGCCGCTTCCCCTGCTTGGCCGCGCCGTTGCGCGGGAGGGATGCCATGACGACATCCATGTTCAAACTCAGGTCGAAATTCACCACCTGCGTGCTGGCTTGCGCGATGGTCCTGTCGGTCGCGGCATATGCCAGAGGTGGTGGTGGCGGTGGCTTCCATGTTGGCGGCTTCCATGGCGGCGTCGGCGGGGGACACTTTGGTGGTGGTCGCGCCTTCGCCGCGAGCCCTCATTTTGCCCCGCACAGCTTCAACGCCGTCCGCAACGCTCGCGCCGCGATGGGCACAGCTGCAACAGCCGGGGCCTCTGCGCTTGCGGCGAGGCAGGTCGACGTGATGCGGAACGCCAGCGCCGTGCAGCGTTCACTGAACGTGCCCCTGATCAATCGGGCGCTGAACAACACCGTCGCGCTTCGCGATCCGCGCACCCGCGCGTTCATCACCGCGAGCGTGGCCAGGGCGGCGTGGCATGGTGGCAACTGGTGGTGGTGGCGCCATCGCAATGGCGGTTTTGGGTGGATCGGTCCCTTGTTCTGGCCGTTCGCCTTCTATGACATTTATGACTACGCCTTCTGGGGCTATCCCTATGATGATGCGTTCTGGGGGTATGGCTACCCGGACCTCTACGCCGGCATCTTCGGCATTTATGGCTATGATGATCTGATGGGCTTTGCGGGCTACCTGCCGCGCTATGCCAGCAGGCGCGGAGGCAACCTCGACACTGGAGCCTATGCGCTGCCGAACGGCCAGACCACCCTCGCGCAAATGTGCGGCGACGACAGCCGCGTGATCGCCGGACTGCCGATCGAGGCATTCCAGAAAGCAATCCAGCCGAATGAGGCACAGCGTGCCGCGCTCGAAGAACTCGCGAACGCTTCGGAAAAGGCAGCTGCAGGCCTCAGGGCCTCCTGTCCCATCGACGTTGCGCTCACGGCGCCTGGCCGGCTTGCAGCGATGCAGCAGCGCATCGAGGCGATGATCGTCGCGGTGCAGACGGTGCAAGGGCCGCTCGATAAGTTCTACGGCCTCCTGAGCGATGAGCAGAAGGCGCAGATCAATGCGCTGTCCACCACGCCCAAGCGTCCGGACCGGACCGCGGCGAGAGCCGGCGCGGCCGGACCAACCTGCGATGTGACGCAACCGGAGCTGACCGAGTGGCCGACCGCGACGATCGAGCAATCGGTTAGGCCGACCGAGCAGCAGCGCCGATATCTTGACGCGCTTCAGGGCGCCGCCGCCCAGGCTGCGGACACACTGAAGGTATCGTGTCAGACCCGGCCAGAGGACGCGCTGACGCCGTCGGCGCGCCTCGCGGCCATTGGCCAGCGGCTCAACGCCATGCTGCAGGCGGTGAAGACCGTGCGCATGGCGATGGATGACTTCTATGGATCGCTGACCGACGAGCAGAAAGCGGCCTTCGACGCGATTGGCCCGCAGCAGGCTGGCGGGCGCCGAACCGTCCGCGGGCGCGTATGATCCGGCGCGATGTCGTCCGCGTAGTGAACGCGCCTTGGGATCTCGTGCAAGCGCGCGGCAAGGGATTGGATCACTTGCGAGGGGAAGCCTATCGCGTCTCCCGCGATGCGAGGACCGATTGGTACGTCGAGCCAAGAAGCTTAGGAACAGCGTTTTGCTTGAGAATAGCGGACGTGAGAGCCAGGTTCTGTGCAGTTTGCGCAAAGGAAAACGTTGCTTAGGCTACCGAGCATCCAACCCACTAAGGGCAGACGTAATGGAGGAGCGAAGCGGACATCGACGTAGGTGAGTCGGTGGGCGCGGTTTGGCTTACCCGACCTCTCTTGAACCTCGCAGCCACCGCAACAACTCACATCAGATGGTGATGGTTCGCCCGGAGTTCTTGCATGGGGCGGCGTGTGCCGGTCTTGTGGCTGCCGCTAATCGGTTTCCTCCTCGCTGCCGGGCTGGTAGCGGCGCTTGGGCGCGATCTGGACGGACGTTATGCGGGGTCCCCACTCAGGCGTTGGTTTGACCAACTCGAAAGCGGTTGGGGGCGCTGCTGTTCGGATGCCGACGGCCGTATCGTAGAAGATGCCGACTGGGAGACCAAAGACGGCCACTATCGCGTTCGCGTACCAAACGTTCCCGGAGAGGCGGTTCGAAAAAGTCTGAATACTGCGCCATTTGGCGGTACTGGTCATTCGCAATATGCGAATTTTGGCGGTGAGCTGTTCCAGGTTGAGGACTAGTCGGTTGACGGCACGAACATGTAGCCCACGCCGCGCACGGTGCGGATAGCGTCGGGATGTGCCGGGTCAGCCTCGATCTTGCGGCGCAAACGCGTGATGCGGAGATCGATAGCTCGGTCGAACGCCTCCATCTCCCGGTGCGCCGTCACCTCCAGCAGCCAATCGCGCTGCAGCGGACGGTTGGGGTTTTCGGCAAACACCTTGAGCAGGTCGAATTCGCTCGCTGCCAACGTCTCCTCGCTGTTGTCGGCGGGATCAACGAGCACGCGGCGTTCAAGATCGAGCACGCGGCGGCCCATGCGGACCCGTGGTCCTGCCGCCACGACGCCACCGGCCGAGCGTCGCAGGACACTTTTTACTCGGGCTAACAGCTCACGGGGCTCGAACGGTTTCGCAATATAATCGTCCGCGCCGGTCTCAAGGCCGATTACACGGTCTACCGTGTCAGAGGCGACCGTTACCATGATAATGCCGATGCGACCGCTTTTTTCGCGCAGCCAGCTCGCCAGCGCGAAGCCGTCTTCACCGGGCAATCCGACATCGAGCAGCACCAGTGCCGGCAGCTCACGTTCAACCGCCCTGCGCAACGCGATGCCGCCGTCAACGCCGGTGACCCGAAATTTCTGTCGGGAGAGATAGTCGACCAGCAATTTGCGCTGCGCGTCCTCGTCCTCGACTACGACAATATGCTGGCAGTGATCCATGCCTAGGCACCTTCGCAGTTGCGCGGGATCTAAGGCCTGACCGGTCCATGAAACTTGTACACTCGTGCGCTTCAAACTAGCCTACCATGGATGATCCGGGTTGTCAGGGCATAGGAAAGCGGGGCCGGTTGGTGCTGCCAGCGAATTCGCTTAACGCCGCAGTGCGAGACTTTGTCAGAATACAGACGATACAAAGACCGTCCACCGCGACACACTGTTGATACCTCTTATAGCCATAATGCTGAGTTTGGAGGCGTCCCGAATGTTTGCCCCTCCCCATCGGTTACGTGGCATTCTCGCCGCTGCAGCTCTCACTTGGACTACACCGGCTTTGAGCGGCGACGTTAAGGTCGCGTTCATCAACCCGAATGGGCCACCCGAATTTTGGCAGCCTGTCGTTACGACGATGAGGGCCGCAGCCGCTGAGCTCGGAATTGACGTCGAAATCCGCGAATCGAATCACTCCCACGACAAGGCGGTCTCGATCGCGCGGGATTTTCTCGCCGAGCGCCCGCGCCCCGACTACTTGATCGCAACAAATGACGTCGAAGCCGGTGGCGAAATCATCAAGCTTGCTGATGCCGCACATGTGAAGACAATCCTGCTGAATAATGACCTCAACGAGAAGGAAGAGCCCCGCACCAAATATCGCGCTTGGCTCGGCAGCATTGTCCCGGACCATGAAGGAGCTGGCTACGGCATCGCCACGGAAATTCTCACGGCGGCGGTAAATTTGACTAATCGCCCTATCAAAATCCTGGCACTAACCGGCGACGCCACGACGCCTGCCTCAGTCGAGCGCGTTCGTGGCCTCAAGCGCGCGATCGGCGTTATGTCGGGCCTGCTTGGGCCCAGCTCGGTGCAGCTGCTCGACGTGCGCTATCTCGATTGGACCGCCAAAACTGCCGAGGCCGCGACGCGCGATTTCATCCAATCCGGCCAGCACATTGATGCTTTGTGGGCCGCTAATGATCCGATGGCGCTCGGCGCGATCGCAGCGCTGAAGGGGGCCGGCTACCATCCGGGAATCGATGTGATGGTAGGCGGTCTCAACTGGAGCCAGGAAGCCGTCGATCGCGTCTTGAACCATGAAATGGTTGTCACCTATGGCGGCCATTTTCTTCTTGGTGCCTGGGCCATGGTCGTTCTCCGCGATTACCAGGATGGTCGCGACTTCGCCGAAGAGAACGTACGCCTGCATATTCCGATGGGCGCTTTCGATCTCCCCGTAGCGCGGCGCTTTCCCGAAATCGGCAAGGTCGATTGGCGCCGGGTCGACTTCACGCGATTCAGCAAAACCCGCAATCCCGCAGTCGCGCGCTACACCTTTACGCCGGACGCCGTGCTACGTCAGCTCGAGGCCACCCAATAAGAACCGCCGATGATCTGGTTTCGCCAAAACAGGGTTGCACTCACGATTCTCATTGGACTGGCACTGATTGCATTAGTGGCAATCGGACAAAGCGCCGTCGCGTTTTTTGCGATCGCCCGGTTTGGCGCCAGCTTCAACGAGATTGCCGAGACGAATTTATCAGCCCAAATTGCCGCCTCCCAGCTATCACAGCACAGCCAAACGTTGGTCGCGACGGCGCCGGAGATTGCTCTTGCGAACACGCAACTGCGCCGGCAAGCCATCATCGACCAGCTCAATGAGCGGGCCGCGGCGCTGGCCGGCCTCGTCTCACGCTTGGGTCAGACCGGGACCGATCACGCGCAAGTCGCGGACTTGCAACGCGAATTGAACGTCGTTGTCACCAACTTGAAAGGTCTGGACGAATTTGTGCGCCGGCGCATCGATGCGAGCAACGCACTCGAGGCGATTGTTATTCGTCTACCGAACTTTGCCGGAAGCGTACGAAAGGTTGCCGACGCAGCGATCATTGGCAGACAAGACGACGAATCAAGTTCAAGTTCGATCGTCTCGTCGGCAGACCAGGCGCACTTGGCTGAATGGTCTGCGGCAGCGCTTGAATGCATCACGCTGATGTTGACTACCCCGGCGGTTGATAACGGTTCGCGCCTCGACCGCGTAAAGTCTGAGATTCAGACACTCATCGATCGCATGTCCCGCGCACAGGAAAAACTGCCACAGGCCCTGCAGTCCAAAATCGCTCCCGTGCATGATGCGATTGCCCAGTTTGGCCTTGGCCCCGAAGGTCTTCCTGACGTGCGTCGTCAGCAAATCGAAAGCGAAGCGGCAATCGAGACCGCGCTGCGACTCATTCAGCAGACCAGCGCCGCGTTCGTGGGGACAGTTTCTGCCATCTCAATGGCCACCCGGGGAGACATCGCCAGGCGCTCTGCGTACGTCAACAAGACGGTTTCGTCCTTCAACGTGCTGAGCATCATCGCTTCACTGCTGTGCTTGGCCGCGGTTGCCGCGATCTTCGCCTATGTGCAGCGCGCGGTGATCACCCGCCTGAAGCTTCTTCAACAATATATGGGGGCGCAGGTCGAGGGACGGCCAGTCACGATACCAACTGCCGGCGAGGACGAAATCAGCGAAATGGCAAGAGCAACAACCTTCTTTGTGAAGGAGCTGAAAAAGCGGGAGGAGGCGCTGGGCACGGCCAAGGAGGCGGCCGAAGCCGCGCGCGATGCGGCCGAACAAGCCAGCGCCGAGGCAGAGGCGGCGCGCGTCGACGTCGAGCGCACGCGCGAAGTGCTGCAGACCGTGCTGGACAGCATGAGCGAAGGAATTGTTCTGTTCGACAAGGACCTCCGCATGAAATTCATCAATCAGCAGCTGATAGCGGCCCAGCGCTACCCAACCGAACTGGCTCGCCCGGGCGCCTCTGTCAATGACCTGATCCGCTTTCAGGCTGAACGCGGCGACTTCGGCCATGCTGAGGATATCGGTCTGCTGATCAAGGAACGGACAGCGACGATCCTCAAACCGGGAGGTACTTGCTATGAGCGGCGCACGGCGAGCGGCAGTTTCGTCGAGTTCAGTTTCAAGCCGCTGGACGGTGGTGGCCTGCTGGCGCTTAGTCGCGATATCAGCGAACTTAAAAAGCGGGAGAGCGCACTCGAGACCGCTCGCGACGCGGCGGAACGGGCCCGCACTGAAGCCGAGGCCGCTAATCAGGCGAAATCAACCTTCCTCGCAACGATGAGCCATGAAATCCGCACACCGATGAATGGCGTGCTCGGCATGGTCGAAGTGCTCGAGCGGCAAGGTCTCAACGAGGCACAACAACAGACAGTTTCGACCATTCGAGAATCGGGCAACGCGTTATTGCACATCATCGATGACATTCTCGATTTCTCCAAAATCGAGGGTGGACGCCTTGAACTAGAGGCTATTCCGTTTTCGCTGAACGGCCTGGTTTCGACCATGCTGGAAACATTCCGACCGCAGGTAATTGCCAAGGGCCTAACGCTTGACGCTGAAATCGACTCAGGCTCGCAAGACGTGCTCATCGGCGATCCCAACCGTGTGCGGCAAATCTTGTTCAATCTTCTCAGCAATGCCATCAAGTTTACCGAACGTGGCCGAATACGAGTTCACGTCAACACCGCGGCGCTCGGCGAAGGCAACACGAGGGTGGCGCTCGCCGTGGCCGACACCGGAATCGGCTTGAACGCAGAGCAGCTCGGCAGGCTGTTCCAACCGTTCGTGCAGGCCGACAGCTCGATCACGCGGGAATTTGGGGGAACCGGTCTTGGTCTTTCCATAGTCCGGCGACTAGCACAGATCATGGGCGGCGATGTCGCCGTCGAGAGTTCGCCTGGTGCCGGCTCCACCTTCACCGTGACATTGAGGGTGCATGCTGCGCCCGCCGACTCACCGTTGAAATTGCTGCTCAAACCGGTCGCCAGAACACCCGTGAACGTCGCTGCTCGATCCGAAGGCCCCCGCGTCTTAGTGGTCGATGATCATCCCGTGAACCGAGAAGTCCTTGTGCTCCAACTCAAGCTTCTTGGGATCACCGCCGACAGTGCAGCCAGTGGCGCCGATGCTTTGGCAGCATGGGCGCGCACGCGCTACGCCGCAATCTTGGTTGATATCCATATGCCGGGTATGGATGGCCACGAGTTGACGCGGCAGCTACGTGCCGGCGAAGCCAATCGTAATGGCGGTCGTACGCCGATCATTGCCGTGACTGCTGATGTCATGCAAGGTCAGGAAGAACACTGCCTCGCGACTGGTATGGACGCATATCTGGTGAAGCCCGTAAGAATCGAGCGACTGCGCGCCACGCTGGAGCGATGGCTGCCTATTCAGGGCGATGATGATGCCGCAAGCCCAGCCGATGCGACGAAATCCGTCAGCGCGATTGACCGTAACGTCCTCGCGGCTTGGCTCGGCAATGACGGTCATGCCGTGGATGAGCTGTTAGACAAATTCCGCCAAACAGCTATCCACGCTGAACGGGAAATTGATGATGCTTCCCGCATCGGTGATCTGGCAACATTGGCCGCAACGGCGCATAAGCTAAACGGAGCCGCGCTAGCGGTCGGCGCGACCGGTGTTGCCGCGGCCGCTGCCGCGCTGGTTCAGGCGGGCAAGGCCGGTGACCGGACACACTGCCGCGACCTGCTCGGGCGGCTCACGGTTCAACTGCGTCGCGCCCTCGCCGAGATTGACGGATCCAGTCGACCAGCCTGATCCTTTCTCGTCTCAGCCGATACTGGCCGGCAAACTCTCCCTTCATCGCAAACTTGCGACTATTGGTCGTTGTTTAAAGGCAGCAAGGTTTCAAAGGCATCCGGGCTGGTTTAGATGGGCAGCGGCCTAGCGTTGCCAAGCGCAGAATCGACGACGCCGGCCGCGATACAAGCGATACCAAATCGACGATGCTCGACATTCCTACGAAACCGATGTGAGTCATGATCGCTACTGCTACCGCAGAGGCGGTGAGCTTGCTCAGTATCAACAGGAGAATTCAGATGCGCCAGAACATCCAGAACAGAGAGCTGCGGACTAATATTCTCGCCCTGTTGCTGGTAACAACGCGACGCGTTACCCCAGACGATACCCGCGTCCTCCGTCACTGCGACTTCCCCGACAGCAGCGGCAGACGCGAGCTGCAGCGGCATCAAGAACAAACCGCCATAGCGCCACTCAACCAGTGCGATAGGCTGGCTGCTACGCCGGAAATGGCCGCTTAATATTGGGCTCGGGCTCGCGGTTTTAGGTTGGCCACTGTCACCGGTTAGGCGGTGAGCCCAATGAACAGGAGAATTCAGATGCACAAGATCAACGTCTTTGCCGCCGCTCTGATCCTAATTGGCCTCGGAGCATGGGTCGTTACCACCAACTCACGCGTTGCCGCCTCGACGCCAGTCAGTATCGATCCGTTACAGATGATGACTGGCGCGACGAATCTTCCGACCTCGCACTACGTCGACTACAGCGTAGAGTTTCCCAATTGAAAGGGCTGGCTACGAGCCAGCCTTGGATCTCGAGTTGCGCGGCGATCAACCGATCGCCGGGAGGAGGTTCCGCCATGTTGCACGCTTTAGACCTCACGCGTTCATTCCAAGCAGCCAAAACTCCTTGGCAGGCAGTAAGCGAGAACGACAACGAAGCGATTGAGTGTGCTCCTCATGGTTTTGCCAAGGCAGCCTTCCAAGACACCCTGGCCGCCCTTCCAATCGTGACCTACGAGGCCGGCGAGACCGTAATCGCCGATGGTTCGAGGACCGGGCGGCTGTTAATTCTAAAGAACGGCACAGTCACGATCCTCAAGGACGACGAAGAATTTGCCAAGGTGGCGGAGCCTGGCGCTGTTTTCGGCGAACTCTCGGTCTTGCTGGATCAGCCGCACACCGCCGAGGTGCGTGCCTTGGAAACTTCGCAGTTTCACATCGCCGACGCGACCGCGCTGCTCTCACAAAATCCTACTGCGGTGCTCTATGTTGCTACCGTTTTGGCACAACGACTCGACGTCGCAAATCACGCTCTCATTCAATTAAAAAGTCAGCTTCAAACCCGAGAGCCGCATAACGTGGTCGCCAAAACGGTCGGTAGAGTGGAGCAACTCCTCGCCGGCGGTGGCGCCAATCTTGTTTATGCCGGATACCCATACGATCCGTTTGCCCAATAGAGAAACTATCATTTTGCTGCAGTGCAGGCCAAACTCCAGTCGGACCTCGGCCTGACGCTGGAAGACATTGCTGTCCTGCGCGAGTACGCCACGAAACCCGCGCCGACCTCGCTCCGATTGAACCCACACTGCAAAAAATCAGGTCCAACATGAGCAAGCAAACCTTCGTCATGACCCCGAAGAATTACCCGCGTCCGCTCGAAGTCCTCGGCGAGCACGCCGCCGTGCTGGCGTCCGACCAAGGTACCATTGGCTCCGAACTCTTCCTGAAGGAAGGATCTCGAGGCAGCACCTCGCCTTGGCATCGCCGCCCAAGCGAGCGCGCCGCCACGAAAACCTTCAGCAAGATGATCCATCGACTGAAAGAGGACGTTCGCAGCTGGTACGAGCTACATCGACGCAACGGTGCGACCAATGTCGTCGTCTGGGCTATCTACCTTGAGCTGCTGTTGATGCTCGTCCTGCTCGTTCTTTTGCCATTTGATACTGTGCAAGTGGGAGGCCGCTACCGCCTGATCAAGCCGCTCAATTTTACGATGTCGATGGCTATGTATCTCGCGACGGTCGTGATCTTGCTGGATTACCTCCGGGCATCGATGTGGTGGAAGAAGGTCATCGGCTGGGGGGTCTCAATCTGCATTTTGACCGGCATCACCTGCATCACTATGCAAGCAGCGCGTGGTACGACCTCACACTTCAACATCAGCACGCCCTTCGACTCCACCGTCTCCTCGCTGATGGACATAGTGGATCCTCTCAATAGCGTCTTTGTCCTCGTCCTGCTAATTTTCGCCGTACAATCTAAATACGATGTTTCGCGCTCGTCTCAACTTGGGATCGTATTCGGGATTCTCCTTTTCCTTGCAGGATCTGTCATCGGGGGAGTGATGGTCGCGCACGGACAGAGTGTGGTAGGCGTTGCGCCTGAAGGTCCGGGACTGCCGGTGGTCAACTGGAGCACCAAGGGGGGCGATTTCAGAGTCGCGCACTTCTTGGGTATCCATGCATTCCAAATTTTGCCGATCGCGGGGTGGCTTATCAACCAAATGGAAGGTCTGCCCAGGCGAGCGAAGCTGACGGCCGTTGTTGCCGTCTCCGCTGGGTACGTGTCGCTCATGGGAATTGTGTTCCTACAGGCCATGAACGGTGTGCCGCTCGTGAGAATGTGAGTCGCGCGCGCCGATATTCCCATCGAGCAGCCGACTGCATTTGAATTTGGTTTGAACCTAAAAGATTGCTAAGTCGCTCGACCTCGTCGTCCCTTCCGCAAGTGCTGATCCGCGCGCCGACGCGTTGATCGAATGAAGCAACGACTTCCGGTTCTGGCCCTGGCTGTGTAAAAACGAAAAAAATCGAAACGCGACGAGAATGACATTCTTCAGTTCGATTTCTAAGTCGAATGTGTTTTCGAATTGGATGCCTGAAACGGTCCGTGCGAGATGTCACAAATTGCTGAAGGGCAAAAATTGCTGTAGCAGCGCAAGGCACTCTCCACGCTTCGACCTTCGGCGCGTGAGGCGGCAGCTTACGTCTGTGCCCGCGAAATC
>Ga0210406_10003752_pt1 | contig 16505 bp, 17 predicted proteins | sample IncBWC30MmetaG_FD_155454 | JGI IMG/M metagenome (GOLD analysis project Ga0210406, IMG submission 155454) | Forest soil microbial communities from Barre Woods Harvard Forest LTER site, Petersham, Massachusetts, United States - Inc-BW-C-30-M | ecosystem: Environmental > Terrestrial > Soil >... | reverse complement strand
CGCCGGCGTCGCGATCCACGTCTTCAACCAGCGTAATGTCGCCGGCATCCTGGCGATGATCCGCACGCTCGGGGCGCTGGTCGGTGCAGCTGATACCGCCGATCAACTCGCGGCAAGTTACGAGCAACGTCTCGCCAGCGTGGCGTCGACCGCGCGGTCCTTGCCCAAACCAAAAGTCTATTTCGAGGAATGGGACGATCCCTTGATCAGCGGCATCGGATGGATATCGGAGTTGATCGAAATCGCCGGCGGCGAAGACATTCTACCGCAGTTGCGATCACAGAAGGCCGCGAAAGACCGCATCATCTTGCCCGAGGTCGTCCGCGCCGCCGCGCCCGATGTTATCCTGGCATCGTGGTGCGGCAAGAAAGTCGTCATCGACAAAATCCGGCGGCGGCCCGGGTGGAGCGAAATTCCAGCGGTGCGTAACGATCGCATCGTCGAGATCAAGTCGCCGCTGATTTTGCAGCCGGGTCCGGCCGCGCTGACGGACGGGTTGGACGCGATGGTCGCGGCGCTATGGCCGCTGACGAAGCCGTGAACAAGTCACGTCATTGCAATGAATCTACGCCTGCTCCACCCCGCACCATTCCACGATGAACAGCGCGGTCGCCTTGGTGGATTTTCGCAACGACTCCAGATCGACATATTCGTTGAAGCCGTGCATCGCCGCGCCGCTGGCGCCAAAGCACAGGCTCGGGATGTTGTAGTTCAGCCCGTAAAATCGCGTATCGGTCAACGCGGTGAACGCTTGTTCCGGGACCGTACCGCACCCATAGACCGCGTTGAACGCCTTGCCGAAAGCAGCTTCTGGCGCGGCGGAATCCTTCAGTTCATAGCCTTCCGACAGGAAACCGGACCATTCCACACTGGGTGGATTATTGGAGAGGAATCGATGGTCGCGCGCCGCGGCCGAGACACAGGCGAGAATTTCAGCCTGGCAATCGGCAACCGACCAGCCCGGCAGAATCGCAATCCGGCAATCCACATCGCACCATGCCGGCACGCTGGAGGCCCAGTCGCCACCCTTGATGATGCCGGGATTGAAATTGATCGGATGCGTCACTGCCTTGAAATGGGTGTCGCTCCTGGCGCGCTCGTTCCATTCGACTTCCAGCTTTTCCAGCGCGTGAATGAGGTGATAGGCCGCCACGATCGCGTTGGAGCCGGCGCCGGCCTCGAACACATGCACGGGGAAACCACGCACCTTCAAGCGAAACCAGATCACGCCCACCTGAGAGCGTATCATTTTTCCGTTTGTCGGTTCGGGAATGAAACAGGCATCGGCGCGATAACCGCGCTGCAGGGTCGAGAGCGCGCCGACGCCGGTACTTTCCTCCTCGATGACCGACTGAAAGTGAATCCGCGCGGTCGGCTTGAGGCCTGCGGCCTTGATCGCGTCAAGCGCATAGAGCGCACCGATGGTGCCGGACTTCATGTCGCAAGCGCCGCGGCCATACATCTTGCCGTCCTTTACGGCGGGCGAAAACGGCGGCGTCTCCCACATGTCGAGGGGCCCGGTCGGCACCACGTCGCAATGCCCCTGCAGGATCAGCGATTTCCGGGCGTTGGTTGCAGCACGATAGGTCCCGACCACCGTGCGCGCCTTTGAAAAATCATGCTCGATCGGACCGAAACCACGCAGATCCTTGAGATCATCGACATCGATATGCCAGTCATCCACTTCGTAACCGCGCTCGCGCAGGAGATCGCCGATCATGTCCTGGCACGGCCCCTCCGCGCCGCGGGTCGACGGAATCGCGACAAAATCCCTTGTCGTCGCCAGTTGTGCATCGAAACCGGCATCGACCGCATCGAGGATTTTTTGGCTGGTATCGGTAGCGTTCATCGCTTGGTTCCTTGTCAGCGCATCGCGAAGATCGTGCAGCGGCAATCAAATCATACTTTGCACGGTTTTACAGGGCCTTTGGATCGCTTTGAGAATCGCAAACGCGCCCATACAGTGATCGGTGCGCGCTCACGATTTACGGAGACATCCGCATGCCCGGCAATCGCAATATCCTGTTTCTCGTCATCGGCGCGTTGATCGTCGTGGTGGGTGTGCCCGGCTACAATCTTTACCAGGCCAAGAAGCAACCTGAGGGATTGCAAATCAATGTCGGCCCGAACGGGCTGAAGATTCAGAACAAGTGAGGGATGCGCGGCCAATGCTGAATATCTCGGGCATCGCTCGGTTCTGGATTCTGCCGCTGAGCGCGCTGGCTGTGATCGCCTGCGCGCCTTTCGCCGCGGCGCAACAAGTGTCGCGCGAGCAGGACATCGTCAATTTGCGATTGGGTCAACGCATCAAGGTCGACGATGGGACCTGCCCCCCCGGGCAGGTCAAGGAAATCTCAGGCTCGAAGATGGCGGCGACGGGAATCGTGCGGACGGCGAAATGCGTTCCGCGGTTGGGAGCGAAGACCAGCCCGACCAAATAGGCGCATTTCTGAACTGATACCGCAGCCTGAGCGCTCAGGGATTCGGTGCGAACATGCACTGCAGCGTCGGCTTGGCGATCTTGGTGAAGGTCGCGCTGATCTCCGATCGCTTCGACGGCGGCACCCAGTCGGTCTCGATGTTCGGCACGCCGGTCTCGCTGATACCCCGCAGCAGCGCCTGGCGCAGATCATTGTCTTCGACGCTGGCCGCCGCATAGTCATGCAAGCAGCCGCAAACGGATTCGGGATGAGCCCAGCGGCCCTGCATATGCGGCAGGCACTGGCGTACAAATTCATCGCGCGGATCTGAAAACTTCGTCAGCGAGTGCACCTGGGCGTGCGCCGCCCCGGCCAGAACGACCGAGACGACGGTCACAACTGCACTGACACGAAGAAACATAATTCCCTTTACCCCAGCTTTTCTTATTGAAGTCCGGTGACGTTAGCGAGCGGCAACCCTGATCGGCTGGCGCACCGAAGCGACGATCGGCGAGCCGTTGTAGGCAAAGGTGCCGACGCCCGGCAGGGCGGTGTCCGATGAGCCGGCCATCGAGGGGCCGACCAACAGAAAGGCGCAGGCGAGAACGAAGCTAAGACTCTTCATTTGGCTGTCTCCGGGTCTGGCTGCCGGCGCTCTCCGCCGCCTTGTTGCAGCTTGATAATCTTTCGTCGTTTCCGGACGTCTGCGCTCAAACGAGAAATGGTTTCGTCGCGGGGGAGAATTGTTTCGTCGCGCCGGCCTGACGAAACAATCGCGAAAAAATCCAGAGATTCAAGGCAATGCACAAGAGGCTCGCAAAATCGCGACTCGCTTTACTGACCGAAGTCGATCGCAGCCATTACGCGCGGTGCCGGGGTAACGACCGGCGATCCGTTGTAGCTAAAAGTCCCAATGCCCGGCAGGCCGTGATCGGCCGAGCCCGCAAGGGAAGGCCCGCTCAAGAGCAAGACCAGCGCTAGCACATAGCTGAAGGGGCGCATCTGATGTCTCCAGTATCCATCCGGAGATAAGACGCCTGCCGGGACCTAATGGTTCGAGCCCGACGGCGAATTTTTAACCTTTCTCTGCTGGAGACAACCGTCGGCGAAGCCGGCGGCGGTGAACCGAAGGATCGGTACGACCGACTCAATCCAGACCACATGCAACCTTTCCACGCAGTTGCGCGTTTGTCGCAGACCTCCAACAGAGGATATCGGTCGTGGGCAATGGCAACATCGACGTTGGCACTAAAACCCCGACCCGCAAAACCGGCAAGCCGAGCATCCAACGTTTGTCTGGGAGTGACGGCCTACCCGAGCTGCGGATCGACCAACCCATTTCGTCGCGGGCAGGACGTCGGAAATTCTGCGGTGCGATGACCCTTCAGAGCGGCGACAGCGGCTGGGGCAACCAATCGGCCCCCCAGAAATTGCTTCATCTGGTCGGCTGCCGCGAACAGAAGGCCACGCCCGAACTGCAGCAACCGCCAACACCGGCGAAACGCTAGATCAGGGCTTGCCGGTTTGAGCTTTCTCGGATCACTGGACGAAGTCGCCGCATTTCTCGATGGCGGCCTCGCCGGTACCCCATGGCATGACCGGCACCGAAGAGGTTGAGTTCTTTGGCGATCCCTCAATCAGCTTGTCGGAATAGACCATATAAACCAGCACGTTCCGCTTGGCGTCGCAGCCGCGGACGATCTGCATTTTCTTGAAGAACAGCGAGCGGCGCTTGCGGAACATATCGCCGCCCTGCTCCATCTTGTCCCTGAAATGGATCGGACCGGTCTGGCGGCAGGCCAGCGAAATATCCGAGACCTCCTCGGCAAGCCCGAGCCACCCCTTGATACCTCCCCTCTCGGGCACCGTGAAATGACAGGCCACGCCTTCCACCTCGGGGTCATCGACGCCGTAGGTTGCCAGCCTGTCGTTCGGGCTGAGCAGTTTGAACACGGTCGAGCGGCGGAAGATCAAATCCGGCTCATCGGCCGCCGACGCCGGCGACACCGCCCCCAGCACCAGCACGAACGCCGCCAACGTCCAGCGCCTCCATCGGGTGTCATATTGGGTTAAGGCTCGGGGTGTCATGGTGATCTCCGTCGGTCGGCTTGCACCTATGTAGTGCGGGGATGTCACGGAATAAGGCTCCCTGTGTGCCGCGGGTCACGGCCTTTAACCGAATGTGAGGCTTTTTTGCTACGCTCTTGGCGAAAAACGCGGAATTGCAGGCCTTACGCTGGTGAACCCGGACCCTCTCTGCGACACTAAATGTCAACTGATGGAATTGGGATTCAAAGAATGAAGCGCGCGGGCGGGCACCAGACTCCAGGTGCCATCGGACAGCTGGAACCAGCTGTATCAACGCACCAGATTTCCGTGATTTCAGCACATCGAATTTGGCAAATTGCCGCTTTGACGGTGGCCGGAACGATTGGCTTTATGGCGCAGGCGGACGCCGCGGTGTTCTGGTCGGACGATGACGCCGGATATTCGCGGCCGGCGCCTGTGGCGCCGCAGCGCGTGCAGCGAACCCGCCGGGGCACGAAACAGATCCAAACCCCGGTAAAGGAAGCCGCCAAGCCGCAGGGACCGCTGATCATCTCGATCTCGATCAGCCGGCAAAACCTCAGGGTCTACGACGCCAACGGCTTCTTCGCGGAAACGCCCATTTCGACCGGCATAGTCGGCCATCCGACGCCGATGGGCGCCTTCAGCGTGATTCAGAAGCAGAAGCTGCATCATTCCAACATCTATAGCGGCGCACCGATGCCGTTCATGCAGCGAATCACCTGGTCGGGCATCGCGATGCATGCTGGCGTGCTGCCGGGCTATCCGGCGTCGCACGGCTGTATCCGGATGCCGATGGCGTTTGCGGTGAAGATGTATGGCTGGACCAAGATGGGCGCGCGCGTCGTCGTGACGCCCGGCGAGTTGGCGCCGGCCAGCTTCTCGCACCCGCTGCTCGCGACACAGAAGGTCGTGCCGCAGCCGGTTGCCGCTGATATGCCCAAAGCTGAGGCCACGGCGAAAGGCGACAAGGCAGCCGCCGCGGATCCGGCCAGCAAGTCAGAGACGTCAGTGGCAAGTCTCGACCTGCGATCGAGCGTTGGTCATGACGGCCACATGGCAGCCATGGACGCGCCGAAGCCGTTGAGCGAGCAGACCCGCACCGCTGACGCCAGTTCGTCGCCGGCAATCAAAACGTCAGTCACGATGTCCGATGCCGCACCATCCACGTCGCCAGCGTCGGGCAACGCCGCACCGAGCGCTAGCGCAACGCCCGCGGCTGAACATGCCGTGTCCGACCAGGCAACCGGCACGGCCCCGGAGCCAAAATCAGGGGCTGTCAAATCGGTGGCTGAGCTGCTCGCAGCCAACAGCGGCGAAAGTGAGAACGGGCAGGTCGAGGCCAAGCCGACGGAGGCCGCCGCTCCCGAAATTAGCCCGACCGAAATCGCCGCAGCGGACCACGCTAACGATCAAGCACCGGCGAGCGTTGATGCCGCGAAAACCGAAGCGAAGGTGGACGACGTCAAAACGCAAACGCCCGCTGCTGAAATTGCCAAGCCTGCTGAAATTGCCAAAGCTTCTGACGTTGCCAAGGCCGACCCGAAGCCGGACGACAACGTCGCTGCAACGGGCAATGGGCCGCCGGCCGACGCCAACAAAGATCAGGCTCGCCCGTCCGATAGCGACAAGGCGGCGCCCGCCAAACCGGCTTTGGCAATGGCCAAGGGCACCGGGCCGATTTCGGTATTCGTCAGCCGTAAGGATGGCAAACTCTATGTGCGGCAGAATTTCGCGCCGCTGTTCGACGTTGCCGTGAGCATCGCGCCGAGCGACCGGCCGCTCGGAACCCACATTTTCACCGCGGAAGCCGACAGGAACGATTCCAACATCCTGCACTGGTCGGTGGTCACCTTGCCGAGCCGAAATGCCGAGCGGCGTGACGACGACGAACGCGCATCGCGCCTCCGCAAAATCGCAGGTGCGGCCGAAATCGCCAAGCCCGTCCCTGCGGCTGACAGCCCGGCGGAAGCGCTGGATCGCTTGACGATCCCGGCCGACGCGATGGCGCGCATCAACGAAGCCCTCTCGACCGGGGGTTCGATCATCGTTTCCGATCAGGGCATCGCCGCAGGCGAGACCGGCGAAGGAACCGACTTCATCGTTTCGCTCCGCTAGATCACGATCCGGTATCTTGTCGGATCAGGATCTAGGCACCTCCGGAGGATCGCGCTAAGAATACTGGCCTCACGCTGGGAGCCGGCATGACCACCGATCGCAGGGCCATCCTCACGGCAGCTTTGGCTACGGTCGCGAGCCCACTTCTGAGCCGGGGCGTTTCCGCGCAAACCGCCATGAGCCGAATCACGGCTTATGCGTTTTCGTTTCAGGCGCTGACTGGCGGCGATATCAGGCTCGCCGATTATGCAGGCCGCCCGCTGATGATTGTCAACACCGCATCATTATGCGGCTTCACGCCGCAATATGCCGGCTTGCAACAATTGTGGACCGAGTTTCACGATCGCGGCCTGATGATCGTCGGCGTTCCCTCCAACGATTTCGGTAGCCAGGAACCGGGCGGCACCACCGAGATCGCGGAGACCGCACAACATCAATATGGTGTTACCTTTCCGATCGCGGCCAAAGCCGTGGTGAAGGGACCGAACGCGCATCCCTTTTACAAATGGGCGGCCGAGCAGAGGCCAAGAGATGTTCCGCGCTGGAATTTCCACAAATATTTGATCGGCCGCGATGGCGGCATCGCCGAGGTGTTCCCGGAGACCGTCGAGCCCACGGATACCCGCATCAAAACCGCCATTGCACGGTCATTGGCTTCGTCCTGAGGGTGCGCTCCGGCGCTGAAATTAACCTGTTCGCCCGACGAGCCGAGCGCGGCCGAGAAAGCCGTTGCCGTGGCGGCGGGCCTCCAACTAAGCTATTATGATCAGGGGCAGGAATGGCGCGGACGAAGGCTTGAACAGCCACGGCCGGACTCGGGATCAGTGTAAGGGGACTAAGATGCGTTTTGTGGCAGGTTTGATCTTTGCCGGCACGATCTCGCTGTGCGTGTCGGGTAGTGCATGGTCGCAGACCGCGGCCCCCAAGGCCGCCGCGGCTCCTCAGGCGGCCGCGCCCCAGGCCGCTCCCGCCCCGGCCCCCGCAGCCAAGGCTCCAGCAGCTCCTGCCGCGGCATCCAATGCGGCGCCGGCGCCGCTGTCCAAGGCCGCCTGTACCAATCCCGACGCGCTTGGCATCGCACGCACGGTTGAAATCGACACCACCGGCGGTCCCGGTTTCGGCTTCGAGCATTTCAAGCAGCTCGATTTCCTGCGCGACCATGAAGTGGTGCTGACGTTCGATGACGGCCCATGGCTCGTCAACACGCCGGCTGTGCTGAAGGCGTTGGCGGCCGAATGCACCACCGGCATTTTCTTCTCGATCGGCAAGCACGCGACCTATTATCCGGAAATCCTCAAAGAGGTGATGGCGGCCGGCCACACCATCGGCAGCCACACCTGGTCGCATGCCACGCTGACCAACAAGAAGCTGACCGACGATCAGAAGAAGGATGAAATCGAAAAGGGCTTCAGTGCGGTGAAGTGGGCGCTGGGCGGCGTATCGCCGGCGCCGTTCTTCCGTTTCCCGGCGCTGCAGCACCCGCCAGAAATGGTGACCTATCTCGGCACAAGAAACATCGCAATGTTCTCCTGCGATCTCGACTCCTTCGACTTCAAGGCACGCAACGCCCAGCAGGTGATCGACGTCACCATGAAGAAGCTCGACAAGCTCGGCAAAGGCATCATCCTGATGCACGACTTTCACAAGCACACCGCCGAGGCCCTGCCCGATCTGCTGCGCAAGCTGAAGGCCGGCGGCTACAAGGTCGTGCGCATGATCCCGAAGGCGCCGGTAAAGACGCTGCCGCAATATGACGAAGAGCTGCTGAAGGAGGCCAAGCTGCCGACGGTCAGCGACCGCCCGGTCTCCAGCGTCGTGCAGACGATTTCGGAATGATCCCGCGCCGCGCGCGATAATTCCGATGCCCGCGTTGCGCATCGAGGGCTATGTCATCGTGTCGGCGGACGGCATGCTGGCAAACGCGCATCATGTGATGCCGGATGAATTGAAGTTCGAGGGCGACAAGCAGTTCTTCAATGCTGCCCTCGACCGCGCCGCACTCATCGTGCATGGCCGCCGCTCGTTCGAGGATCAGCCCAATTCACCGCTTCGAAAGCGAATTATCCTGACCGGAAAAATCGCGGCGCTCGCACCCGATCCATCCAATTCCAAAGCAACGCTGTGGAATCCGGCCGGCGTTTCGTTCGAGGCGGCCTGCGAACGCGCCGGCGTCGGCAGCGGCACCATCGCGATCATCGGCGGGCCCGACGTGTTCGGCATGTTCCTGGACCGTTACGATATGTTCTGGCTGTCGCAGGCGCCGCGGGTGCGAATCCCCGATGGTCAGGGCTGTTTCCCCGGGGTGCCGGCGCAATCCCCGCAGCAAATCCTGGCAGCGCGCGGTCTCAGGGCCGGCAATGCTCAAATCCTCGATGCCGCCAATGACGTCAGCGTCACGCCCTGGCAGCGTCGCGCATCGGCGAATTAGACATCCCCGTAAGCGGGGTTGACCGCGGTCCGCGCCGACCGCCCATATCCCGCGATGATGAACAAGGCGCCGATGATCGACAGGTTCTTCAACGCATCCATCAGCGACTTGGCGTTGTCAGGCGGCGACTGATTCCAGAAATCGTGGAAGTAGAAGGTTGCCGCAGCCACAAAGAAGATCAGCAGAATGGCGAAAAACCGCGCGCCGAAATTGAGCGCGATCATCAGGCCGCTGATGATCTCGAAAGAACCGACCGCAATGGCGAGCATTTGCGGCGTCGGCATCCCCGTTATCGTTTCAAGCTGGGCCGTATAGGGCAGCAGCAGCGCGGGGATGGTGACCTTGGCTGCAATGAAATCCGCGGTGGCCGCGATGCCCAACAGCTTGGTCGCCCCCGAGTAGAGAAACAGCCGGCGAACAACACTCTTCCGAAAGTAACGAAGGCTGGCATGGTCGGCCTCATTGGATGCTGCAAATGCAAAATCGTGCGACAACGGAACGATTATGGGCGTTCCGTCCGGCTTTTCAAATAGTCAAATCGATTCAACGGCGTCGGCTATCCCCCGGAAGAAATTTCATGATCTAGCCAAACAGGCTGGGCTGCACACGCCCGGCCCGTTCCTGAGCTTCGACCGCGGCCACCGCGGTCATGTTGAGAACGCCGCGCGCGGTCACCGACGGCGTCAGAATATGCGCCGGACGCGAGGGGCCGATCAGGATCGGCCCGACCGGAAGCGCATCGGCCAGCGACTTGATCATCTGATAGGCGACGTTGGCGGTGTCGAGGTTCGGCATGATCAGGATATTGGCAACGCCCTCCAGCTTCGAATGCGGCAGGACCAACGCCCGCGCCGCTTCCGACAACGCAGTATCGCCCTGCATTTCGCCGTCCGCCTCGATCTCCGGATGATTGTGTTTCAACAAGGCGGTGGCACGGCGCACCTTCCGGGAGGACTCCGTATCATAACTGCCGAAATCGGAATGTGACACGAAGGCGATCTTTGGCTTGAGATTGAAGCGCTGGACGTGAATGGCCGCAAGCGCCGCCACCTCCGCCAGCTCTTCGGCGCTCGGGTTCGGCCGCACCTGGGTATCGGCGATGAAATACGCCCCCTTGCTGGTGATCATCAGTGACAATGCGGCGAAGTCGGTCACCCCGGGCAGAAATCCGACGATCTCGCGGACATGGCGCAGGTGGCTCATATAGCGGCCTTCGACGCCGCAGATCATGGCGTCGGCTTCGCCGCGCATCACGGCCAGCGCTGCAATCACCGTGGCATTGGTGCGCACCACCGTACGCGCGGCGTCGGGCGTCACGCCGTGGCGGCCGGCAACGTCGATGTAGGATTGGACGTAGGATCGGTAGCGCGGATCGTCCTCGGGATTAACTAAATCGAAATCCCGGCCGACCTTGATCGAAAGGCCATAGCGTTTGATGCGCGCTTCGACCACCGAGGGGCGCCCGACCAGGATCGGACGCGCCAGCTTCTCCTCGAGCACCACCTGAGTAGCATGCAGGACGCGTTCGTCCTCGCCTTCGGCATAGATCACGCGGACCGGCTGGGTTTTCGCCTTGGCGAACACCGGCTTCATGACCAGACCGGAGCGGAACACCAAGCGTTCCAGCTGCGCGCTATAGTCCTCGAAGTTCGCAATGGGGCGCGACGCGACGCCGGACTTCATGGCCGCTTTCGCCACAGCAGGCGCGATGCGCAGGATCAACCGCGGATCGAACGGGCTCGGGATCAGCGAACCCGGGCCAAATCCCTGGGTCTCCCCGCTGTCGAAACCCGGCGCGATCGCATCCGACGGCGGATCGCGCGCCAACAGCGCGATCGCCTCGACCGCCGCGTGCTTCATTTCCTCGTTGATCGCGGTGGCGCCGACGTCGAGCGCGCCACGGAAGATAAACGGAAAGCACAGAACGTTGTTGACCTGGTTCGGGAAGTCCGAGCGCCCGGTGCAGATCATCGCATCGGGGCGCGCCTTGCGGGCTTCATCCGGCATGATTTCCGGATCGGGATTGGCCAGCGCCATCACCAGCGGCTTGTCCGCCATCTGCTTGACCATTTCGGGCGTCAAGACCTTGGGCGCCGACAATCCGAGGAAAATATCGGCGCCGCCGATCACCTCGGCCATCACGCGCTTGTCGGTCTTCTGTGCGTAGACCGCCTTCCAGCGGTCCATCAGCGTGTTGCGGCCTTCGTGCACCACACCGTCGATGTCGCAGACCCAGATGTTCTTGCGCTGCGCACCGAGCGACACCAGAAGATTGAGGCAGGCGATGGCCGCCGCCCCCGCGCCCGAGGTGACGATCTTGCAATCGGCAAGCTTCTTGCCGTTCAGCATCAGCGCGTTGGTGACGGCGGCGCCGACGATGATGGCGGTACCGTGCTGGTCGTCATGAAAGACCGGGATCTTCATGCGCGCCTTGAGCTGCGCCTCGATCTCGAAGCATTCCGGTCCCTTGATATCCTCGAGGTTGATGCCCCCGAAGGTCGGCTCCAGCGCCGCCACGGTCTCAACCACGCGTTCGATGGTGTCGGCCGCGATTTCGATATCGAAGACGTCGATCCCGGCGAATTTCTTGAACAGGACCGCCTTGCCCTCCATGACCGGCTTCGATGCGAGCGGGCCGATATTGCCGAGCCCCAGCACCGCGGTGCCGTTGGAGACCACCGCGACCAGATTGGCGCGGGCGGTCAGCGTTGCCGCCTCCGCCGGATTGTTGGCGATTTCCGTGCAGGCGGCGGCAACGCCCGGTGTGTAGGCAAGCGCGAGATCACGCTGGTTGGCCAGCGGCTTGGTCGCCTGGATCTCAAGCTTGCCCGGCCGCGGCAGACGATGGTACGCCAGTGCCGCGGTGCGGAGATCTTCAGAGTTATTCGACATGCACGTCCCCCCGCGGGCTACCGGCGCTTTGCGGATTCGCGCTTCGGTGCCTGCTGTTCAGTTTTGCGGCAGATTGAGCCGGATGTGAAGCTCACGCAACTGCTTCGTCGTGACTTCCGACGGCGCTCCCATCAACAGGTCGACGGCTTGCTGGTTCATTGGGAACAGCGAGATCTCGCGCAAATTCGTGGTGCCGCACAGAAGCATCACGATGCGATCGACGCCCGCCGCCATGCCGCCATGCGGCGGGGCGCCGTACTGGAACGCGCGGTACATGCCGCCGAAGCGCTCGACCACGTCCTTTTCGCCATAGCCCGCGATCTCGAACGCCTTCACCATCGCCTCGGGGCGATGATTGCGGATACCGCCTGAGGCGATCTCGTAACCGTTGCAGGTGATGTCGTACTGGAACGCCTTGATGGTCAGCGGGTCCTGCCCGTTGAGCGCATCGAGGCCGCCCTGCGGCATCGAGAACGGGTTGTGTGAGAAATCGACTTTCTTGTCGTCCTCATTGTATTCGTACATCGGGAAATCGACGATCCAGGCCAGTTCGAATCGATCCTTGTCGATCAGGTTCAGCTCCTCGCCGAGCTTTGTCCGCGCGAGCCCCGAAAACTTCCAGAATTTGTCGGGATCGCCGGCGACGAAGAACGCCGCATCGCCTTCCTTCAAGCCGAGTTGGGTACGGATCGCCGCGGTGCGCTCGGGACCGATGTTGTTGGCCAAGGGACCGGCGCCCTCGCCGCCCTCGCGCCACATGATGTAGCCGAGGCCGGGCTGGCCCTCGCCTTGCGCCCACGAGTTCATCCGGTCGCAGAACGCACGCGAACCGCCACCAATGCCGGGGATCGCCCAAACCTGGTTCTTCGGGTCTTCCAGCATCCGTGCGAACACCTTGAAGCCGGAGCCGCGGAAATGCTCGGAGACGTCCTGCATGATAATCGGGTTGCGCAGATCCGGCTTGTCGCTGCCATATTTCTTCAGGGCTTCCGCGAACGGAATACGCGGCCAGCCTTTTGTCACCGGCTTGCCCTTCGCGAACTCCTCGAACACGCCGGTGATGACCGGCTCGACGGCGGCAAAGACGTCCTCCTGCTCGACAAAGCTCATCTCGAGATCCAGCTGATAGAACTCGCCCGGCAAGCGGTCGGCACGCGGGTCTTCGTCGCGGAAACAGGGAGCGATCTGGAAATAGCGATCGAAGCCCGACATCATCAAGAGCTGCTTGTACTGCTGGGGCGCCTGCGGCAACGCGTAGAACTGGCCGGGATGAATCCGCGACGGCACCAGGAAGTCGCGCGCGCCTTCCGGCGACGAAGCCGTCAGGATCGGGGTCTGGAACTCGAAAAAGCCCTGCTCTTTCATCCGCTTGCGCATCGAATCTACGATGGCGCCGCGGGTCATGATGTTCTGATGAAGCTTCTCGCGGCGAAGGTCGAGGAAACGGTACTTAAGCCTTATATCCTCAGGATATTCCTGATCGCCGAACACCGGCATCGGCAACTCGCCGGCCGGACCCAGCACCTCGATCTCGCTGACGTACAATTCGACCATGCCGGTCGGCAATTCCGGATTGTCGGTACCGGCGGGACGCCGGCGCACCTTGCCGTCAATTCGGACCACCCATTCCGAGCGCAGTTTTTCGGCGTCCTTGAACGCCGGCGAATCCGGATCGGCGACGCATTGCGTCAGGCCGTAATGGTCGCGCAGGTCGATGAACAGCACGCCACCATGGTCGCGGATGCGGTGACACCAGCCGGACAAACGGGCGGTCTGGTCGATATGGCTCTCCCGGAGAGCGCCGCAGGTATGGGAGCGGTAACGGTGCATGGAATTTCCAAAAAACAGATGTCGGAGGATCGAATCGGGCCGCCCCAGGACTCTGTAACAAGGCCTGCCCGGATTGCCGGAGGGTTTACCCGAGGCCGCGAGGGGCGGCAACCAAGGCAACGCGCTGTTTTGCGCTCCAAAACGCACTTTTCGGGCACCGCCGGCCTGAAGTGTTTGCCTATTGGCAGGAGCTGCCTATCTTTGGGTCATGACGGTCCATTTCCCCTTCGAAAATACCTATGCGGCGCTGCCGGCGAACTTTTTTGCGCGCGTGGCGCCGACGCCGGTCGCCTCCCCCAGGCTGGTCAAACTGAACCGGCCCCTAGCCGTGCATCTCGGCCTCGATCCGGAGCTGCTGGCGAGCCCGGAAGGCGCTGAAATCCTCGCCGGCAAGCGTATCCCCGATGGCGCCGATCCGATCGCGATGGCCTATGCCGGCCACCAGTTCGGACATTTCGTGCCGCAGCTCGGCGACGGCCGCGCCATCCTGCTCGGCGAAGTCATCGACGCCGACGGGGTCCGCCGTGACATCCAGCTCAAGGGAAGCGGCCCGACGCCGTTTTCACGCCGCGGCGATGGCCGTGCCGCGCTCGGTCCGGTGCTGCGCGAATACGCTGTCAGCGAGGCGATGGCGGCGCTTGGCGTTCCGACCACGCGGTCGCTCGCCGCGGTCGTGACCGGCGAGAGCGTGATGCGCGAGACCATGCTGCCGGGCGCCGTGCTGACGCGCGTTGCGTCGAGCCATGTCCGCGTCGGCACTTTCCAGTTCTTCGCCGCCCGCGGCGATACCGACGGCGTGCGGCGGTTGGCCGATCACGTCATCGCCCGGCACTATCCGGATGCGGCGAAGGCCGATCGCCCCTACCACGCATTGCTGGCCGGCGTGATCGCGCGCCAGGCCGACCTGGTCGCGCGCTGGCTGTTGATCGGGTTCATCCACGGCGTGATGAATACCGACAACACCTCGATATCGGGCGAGACCATCGATTACGGTCCGTGCGCGTTCATGGACCATTACGACCCGGCAACGGTGTTCTCGTCGATCGACGAGCAGGGCCGCTACGCCTATGCCAACCAGCCGCGGATCGCGCTGTGGAACCTGACGCGGCTGGCGGAATGCCTGCTGCCGTTGTTCTCCGACGATCAGGAAAAGGCCATCGCCGAGGCGCAGATCCTGCTCGGCGATTTTGCCGAGAAATTCACCGCGGCCTATCGATCGGGCCTGCGCCAGAAGATCGGCCTGTTCACGACCCGCGACGGCGACGAGGCGTTGGTGCAGGATCTGCTGGACGCGATGGCGCAAAGCCAGGCCGATTTTACCCTCACCTTCCGTCGCCTTGGCAATGCCGCGCGCGATCCCGACAACGACCACGAGGTCCGGCAATTGTTCGCCGAGCCTGCGGCCTTCGACGAATGGGCGGCGCATTGGCGGAAACGCCTCGGCGACGAGCCGCAATCGGCGGACGAACGATCGGCCGCGATGCACGCGGTCAATCCGGCGTTCATTCCAAGAAACCATCGCATCGAAGCGATCATCGACGCCGCCGTGAACCGCGACGACTACGCGCCGTTCGAGGAATTGTTGCAGGTGCTGTCGAAGCCGTACCAGGATCAGCCTGAATTCGCTGATTACGTCGCGCCGCCAAAGCCGGAACAGCGCGTGTTGCGGACGTTCTGCGGGACGTGATGGGTGGTTGGTGCGGTGTGTAAACATCGTCATTGCGAGCGATAGCGAAATTTCTAGCCCGCATGAGCGCAGCGACATGCGGGGACTCATCCCGATCGCATCCTCCGCATATCGCTGCGCTCATGCGGGTTACGAACACGGCTCTGCCTTCTCGCGACTCACTGCGTCCGAGTTGTGCCGATCGTTTCGCCCTAAATCAGAGGGCGCGGCGCGACCCTCAAGTGAGGGCGCGGGGAATGCCGGGTGCCCGTTGCACCCGAGGCCCGTGTGCAAAGGGTAGTAAGCACACGGTAGTCACCACGGTCGCACCGGGATCACCCGGCATTCCCGCACGCAATGGTTTTAACGGTTTCCTTCGTGCTCTCCCCGGTGACCGGCTTATTGTCACCGTCACCCGCGTGATGCGAAGCATCATCGCGAACTTGACGCCAGCGCCGGGGCGTCAGGACCACACGACTTCGCCGTCCGCGATCTGCGCTGTTCGTCAAAAGCGCATTCGCGTCCACCGCATCCCGCACCCAACGTCCGTGACGATCGCGAAACGCCCCTCTTATGGAGCACGGGATAGCGCGGAATACGCCGGTGATTTGGGGCGGAAGGGAAGCGAAATATTTTTCAAAACCCATCTGGACGACCCAAATCACGTTGAAAGAATTCAGGAAAATCTTCTCACTGATACATTCAAAATCCAACACTTCATGCCGGATGATTCGAGGTTCCCGTTTGGCCGCTCGTCAAACCGACGCCTCCGGCAAAACCAGACAACCAACACTTCCGAGATTATTCCGTAACCGACGCGAATGGCCAAAAAGGCGACATTGGATGACGTGATGTGCTGGCGACGCGCGATGAGGGCACGTTCGAGCCTCGCCAACCGGAACGGCATGGGCTGATAGGCCGCTCGGTCCAGCCTCGCATTATACGGTTTGATGAAGCTTCGTTGATCTATCTCAAGGCGCTAGCGATGCATGCGGCCGGGATTCACGGGCGGTGATGAGGAAGCGTGCGAGGAGCAATTGAGGAGGATAGGATCATGACCCTTTTCGAACCTAGGTCAGTGTTT
>Ga0210406_10003751_pt1 | contig 16506 bp, 15 predicted proteins | sample IncBWC30MmetaG_FD_155454 | JGI IMG/M metagenome (GOLD analysis project Ga0210406, IMG submission 155454) | Forest soil microbial communities from Barre Woods Harvard Forest LTER site, Petersham, Massachusetts, United States - Inc-BW-C-30-M | ecosystem: Environmental > Terrestrial > Soil >... | reverse complement strand
CGGGAGTTACGAACGGTCACTCCCGATTGCCGATGACAAGATTTTCGATGCCGACACCATGGTCCATCTCGCGCATCAGGTTATCGAAGAGAAGGCCAAGCACGGGCATTGCGTGATCGTGGGTCGTGGCGCACCGTACATTCTGCGCAATCGCCACGATACTTTCCGGGTTTTTGTCTTTGGCTCGCGCGAGGAGAAGATCCGCCGGCTGGTTGGCGTAAAAGTGCAGGAGAAGGAAGCCGCCGAGTTGGTGGATACCATCGATCACGAACGCGCGTTGTTCGTGGGCAAGTACTTTAACGCCGAGTGGCCGTGCCGTCGGCTCTATCACATGATGCTGAACTCCGATGCAGGCATCGACTTTGTGACTGAATCCATCCTGCAGGCGATGGACCGGATGGAAGCAGCGGGAAGGTTTGCCGCCAACATCAATCATAGCGACAAGGCGCTGCACGCCAAACCGGTGTAGCCCGGCCATCGACCGGATGTCGACGGGTGCCAGCAAGGTTCTTGCACGCTGCTTTCAAGACGCACGCGCTTATGACAATCCGGGCCACGACCCGAGAGATCGTCGACCTTGCTTGACGGCCACCATATCAAGTACGTTATCATCTCCCATTCGAAGGCCTACATGGCGCGGGGAATCGCCGCCATTGCGCACATTCCCGGCCAGGAGCTGGGAAAAAACCATCATCGTTCTGCAACATCCAGGCGGGACCATTGTTTTATGCGCTAGGCAGCCGCGTGCGCCAGATGCCTGACGCGCTGAGCGTGGCCCCAGACCCATCCCACAACAAAACCAAAGACGAAGTTTGAACTGGTGACCTCGCAGAAGTGCGCCCAACGAACGTGGTCGGGGAAGATCCCGTTCGGCATGATCAGGGCGGCGACTCCGCTGATGAAGGTAAACGCCAGCCCCACCGACAACGCGCCGGACAAATGGGGAAGTCGAAACATTCGTAGCAGCGTCAGGCACACCAGGACGAACACTGGCCCACGCAGCAGCAACTGCATGGCAACGATCTGGAAGGCGCCGGGAAGGTGCTGCGTAGCGTAGTAGTCTCGCACAAAGGGAAATATGATGGTTCCCGCAAGAAAGTACAAGCACAGGTAACATGCGGAGCAGAACGCGAACCGCCAGAGCTTTTGACCAAAGCTACGCTCCGGAAGCGTCGAACTGACGGGTGACTCCGTCACTGCCGCCGTGCGGAATACCGCATACCAGAGCAGTGCAGCGACCGCGAGCGACACCATCTCGTAGATCAGCGTGGCGCCCCAGTCGATGCCGACGTTAGGCAGGTACCAGGTGCCCTCAATCCAGTTGGCCAGGCCAATTGCGGCCGGAACCAGGAAGAGGGCGAGCAGCAGCCTCGAGTCACGCCAATCGCTCCGCACAGCTGCCGCCCCGACAGCGAGGACGATGCAAGCGTCGTACACCAGCATGAAAAGTATTGGATGGGGGTTGGGAGGAGTGTTGGGGCGAATCAGCGCGCCAACGGCCATTTGAGCGGCCATGAATGCGACCCAGGCCATCGCCAGGCGTATAACGATTTTCAAATTGTTCATCGGGGACCTCCTTCACGGTTCTTGGCAGAGCGAGAGGTTGATTGAATTCGGGAGTCGCGATAGCCACTGATGGCGTAGTTCGCCCAGTCGTGCATGCTGCGATACCCTCGGACGCCACATTCAAGCGCGAGCCGGCCCGACAGAGTCATCTTCGGAGCGTTATCGCGCAAATAGGACTCGAGTCCGGAAACATAAGACTTGAGTGCGTCTCGAAAACTGGTAAGGAAGGCTATAGTCGCGTCCGTCCCCGACGCCTGGTCCATGAAACTGAAGCGGAGCATCAATTCCTGCGCTCCGCGCGTGACGTCGCCGGGCTCGATGGGGCGGGCCAACCACCTCTTCAGTTCAGCGCCACCTTTGGATGTGAGGCGGTAGAGGCGCCGGCGGCGCAACCCGGCGGAGTCCTCGACAACGCCGCGAATCAGGCCCCGGGATTCGAGTCGTTCGAGGCCTGGATAGATAGCTCCAGGGCTACTGCTGTAGTTGCCTATAGCCGTTTCTGCGAACGTCTTGCGCAGGTCATAGCCCGAGCTCGGCTTCTGGTGGATGAGCCCAAGCAGTGCAAACCCGAGAACCGAAGTGTCCTGCGTCGCCATAGTACGCTGCGTACTATATCGCAGCGTACCATACCATGCAAGGGGAAAATCAGGGTTGCGCGTGGCAAGTGCCGTTTTGCAACCGGGCAAGCAAAGAAAAAAAAAGCCCGCTCGCGGCGGGCTTTGAAGGGCTCCGTGTGGCTCTTTATCGACTATTGCTGGCTCCAGCCGGAGTTGCTTCCTGCTGTGCGGTAAGCCGGGCGTTGCTGCGCTGCGCAACCGTCTTCTTGGCGTTGTCGGCAAGCTCTTTCGCCTTGGGCAGCAGTTCCAGGGCCTTCTCTACCGCGGGGTCTGTTTCCGTGTGGACCTTCAAACCTTCCTGTTGTCCGAATTCGTTCACGAACAATTCAGCCTTGATGTTGGAACGAATCCAGTCGTTGTTCTCGCTCAACTCCGCCTCAGTGAAAGTAATCTGCTGCGAGTCCAGGTACTTGCGGAACTCCTGCATCACGGCCTCGTCCACCTGGAAGTTCTGGGTGACTTTGTGGCTAATCACGTAGTGCTTGGAGAAGTTAAAGAACGCGTACTTCTGCAACAGGGTGTCCTGGAACTTATTGCTCTTGAGCGAAGGGATCACGATATCCGGGTTGATTCCGCCACCGCCGTATACGGTGCGACCGCTGTCCGTCATCTTGACTTCGCGGCTGGGAGCAGGTGGCGTGCCGTCTCCATTGTCGCGGCTGTTGTAGTAGTAGTCGTAGAGCGAAACGCCGTTGTACTCGCGCTGAATCAGGCGCCCGCTCGGGGTGTAGTACTTGGCCGTCGTGAGCGCGAGGCCGGTGTTCTCCGACAACGGATAAACCGTCTGCACCAGGCCCTTTCCAAACGTCGTCTCTCCGACGATCAGACCGCGGTCATGGTCCTGGATCGCGCCAGCCACGATCTCAGCAGCCGAGGCGGTACCGCGATTCACGAGCACAACCAACGGATAGTCCTTGCCGCCGTTACCGTGCGCGGCACGATACACCTTTTCGGGTGACGAACGGCCGTGGTGAGATACGATTACCTGTCCCTTCTTCAGAAACTTGTCCGCGACGCCCACGCCTTCGCTAAGCAATCCACCGGGATTCTGCCGCAGGTCGAGGATCAGTCCCTTCAGTTCACCCTGCTCCTGCAACTGGTCGAGGGCCTGGGCTACCTCGTGCTCAGTCGTTTCCTGGAAGCCGGATACATGGATGTAGCCAACGCCGGGCTTGATCATGAAATGCACGTCGACGCTGTAACGGGGAATCTCGTCGCGGACGACATTGAAATCGATGGGTTTGTCAGTACCTTCGCGCAACACGGTGATCTTGACCGTGGTGCCCTTGGGTCCCTTGAGCAGTTCGGCGACGTCGCTGGTACTCATGTTGTCGGTCTGCTTGCCGTCGACAGCAATGATCACATCCCCCGGGCGAATGCCGGCGCGGTAGGCCGGAGCTCCGGTAAACGGCGCAATGACAATAACTTTGTTGTTACGGGGGCCGACCTGCATGCCCACGCCGTAGTACTTTCCGCGCTGCTCTTCGCGGAGCGCCGCATAGGACTTTGGATCGAAGAAATTGGAGTGCGGATCGAGCACCCGCAGCATCCCCGGAATCGCACCGTTGTAAATGGCCTTGTCCGGATTGACCGGCTCGGCGTAATTGCGCAGCACCACCTCATAGACCTCGGTGAAACTGCGGACGCTGTCCCGCATGTCGTTGTCATTCGACGTGGCCGTGTTGGACGTCAGGCGCTGGCCAAAGACCATGCCGACGCAACCACAGGCAAGGATTACGCAAATTACAAGGATGGCGGAGCGACGGGTACTACTGAACATTATGTTTTCCTTCGGCTGGCGGGGGACACTTCATGGTGCGAAGTCGCATGAAAATTGTAGCACGCGGCGCAGTTCGCCCCTCTGGTTACCGGCCCCTAACTAACAGATGCCGACAGTAACGGGTAAGGTGCGAAAACCCAGCGTCCGGCTCATGTAAATGACGCGATAGAAACCAGTTGGTAAGCGGCCCTCGGATAAGATCCTTGGTTCGGTAGCGACAAATAGTGGGAGTCCGTCGGGGAGCGCCTCCAGGCGTTCCTGGGCGGTCGCTGCTCGGGCCGGCATTGCCCGGCGAGGCTCGAATTGCCGCCCCTGCGATTGGGCATTATGATGGACGCATATGAATCTCGGCATGCCGGAGATGATCTTCATTTTCCTGCTGGCTCTCGTCATTTTTGGGCCGAGGAAGCTTCCCGAATTGGGACGACAGTTGGGTAAGGCTCTCGGCGAGTTCAAGAAAGCCAGCAACGAGTTCAAGAGCCAGCTGGAAACCGAGATGCTGAACATCGAGCTCGAAGAGCGCGCCCGGAAGCAACCCGAGCCCGGTCCCACGATACTTCCGGCGGAAAGGCTCATCGAACCGGCTGCGATGCCTCCCGCGGAGTCGGTCCCACGGGCGACTCTTCCTTCAGCAAACGAGCCGGACCCGGCCACTCCTGTTGCAGCCGAGAACCTCAGCGCGGAGACCCTCAACGCGCACCCTCTGACACCCGATACTCCCGGACACAATGCCTAACCCGATCGTCGAGAAGGCCCAGCAGCGCGGGTCGGAAGAAATGACCGGCATGAGCTTCCTCGAGCACCTCGAGGAGTTGCGCCGCCGGATAATTTACAGCTTCCTGTACATCGTGGGCGGGTTCGGCGTGTGCTGGTGGTTCCACGAGCCGATTTTTGCGCTCATGCAGAAGCCCATCATGGCGGCCCTGGCCAGCCACCAGATGGAGCAGAAGCTGGTCTATCTGAACCCGACCGACCCCTTCAATATGTACTTGAAGGTAGCGTTTATCGCAGGGGTCTTCGTGGCGTCGCCGTTTGTGCTCTATCAGATATGGTTGTTCATTTCGCCCGGATTGTATCGGCACGAGCGGCGCTATGTGCTGCCGTTCATGTTCAGCACCGTGGGCCTGTTTCTGGCGGGCGGACTGTTTGCTTACAAAATGGTCTACCCGGCGGCGCTCGACTTCCTGATCGGGTGGAGCGCGCAGTTCAAGCCGATGATTACGATCGGCGAATATACCGACCTGTTTCTGACGATTATTGTGGGCCTGGGCATAGTATTTGAGATGCCTATCCTAGTATTTTTTCTAGCACTTATGGGAATCGTGACGGCAGGATGGATGTGGCGGAACCTGCGCTACTCAATCCTGGTTATCTTCATTATTGCTGCGGTCATAACGCCTACCACGGACATCATGAACATGTGCATATTTGCGGCCCCGATGATTGTTTTGTACCTGGTCAGCATTGCGATTGCGTGGTTCGTGCATCCCGCGCAGCGGCGGAAACGAGCGGGAGGCTCCGGAAACGAATAGAATCGGCCCGATAAGGCCTATGCAGATATTCGACGCTGAAAGGGTATAGTCTTCCCGTTTCACCCGAAACATTATGAAAACAATAGCCACTTTCGCTCTGGTCTGCGCTTTTATGTGCACGCCGCTGCTGGCGCAGGCTGCAGCCGACAACCCGGTTCAGGTGCTGCGCACGCCGGGATGGAACAAGGGGATATTCGTCGGTGGGAGCACTTCGTTCGCCAGTACTCCCAGCGCGCAAACTTTTCTGGCCGGAGCGCGATTTGGGCGGGTTTTCTCACACGAAGTCGGAAAAAATGCCCTTCGCGGATCATTTGAAATGGCGGTGGACGTCGTTCCGATCAACGAATTCTGGGTCGGCGGGAACGCGCAGTATGCCGGGGCGATCGATCCGTTCATCGCCAAATGGAATTTCACGGGGGGCAAGACGGTGTCGCCTTACCTCGCCGCGGTCGGGGGTATCGTATTCAGTTCCAGTAACTTACCGCCAGGCGACACTTCGCAGGTGAATTTCACCAGCGGAGCAGAGCTGGGAGCGCAATGGTTCCGACAGGGGAAGAACTCGCTCGATTTCGCGGTGAAGATTTACCACTTGTCGAACGCCTCAATCGGGAACATGAATCCCGGTATCAATGGCGCAGTGCAGTTCATGGCGGGCTACACGTGGCACTGAAAAAGGCGGCCAAGACGCGCCAGTTATAACAATTATAATAATGCCTCTGGGGAGCGATTCCGGGTGGGCCGCGGCTCCATTCGGAATTGCTTTGTTGCCGGATTCCGTTATCCTCAAAACTTATGCCAGCACTCGTCGAATGTGTGCCCAATTTCTCCGAAGGCCGCGACAAATCCAAAGTTGATGCAATTCTAGAAGCGATGAAGATGGATGGTGTCTATCTGCTCGACCGCGAGATGGATGCCGACCACAACCGGTGCGTGATCACCCTGGTAGGCGACCCGGTCAATGTCGCTGAGGCTGCCATGCGTGGTGTGGGCAAGGCGGCGGAGCTGATCGACTTGACGAAACACACCGGCGCTCATCCGAGGCTGGGGGCGGCTGATGTCATACCGTTCATTCCCATTGAAGGGGTGACGCTGGAAGATTGCGTTGCGATCGCGCGGCGGGTGGGCGAAGAAATCTGGAAGCGCTACCAGGTTCCTGTTTACCTGTACGAGGCTGCCGCGCAGACACGGGAACGACAAGACCTGGAGAACATACGGCATGGGCAGTTTGAAGGAATTCGTGAGGAGGTAAAAACCAATCCTGCGCGACGGCCTGACTTTGGGAACGCCGAACTGCATCCGACCGCGGGCGCGACAGTCGTGGGCGCGCGCAAGTTTCTCGTGGCGTACAACGTCTATCTCAACACGCCGGACGTGGAGATCGCGAAGAAGATCGGCAAGGCCGTGCGTTTCTCGAACGGCGGGCTGCGCTATGTGAAGGGCATGGGAGTGGGGGTCCGCGGGCTGGCGCAGGTGTCGATGAACCTGACCGACACTGACCAGACGCCCGTCGCTCGCGTCTTTGAATACGTGAAGCGTGAGGCGGCGCGGTACGGAGTATTGCCGCTGTCGAGCGAAATCGTGGGGCTCATCCCGAAGAAGGCGCTTGAGGACGCAGCGGATTGGTTCCTGCAGATCGAGAACTTTGACTCGTCGCTCATTCTGGAAAGCCGCCTTGCTGCTGTGATGAGCGGCAAGATGGCGGTGGGCGGGACCCGCGCCGGCGTGGAACCCTTCATCGAGCAACTGGCCGCACCGACTGCTGCTCCCGGTGGTGGCTGTGCTGCTGCGGCGGCAGGTGCGATGGCCGCCGGACTGGGCAGCATGGTGGCAGGAATGTCGCGCGGCAAGAAGGCCTATGTGCAGTATGAGCGCGAGTTGAGCGACGCCATCGCCAGGCTGGCGGAGATCCGCGAAGAGTTGAAAGCCTCGATCGACGCGGACGCCGCGTCCTTCAACGAGGTGATGGCCGCCTTCAAGAAAGCCAAGGAACATCCCGAGGCCGAAGGCGAAGTCGATGCCGCGCTCAAGAAAGCAACCAGCATTCCGCTGGTGGTTGCGGAGCGGGCGAGGGAAGTGGGAACGATTTTGAAGGGATTGCGGTCAATGACGAATCCCAGGATGGCCTCGGACCTTTCCGTCGGTCTCGGGTTGGCGGAAGCGGCGAAAGAAGGCGCGCTGGCAAATGTGGAGATCAACCTGTCCGATCTGAAGGATGAAGCATTCGCCACCGATGTTCGCCAACGCGCTGCGGCGGTACGTGGGTAGCCCCGCATCTTCTCGCCGCTGCCCCATCACCCTCAGTCGCAACCGCCGTCGCTGCGAAGCCAGTCCTTTTGCCTATCAAGGAGTGGGAGGACAGGCCGTGCTCAAGACTTTGCAGTCGTTCCTTTCGTTCCTTATGTCCGCAGCAGTGGTAGGCGCTGTGACGCCAACGACCTCGAACACAACGACTACTCGGGAACCCGCAAGAAGCCTTCAACGATGAGAGCAACGCCGGCGCGTGCTATCTTAGTTTCGCGAAGAAGGCTGACGAAGAAGGATTCGGTAAAGTGGCGAGTCTTTTCCGGGCGGCGGCCATGGCTGAGGAGACTCACGCGTCGAATCACGCTGAAGTGATCCGGCAGATGGGTGCGGCGCCGGTCGCACAAATCGAGACCATGATAGTAGAGAGCACGCGGGAGAACTTGCGGTTGCGATCGAGGGGAGACCTGCGAACGCGACGTCATGTATGACGAATCCATCGAGATGGCAAAGCGGGAGAAGGCGACGGCGGCCATTCGCAGCTTCCGTTTGCCCTGAAGGCGGAGGCGGTCCACACCGTTTTGTATCAGGACGCGCTGGACAACCTGGACCGGCTCACCGGCTGGCAGCACATCTACTATGCTTGTCCGGACTGCGGCAACACGCTGACTGGCCTCAGCATCCTCAAATACCTGATTTGCGGACATCGCAATGCCGGCTTTATCGCGGTCAGCCGATCCGGTGCGGGGGAGAGGCGAAACGTTGACTGGCGGATCACCCATCTAACCACACTGGTCCCGTAGCGTCTAAGACTCAGGTAAAATAATGCGAATGAAGCAGTGTGCAGCCGGTCTTGTCCTTTCAGCTTTGATGTGTTTCCCAGCGTTCGCTGCTCCGCTCAGCAGCAATGCACGAACAGTCATCCCGTCCCAGATTCAGCAGGTGATTTCGGTCGACTACCGCGCGCTGCGCGGGTCGCAGACCGCGCTGGCGCTGAAGAACCGCGTCCTGCCTGAAAACCTGAAGCAGTTCGAGAGTGCCCTGCGCGCCTTCGGCATCGACCCCAATAAAGACGTCGAACAACTGACTTTCGTCACCTTCCGTCAGGCTAACAAGGGCCTGTACGCCGTGGGGATTGCGCAGGGTCCGTTCAAACAGAAGGAATTCCTGCAGAAGATGCAGGTGAGGAAGATCAAGCCGGAAAAATACCTGCTCTCTTACCTCTATCCAATGAGTTCGGGAATGCAGTTGGTGTTCCTTGATCCTTCGACCATTGTTTTCGGCGAAAACGCGTCCCTGAAGGGTGCGATCGACGTGCGCGACAAGGGCGTCGAGTCGCTGGCTCTGAACAATTCAATCAACGATCTGATCACCGACATCGATAGCGCGCCAATCTGGAGCGTGTTGGACCAGAATGGGACCCAGAACATGATGAAGTCCGCCCTGGGGCAGGCCTCGTCGCTGGCCGATTACGATGCGGTCAAGAAGAGACTGCTGGCGTCGGACTATGTCATGAATTTCGACAACGGCGTGACCTTTGACCTGAGCGTGAAGACCTCGGACAACATGACCGCCGCGAGCCTGGCTTCGTTGCTCAAAGCTGGGGTCATGTATCGCAAGATCAATGCGACTCCCACGGAGAAGCTGGCACTGGAAAGCATGACCGTGGATAACCAGCACGACCTTCTACAGATGCACTTCAAGACCGATGATCAGCGGTTCCAGGCGCTGCTGAAGTCGGATTTGTTCGCCTCCCTTTCGCACTAAATCGACGACGCAACCGGCCCTTTGTACCGGGTCGGTTTAAGCCGTAGCTATAATCGGTTTGCCTTGCCAAAATCCTTCCCGCAGATTCTTCGCACCCTGACTTCCTTGGCCAGGCTGACGCTGTTGAGCGCGGCCTTGGCCGCCGCCCAGGCTGCCTCTGGAATAACCGCAGTCATGGTCATGCCTTTTGACAACCACTCGAAAGCCACGGGACTGGATTGGATCACCGAGGCATGCCCCGAGGTGCTTGCGCAGCGCATGTCTTCGGCGAAGCTAAACCTGGTGACCCGCGATGATCGCATCTTCGTGTTCGATAGAGCAGGAGTTCCGGCAGCAGTGCATCCGTCTCGCGCGACAGTTTTCAATGTCGCCGAGCAAGTGGGCGCCGATTTCGTGGTGCTGGGGAACTATGCTGTCGAGGGGACCTCGTTTCAGGTAAGTGCTCAGCTTCTCGACGTGAAGATGCTGAAACTGTACGCACCGGTACAGATCAGCGGGCCGCTTGCCGATTTCGTCGATGTGCAAACGTCGCTGGCGTGGGACTTGTTGCGCCAGATGCCTAACCCGCCCCAGGTAACGCGGCAGCAGTTTGTCAAGTCGGCCACGCCGATACCCCTTAATTCGTTTGAGAATTATGTTCGCGGGATCATGTCTACGAGCCGGCAGTTGAAGATCCGCTACTTCAAGGAAGCCATTCGGCTGAATCCCAGCTATGTGCTCGCGGAGTTGCAGCTTGGCAAGGTGTATTACAACAACCACGAATACGAACAGGCGGCGTTGTGGCTGAGCAAGATACCGAAAGACGATCGCTCCAGCGGCCAAGCGACGTTTCTGCTGGGAATGTCGGAATACTACCGAAGCAATCTCGACAAGGCGTATGTGGCGTTTGGCTATCTTGCCACCCGGTTACCGCTGACCGAGGTGTACAACAACCTCGGCGTGGTGGATGCGCGTCGTGGGCGGCGCGCTGCGGCTGCGGAATACTTTTCCAAGGCGGTTGCAGCCGATCCCAAGGATCCGGACTATCGCTTCAACATGGCGCTTGCGCTGTTCAAGAACAACGATAACGCGGGGGCGGCACGCCAGCTCAGGGAAGAATTGCTGCTTCGTCCGACTGACGTGGAGGCCAAGTCGTTGCTGGAGATGATTAATCGCGGCGTCATCGCGCCGCCCAGTGTGAGCGCCAGTACCAGCAATGTGTTGCCGCCTCCGATTGGCCAGCCCCGCATTCCCATCGAACGCATCAAACGCGAGTATGACGAAGCGTTATATCGCCAACTGGAGATGGAGATCGAAAACCTGAATCAACAGCGCATGACGAAGGCCGAGGGTGGCGGCGGCCCACATTGAGGCGTTCCATTTGCGTGAGCTCCCAGGCTGGCTGCGAAGGGCCCGCCTTCCCGAGTAAGATTAACAGTGCTCCTCCGGAAGGGGTCGTATGTCTGGCATTCGCCCGTTTCTTTTTCTTGCAGCTCTGCTAATCGTCGGCGCTGTTGTGGCTTCGGCCAGCAGCGTTGTCAAAATCAAGCTCGACGATACGATCCAGCCAATCAGCGACGAATATATCGGACGCGCTATCGAACAGGCCCGCCAGACCAACGCCGATGCGGTGCTCATTGAGCTGCGCACACCGGGTGGCCTGGTGGATTCTACCCGCTCGATCATCGCCAAGATGCTGGCGTCTCCGGTTCCAGTCATCGTCTACGTCGCGCCTTCGGGTGCGCGGGCGGCGTCAGCGGGCTTCTTCATTCTCGAATCGGCTGACGTCGCCGCGATGGCTCCGGGAACGAACACGGGCGCGGCGCATCCCGTGACCCTGGGCGGCGAGAAGATGGACGACGTCATGAAACAGAAGCTCGAAAACGACTCGGCTGCGTTCATGCGCTCGTTCGTGGGACCGCGAGGACGGAATGTAGCCCTGGCCGAGTCGGCAGTGCGCGAATCGAAATCGTGGACTGACAAGGAAGCCCTCGATCAGCACCTTATCGACTACGTCGCGCGCGACCAGGACGACCTGTTCAGGCAGCTCGATGGGAAGCCCATCAAGCGGTTCGATGGCAAGACGGTCACGCTGCATCTGGTTGGCGCATCGGTCGTTGAACTGCCGATGACCCTCAAGCAGCGCATTCTCGACTTCCTGCTTGACCCGAACATAGCGTTTCTCGTGCTGGCCGTCGGTGCGCTTGCTCTTTACGCGGAGTTCAACCATCCGGGCGCGGTGCTGCCGGGAGTGGTCGGCGTGGTGTTCATCCTGCTGGCCTTGTTCGCGTTGAACCTGCTGCCCACTCGCTACGCGGCGTTCACGCTCATCATGGCGGCATTCGTGATGTTCGCATTGGAGGCGAAGTTCGCCACCCACGGAATTCTGGGCGTTGCCGGCATCGCGTTGATGACCATCGGCGGACTCTTGCTGGTGGACGGTCCGATTCCCGAGTTGCGTGTGAAGCTTTGGACCGCGCTCGCCGTAAGCGTTCCGTTGGGAGCGATTACGGTATTCCTGATGAGCATCGCGTTGCGTGCCCGGCGCAACAAGATCGTGACCGGAGCGCAGGGCATGATTGGCTCGCTAGGTGAAGCCCGGACTGACATCGATCCGGAAGGAAAGGTGTTGGTGCAGGGCGAACTGTGGAATGCGCATGCGCCCACGCCGGTGCAGATCGGCGATCAGGTCGTGGTGCGCAAGGTCGAAGGACTGGAACTCGAAGTGGAGAAGGTGCGGTAAACGCGAAATACTGCATGCTTCCAGCGAGTACCTGGGGGAGCTTCAGGCGATTCCTCTGTCGGTAAGCCCTGTTGCCAAACTGGGTAACGCCTGCACATAAGCCTACAATCTAGTTGGCCACACGTTCTAAACTCGTCTGTGGCTTCGGAGGCTCATGGTGAACTTGGTTGTGCTCGTCCCCGTTGTCATCGTTGTGCTGTACCTGCTCAATTCGATCAAGATTCTGGCCGAGTATGAGCGCGGAGTTATTTTTCGTTTGGGCCGGTTGTTAGCCACTCCGAAGGGGCCGGGCATCATACTCGTGTTCGCTCCCATTGACCGCATCGTGCGGGTTTCGTTGCAGCAAGAGGTACTGGAGGTTCCGCCGCAGGACATAATCACCCGTGACAACGTCACCTTGAAGGTGAATGCGGTGATCTTCCTGCGCGTGATTGACCCAAACCAGGCCGTGGTCGCGGTCAGGCAATATCTTTACCAGACCTCTCAATTCGCCCAGACTACCTTGCGGTCGGTGCTGGGTGAAGTTGACTTGGACGAATTGCTGGCGCATCGCGACAAGATCAACGTGCGGCTGCAGTCGATTTTGGACCAGCACACTGGCCCATGGGGCGTGAAGGTCACGAGTGTCGAGGTCAAACAGGTCGATTTGCCGGAGACGATGATGCGTGCCATGGCCAAACAAGCTGAGGCTGAGCGCGAGAAGCGGTCAAAGATTATTCATGCTGAAGGTGAGTTCGCTGCGGCGCAGAGGTTGACAGACGCCGCCCACCTTCTGGCCACCGAGCCGACGAGTATTCAATTGCGCTACCTGCAGACGTTGACGGAGATCGGCGTCGAAAAGAACACGACCATCATTTTCCCGGTGCCGGTGGATCTTTTGACTGGCCTGCAGCAACTGGTAAAGGTAGATACGCCAAAGGCTGCGGCGCCCGCAACCCTGCCAGGACAATAACGACGGAGAAGTAACGAATGGATGACGATAGCGACATCACATTAGGTCCTGGCAAACTGCTGGGACTATTTTTCATGCTGGTAGCGGTTTGCGGAGTGTTCTTTGCTGTCGGCTACTCGCTCGGCAAGACCTCCGCGCGTGAGCAGGCGATCAACGATAAGACCTCGCTGAGCGCTTCGCTGTCCGCGCCTGCGGTAGGAGACCAGAGTGCCGCGAAGCCCTCCGCCGTGGTTTCGGGCAAAGTCGACACCCAGGCTGCTCCGGCAGACGAAGCATCGGCGGCGAAATCTGGTCCTGATCTGACTTTCTATACCGCCGTGAAGAAGGACGGACAAGGTTCTCAGCCAGCTTCGACCGACTCGCCACAACCGGTAGCCTCCAGGAATGCGCAAACTCAGACTGGTGATTCGCAATCGGTGAAGACGCTCGCGCCTGCGGATTCGGCCTCCGTCAAACCGGTGGCGAACACGAAGACGGACCCTAAGGCTGAGGCAAAGCCGACAGTTGCGCCTGCTCCCGGGGGCGGGTTCGTTGTACAGATCGCGGCTGTGTCCAGGGAAGAGGACGCCGCCGCACTGGCCGGGGCTTTACGCAGGAAGAGCTATAGCGTTTTCGTGGTCAACAACCCGGCTGTCCATGACAAACTTTTCCACGTGCAGGTCGGCCCATTTGCGACGCTCCAGGATGCAGAGGCGATGAAGCTCAAGTTGACGGGGGAAGGCTATAACCCGATTGTGAAACGAACCTGATCGCAGGCAGACCATGTCGCGGCGATGCCATGCTCCGGGATGGCATTTTTCTTGAGTGCGCTAGCGATGATGGCCAGCGCATGTCCTGGTCATCGTACTGACGAAGGATTAGGCGCGATAGCGGCGACGGAAGCTTCGTCGAGTCCTTCGGCGTCGTTTGCGGCGTCTTGCGCCAGTTCCATGGAGGAACGGGTAATCTTGCGCGACTCGCCGGTGATCAACCGCGCCGAACGGTCGTAGGTGATGTAACTCCACGCCCATTCGATCATGACGATGATGCGATTGCGGAATCCAATCAGGAAGAAGATGTGGATGAAAAGCCAAGACAGCCACGCCAGCAATCCCGAGATGTGGATCTTGCCAAACTGGGCTACGGCAGCGGCTCGACCGATCGTAGCTAAACTTCCTTTGTCCACATAGTGGAAGGGCGTGCGAGCATTTCCCGCAAGGTCGGCGGCGATCTCCCGTGCTACCCACTTGCCTTGCTGCATCGCGACCGGGGCAACGCCGGGCAACTGTGTCCCGTCGGCGTGTTTCAAGGACGCCAGATCTCCGATCACGAAGACATCGCGATGGTTGGGCAGGCTAAGGTCCGCCTCCACCAGAACTCGACCGGCGCGATCCACGGGACCGCCTAGAGCACGGCCCAGCGGGGAAGCGGCGACTCCGGCTGCCCACAACACCACGGTTGCATGCATCGGCTCGCCGCCAACGCGAATCTGGTTGGGCAGGATGTCGATAACCGCGGAATTCAGGCGTACCTCCACGCCAAGATGCTCGAGCTGGCGCCTGGCACTCTCCCGCAGATCGGGGGGATAGGCGCTCAACAGCGCCGCCCCTGCCTCCAGCAAGACGACGCGAGTTTTCTTAGGGTCGATGTGCCGAAAGTCATCCGCCAACGACTGGCGGGCAATCTCTGCAAGGGTCCCTGCCAGCTCGACTCCCGTGGGACCGCCTCCGACGACCACGAAGCTCAAAGGCTGATGCTGGCCAGTGACGGCAGCCTGCCTCTCGGCCAGTTCAAACGCAAGCAGCACCCGGCGACGGATCTCCAAGGCGTCTTCGACGGTCTTCAGACCCGGAGCGAGCGGTTCCCATTCGTCGTGCCCGAAATATGCGTGACTTGCTCCCGCGGCCACCACGAGGTAGTCGAACGCTAGTTCAAATCCGCTAAGCTTTACCACATGACGTTCAAGATCGAACCCCAACACCTCACCGAGCAGCACCTCGACGTTGCTGTGCCGGGCCAGGATTTCGCGAATGGGCGCCGCGATCTCTGCGGGCGACAATCCTGCGGTCGCGACTTGATACAGTAAGGGCTGGAAGGTGTGGTGGTTCTTGCGGTCTAGAAGCGTGATTTGCACGGGCAGTCGTGCGAGTCCTTCCGCGGCCTTCAGACCGCCGAAACCGGCGCCAATGATTACGATCCTGGGGATGGGCTTGTTCATGGGTCTCACCCCAAGTTGATGCTCCGAAGAAATTAACGAATCATTTTCGTGACGGCGGGCGTGCTGATGATCGGGCAAAGCAATGAGCCGATGGAAAACGTTCGTTTGCCTGGTAGTTATGTCGGTTGACAGGTAAAAAATGCTTGTCTGGTTCATATTCGACGAATTATCGCAGCGACGCGATGTAGAAAAGTGCGCCAATATCCACTTTCCTGGCCGGAGGGGGCATCGGCAGCCGAATTGCTACGCGATTGGGATGATCAATGTCATTCTTGCGGACCACCAGAGGATCTATCGCATTGGTATGGCCAGTGCCCTAGCGGCAGAAGACGACCTTCGAATCATCGGTCAGCCGCACTCGATCGATCAACTTCTTATGGCGTTGACCAAGTTTCGCGCCCATGTTCTCGTCATGTCTTCGGCATTCCTTGGTCAACTCGAGGAAATCAAGGAACTTAGCTCACGACATCAAACTGCGATCCTGTTTTTGCAAGAGCCTTCGAACGCCTATCTGCCCCAATCGTTACTGGGGATTGACGGCGTGATGCAGCGCTCTGCGGACGAGGCGACGGTTGTGCGATGCATTCGTCACCTGGCGCGCGGAGGCAAGGTTTGGCGGTACGTAAGCCACCAAGCAGTGGATCTTCACCAGGATTCGGTGGGTCAGCGCGTACGGCAGCGTCTCTCGTCACTGGATGTTCGGATCATTGCGCTGGTGTTGCAGGGCTACAAGAACCGGGAGATCGCGTCTCACGTAGGCAGTACTGAGCACGGAATCAAGAACTCGCTGCGCAGAATCTTCGACAAAACCGGCGTCTCCGATCGCCTCGAACTGGCACTGTTTGTGCTGCACCATGGCATGGTTTCCCCGGCCTTACGCCGATGCGCATTCGGTTCCGACGTTCAACTCGATCTCCTCGAATCATCCCTTTCAAGACACCGGTTGCCGTCGAACAATCCACTAACCGTCCGGTAAACCATTCCGGCCGCAGAGTCGTTCGCGCCGCTGCTGGCGATCGCGGACCTCGGCCGGTGCCGTTTTTCCTGTGTTAGATTAAAAGTGTGGGGCCCGTAGCTCAGTTGGTAGAGCAACGCACTTTTAACTTAAAGTTAGCGTTGCTCTTTTCCTTTT
>Ga0210406_10003750_pt1 | contig 16507 bp, 22 predicted proteins | sample IncBWC30MmetaG_FD_155454 | JGI IMG/M metagenome (GOLD analysis project Ga0210406, IMG submission 155454) | Forest soil microbial communities from Barre Woods Harvard Forest LTER site, Petersham, Massachusetts, United States - Inc-BW-C-30-M | ecosystem: Environmental > Terrestrial > Soil >... | reverse complement strand
ATTCACCGGGACCCGAAACTTTGCCAGCGGTTTCTTCACGACGGTGCTGTTTCTTTTTTTCCTTCTCGTGTCTGGCGATATTTTTCTGCACCGCCTCGTCGAGATACTGCCGCGCTTTAGGAGTAAGCGCCAGGTCGTGGAAATCTCGCAGCAAATAGAAAGCGACGTCTCCGCGTATCTTGTCACGATCACGATCATGAACGCAGCAGTAGGTATCGCTACGGCATTGGCAATGTGGCTTACGGGGGTGGGCGACCCGATCCTGTGGGGAACGGTGGCGTTTTTGCTGAACTATGTACCGATCCTCGGAACTGCTTTGGGCGTCTTGATCTTTCTCCTCGCTGGCCTGTTGACCCATGACACGCTCTGGCAAGCGCTGCTTCCTGCGGGTCTTTATTTTGGATTTCATTTGATTGAGGGCGAGACTCTGACGCCGATGCTCCTGGCCAGACGGTTCACCCTCAATCCCGTCCTCGTCATTGTCTCGCTCGCCTTCTGGTTCTGGATGTGGGGTATTCCGGGCGCGATCCTCTCAATGCCCATGCTAGCGATTACTAAGATCATCTGCGACCGTCTTCAGCCGCTGGCTGCATTCGCTCACTTTCTTGAGGGGTGAAGCCGTGCTGAGTACCTCGCTCTAAATGGCGGCAATTCCTTCGCCTCTCGTGCGATTGAAAGCCGATACGGGCCCTGTTCGAGCCCAAAACCCATTTTGAAAATCTTGGCGGGTTGGCAAGCGGCTGGGATATGGCTGAATCCTTTAGAACGGAGAAACCGGACTAGGGCGACCCGCAGGGGCTCGTTTGGGCGCATGATCCGCAACTGTGACCGCGACATACCGGTTTTCCTGATCACAGCTTATCCCGATCTTATGAAGCGGGAAGGTCCGATTTATCATCCCATTGTCAGCAAGCGAAAGACATGGGATCACCGTGCGACGCAACTTTGCGACGCGCCCCGCGTTGGTCATCTGGCCCAGATCCACGCGACCGGAGTGGGCAGTGCATGTTATTCGCGTCAAGTGCATCTTGTTCGTACGAAAACAAACGATGACGTCGTATTTTGCCTGGATCGTCGAGTTTGTCGGGAGACATCCGCACTACGCTCTCACAGCAATCTTCCTGCTGGCGTTGTCGGAAGCAGTCCCCGTGGTAGGCACGGTCGTTCCCGGCTCGACGCTTATCATTGGGATTTGTGCCCTCGCGACTGGCGCTCATGTGAACCCGTGGCCCCTGCTTGGTTCTGCTATCGTGGGAGCCATTTTTGGCGATGGTTTGTCCTTCTGGTTAGGACACCGCTATCGTCGGGAGCTTCTCCTGCGCTGGCCGCTTAATCGGTATCCGCAGTTCATCGCCCGCAGCGAAGCATACATAAAGACATATGGTGCCGCGAGCGTCTTCCTGGCTCGTTTCATAGCGGTGGTGCGCGCATTTGTGCCCTTAGTTGCAGGGATCTTAGGAATGTCGTCGCGCCGTTTCTATGCCGCCAATATTCTTTCGGCTCTGACCTGGGCGCCGGCCCATGTTTTTCCCGGCGTGTTGCTTGGTATGGCGCTTAACCTCGCTGGCCTCAGCCCAGGGCGGCTCGCTATCCTGATAATCATCGGATTGATTGCGGTATCGGCGGCCGTCCGGGCATTACGCTCTTATTTGAACCAGCATCTTGTTCTCGATCACCACGCCGCCGCCGCACCCGGGGTCAAGCTTGACGACGGCTGCGCTCACGCGGGGCTCGATAAGATCCGCGATTGGTTAAGGTGACGCTGGTTACACGTTAACTTGGCGCTGCGGGAGCGGGTTAGGTGCTTAACAAGCCTCCGATAGGGAAGACCACAAGCATCGAGAGGTTGCCCCAGCCTGGGTCTTTCATCGCCTTCCCCGGAAATGGCCTCGGCGGACTGGTCCGCATTAAGCCTCCAAATCGCACGATATACCAAGGTGTAGTTGTGCCAGAGGGAGGAGAGCCCTTAGAACATTCGCACCCCCTTGTCCTCCGGACGCCTGCTGCCTAACCGATTTGTGCCGCTGACCAAGACCGCTGAAAAGAGGCTGGGTTCAAGGAGTCGATGAATTGCGGTTGATCCCTGGCAGTTGCCGAACCATCGAAAAAATTTCAGCCGTGATCGCGCGTTCGCAGATCGTAGTAGCGCAGCCCTCTCGCGCAGTGCCGAGCTTGCCCACCGGATTTGATTACGGCGACATTGCGGTGCTCGATTGGATTGCCGTGGATGGTCGCCGTCAAGGTCGCGGCCTTCTACCGATTTAGGCCTGCGGCCGCGCGTAGCGGGCGACGCGCGGTCCATCGGTCGGAGAGCCGCTGGCAGCCGGTGCTGCGGCGCCGGCCGCGCGAATGGCCCCCTGCTAATGTGGTGGAGCATGACCGCTGGGCGATCCTCGGGGCGCCAGCGGCCCGTTTAAGTGCACTATCCTCGCGACAGCGGGAAGAACACACGGCGACGTCGGCCGAGCGAATGAGAGCCCTGCGCGAACGGGAGCGCCGCGGACTACGGAGATTGACGATTGGCGTGAGCGAGGACGATCTCCGCGTGATTGCGGGCGCGGCTACGAAGGCGCCACAAGCGCCGACCAGGATGAGCGGGCGCAAGCCGTCAACCTCTTCGTCACCGACGTACTCGCCTCGATCGGCCGGGGTAACGTCGTTACGACCTGCAACTCCGTTTCACGTCACCACCATTGCAACGCCGTTTCAGTCCTCCGGAAAGGTCCGCCCCCATGCGGCAGCCTCGCCGTCAAAGTCGTGCCAGCGTCATTTGAGCGCGGCGGCGCACGCCGATGTAGCGCATCGTTGCATATTGGATCATGAACAAGCTGAGCTTGCTGACGATGCCGTAGACCGTCATGAAGGATGCCCAGGTCTGGACGCTGAAGTTCAAGGCAACTATCACGTTCAGCGCGGCGGAAAGGAACATCAACCCCGACCAGACGAACCCGAAAATGGCTGCGATGTCCGGCACTACCTCAAGAGCGACGGGCGGCAGATACCGATTCATCCATCCTGGTTTAAGCATTACCACGCCGATGACGACGTAGATTAGGCTCGGCTTGACCATCACAAAGCGCGGATTGTTGCTGACTAACGTGGCCGTGCCCAAACCTAATGCCAAGAAGAGGCTCAACCACTGCATGGTGTCGATCGGCTTCTTGCGCGCGAACTCCCAGCCGATTTGGGCGACGCCAAGCGCCATACCGAAGATAACTGACAGGGTGATGTTTTTGGTCAGCGAATAAAGAATGAGAAAAAAGAACGTCGATGCCAAATCTAGGAGCAATAGCTTTCCCGCCGCGAGTAAATTCTTCATGGGACATTCGCTCCTTTCCGCTGCGACGCCTCCTCCGCCGCCGGCCAGCCCGCAGTTATACTACAATTCGAGTATCGGCACCTCCTGACCGGTTTTCGAGTTGCCCCCGATGCGTTAGCCTTTTTTTGCGCGCACGAACGAGCCGAATGACGACAGCTTCACCGTTTCGCGGTGTTCCAGATCGGTGATCTCCTTGAGCACAAGCTCAAGAAGTTCGCCGCATTTGATTCTCGAGAGGCCGATCCTCTGATGAATCGCTTCGATCAAATCCGCCCTGGTGATCGTCTTGCCTGACACAAAGGCCCCCATTCGGCAAATCATTGGAAATGAAGCTGCTCAGAGGCTAGAAGGTCAAGATTGGGCGGTAGAACCCCGGAATTCCGAGACCGATCCCAGGGCGGCTTCTTCGCTGCTGGTCGTCTGGCCGCGCTCAATGACGCAACCGGTCGCATAGCCGTCTATTCCACTTCAGTCGCGAACGGGTTCGCGGATCAGGCCGGGAACACCCAATATCCAGCCCTCGACCTGCGCCACTGTCCGCTCCGCTGGCGAGAGGTCCGGCTTTAGAAACCCCTCGAGGCTGCCGTCACGATCGGCCCGCGACGCCCAGGCGGCGATGCAGAAGGCGTCGTGCTGATCGGCGGTGCGGCCTTCGTTCGCGAAGCCGCGGCTCCACAGCGACGGATAGACCTCGGCGATGGCCGAACGGTCAGCGGGGATGTCCCATCCGTCGAACGGCCAGAAATGGACGCGGTCGCCAAGGCGCCGGCGGATGAACCGCAGCCAGGGAATGCCGGCATGAGTGGATTTCGCAACCTGCCCTTGAACATCGAAATGGAACACCGACTTTGCGCTGCCAGCGCGCTCCTCGGTGAGCCGCCGCCAACGGGCATTGCCAACGCGCGCCGCGCCATTGCCCATCACGCCGTCGCGCACGAAATCGACGTAGGTGTGGTCGTCGTCTGTCGGCCAATGCCGATGGAAATCGTTGAGAAAGCGCGGCCAGTCGGGCAACAGTCCGTGCGTTTCGAAATAGCGCAGCGGAAAGGAAAAGCCGTGGTCGATGCCGACCAGCGTGGGCGCATCCTCGGCCAGCCGCTCCACCAGCCACGCGGCGATGCCCTTGCGGGTCCAGTATTTGCGAGGGCTCGGAGGCGGCGGAACCTCGGCAGGCGGCCCGTCACCCTCGGCCAGGTAGACGCGCAAGCTCCTCAGGCTGGTGGTAGGCGTTTCCGCGCCCGAATAGTCGATGCCGATGATGCGCGCGAAGGCGGGCATCTAGGCCACCGCCTTAAAGCGTTCGAACCGCAACGCAAGGCGATCGCGATCGGGCCGGTCGTTGTCGCGGTTTGGCAAATGGATCGTTCCGCCGTTAAGTCGCTTCATGGCGTCGAGCATAGGCCCATCATTTTGCCCGAGCAGCCGCTTGCGACACATGCAGCCGGCAATCCGCGTCGATGCCGATCAGATGAGCGTCGAAGGCGGCGTGATGGATTTTCGATAAAGGGATTCCGTTAGGCACTACCGGCTGGCCGAACCGCTCGTCCTTGTCCGCGACAATATGAGCGGCATCGAGCAAGAGCGATTCAGGCAACCCGGACACCGCGCAGCGACCGCCATACGCGGTGATGACGGCCTCGCGGAACGACGCTTGATGCAGCCTTTGCTTGATCGCGCGTAGAGCATAACGCCGTTCCAACACGCTCTCGGGCGGCGCCATTGTCTCCTGGTCGGGCACCCCGAAAGCGACACGCGCTTTTAAGGCTATGGCATCCCAGCCCGATACGAAGGCCGGAACAATCGCCTGATAACGGCCGGGCGCGATGCCAAGGAAGTAGACAATCGGGATGTTGTTCTGGAACGCGTCACGAAGCCATCGGTTATCTGCCGCGTCCGGGTTCTGACCCATGAAGGCATAGTCGATCGTTTCATCAGCTTCGAAAATCTGCCGGTGCACCTCGCGCTGGTCTTCGTACCAGACCTTGCCGCCCGGTCTCGGGAAAACGGTCTTGATGGAAAGGAGAAAGCGCATCTGCTGCGGCTTGAAGATGCCGCGCTGCGGATTGATGAGAGGAATGCGCTCGCCGTCAAAGACAAACCCCGGTTTCAACTCGTTCGCGGTCAAATGATCGTGGACCTCGTTCAGCCTTCGCACATGCTCGAAAGCCGCCATTCGCATTAGGGTGTCGCCGTTGTCAGCGGTCATCGACGCCACCATTCTCTTCTCTTCCGTCTGCTTTTTGGTCGGATTCTTTGCGCGAGGCCTTCTCCAACTCCGAAAGCAGCAATCGGGCGATGAAGTCCGGCGGGGAAGAACTAACCCGAGTCTCTTTATGCCCGCCATATCCGCGGACGATCACCATTCCGCGGTCAACCCGCATAAAGCCGTGCAGCGGCTCCTTGCCTTCGCGCTCGAATGCTACTTCCCGATAATCGCTTTCACTTCGGCCACCCATTTCTGCTCCCGCAGCGCCTTTTCAAAGGATCAATACCGTGAAGCCGTGATGGGCCGCGAACAACCGATGCGTCAGCGGCTTGGTCGCGGGAACCGCGTTGCGTCATCCGTGCTCGCGGCATAGAAGGCGTAGGCGCCACCCCTGTCCACCGCTCGGCGGTAAGCAGGCCGGGTCCGCATCCGGGCGAGGTAATCGCGCAATCTGGCATGGCGGGCGTCCACGAGCCTGGCGAATGCGGCAAATTCCAGCGGGAACATCATCTGGACATCCGCCGCGCTGAACTCCGCGCCCGCCATATGACCACCGCGCGTGAGCTCCGCCTCGACCAAGTCGAGCTCGTCGCCGATCATGCCTTCGACGCGAGCTTGCATCGTCTTTGCAGCGTCGCCGACCCGCCCAAGATAGAGCCGCGCCACTAAGTGCAGCATAATGGTGCCTTCGGCAAAATGCATCCAGTGCAGATAGCGCACATGCTCACTGGTGCCTCGCGCCGGCACCAGCCGGCCGTTGCCGTGGCGCTCAAGCAGATATTCGATAATGGCGCCGGATTCAGCGAGCACTAAATCTCCGTCTTGAATGACCGGTGACTTGCCGAGCGGATGAACGGCGCGCAGTTCCGACGGCGCTAGATTGGTTTTCGCATCCCGCCGATATGTCTCGACCCGGTATGGCGTATCGAGTTCCTCGAGTAACCAGAGAATGCGCTGCGAGCGGGAGTTGTTCAGGTGGTGGACGACGATCATGGTGCCGGCTCCCTCATTGTTGGCTCGTCACTGATTGGACTCATTGCGAGCCAGTCCGCTAACTCCTGCATCGCCACCCCGTGTCCGGCTCACTCCGCGCTCCGACCGCCGTCGGTCAGTTTTAGTCGATAGGCCGCAACGACGAAATCCATCAAGCGATGCGCTGCAAGGGTTGACGGACGGTCACCCCCTGGACAGGCGCAGGTGCGAGGCGGTCCTCGAGCCCCACAGCCATAGGGCCCTTGGGCCGTTCACGCCTTGGGAACGGGTTTGCGTGCACCATCCCTTGACGGAGGGAGAGCACATGGGGACGTCGGCCGAGCGAACGAGAGCCCTGCGGGAACGGGAGCGCCGCGGAATTCGGACATTCACGATTGGCGTGACCGAGGACGATCTCCGCATGATTGCGGAGCACGGCTACGAAGCCGCCACAAGCACTGACCACGATCAGCAGACGCGAACCGTCAGCCTCTTCATCACCAACATGCTCACTCGCCGTCTCGAATCGGCCAAGAATAACGGTGTTACGACGGTCGCAACTGCGTTTCAGTAACGGTGTTACCATCGGTGCAAGACCGTTTCAGGCGCCCGGAAAATAGCATCGCAGCAATTCGGCCGGCTCGCGGGCAGTGCGTAAGCACCCCGACGACCGTTCTTGACTGCGACCTCGATCTTGTCGCCTTCAAGGAAAACCCGGTTTTCGCCCCAACCGCTTGATTTGGCTGTGAATTTCCCCTCGCACCCGAGTTCGAGGCGAACTCGCGCTCTTCGGTTTTGAGGGTGATCTGCGCTTCGCGCGTGCCCATAAGTCCCCCAGGGGGGCCTCGAAGTCCTCAATGTGGGCATCGAATTGCTCGAAGGGAGCCTCGCGTGCGATCGCCGTGAGCGCGCGTGGTTTACCGCCGGTTGCCAATTCCAAGAGTGCCTCCGCCGCCTCCGCGGGCAGGTGTCCGTCAACACCAGAAGCGTGTACTCGGTCGCCGACTTGACGTCTGTAAGCCACCGGGGGGAACGCCGTAACCCAGCAACTCGTCGCAAGCGGCTATTGGAGCCACTCCCACCCGGGAGGGGATACCAAGCAAGAGCCCGGCGCTTCCGCCGGGCCTGTACCCGCGCGGTGCCGGTCGTCATTGCTGACAACCCGCGTCCATCCGTCGCTCATTCTTCCGGGTTCACGGCTATTTTCGTACCGTCCGATTGCACCTTGATACTGCGGCCCGTATTGCGATTGTTCGCCGTCAACCACCAGCCAGTAGCGGATTTGTTGCCTCTATTCACCCTGAAGCCTTTTTCTTCGAGCCGTTTTTGCGTTCCCCACATGTCGGACGCAAGAGGCGCCAACTCTGCTTCAAGGCCTTTGGTCGAGTCGTCGGGGTTCGTTGTTGTGACGCCTGCCAGATTTTTGTCAGGTCGAATGTCTAAGGCGCCAGCGGAGGCGGCAGCAAGGACGCTGATTACCGTTGCAATGGTTGTCAATCTTGCAGTTTGATAAAGACCGCCGATCGGGATTGACCGTGCAGTCACGCCACACACCACATGGTCGGCTGGAGACGGATCGTTTGGACGTTCCAACACGATACGGATTGTGCTCAGAAATGCGACTAGACTAGGAGATTGACCATCTTATTTCCGCTTTGCTGAAGGCGCGACAATCCTTTCGGTCTCCGGTGCGCGTGCAGACGTCGGGTTCCGTGCGCGAAGACGATGCTGAGGAAGGGACCGGATCGGCATCGCGAGGTGCGAGCGCGGCCGCGCCGGGATGCGGGTCAGCACCAGCGCCCGTTCTTGACCGCAACATCGAGCTTGTCGCCCCTCGAGGCAAACCAGGTTTTCACCCCAACCGCTTGATTTGGCGGCGAATTTTCCGTCGCGCGATAGTTCGAGGACGATGCTGCGCTCGTCGGCCTTCAGGAGGATCTGCGGTTCGCGGTTGCTCATGAACCCCCCAGGGACGGTACCGAAATTCATCGACCTTTTTCAACTAACTCAGGACATTCGTTGCACCGCAGCGAACCTCCGCAACAGTTTGCCCGTCGTCCTCTTTTGCGACTTTCGACTTAAGACCTTTGGCTGACAGACAGAGGCAACCGCGGCGGACTAGCCTCCTCGTGCTGGCGCGGGCGTCGAGAGAAGATCCGCGCGGCGATCACGACACCTGGGGAGCGTCCATGACGACGATCGCAATCAACGCACCGCGCAGCGGAGGCATGACGAGCGAAGAACGGCTCGTGATATTTGCGTCCTCGCTGGGGACGGTGTTCGAATGGTATGATTTTTACATCTACGGCACGCTCGGCGCTTTTCTGGCGAAGTACTTTTTCTCCAACGTTCCCGCGAACGTCGGCTTCATCTTCGCGCTGCTCACGTTCGCCGCCGGGTTCGCGGTTCGCCCGTTCGGGGCGTTGATCTTCGGCCATTTCGGCGATCTGATCGGCCGCAAATACACGTTCCTGGTTACGATGACGCTGATGGGCGTCGGCACGTTCTTCATCGGCGTACTCCCCGGCTTCGCCACTTGGGGCATCATGGCGCCGGTGGTGCTGATCGCGCTGCGGCTCATACAGGGCCTCGCACTTGGCGGCGAATATGGCGGCGCGGCGATTTACGTTGCTGAGCACGCCCCGCAGAACAAGCGCGGCTATTACACCTCCTGGATTCAGACCACAGCGACCCTGGGCCTGTTTCTTGCGCTCCTCCTGATCCTCGGCATTCGCACCAGTATGGGGGAAGACGCCTTCGGCACTTGGGGCTGGCGTATTCCGTTCCTATTGTCGGCGATCCTGCTCGCAGTCTCGCTCTGGATCCGGCTCAAGCTTAATGAATCGCCGCTGTTCAGGCGCATGGTCGAGGAGGGTAAGCAGTCGAGACGGCCACTCCTGGAAGCCTTCGGCCAGTGGGACAACTTGAAAATTGCGATCCTGGCACTTTTCGGCGCCACCGCTGGCGAAGCCGTGGTGTGGTATGGCGGCCAGTTCTACGCGCTGTTCTTCCTGACGCAGACTCTCAAGGTTCCCGGTGTCAGCGCGCAGATCATGATCGCGGTCGCGCTCGCGATCGGCACGCCTTGCTTCATCCTGTTCGGCTGGCTCTCCGACAAGATCGGCCGCAAACCGATCATGCTCGCAGGCTTTGCGCTTGCAGTCGTGACCTACTTCCCGATCTTTCAGGGCATTACCCACTTCGCCAATCCAAAGCTGGAACATGCGCTGACGGAGGCGCCGGTGACGGTGACCGCCGATCCGGCCAAATGTTCGTTCCAGTTCAAGGCGACGGGAACGGAAAAATTCACCACACCATGCGACATCATCAAGGCCGCGTTGGTCGGTCTGTCGGTGAACTACGAAAACGTAGTCGCACCGCCCGGAACGGTCGCGAGCGTGAAGATCGGCGAACAAACAATAGCGGGTGACTCACCGGATGCCGCCAAGGCAATCGCCGCCGCGATCAAGGCTCACGGTTATCCGGCCGCGGCCGACCCGAATGACATCAATCACGTCATGACGGTGATCCTGCTGGCGATCCTCGTCGTCTACGTCACCATGGTGTACGGGCCGATCGCCGCTTGGCTGGTGGAGATGTTCCCGACCCGCATCCGCTACAGTGGAGTGTCGCTGCCCTATCACATCGGCAACGGCTGGTTCGGCGGCTTCCTGCCGGCGACCGTGTTCGCCATCGTCGCGGCAACCGGCAATATCTATTCGGGCCTTTGGTACCCGATCGCGGTCGCCGCAATGAGCTTTGTCGTCGCGGTCATCTTCCTACCCGAGACGAAAGACCGCGACATAACGCGTATCTAGTGGAGCATGATCTTTTCGGAAACCGGATATGCCTTTTCCGGATCATGCTCTGACCTAACAGCGGGGCGGCTCAAAGGCCGCCATGCTTTCTTTGCTGCTGGGCGATCCTAGGGGCGCCAGCAGACGTTTAGCGCCCCCACCAAGGTGCATTATTTGGGCTGCGGCGCCGGCTACTACAAACAAGTCGCGCTTGCAAAACGACGGGCTGGGGTGCGATGGTTCAAAGCGACGAGAGGCGGCGCAGATGATGGGATTCGCGTCATGAATGAGGTTGACGAGGCCGACGCCGAGGACCTTACCGCCGATGTCTCCGATGAGGTACTGGAGACTGCGGCGAAGAACGAGTCGCTACCCGCCTGGACGTGGGTCTGTAGCGGCAAAGATTGTCCGGGTTGAGCAGCCGACAGACTGGCTCTCACCGTCCGGCCTGTCGAGGCAGTATCGGCGCGCGCCAATACGTAAGCTGAGCAGGGGAACGCTCCGTCCTTAACCGAGAAGCGCTCGCTAACGGTGAATAGGCGCGCATTCGGTGGGCGTCGCGGCGCAATATGCTTCAGCGCTGGGCAAGCACCGACCACGATCAGCGGACGCGAGCTGTCGGCTTCTTCAAGCGACATCGCTGCAAGCCTCGATCGCGATGGGTGACATCGTCGCCGTGACAGCGTCACAGCCTGTGACGGTGTCACTTACTCGGTATCGAAATAGTACTGTACTGGCTCGACCGCCGGCCGCGGCTCCCGCCGGCAGGTGGGTTCAGCACCAGCGCCCGACCTTGACCCGCCGTGAAGTGGCGAGCTGGGGAAATACTGCGAGTGAATGTGGCCCGATCGGGTCAAATCCGGGGGATGCTAAATGCTGCTTGCACCGAATGCCTTATTCAAACATGAAATCAGTGGCTCATCGCTAAACGGTTTGGCAAGAAAGCCGATCGCGCCGGACGCAAGCGCCTGTGCCCGTGCTTTCATTTCCGGAAAAGCGGTAACGAAAATGATCGGGAAGTGATGACCTTGGGCAATTAGTTTGCCCCGCAACTCTATCCCATTCATACCCGGCATCTGCACGTCGCTAATCAGGCACTCGGTGTCATCCAACCGGTTCGATTTCAAGAACGCTTCAGCGGATGCAAATTGGAGCACTGCATACCCAAGAGATCGAATGAAGCTCGCCGTCGCGTGGCGAAACGGATCGTTGTCATCGACAATTGCGATCACAGGCATCGCCACTCAGCTTTCCGCGTGAGTGAATTCTAACAAAGATATAGCGTCTTAAACAGAAAACTCAGACATATAGGCCTTTCAAACAGAAACGTGTCGAGACGGTGACGTCGGCCTTCGATTGGATCTAAACTACACCAAAGTATAGGTAGCATTACTTTGTGCGCCGGATTGCCAACGTATCCGCCTTCCTCACCAAGTCGGCGAGAGTTTTAGCTCCCATTTTCTGCATTACGTTGCCACGATGGACCTTTACGGTAACCTCGCTGACTCCGAGTTCCGCAGCAATTTGCTTATTGAGGAGACCGCTAGTTACCCGCGCCATAACCTCCTTCTCGCGAGGCGAAAGGCTTTCGAAGTTTGCCCTTAGCTCCGACGCCGCCTTCTCGCTCTCAATCCAGGATCGTGCGCGCTCGAGTGCCACCTTAATGGCATCCAAGAGGTCCTGGTCGCGAAATGGCTTGGTTAGGAACCCGACAGCGCCGGCCTTCATCGCCTTGACCGACATCGGGATATCGCCGTGACCGGTGATAAAGATAATGGGAATGAAGGCGTTGGCCTTTGCAAGTTCGGCCTGAAAATGCAACCCGCTCATGCCGGGTAGGCGTACATCGAGGATCAAGCAACTTGGACCACCGGTGCGTTTGGTCGCTAAAAACTCAGACGCGGACGCGAATACTTCAACCCTTAGCCCGACAGAACGGGCCAAGCTGCTGAGGGCGGCGTGCACCGACGCATCGTCATCTATGACGAAAACGACGGGGAGGACTTTCGCCGCTGTCGGCGTCGGCGTCATTAGGTTTCCTGAAACTAGCGGCACATTCCGCGGTATCTTTGACAATAGCCCATTCCATGCTCGCCTAGCTGTTGCTAATGAAGGCAAGCCCGCCGCAATTCTGTGCAGCGTCCTCTTTCTTAGGGATTGTAGTAGCGGTGGTAGCTAGGTGTCCTACCTTGACGCCCTCCGCGGTTGTCCGCAGCCCTCAGCGGAGAGAGGCGAGGGTCTGGGCGTCTCAGAACTCGCCAATCCCCGGCGAAGTCGACATGGCAGCCCTCGCGTCACGATGACGAAAGGAGATCGGGCACATGCTCGCCTCGGCGACAATCTCGATCATGGAGGTCCCGGTGGCGACGAGCAGGGAGAGGATGGCGGCGCACCGCGAGCGACGGTACAAAAGTCTGCTTCAGCGCACGGTCACGATCGCCGAAGCCGACCTCGCCGCGATTGCCAGTTGCGGCTATCCGGAGGTGAAGTCCGACGACAAGGTGCGCGCGGCCCAGGCGCTCGGCCTCTTATCATCAGCAACCCCGTTGCCTGTCTGGACCGCAACGGGTGACGTCGTCACCGTGACAGCGTCACAGCCGGTGACGTACTCGGTATCGAAATAGTGCCGTACCGGCTCGACCGCCGGCCGCGGCCCAGCCGGCATGTGGGTCAGCACCCAGCGCCCGTTCTTGAGTGCGACCTCGAGCTTGTGCCCTCAACGAAAACCTATTCTTCATCCAACCGCTTGATGTTGGCGCCGAATTTCCCCTCGTGCCCGAGTTCAGACAAATGTCGCGCTCTTCGGTTTTGAGGGTCATCTGCGGTTCGCGCTTGCTCATGTCCCCCCCCGGGGGGGGTGGTACCGAAATTCATCGACGATCTGCCGGACATCGCTTTCGGCGCTCAGACGGCGCTCGCCTATTCGGAGAACACCGCCGCCACCGGCGGCACGCTGACGCTGACTGACGGCCGCCATGCCGCAAGCATCGCTCTGCTGGGCAATTACATGGCCGGAAGCTTTGCTACGACAGCAGGCGGTCATGGCGCCGCGTTGATTTCCGGCACGCCACAAACCGACCAGCAGCCTCTGTTGACCCATCCGCCTCACGGGTGACGGGCCCCGCCTGGGGGCCGACCGGCAGGAAAAGGTCTTGAGGGCACTGCAAGCCCACCCACTATAGGCCGGGCCGAAGAGGCACCCATGCCAGCGTAGTCCACCATATGATGCCCCACCGGCCGTCCAGGCCCTGGGAACAGTTTCCGGGCACCATCCTCTCGACGGAGGGAGAGCACCGCGGCGACCTCTACCGAGCGAACGACAGCCCCGCGGGAACGGGAGCGCCGCGGAATTCGGAGATTCACGATCGACGTGAGCTAAGGACGGTCTCCGCGTGATTGCGGAGCACGGCTACGAAGGCGCTGACGGGTGCGGACATTCACGAGAATGATACAAATCCCCGCCGTTCCAGTCGGGCCCTTTTATTTCTTGCCCCACCAGTCGAAGATGCCGCCGATGCGCCCGCCAGTGTCGAACGCTTTCTTCTGCTTCGCGTCCAGGCTGTCATAAAACGCCTGAAGCTTAGGCTCGACTGCCTTCAGGCCGGCAAGCTTGGTTTCCGCCATCTTTTCGGCGAACGCCATTCGGCCCAGCGTCGTAGAAAGATCTGTCTTGTCAGCGCATAGCGACGCCTTCGCCGAAACGTCGGCAGACGCAGACGCGTCGCTCAAGTCTTTCAGCGCCGCTTTTTGGGGCTCGGTGAGATTAAGTCGCTTCGCCAAGCGACCGGTGTCGGCAGCAGGCGTCGCCTCGCTGCTGCAAATCGCCTTAATCATTCTCGTCTCAAGCCACGTGCCTTGAGCGCGCGCCGGCGTCGTGGCAAAGCCCAGGATGGCAAGGAAAATCAGGATCGCTGAACGCACGATAGACCTCCCCCTTTCGCGAGGCGCCGGACATCGAACTGTAGTCGCCAACTCGAGTTCAGCGCAAAAATCGCGGTCGCGCAAGAATCATAATGCCCCCCAACTCCACGACACCCCAACGCTCGTACAGAAGAGCTTCGAAGAGAGCGTGCTGGGACCTCTCGCAGCGGCGACGCTCCGGGAACAAATCTTCTTCCCGGCTCTCAACCGGGATGACGCCGTCGCCACGGGCAGCAGATTCGAGTTGCAATGTCTCTAATCTGCGCCGTTCGCTCGGGTGTTGCGGCAAATGGATCGCGCCCTTGCTGCTGCAGAAACATTACCTCAATGGCCCCTTCGGCGAACGATGTGGTTTCCAGCGTCATTGATTGAGGCCCTTCCGAGTTCAATCGCACTGGTGTCAGGTCATCTTCGACGGGTAACCCGCGGGACGCGGTCCACGGTTCAAACCACGCCTGACGAGCTCGTGCCATGCAGCCTCGGCATCGTCGGCGTAGGAAAAAAGATCGAGATCGGTCTGTGCTATCATTCCTTCCTCGACGAGCGTCGTAAAATTGATGACGCGACTCCAATAGGGTTTGTCGACGAGAACGACGGGGATGGCGGGCATCTTGGCGGTTTGCATCAGCGTTAGTAAGTCGAAGAGCTCGTCGATAGTGCCAAATCCTCCCGGAAAGACGACAAGTGCGTTCGCTCGCATGGCAAAATGAAGTTTCCGCACGGCGAAATAGTGGAACTGAAAGGTCAAGTCCGGGGTCGAATAAGCGTTGGGTTCTTGCTCGTGCGGCAGCCCGATATTGAAGCCAATGGACGGCGCCCCAGCTTCCGAGGCTCCACGGTTTGCGGCTTCCATAATGCCGGGACCGCCGCCGGTCGCGATCACATTGTCGCGGACCCCGTTGCGCGGCCGGAGCGCGCCCCCTCGCTCGGACGCGATCCGCCCAAAGCGCCGCGCCTCTTCATACCACCGCGCCGATTGGTCGCCGGAGCGCGGCACCGCCCGCGGTGGCAGCGGCGCCGTAGACTCGGCTTCATCGGCACTCCCTCGCGGCAGCACACGCGCGCTCCCGAATACGACGATGGTCGAGCGTACGACCCAGGCGCGCAGTCGTCCCTCTGCCTTTTCGTACTCAAGCTGCAGCCGCACCCCACGCATGGAGTCGCCAAGCAGAAAGTCCGGATCGAGGGCTGCCAACCGATAGGCAGGCGAATTCTTCTGACCTGCATTTTCGTCCATTGCGGTTCCAATAGTTTCATATCCATCACGCCAGAAAGGTGATCCTTTTTGGCGACCGGCCCGCCGGGGCCCCCGCCAAGCCCTGGCCCGCGACGGAACCTGCGCGGGCCGATCAAAGTTATGAGTATGTACCTAAACGTTTCGTTGGGTGCTCTGCTTCGTGCCGAGTTGTTGCGCTATGAAGCTCAAATCAAAGCGATCGATATCCTTCCCCGAGGACGGCCGCCCGCTTGGCTCACGCTGACGGTTACGTTGATGGTCTGCTATGCCACAATAGTCGCTTTCGGGCTGCTCCGCGCCCTCGATTTGTAGTCATCCCGAGGCGAAAACTTCGGCGTGGACTGCTGCGAGGGCCACAGCGTTCAGTGGAGGCTTCAATTTTTCACGCCCAGATTCAATCCTGATGACGAGTGTCGTACTATGATAATCGCCTCCGGCGCTTTTCACGAAAAATAAGAGCCTCTTTTGCAACAAAATCTGCCAGAAGCGGCCATGTCGAAATCTTGGTCACGGCAACGGAGACCCAGGCTCCTGGAATTCAGCGGGCGACCATCTACATCAAAGCAAGGAGAGAAACGATGGCCAAAGTGATTGCCGTTCTCTACCCCGACCCCGTCGACGGTTACCCAAAGAAATATGCCCGCGATGATATTCCTAAGATCACCAAATACCCCGACGGACAGACGGCCCCCACCCCGAGCGCGATTGACTTCAAGCCTGGGGAGCTTCTCGGCAGCGTCTCCGGCGAACTCGGTCTTCGCAAGTTCTTGGAGAAGGCCGGCCACACCCTGGTGGTCACATCGAGCAAAGACGGCAAGGACTCGGTGCTCGATAAAGAGCTGCCCGACGCAGAAATCGTAATCTCGCAACCTTTCTGGCCCGCTTATATGACCAAGGAGCGCATCGATAAGGCGAAGAAGCTCAAGCTGATCATCACCGCCGGCATTGGCTCCGACCACACGGACCTACAAGCAGCCATGGATAAGGGCATCACCGTTGCCGAGGTCACTTTCTCCAACTCAATCAGTGTCGCCGAGCATGTGGTGATGTATCCT
>Ga0210406_10003749_pt1 | contig 16510 bp, 12 predicted proteins | sample IncBWC30MmetaG_FD_155454 | JGI IMG/M metagenome (GOLD analysis project Ga0210406, IMG submission 155454) | Forest soil microbial communities from Barre Woods Harvard Forest LTER site, Petersham, Massachusetts, United States - Inc-BW-C-30-M | ecosystem: Environmental > Terrestrial > Soil >... | reverse complement strand
ATTTTTATAGGTATTTTTCGATCAGCAGTCGACATCGACGGCTGCTAAGCGTGCTGTGCATCTCATTCGTGCCGCATATTGGCGCTACATAATCTCCGCGAGCGTCGTAATGGTGCGCGGCGGCGCGGCCAATTCGCTGGGCCACTCGCGCGCATCGCGGTTGAGCCACACGGCTTGCATTCCGGCTTGCGTCGCGCCGGCGACGTCGGCCCAAGGATCGTCGCCGATGTGCAGCACTTGATGAGCTTCGACGCCGGCGATCTTGAGAAGTGCGGCGTATATCCGCGCGTCCGGTTTGGCTGCGCCCGCGGCGCTCGCGGTGACGTGGCCGGCGAACAGATCGGCGATTCCGCAGCGCTGCAGATCCGCGTTGCCGTTGCTGAGAGCGAACAGACGATAGCGCGAGCGCAGACGAATCAGCGATGGCCGCACGTCGTCATAGAGCTCGACGCGGTTGCGCGCAGTGAAGAACACCTCGAACGCTTCGTCGGCGAGCGACTCCGGATGGCCCGCTGCGGCGAAAAGATCTTTGAGCGCGCGGTGGCGCAGAAAAGTCAAATCGTGGCCGCGATCCGGAAACCGCTCCGCCACTCCGGCGCGCAGCGCGCGCATCGATTCGATGCCGTGACCGCTGACGGTTAGCGGATAATGTGCTCGCAGCCACGTCAACAACTCGCTCTCGGCGGCGGCGATGACCGGGCCCACCGGCCACAACGTATCGTCCAAATCGAAACTCAAGACGAGTGGAGCATTCATGGACATATTCTTGCGCAAAGAGCCCCGCGATTTCGCGGTTTCTGGCCTTCTCGGGCTACAATCTGTCTCACGCATCCCTCCAAAGAGAACACGCAATGGCTGCTTACCGCTTTTCAGTCGCCCTGGCTTGGCTGAGCCTCGGCGCCGCCGCTTCGGCGACCGCCGCAGCGGCTGCCGCTCCCGCAATTGCTGCCGTCGCCGCAACGGCCAACGCTGCCACAACTGCCGCCGCCGCAACTGCCTCCGCTGCCGCCATGCCCTCCGCTGCCGCAACGTCCTCCGCAACCGCCGCCGGCATCTCGGCCGCTGAGCGCTCGCAGCCCTTCAGCGTACAAGACTTGGTGCGCCTCGAGCGTGTGTCGGAGCTTGCCGTATCGCCCGACGGCAAGCGCGTCGCGTATACGCTGCGGACCACTGAGATGGACGTCAACAAGGCGCGCACCGGCGTTTGGCTGGTGGATACCGGCAAACGCGCAGCCGCTCCGCTGCGCCTCACCGATATCGCCGCGAACTCCAATTCCGCGGAGTGGAGTGCGGACGGACGCTTCATTTATTTTCTGTCGAATCGCAGCGGTTCCACTCAGGTGTGGCGGGTCGCGTCGGGCGGCACGGAGTCGCGCGGCGCCGCGCGCAAGGCCGGTGCACCGGGTATCGACGCGCCGGGCGCCGACGCGCTGCAGGTCACCAATCTACCGCTCGACGTCGGCAGCTTTCGTGTGTCTCCCAAGGGAGACCGGATACTGGTGAGCGTGGAGGTCTACCTCGACTGTGCGGATCTCGCATGCACCAAGCAACGCCTGGACGCGGCGGCGCATTCCAATGCCACGGGAGTTCTGCACAGCCGGCTGTTCGTGCGCCACTGGGATACCTGGAGCGACGGTCGCCGCTCGCAGCTGTTTGCCATGCCCATCGACGACGTGGCGCGCGGGACTCCGGTGAACCTGACGAACGGCATCGGCGATGTGCCGAGCAAGCCCTTCGGTGGCCGCGAGGACTACGCCTTCAGCCCGGACGGCACTCAAGTGGCGTTTTCCGTACGTGCGGTTGAAGGAGAGCCGTGGTCGACCAATTTTGACATTTATGAGGTCGCAGCCGAGGGCGGAACGCCCCGCAACCTGACCGCGGACAATCCCGCCTGGGATGGGCTGCCGGCCTTCTCGCCCGACGGCACCCAGCTCGCGTACGTGGCCATGGAGCGGCCGGGCTTCGAAGCCGATCGTTTTCATCTGGTGCTGCTGAATCTGAAATCGGGCGTGAAGCGCCCGCTCACCCAGAATTGGGATCGATCGATCGTGAGTTTTGCTTGGGCTGGCGATGGTAAGACTTTGTTTGCCGCCACCGACCATTTGGGCCAGCGGCCGTTGTGGTCGGTCGACTCGACTACCGGCAGAGCATCCGCCATTACGGGGGCGGGAGAAGTAGAGGCTTTCAGCATCGGAACGCGAAAGGTGTTTTACGCCCTCAGCACCCTGGGGAGCCCAGCTGATCTCTATGCGGTGGGATTCGCCGGCGGCACCCCTACGCAATTGACGCACGTGAACCAGGCGGCGCTCGCGCAGCGAAAGCTCGGCGAGTACGAACAGTTCAGCTTCGCCGGTTGGAACAACGAAAATGTCTTCGGCTATGTCGTCAAGCCTCCCGACTTCAGGCGCGATCAGAAATATCCCGTGGCGTTCGTGGTGCACGGCGGCCCGCAGGGCAGCTTCGCGAACTCCTGGAATTGGCGCTGGAACGCACAGACCTTTGCGGGCGCAGGCTTCGGCGTCGTCATGATCGATTTCCACGGTTCCACCGGCTACGGCCAGGCGTTCACGGATTCCATCAGCGGCGACTGGGGCGGCAAACCGCTCGAGGATCTGAAGCTCGGCCTTGCGGCGGCGCTCAAGCAGTATCCCTGGCTGGACGGCGATCACGCCTGTGCGCTCGGCGCTTCTTATGGCGGCTACATGATGAACTGGATCGCGGGCCAGTGGCCGGACCGCTTCAAGTGCATCGTGAGCCACGACGGCATTTTCGACAATCGCACCATGTACTACTCCACCGAGGAACTCTGGTTTCCGGAGTGGGAGTACGGCGGCCCCGAATACCGCAATCCTGCCGGCTACACCAAGCACAATCCCGTCGACTATGTGAGTCAATGGAAGACGCCGACGCTGGTGATCCACGGGCAACTAGACTATCGCGTGCCCGACTCCCAGGGGTTGGCCGTATTCACGGCATTGCAGCGGCGAGGCATACCCAGCGAGCTCTTGTACTTCCCGAACGAGAACCATTGGGTGCTGAAGCCGGCCGACAGCATCCAGTGGTACGACACCGTGCTCGCCTGGCTGAACCGCTGGACACACTAGGCGTTAGCGGTAGCACTCGTCCGGTGGGGTGAGGCCCCCGAGGCAACGGGGGAAGCAGTTGCCTCGGGGAGCCTCACCCCACCGGACGAGTGCTCGAACCGCTATACACCAGAGTGCCGGCTGGGGCCCGAAACTCGCCCGTACCGGGTGATGTCGACGGGCACGAGTGAAGGGGCCTGGCGGGGTGGGAGGGGAGCGGGCAACTGAATCCGCCGTTGCCCGCTCCCCTCCCACCCCGCCAGGCCCTTACCGTTGGCTATTCGACGGCACGCCAGGCTGCCGGGTAGTTCTCCCCCAACTGCATGATTCGCTGTAAGAGATCATCGTAGCTCATGCCCGCGGTCTGCGCCGACTGCGCGAAGTCCTCGGCCACGGAGATATTGGGGTTGGCGTTCGCTTCCAGCACGAACAGCTCGCCGTCGGCCCGCAGCCGAAAATCCATGCGCGCGTAGCCCGTCAAATGCAGCGCGCGGAAAATGCGCTTCGACAGTTGCTCGAGCCGTGCCATGGTGCCGTCCGGCAGCGCCTCGGCCGCCGCCGTGGTGATGCCGTAGCGTTGTTGATAGCCGCGGTCCCATTTCACCTTGCGCGTGGCGATCGCGGGCAGGTTCTCCGGCAGCGATCCGAAAGTCATTTCCCAGACGGGCAGCACCTTGAGCCGATCGTTGCCGAGCACGCCCACATAGAGCTCGCGGCCCTCGATGTACTCCTCGACCAGCGCGTCGGAATGCGTCTGCTCGTGAATGAAGACGATTCGCTCCGTCAATTGCTTCTGGTCCGCGACCACCGACGCATGCGCGATCCCGAGCGACGCATCTTCGGTCGACGACTTCACGAACAGCGGGAAGCGCAGCTTCTTCGGAATACGCGGCTTCTTGCCGCGGGCGAACACCATGAATTGCGGGGTGGGCACGCGATGATAGGACAGCAGTTGCTTCGACAGAACCTTGTCGCGCGACAGCAGCATGCCGCGAGGATTGCAGCCGGTGTACGGTTGGTGCATCAGCTCGAGAAATGCCACGACGTGTTGATCGTACGTGACGATGCCGTCGAATTCCTCGAGCAAGTTGAATACGATGTCCGGCTTCCAGTCGATGATGGCGCGGCGCAGTTCGGACAGGCTGTCGCTGAGGCCCAGGGGCCTGACCTCATGACCCTCGGCTTTCAAATGAGAAATGACGTCGTATTCGGTGCGCCATTCGTCGATCTCTTTCTCGGTGGAGCCCTTCAGAGAATCCGGAGGCACGAGGGTCGCATGCACGAGCACCAGGGCGCGCACCTTCCTCACAATGAAACTCTCGGCAATTGCCGCTCCTCGTAGGACTCGGCCAGCCGTGCGATCACCCACAGCAATTGCACCTTAAGTTCGCGCCGCGAGCCGCGCAAATACAGATTCAACGACTCGGACCGTTCGATCATGAGCCGCAGCACTTGATGCACCAGGTATTCGCTGAACGCGCCGGAGCGCACGATGTGTTGGCGCAAGGGATTGCGCAATTCACGCAGCACGCTCGACGCCTTGGGACGGTCGCGGGTGCGCGGCGCCGCGGTGAACACCTTGAGCAGCAATTCATCGGCGCCGGAGCGGCGGGGCAGCGGCGCGCGCGCCAATCTTCGCTCGTAGTGATCGCGCAGGGTGCGCGTCTCGTGCCTCACATTCTCGACGGTGGTGCGGTCCAACACGGCCGGCCTGCTGCGGCCGATGTCGTTCGCGAGAGCGTCGATGTATTGGAGTTTTACATATGCCGGCCAACCCGAATATTCTCGGCGCCAGGCGGAGCGAGGTTTGAGCCAGACCGCAAAGGTCTCGGCGAAGTCTTCGGTCGGATGGGCTTGGGCGTACCAGGCGCCCAAGTGCTGCACGAAGCGGCGGCTGCCGGGCCGCGGACGATAGGTGTCCGGATAGGGAAGCGAGGCCGGGCCGAACACGGACCGCCACAGGCTGCGGCGTCTCAGCCGATAAGCCGAATCGATGGCGTGCCCGGCCTCGTGGCGCAGTATTCGCATCAGCCAATTGCGGTTGCCGCCCTCGACTTCGCGCATGAAGCGCCGTTCGATCCTCATCAACCGCGGGTGCGCGAGATAGAACGGAATGGCGATTCCGGGAATCCCATCGGGCGAGAACCATTCCTGTGCGAGCCAACAGTGCGGCCGAAAGCGTATTCCTCTCGACTGGAGCTCGCCGTACAGACGCTGGATGGCATCCTCCAGCACCGTGCCTTGAACTCTGAGCTTCAAGTCGCAGAAGCGCAGGCTGAGCAATTGGTCGTCCGACAGCGTTTCCCAGGCGTATTGCGGCCGGCGGGAGCCGGCCGCCTTTCTGTGGGTCTGGGACATATTTGTAGGACTATATTGTCACTTCGACACCGGCGCCTCAATATCACCCCGCGCTGGCTGATTTGCGACCGGGTGTCCGTGGAATGCCTACGGCGTTTTGCGGCCATTTCCGCTACCCACCTCGCCCTTCCTGGGTTCCACTCCTCGTTATCAATTCGGTCGTATCTCACCGGGGCGTTCAAGGACGAGCGCTGGCGCTAATTGAACAAAGTAATCGCGGGAAACGGTCTGCTCTCGAAGGTCACGGTCGAAACGGTGACCACAGTCGAAGGCATAGCCGCGCTTCGGGCCTGCTACGAGCGTCTCCAGCGCGTCACCGGCAACACCTCGCCGTTTGCCCTGCACGAGTGGCACTTGGCTTGGTGCCATCATTTCCTGAGCTGCAGCCCGCACATCCGGGACGAGCCGCTTTTCTATGTGCTGCGCAATTCAGAGGGTGTCTGCGTCGCCATCGTTCCCTTCGTCATCAGCCGGCGCCGAGTGGGACCGCTCAAAATCGCGTCCGTCAATTTGCTGGGCGCTGACCCCGCCATCACAGAGCTTCGCGCTCCCATGGTTGATCCTGAGTATGAGTACCTGACCGCGAGCGCGGTGCAACAGCACCTCGCGACAGTCGGGGATTGGGATTGGGTTCATTGGACGGGAATCAGCAAGGCGTTCGGCGAGGCGTTAGCCGTTCGCGGCAATCTGCAGTGGCAGCCCGCGCTGTCGGACTACGTGCTCGATATGGCCCCGACTTGGGAGGAGTTTCGACTGCGCCTGAAGCGCAATATTCGGGAGTCGCTCCGCCATTGTTACAATTCGTTGAAACGCGACAACCATCATTTCGAACTTCAAGTAATCGAAGATCCGGTCAAGATACGCCCGGGCTTGGACCGGTTTCTCGAGCTGCACGTCATGCGTGCCGATTTAAAGTCCACGGCGATCCATCCGAACCGATTTGCGAGCCCGGTTTGCAGGAACTTTCTCTACGAGGTCTGCGAGCGCTTGGCCGGGCGCGGCGTTGTTCGCCTTTTTCAACTCAAGGTAGGCTCGCAAGTTGTCGCCATGCGGATCGGCTTCGTGGTGGGCGGCAGCCTCTATTTGTACTACTCGGGTTTCGACCCCGCATGGTCTCGATACAGCGTCATGACCACGACCGTGGCCGAAGCGATCAAGTACGCGATTGCGCAGGGCCTCGAGACCGTCAATCTATCGCCTGCCAAGGATATCTCGAAGACACGCTGGAGCCCGCGCCGAGTCGATTATCAATCCGCGTACGAACACAGCGGGCGGCTGCGCTCGCGCTTGGCGCGGCGCGCTTACATGACGGCGAGGTCGGGCGAAGGGCTGCAATCCTGGGTCCTGCAGCATTTGATTCCGGCTCGCCACAACTGGCATTGACGGCGTGCGGCCAAACGGCGAACGCCCGCTCAACTACGCAACTCGAGCTCTTCGGCCAACGCATCCTCGTCGGTCTCCGTCACGGGAAGCATGGTGCGCCGGCCGTCGAGTCCCGCAAAATCGAACAACGCCGGGTCTGCGAGCTGGGAACCGGCGACATTGCAGATGCTGGAGAAGATCGACTCGATACGGCCGGGAAACTTCTGTTCCCATTCGCGCAGCATGTTCTTCACCACCAGCCGCTGCATATGGGTCTGCGAACCGCACAGCGTGCAGGGAATGATCGGAAATTTAGCATGGGCCGCGTAGCGGGCAATCGACGCCTCGGTCACATAGGCCAGCGGCCGAATCACGATATGGCGGCGATTTTCGCTGAGCAGTTTCGGCGGCATCGCCTTCAGACGGCCTCCGAAGAACATGTTCAAGAACAGGGTCTCGACGATGTCGTCGCGATGATGGCCCAGTGCGATCTTGGTGATGCCGTTCTCGGCTGCAAATCGATACAGGGCGCCGCGGCGCAGACGCGAGCACAAGCCGCACATGGTCTTGCCCTCGGGGATGACGCGTTTGACCACCGCATAGGTGTTCTGCTCGATGATGCGGAAGCGAACGCCCAGATCTTCGAGGTACCGCGGCAAAACCTCGGCGGGAAAGCCGGGCTGCTTCTGATCGAGATTGACTGCCGTGATGTCGAAGTGCACGGGCGCGCTGCGCTGCAGGCTCAGGAGGATGTCGAGCAAGGTATAGGAATCCTTGCCGCCGGACAGGCACACCATGACATGATCACCGTCGGCGATCATATGAAAGTCGGCGATGGCCTTGCCCACGGAGCCGCGCAGCTGCGCCTGCAGTTTCTTGAAATTATTCGAGGAGCGTGGTGCGGAGGGGGTCAAGGGCGCTTAGCTCAAGGAATCTCGAGATATTTCGCTTCCAAGTAACGCAGGTAGGCAGCCGCGGTCAACGGTTTGCCCGTGGCCTGCTTGATGAGTTCCTGCACCGGCAAGCGCGCGCCGACGCCGTGCACGTTGTCGCGCAGCCAATCCATCACGCCGCCGAATTGACCGGCCGCGATCTCCTCATCGAGCGACGGACGCGCCGCACGCATGGCCTCGTTGAGCTGGCCGGCGATGACGGCGCCCAAGACGTATGACGGGAAATACCCGAAGTGGCCGACCGCCCAATGAATATCCTGCAGACATCCGTCGACGTCGTTCGTCGGGCGGATGTTCAGGCGCTGTTCAAGATTCGCGTTCCACGCTTCGGGCAGATCCGCCACGGGCAACGAGCCCTCGAGGATTTTCTTCTCGAGTTCGTAGCGCAGCATGATGTGCACGGGGTAAGTCAGCTCATCGGCGTCCATGCGGATCGTGCTGCGCCGCACGCGGATCAAATGGCGGTACAGATTGGCCTCGTCCCACTCGGGACCGCTCACCTGCAAATACTTCTCCATCAACGGCCGCACATACTTCACGAAGGAGCGGCTGCGGCACAGATTCATTTCGAACAACAGGGACTGGCTCTCTTCGAGCGCGAGGCCGCGGTCGCGGCCCACCGGCTGATCGCGCCACTCGGCCGGCAACCCTAAGTCGTACATGGCATGACCGGTCTCATGTACCGCGCCCAACAGACCCGAAAACGGATCGTTCAAATCGAAACGCGTGGTCACCCGAATGTCGCCGGGCACGCCCTCGGTGAAGGGGTGTTCGCTTTCGTCGAGCCGCCCCCGATCGAAAGGAAAGCCCAAGGCCTTGAGCACGTCGACGGACAGGGCGCGCTGGCGCGCCACCGTGAACTTGCCGGTCAGCGGCGTGGGTGCGTGGGCCGCCTGGACCTCGATGGCTTCGTTGATGAGGCCGGGTAGCTTGCGCGACAGCGCTTTGAATATCGTGTCGATGTCGGCCGTCGAAATGCCCGGCGTAAACCCGTCCACCAGCGCATCATAGGGCGCCAAACCCCGCGCCTGCCCGAGCAGCGCCGCCTTGTCGCGCACCAGGTGCACGACCTCTTCCAGGTGGGGCGCGAACAATTTGAAGTTATTGGCCTTCTTGGCCTCGACCCAGAACACCTCGGCGCGCGCCGTGGCCTTGGCAAGGCGCGCGATGAGCGACGGCGGGGTCGCAATCGCATGATCGCGCTGGCGGCGCATCTCGTGCAGATTGGCGAGCGGCCAGTCCTCCAATTGGGAGGCTCCCGCCTCGGCGCGCTCCAGCAGGCGGGCCACTTTCGGCGTGGTGAGCAAGGCGTGATGCTCGGTCTCGAGCGCTGCGAGCTGCTCTCCACGCACATCGGCGCTGCCGCGCGGCATCATCACAGCGGCGTCCCAGCGCAACAGCGACAGCGCGCCGCGAAAAGCGTGCAGACGACGAAACTCTTGTTCCAACTGCTCGTAGGGCGAAGCGGCCATGGCTACCTTGTTAGGCGACGCTTAAGACAGCGGCGCAATCATTGGGCGCGGAAGTTTACCAGACGGCGGCGGAGATCCGGACCCTTCACTTAAAAAAATACAATCATTTCAAAGAGTTATTGCATTCCCTTGAGTGAAAACGACCCCGTTTGATGAAATGGCAGGTCGTGCAGGAAGGGCAAGTCGACGCTCGCGGCACCGCTCACGTCGTAAGCGATCGAATCGGCGCGGTTGTCCATCACATGGCCAAGCTTGAGCAGGGCGAGCGCCATATTGGCGGTGATCATCATGTCGAATTCGACGTCGCCCTTGGCCGGCACCACGAAGGCTCGCTCGTTCTGTCCCTGCGCGACGTTCTCGCCCGCCACACTCAGGGCGGCATGCAATCCGCTGACGGGAAGGGCGCGGTCATTGGGATTTTGAATGTTGAATTTGACGCGAAAGTGTTGCTGCAGCAGGTTGCCGTTCACCAGTTCGATACCGGTCACCGACAAGGTCGGCCGTTCGAATTTGGGCGCCATCAGCGAGCACGCGGCCAGGCACAGCGACCAGCCTATCAACAGCAACGGTGTGCGTGGCAACATGCGCGCAAATGATACCGTTTATCCTGCGCGTGGTCTTGATACTCCCGGGTGCCGTGACCGCCTTCGCGGACTCGCCGCAAGGCGCCCCGACGGCCGCGACCTCCTTCGCGGACTCGCCGCAAGGCGCCCCGACGGCCGCGACCGCCTTCGCGGACTCGCAGCAGAGCGCCCCGATACCCGCGGCAGCTGAAGCGATGGCGCCGGCCAAGGCGCCGGCGGCGGCGGCAACGACGGCCGCCACGGCCTGTCTACAATCCGGCGACGGCTATTTCCGAGCGCGCGTGGCGGGCGCCATCGACGCCATCATCGATTGGCCGAACAGCGGCACCCGCTGTGAGGGCGAACCTCGAGACAAGCCGCCGGGCGTGCGCCTCAGCTTTCAGCGGGCGTCCGGCGGTGCGACGGATTTGCTGTTCGTGTTCGGCATCACCGGTGTGCGCGAGGGCCAGCCGCTGCGTGAAGCGGGGGCGAATCTCACCGTGATCGTGCAAGGCACGGACCGCATTTTCGGCACCCTCGGCGACTCGCGCTGCACCGTGGACTCGCTGACGCAACGGGCGCTCAAGGCTCCGGGCTCCTACCGCCTCGAAGCGCGTGGCTTCTGCACGCAACCTGCGCATGCGGTTCGCGGCGACGGCGCAGTGCTGGTGAGCACCTTCGAGTTTGCCGGGCTCGTCACCTACGACACGCAGCAGAACTGAATGCGGCCCCGGCAAGTATCGAATCGCCGAATAACACGCGCATGACAATACTGAAGTTCGCATTCGTCCTCGGGACGTTGGCCTGTGGAATGGCGTCCCGAACGGCCATGTCACAGGCGGCGATACCGCGGTATGGCTACGACATAGTGCACACCTATCCCCATGACCCGTCGGCCTTCACGGAAGGGCTGTTTTACCTGAACGGCTTCTTGTATGAGAGCACGGGTCTCGAGCAACACTCGTCCATTCGGAAGGTGCGAATCGAAACAGGGGAAGTCGTCCAGAGGCTCGATATCCCGGCCCAATATTTCGGCGAAGGGATCGTCGATTGGCAACGGCATCTCATCAGCCTTACCTGGAAATCGCATGTGGGATTTGTCTTCGATCTCGCCTCCTTCAAGTTGCAGAGGCAATTTCAATATGAAGGCGAGGGATGGGCGCTGACCCGCAACGACAAACAGCTCATCATGAGCGACGGCACCTCGGAACTCCGCTTTCTGAATCCCCAAACGCTGAAAGAAACGGGTCGGATTCAAGTGACCCTCGAGGGTAAGCCGCTGCGCGACGTGAACGAGTTGGAATGGGTCAAGGGGGAGATTTACGCCAATGTGTGGCAGACCAACTGGATAGTACGCATCGACCCGGGCAGCGGCCGAGTTGTCGGCTTGGTCAATCTTTCCGGGCTTCTCAAGCCGTCGGATATCATTATGGGCCAGACCGACGTCCTGAACGGCATCGCCTACGACGCCAAGCGTGACCGCTTGTTCGTGACCGGAAAGAACTGGCCGAAGCTGTTCGAAATTCGGCTGCGCAAAAGCGGCGCGGCGCCGGCGGATCACTGATCAGCATATAAGATTGCGTCATTGACTCGCCAGGCGGCGCCGCTTTCGCCGCTCTATATTTTCAATGGGTTAAGGCTCGTGGCACAAACCCTGTCAGCGTCCCGGGAATGACGCGTTGATTGTCCGGGGACTTTTTCTTGTGGTGGCGATTGCATTGCAAAAGGGAGGGCTTATGCTTTCGAGCAGACACCCTATAGCGGAGAGCCGATATTTTGCGCCATTTCGTCGCCTGCCTTGGATTGGCCTCCTCGCTCTTGCTGACCGGCCAACCCGAGGCTCAGCCGGCCGGTGCCCCGAAGACTGGCGCGGACTGCACGCGGATCGCGGAAGACGCCGCACGCCTCTCCTGTTACGACGCCGCGCACGGCCGGGCCGCGGTCGGCCGGGCCGCGGTCGGCCGGGCCGCGGTCGGCGCGACCCCGCCGGATCGACCGCAGGCGTCCCAGACGCCGCCCCCGGCCTCAGGTATCACGGCGCCAGACGCGGTCGATAAATTTGGCGATTACGGACAGTTGGCGCGGGATCACCAAGCAAAATCCGAGGTGCCTAAGCGCGTGACCGCACAGATTACGACGTTGTCGACTCTGCCCAATGGCCTGTTTCGCTTCACCCTGGACAACCAACAAACCTGGCAAACCATGCAAGCGGACTGGGCGCTCGACTTCAAAGCGGGCGATCGGGTGCTGATCACGAGACTGCCTCTCGGCGGCTATCAAGTTTCGGTGGCAGGCGACAGCCGCAGCGTCGGCGCCAAACGCACCCAATAGCGGACGCGTCGCGGCCTCTCCCGGGAGGGCGTAGTCCGCAGCCTGTAAAATATACAAACCAGGGCCGGCGAGTATTGACACCTCCGGCGCCCGGGACTTTTGTGTGTCTTTAGTAGCCCGGAAACAACACCCCCGGATTTTGCTCATGCCTACTGGTATTTCCCCCACAGAATGCTATTGTTCGATCACATGATCTGAACTTGTGTCAATCGCGCAACGTTCGGCTTTGGCTTTGGGATGAAATTCTTATTAACAACGGGGCGACCTTGCCGCTCAGGCGAGCTGGTCACCACCAACCGCATTCGGCATGCGGCTGCGTGACGTGAAAAGGAGATCCAGATGTCGAGTAATTTCTCTGTTAGACAAGCGGTGGGCTTGGCTTTAGGCACCGCCGGGGCAGCGGCTGCCTCGCTTAACTATGCGTCGGCCGCGCTGGCCGCGGACACAACGGGCCCGGCTGCAACACCGGACACTACCTTGGCGGAAGTAGTCGTCACGGGTTCGCGCATTCGACGCGTCGATGCGGAAACCGCAAATCCTATTCAGGTAATCGATAGCACCATCATCCAGGAATCCGGTATCACGACCGTCGGTGATCTCGTGCAGCGGATACCCAGCGTGTCGGGACGAGGAACCAACCCGGGAGTGAATAACGGCGGCGGTTTCGGCGAATCGAATATCGAGCTGCGAGGCCTCGACGCGAAGCGCACTCTGATTCTCGTTGACGGCCGGCGCGTCGGCATGGTCGGCTTCACGCAGGACGCCATCGACGTGAACCAGATCCCGATCAATATGATCGATCACATCGAAGTCCTGAAGGAAGGCGCGGGGGCTATCTACGGCTCGGACGCCATCGGCGGCGTGGTCAATTTCATTACCCGAAAGGACGTCGAGGGCCTGGAAATCAGCGGCGATTACGGCCGAACGGGCCACAGCGACGGGGCGCATCATTCGGCCAACGTGCTGTTCGGCACCAACACGGATAAGTTCAATTTGATGATGGGCGGCAGTTACCTGTCGCAGGACCAAGTGTCTGCCGGCAACCGCAATTACTCGAAGTACGCGCTGTACCTGTACGGCGCAAGCACCGGCGTAACGAGAGGCGGATCGAGCCGCGTTCCGACGGGTCGCATCTTTACCAATCCCCTGGGATTGAAGGGATCCAACGGCAAGGTGTGCTCGAGCCTGACGCGTATTGCAAGTACGGATGGCAGTACGCTGGCCGATTATCGCTGTTACAACTCGCCGGCCGATAACTTCAATTATCAGCCGTTGAACTTGATTCAGACGCCGATCGAGCGAGCCTCGTTCTTCAGCAAGGCGAACTATAAGATCAATGATGATGTCGAGGCCTATGCGTCGATCACCGATACGCATACCCATTCCGGATTCCTCGAAGCACCGCTTCCGTTCGATTCCCTCAACGACAACATCACTCTGTCGAAGAACAGCATCTATAACCCATTCGGCCAAGACTTCGGCGGGAATTCCGGCGCCAATCCGGACTTCACGCTGCGGACGTTCCTGTTCGGCCAGCGCCGGAGCGACTCGACGGGGGACAGCGCGGACTTCAACGGCGGGCTCAAGGGCAATCTCTGGACGACGGGCTGGAAGTGGGACTTGAACCTCACTTACAGCCGCTTGCATCAGCACGAACTCGTCGGCGGCTATTATTTTGCGAGCAAGCTGAACCCGGCCGTGGGACCTTCGTACATCGACCCAGCCACCGGCCAACCGACCTGCGGAACCCCGGCTACGGCGACTGCGCCGGCAGCGCCGATCGCCGGCTGTACGCCGGTCAACCTATTCGATCAGTTCAATAACACCGCGGCCGCATTGAGCGGAATCAGCGCCAACTACAACATAGACTACGTATACTTTTATAAAGCAGTCGATTTGGACTTCACCGGCACCATCTGGACACTGCCCGCCGGTGATCTGCAAGCCGCAGTGGGAGCCGAATATAACGATCGTCGCGGCAACAATGTCGCGGACGCCATCGTTCAATCCGCGCCCCCCCTTTACTTGACCTGTGGATTGTCGCAGGAAACTTGCACGGGTAATGCCGTGGGCAAATACGACAGCAAGCAGGAATACATTGAGATCTTCGCGCCCATCCTGAAGGATCTGCCGTTCGTTCATTCATTGAATGCCGATATCGGAGCCCGCCACAACCACTATTCGCTGTTCGGCTCTTCGACCAAATCGGACTTCAAGGTGGAATACCGGCCGGTGAAGGATCTGTTGATCCGCGGCACGTTCTCGCAGGTGCTCCGCGTCCCCACGATCAACGACCTCTACTCATCGCCCGTCAACACCTCGGTGACATTCAACGACCCGTGCAACGGCTTGACTGCTGCGAAGGCAGCCACCAATCCGAACTATGCGCTGGCCTGCAAGGGAGTGCCGCTGGATGGCACTTTCAAGGAACCCAACGGTCAGATCACGGGGCTGAATGCGTCCAATCCGACCTTGAAGCCCGAGACCGGTAAGGTGAAAACGGCTGGTTTTGTATTCGAACCCAGTTTCGTCCCCGGTTTCTCGCTCGAGGCGGACTACTGGAACTACCACATCGATGGCTTGATCAAGACGCTGGATTCCAACTACTCGATCAATCAATGCTTGGCGACGGGCGCACCCACGTTCTGCAACCTCGTCACCCGATACGGCGCAGGTACGGGCAGCAATGCGGGCCTGGTACTGGTGTTCGTCAATCCGTCCTTCAATTTGGGAACCCTGGACACCAGCGGAGCGGATATCGACCTGAAGTACACGATCAGGAACACGCCGATCGGCTCTTTCCAAGCCAGCCTGGATTGGACGCATACGAATAACTACACCAGCAAGGTAGGTGGTACGGCGGCGGAAATCGCCGGAACCTACGATAAACAATTCGGCAACTACACGAAGAATCGCGGACAGCTTTCCGTGGGCTGGACCTGGCTCGGCGTGGATGCGTTGCTGAGCGGGCGTTACATCGGTTCTCTCCGGGTCCCTCATCCGTCGGTGACTGGCAAGGATGCGAACGGCAATCCGTATCCGGACTTGCAAATCGGCTCGACGGTCTACGAGGATTTGACCGTGGGCTACACAATTGCGGCGACCAAGACCCACGTTCAAGTGGGTGTCCGGAACATATCCGACAAGCAGCCGCCGCTCTTCTATCAGAACAATGTCACCAACGCGAACACCGACGTGGAAACGTATGATCTGCTGGGCCGCCAGTGGTTCGTAGGGTTTACTCAGAAGCTCTGACGTCGGTAGTTTGGTAAACTTCAAGGCCGCGCGAGCGATCGCGCGGCCTTTTTTATTGGGGAGTGGACTAGCACCATGGCGTATGGGCCAAACGACGCCGACGGCTTGATCTTAAGATCGATCGATCACCTGAATCGGAACGAGCCCGGGTACGCCGAGAGCGCCGCCCGGGAAGCACTGTCGGTCGATCCTGCCAATCTCAAGGCGCTCGGCGCCCTTGGGATCGCACTGCATGCGCAAGCCAAACACCGCGAGTCGGAACACGCGTACCTCCGAATGACGGCATTGGAACCGTCTGAACCCATGCATTGGATGAACGTGGGCACCGCTCGCCGCTGCGACGACCGAATCGACGATGCGCTCTATGCCTTTGCGAAGGCGGCCGCTTTGGGGGCCGACACGGCCGATTTTTTTTACAATGTGGCGCTGGCGCACATCGGTCGCGACGACTACGAATCCGCGCGGGCGCTGCTCGAGAAGGCTCTCAGACTCGATCCGAGCGACGCCGAAATCCGTTACCGATATGCCTTCTGCTGCTACGAGACCCTGCGCACGGAAGAGGCGCTCGCAACCCTTGACGGTTGGGAAGGCTTCGCATCCGCCGAGCCGGAGATCGCCGCCGGCGCCGGTCATCTCCTGATGAAGCTCGGCGATATCGCCCGTGCCGAACCTGCGGTCCGTGGTGCCGCCGGACAGCGCGGCGGCGATCCGCAGGCCAAGTTGACCCTGATTCAACTTCTCGAACGCACCAACCGCACGGTCGAGGCACGCGGGCTGCTTGATGAGCTCAAGGCGGATCCGGCCGCCGCACACCTGGGCACCGATATCAAGGCGATGGAGGCGCAGCTCGCGCAGCGTGAGTCGAAGCACGAGATCGCAGTCGCGCTGCTCAAGGACATCGCCGCGCAACAGCAAAAAATGCACCTTAGGCATTTTCAACTCTATTCGCTCGCGAGATCCTTAGACGCACTCGGCCGGTTCGACGAGGCGTTCGAGGTGCTGACGCATGCCCATACGTCGCAGCTAGCCTACCTCAGCCTGACGAGTCCGCTCTCGGCGTCGCTGGGAACGCCGCCCTTGGCCATCGCGGATCACTCCTGCGATCCGCAAGACCTTTCGCGCTGGGACCAGGA
>Ga0210406_10003748_pt1 | contig 16514 bp, 11 predicted proteins | sample IncBWC30MmetaG_FD_155454 | JGI IMG/M metagenome (GOLD analysis project Ga0210406, IMG submission 155454) | Forest soil microbial communities from Barre Woods Harvard Forest LTER site, Petersham, Massachusetts, United States - Inc-BW-C-30-M | ecosystem: Environmental > Terrestrial > Soil >... | reverse complement strand
GCGCCAGTCGAATGGCTCGAGAGTTCAACAGCCGCTCAGGACTTACCCGAACCGCAAACCGATTCGGTACCCAGGATCGAAGGGCAAATAGGCGAGCGGGAACCAAGAGCACCAACACATTGGCGAAAAGCTGCCGTCCTGGGTTCGTCCGCGGTGATTTTGGTCGTCGTCGGTTACATGTCTTGGCGGCACTCTCGCGACGTAACGTCGCCACGATCAGAAAAGGTCATGCTCGCTGTACTGCCGTTTGAGAATCTCACCGGCGATCCGAACAAGGAATATCTTGCGGACGGTCTGACCGAGGAGACGATTTCACAGCTGGGCCGGCTTAACCCGCAACGGTTGGGTGTGATCGCGCGAACGTCCGTCATGGGATACAAGCACAAGGACACGCGCCTGGACCAGATCGGACGCGATCTTTCAGTCCAGTATGTGCTGGAAAACAGCCTCCGCGAAAGCGGAGATCACCTGCGCATCACGTCCCAGCTGCTACAGGTGAAGGACCAGAGCCATCTCTGGTCTCACGATTACGATTATCGCGCGCAAGACATTCTTACGGTACAAGACGACGTAGCCAAGGCTGTTGCGCGGGAAATCCAATTGCGCTTAACCGTGCAACAGGAAGCGGGGTCGGCTCGGCTGCAACCCGTCAAGCCGGAAGCCTTCGACGCCTACTTGCAGGGGCATTACTTCTTTGAGCGGAACACCGATAAAGATACGGAGATGGCGGCGAAGTATTATGAACGGGCGACCCAACTTGACCCCTCCTATGCTTTGGCTTGGGCCGGGTTGTCTCGGGTACGCAAGTGGCAAGCCATGACAGGTCTTATTCCCACTGAGGAGGGTTACCGGCTTGCGCGTGAAGCAGTTGAACGGGCTTTAGCGCTGAACCCGAACCTGGCGGAAGCCCATACCCAAATGGGACGGATTAAACAACAGGTCGACTTCGATTGGGCTGGAGCGGATGCTTCCTACCAGCGGGCGGTTGAACTCGAACCCGGAAATCCGGAGGTTGTTAGGATGGCGGCTGCCTCGTCAAAAGAGCTCGGCCGTTTTGAGGAAGCTCTTCCATTAGCCCGCCGAGCCGTTGACTTGGACCCACTCAATGCAGGTAGTTGGGAGAACCTTGGAGAGACCGAGTATTTCATGGGCCAGCTGAACCAAGCCTTAGCGGATTGCAAGAAGGCGCTCGAACTGAACCCCGATGTTTACCCCGGCCCGATCCAGTTAGCAAAAATCTATGTGATGCAGGGGCGGCCGCAGGATGCATTGCCTGAAATCGAGCGAGTACGCGATGAGCCCCAACGTGCGTTTCTGTATGCGATTGCTTACTACGCGCTTGATCGGAAACAGGAGTCGGACGCCGCGTTGAGTGAGTTAATTACGAAATATCAGCGAAATACGTACCGGATTGCCGAGGTTTATGCTTTCCGGAACCAGTTCGACGAAGCGTTCGAGTGGCTGGACCGAGCTTATGTCCAGCGTAACCCCGGTCTGATCGAAACGAAAGTTGACCCCCTGCTGAAGAGCTTGCGCCACGACCCGCGATACGCCGCAATCTTGAAGAAACTCAATCTGCCGAATTGACACTCTGTTTCAGTTTGGCCGGTGATAAGCTGCACGGGCCGATGGGAATTGAAACAACATTCCAAAGCTTCGTGAAACAGTGGATCAAACTTCCTGGCGAGTCCTAGGTTGAGACTTCTGCCGCTCTGCGGCAGAGTCCATTTCTTGGTCCTTTCATGGTCCAATAATTGTTCCTTGGGGGTTCCAAAGCGCGGTGTTGGTAGCCATGCGTGCCGCGTAGTTTCAAGCAGTTACCAAATAACAGTGTACTGTCACGGCAGAGGTCGCGAGTTCGAGTCTCGTCGTCCCCGCCATTCTTTCTCCATTTGTTAGCGACCGATCCACGCTGTCGGCCTGCACTCGCCGGCCCTCCCGCCCCAGGTTTCCCGCAGAATTTCGCTCCTCGCGATTAAATCTTTGAATTGTAAAACTTGCCGGAGTCCGATGCAGGCCCGCCGACTCGGTGATAGAGTTGGGTCTCTTCAGTCTCCGGGGTGACTGGGGAACCGCGGCTGTTCCAGCCGCAGACTGCAAAAGCATTCCCTCATGGAGCGTTTCGAATCTTCACCAATACACCGTCGTTGCCCAGTCCGACAATCACGGATATCCACAGCGCGGCAGCAGGCGCCACGACCTTCGCGCCGTTCACGAGCGAGATCGACCTGAGGCAAGGAAGAAATCCTACGTTCGACAAACGCGCGGTCTTGACACAATCGGGGTTGCGAAGTAACTTGCCCACATCATCTTTTAGTCTGTCTGTGCCTAAGGCGCGGGGTGGGCCGGCACTTTCAACAAGCGGAACGTCGAGGATCGCAATCGGTCTGAGTTGGCGCTGCTGGGGATTGCGACCCCGGGAAACAGCGGCGCAGTAGCTGGCGCTGAGCCACAGCAGAGGGTAAGGGGTGTGTGATGATGAGCAAGAGAGCATTTTTGACGGTGATGGTGTGCGCGGTTCTTCTTTTCGCTCCTTCGTTCACGTATGGACAAGCGAGGGGCAGTTTTTCGGGGACGGTTACAGACAAGAGTGGATCGTTCATCGCCGGGGCGACGGTTAAGGCCGTTTCCCAGAGTACGGGAGCATCTCGCGAGGCGAAGACCGACGACGAGGGGCACTATTCAATCCCATTGCTGCCGGTAGCGAATTACACGCTGCGCGTGGAGTTCCAGGGCTTTCAGGCCACAGAACGCAAAGACGTTCGCCTGCAGGTCGATGAGCAGCGCGAGCTGGATTTCACGCTGTCGCCAGCGGCGCTATCATCGCAAGTAGAAGTCAGCGCCACGGAAGTATCCGTTGAGACTTCAAATCCGACGCTCGGCCAAGTCATCACCTCCGAGCAAGTTACGCTACTTCCCCTGAACGGTCGTGATTTCGTCCAGCTCGCAACCCTGACTCCCGGAACCACGCAGGAAACCAGCACCAACAGTTTCTTCAACGGAGCCGCGAGTAGCGAGGTATCCGCAAGAGGGTCGTTTTCTTTGTCCGTCGGGGGGTCGCGCGCCAACAGCACGGATTGGCTTCTGGACGGCAACGACAACAATGAGCTGACCGCTGGGGGCATCGGCACTTTGTCTTCGATCGATGATATTCAGGAGTTCAAAGTTCTTACCTACAATTACTCCGCCGAATATGGCACGCGCGCCGGCCCGACCGTGCTGGTAACCACAAAGTCGGGGGGTAACCAATTCCATGGATCGCTGTTTGAGTTCTTGCGGAACACCTCGTTGGACGCGAAGAGCTTCTTCGTCACGACACCGGAAAAGTTCAACCTGAATCAGTTTGGTGGGTCCATTGGCGGACCCATTCGCAAGAATAAGACGTTCTTTTTCATCGATGGCGAGCAAAAGTATCAGCGCCACGGGATCCCGTTTATCGGTTTGGTACCTACCGACGCCATGCGTACCGGTGATTTTACGAACAATGCCTTGGGGCAACCGAATGCCATCGGCGCGATCACTAATCCGAACGTAAGCGGCGCGGCGAATACCGATTTCCAGTGCGACGCCAACGGCAATCCGATGCCTCTCAATGGTGCCACCCCGGGTAACCCGGCTGGCAATGGAAGCCAGCCAGCTGGCGTCAACTGCAACAAGATTCCTTCGGGCTTGATCAACCCGATTGCCAAGCAGTTGATCGCTCTCTATCCCCAACCAAATGCCACCAATTCGAGCAACTTCACCAACTTTGTGAACGAGCCGGTGAGGAATCTCGACGAAACGAAATTTGACGTCAGACTGGATCACAATTTCTCGAGCAGCGACAACGCGTTTGCTCGATTCAGCTACGATCAGGCGACTTCCTACGTCCCGGGTGGCGGGGGTATTGGCAATTTTACGGAGTCCAATTTCTTTGCCAGCAATCAGGGCATCATCAACCACGCGCGCAACATCGCGCTCTCAGAAACGCACGTTTTCTCTCCCACCACCGTGAACCAGGTTAGCGGCGGCTACAATCGCATTTTCAACTACATCACGTCGCAGGGCACTGGCACTTGCCAAGCCGCCAAGTTCGGTATCCCCGGCGCGAATCTGGACTGCAATGCGGGCAATACCTGTGCGCCTTCGGGTGTAAGTTGCGGTTTGACGATTACCGAATTGTTTGGCGGCTACTTTTCGGTTGGCGATCGCGGCTTTTCCCCATTCCAGGGAGGAACCAACATTTTTTCTATCAACGACTCCCTGGATATGATTCGAGGAAAACATGACGTCAAGGTCGGCATGGGCATCCGCGCCAACCAGATGAACGTAAAGACTGAGGGTTTCCAGGACGGATTCTGGATTGCCAGCGGGTTTTGGTCCGGTGATCCGGAAGCGGATTTGCTGCTTGGTTTGTCGAGCCTGGCGATTCACGATCAGACGTTCAAAGGTCCTACCACCGGCCGCCGCTGGAAGATGTTCCGGCCGTTCGTTCAAGACGATTGGCGGTTGACCAAGGACATTACCCTGAATATCGGACTGGCCTGGGCCTTGACGACGCCGATTTCCGAGGTCGACAACCGCCAGGCCGACTTCAATCCCGCCAATGGCCAATTCCTGATTGCTGGACAAAACGCCAACAAGTGGGCGGGCATTCAATTTGACAAAAGGGCGTTGGAGCCGCGTATCGGCTTGGCCTGGAAGCCCCGGGGTAGCGACAAGACCGCGGTTCGCGCCGGCTATGCCATCTTCCACGATTCTTCGTGGAGCCAAGGGGCGCAGGGCTTGTGGCAAAATCCGCCGTACTATGCGGAATCCGACAACTTCGCTTTCGGCGGCGCGTGCACCTTCAAAACCGCCGCATGCGCGACCGTTTTTGGCAAGACGCCATCAGCCATAAGTTTCACCGATGGATTCCCGATATTTACCGCGCCGCCAGTGCCCGCGAATTTCACGGGAACCATTCAGTCCCAGAATACCAATTTCAAGCTAGGCACCGTTCAGCAGTTCAACGTGAACGTGGAACATCAGTTGCCAGGCCAGATCGTGCTCACCGTGGGCTATGCCGGATCTCGCGGTGACCACATCCTGATTGCCGGAAATAACATAAATTTGACTTCACCCTCGGCTTGCGGCACCGTCTCCGGCTACACGCTGGGCTGCGGTCCGGGTGGGGCCGCCTTCGTGAGCCCCTTTTTGGCGGCCTTCCCGTTCTCCACAATTTCGGCCACCACCGACCAGGGCTTTGCTCACTACAATGGCCTGCAAATTAAGGCCGAGACTAAGAGCTCTCGCCACGGAATCTACGCCCTGATTGGCTACACCTACTCGCGCACTTACGACACGGGCTTCGCCGACGGTCTGGGTACGAACTATGGCGCCACCTATTTTCCGCTTCCCAATTGGCACCAACTGGATTGGGCTCTTTCCGGGATCAATCTGAACAACAACTTCACGGCCAGCGTCATCTACGACTTGCCCTTCGGCAAGGGCAAACAGTTCGGCTCCAGTTGGAGCAGCGCCATGAACACCGCCTTTGGCAACTGGCAGCTAACCGTCATCGAAAAAATTACTTCCGGGTTCCCGATTTTGGTCGTGGATAGTAACAACACTAGTGGAGCCGGTTTCTTGAACGGTAATGCCAACAGCTTGATTCGCCCCGACTTGGTCGGCGATCCCAACGCGTCGGGCGGCGGTCCAGGCTGCCCCACTCAGGTCCATACGGTCACGAACTGGTTTAATCCTTGCGCCTTCGCGCAACCCGCAAAGGGCCAACTGAGCGGCGCATCTCGCACGCCGTTGTCAGGGCCAGACTTCGTCAATACGGACTTTTCCGTCATCAAGCAATTCGCGCTGCCCTGGGAAGGTATGGGTTTGAATTTCCGGGCGGAGATTTTCAACCTCTTCAACCATGCGCAATTTGCGACGCCCAATAGTACAAGCAGCCTTGGCACTCCGGATTTCGCCTCCCCCGCAGGGTTCGGCTCCATCAGTGCCACGGTGAACAACCCACGACTCGTACAATTCGGGCTGAAGCTCACGTTCTAGGCGAGAGCGTGACGCCAAGCTTTCCGCCGTAGACGATGCGGCCCCCCCGGAAGCCGCGCGCCCTGACATCGGTAGATGTTGCGTCCGCTTCGAGGATACACGATGAGATCCTGCCAGCCGTGGGCTTTACTTGCCGTGGCGCTGCTCCTGTGCTGCCCGAAATGCGCAAGCCAGGACAAGCGCAAAGTCATCATCGATCAGGACGAGGCCGGGCCCGCCGGAACTGATTTGCAATCGACACTTCTGCTCATCCAGTCTCCCCAAACGGAAGTATTGGGTATCACCGTCGTGACCGGCGACATGTGGCTGAACGAAGAAGTCGCGCACACGTTGCGCATGCTTGAACTGATCGGACGTACCGATATCCCCGTAGTGCGCGGCGCCGAATACCCACTGGTCCGAACGAAAGAAGAGACCGAGCTTTGGGAGCAGCAATATGGGCGGCTCGCGTATTTAGGCGCCTGGACCCCGAGGATGTATCACCCCGCGGATCAAGTCGGCGAGCTGAAGGAAGGAAATCCCAAGGCCAAACCAGTTCAGGAAGACGCTGCGCACTTCCTGGTGCGCACTGTCAGACAGTTTCCGAACCAAGTGACAATCTATGCCGGTGGCCCGATGACCAACTTGGCCTTGGCGATTTCCATCGATCCTGAATTTCCAAACCTGGTAAGGGAACTCGTCTTTATGGGCGGAAGCCTGAGTCCGCAGACCGATGATCCTGAGTTCGTGAACTTGCCCAGACATGAATTCAACCTGTGGTTTGATCCGGAAGCAGCGCACATCATGCTGCGGGCCAAGTGGAAGAAGATTGTGTGCACCCCGGTCGATATTTCAGTCAAGACCGCGATGACACGTGAACTGCTTGACCGCATCAAAGCGGCGGACACGCCGGCCGCCCGATACATCGGCCAATACACCACGGTGCGCAAGTACGGTTACTTGTGGGATGAATTGGCGGCGGCGGCTTGGCTTGATCCGAGCATCATTACGAAAAAAGAGACGCGCTTCATGGACGTGGACCTCGACCGCGGAGCGAACTACGGCAACGTCGTGACTTGGGCCGCAGAGGACAAGCCGAAGGTAGATGTCAAACCGGTTGAAATCCAGGTTGACCTGGATGCACCGAAATTTTACAAAATGATTGCGGATCTCCTGAGCGCGGCCGCGCCCCAAAAAATCGCCCCCTAAATCAAACCGCCGGCGCCTCCAGCCGCGCCAAACGAAGACGCTGCTGTTTCGCTAGCTGCTCCAGCTCCTTTTTCAGCTCGACTTTTCTCTTGACAGGCGCGAACCGCGGCAACTATAAGCAGCGGCAGCCAAGGAGACGCATGCCCCCGCAAGTCGTGGGAATCGGAAGCTGTGGGATCGACTATTTCGCGATTGTTCCGCGACTCCTCGCCGCAGACGAGAAGATCAATGCCGATCGGCTGGAGATTCACGCCGGCGGCGTTACCGGCAACAATCTCACGCAAGTCGCGCGGCTCGGCGCGAGCGCCGGCTGGCTTGGGCTCATCGGCGACGATGAGAGCGGACGCTTGATAACGAAAGCGTTCGCCGACGACGGGTTGGACCTCGCAGGCATCGAAACCGTCAAGGGCGAGCAGTCGACGTTCACCTGGATTCCCGTTGACGCGCAGGGAGAACGCTGCATCTACATGTTTCCCAATATCAATGGGAAGCTTTCCGCGGAGCAGGTGCGCAGCCGTTTCGCACCGAACATCAAGACCGCCAAACATTTTCATACCGAGGCCTCCCAGCTTCCGTTGCCGCCCATTAAAGCGGGGATGCAGGTGGCGCGTGAAGCAGGTGTTCGCGTGATTTTCGACTTGGATGTTGCGCCGAGCTACTTCGCGCATGCGAAGCTCGGCTCCGAGAAAGATCTAATCTCCGCGTTGCAACTCGTGGACGTCCTGAAGCCCTGCAAAGCCGCCGCCCGCGAGATCACCGGCGAAACCGACTACGAAAAAATCGCAGTCAAGTTGCTGGCCCTCGGTCCTAAAGTAGTAGCCGTCACCATGGGAGCGGAGGGCGCGCTCATCGCCAGTGCCGGCAAGATGGCTCATGTTCCCGCTTTCAAAGTTAGCGTCGTGGATACTACCGGCGCCGGTGATGCGTTCATGGGCGGTCTGTCCTACGGCCTCCTCCAGGACTGGGACCATCGCCGCGTCGGACTGTTCGCCAATGCCTGCGCCGCCATTTGCTGCAACAAGGTGGGAGCTCGCGCCATGGGCACGCGCAACGAAGTCGTGGCCCTCATCAAGTCGCAGCGTCCTGAAGAAGCATCTTCGTTCTAGGATCAGCTTAGGAAGCACTTCCTTATATATAAGGAGAACGAGCCCGATGTTTGTGCCTCACAGTTTCGCTCTTGCCCTGCTGATGATGATTACCAGCGCCGTTTGTTGGGGCTCCTGGGCCAACACCTACAAAGGCGTCAAATCCTACCGCTTCGAGCTGTTTTACTGGGATTACGCCGTCGGAATTTTTTTGATCTCCCTCATCCTGGCGTTCACCATGGGCAGCACCGGGACGAATGACCCTGCCAGCTTTCTGAATAACGTTCGCGCCGCAGATGGCTCAAACATTCTCTCAACATTGGTCGGAGGCGCCATTTTCAATCTGGCGAATCTTTTGCTCGTGGCTGGCATTGACATGGCCGGCTTGGCCATCGCCTTCCCGGTTTCCATCGGTATCGCGCTGGTAGTAGGCGTCGTCTCCAGCTACATTTTGCAACCGCAGGGACACGCCGGCATGCTCGCGGCCGGTGTAGTTTGCGCGGTGATTGCCGTTGTTCTGGACGGCAAAGCGTACAGCCACCTCTCCAATGTAAACCGCTCCGTCTCCAAGAAGAGCATCATCACCTGCATCGTCTCCGGCGTCTTGATGGGACTCTGGGCGCCGTTCGTCACCCGCTCCATGACGCGAGGGAACACGCTCGGCCCGTACAGTGTCGGAGTCTTCCTCACTCTCGGCGCGCTGCTTTCCTGCTTCCTCTGGAATATTTATTTCATGAAGAAACCGCTCGTCGGTGAGCCCGTTCGCTTCGGTGATTTGTTTCGTGGGCCCGCCGCAGGTCACCTGCTCGGGCTTGTGGGCGGCTGCATTTGGGGCCTCGGCACGGTGTTCAATCTCGTTGCTGCGCGATTCTCCGGGGTCGCCATTTCCTACGCCATTGGACAGTCGGCGCCCATGGTCGCTGCGCTTTGGGGTGTGCTGGTCTGGAAGGAATTTCGCGGCGCCAACCGTCAAGCCAAGACGTATCTCACCCTCATGTTCCTGTTTTACCTGCTTGCGATTCTGCTCGTTTCCCAGGCCAACACTGCGATGTGACGCTGCCGCGCCGGGGTCATTCGGATCGCAGCGCCTGTATTACGTCGACGCGAGCCGCCCGCGCCGCCGGCAGCGCGGAAGCGATACCCGCGGCGGCGAGCAACACGAAAGCTGAGGCGACGACGGGGACCGCGCTAGGCATGCGGATGTCCGGAATGTAGCCGCCGGCCAAGCGCGCTAGAACGTATCCCAAGACGGCGCCGGCGACCACACCGGCCCCGGCCATCACCGCACCCTCGGCGATGACCCCAGCCAGGAGCCGTCCCGGCTGCGACCCGACGGCCAGACGGATACCGAACTCGCGCGTGCGGGCGCTGACGGAAAACGCCAGCACGCCGGCGACGCCCACAATGGCAATGGCCAGCGCAACGGCCGCGAACCCGCCGAAGACGATCGTGTTCAGGCGGTCGGGCGTGAGGATTTCAGCGCGAATATCTTCCAGCGTGGCGGCGTGCTCAACAGGCTGGTCGGCGGCCATGTCGCGGACGATGCGCGTGATCGGGGTCACCAGCGCGTAAGGATCCATGCGCGTGTGCACGAACAGGCGCCCGCCAAAAAGCGGCAGTTCCTTATTGGCTGCATCATCCGGTATCTGACCGAACGGTTGGTAGATGGTGAGCGCCACTCCAGGTACAACGTGCTCATCGTCCACGTCGGCGGCGACTCCAACGATGCGTCGCGGCCCTTTGCTGACAAAGATGAACGGCATCACCGGGTCGGTCCACATCACGTGGCGGTTGATCGGGTCTTGGCCGGGGAACATGCGCTGCGCCAGACTCTGGCTGACGATCACAACCGGCTCACCGCCGCGACGGTCGTTGTCGTCGAAGTCGCGTCCCGCAATAATCGGCACGCCGAGAGCGGCAAAGAACGACGGCGAAACAACGCGAAACATCGCGCGCGGGTCTTCTTCGTGAACGCCACTCACATGGCCCTCTCCGGTGAACGCCAGGCCGGGACCGAAGCTGCCGGCATCCCGCCACGGAACGCTGGTACCAAGAGCGACGCGATCCACGCCGGGGAGTTCGTTGATGCGGCGAATGGCCTCCCTGTAGAAGTTGATGATCTGGTCTGGAGTTTTTCCGTAGGACATCACCGGCACGTTCATTGCCAGCACGCGATGCATGTCGAACCCTGTCTGTGTTGCTTGCAGCGTAAGCAGGGTCTTGATGAGCATGCTGGCCCCGGCCAGGAGCATGAAGGATGCGGCGATCTGCGTGACCGCGAAGAGTCGCAGCCGCCGGCTCGTGCTGCCGGTGATGCGCACTCCGCCGCTGGCCAGCCCGAATCCCTGCGAGGCGCTGGTGGAAGGCAGGCGAGGGACAAACGCCAGAAGAATTGCGGCCAGGATGGCGAGCCCGGCGCCAACCCACAGCATGCTGGCATCGATGGTAAGGTCGAGCGCGCGGACCGAGAAGCGCGAGGCGTATCGAGCAAGAATGGCAACCATCGGACGTGCGCTGAGGACGCCAAGAATCGCGCCGGCGCCGCAGAGCAACAAGCTTTCGGCGAGGAGCGTGCGACGCAGGGCCGCGCTGCTTGCGCCCAATGCGGCGCGGATGGCTAACTCACCTTCGCGGCGCACGCTGCGCGCAAGGATCAGGTTTGCAACGTTGGAGCACGCAATGACGAAGACCAGGATGGACGCCGCCAGCAACACCCACAGAATCGTTCTCGCCCCGGACGTGATTTGGTCGCGCAGGAGCACGGCAAGAATGCGGTTGTCGCCCTTCTGCGAGTAAGCCTCGGGATGCTCGCGAATCATCGCAGCGTAGACGGTGCGCAACTCGGCGTTCGCGGACTCCAGCGTAGCGCCGGGAGCGAGGCGCCCAAAGAGTTCGGTCATGCGATGCACCCGCCCCGTCACCATCGTCGCAGACAAATGATGCGGGCTGGTCACTACGTTGGCGATAATCTCCGTATCCGCGGGATAGGGAACCGAAGGCTCCAGCACCCCGACGATCGTCGCGGAACGCTCGCCCAGCCGGATCTCTTTGCCGATCACAGAGGGATCGCTCTTGAGAGAGGTGGTCCAGAAACGATACGTGAGGACCGCGGCGCCAGCAGCCTTGGGGCCGTCGTCATGCATGTCCAGGAGCCGGCCGACGACCGGGTGCAAGCCCATCACTTCGAAGTAGGAGCCGCCGACAACACCGGCGCGAACTTCGCGGGGATCACCAAGGCCCACCATGGTAAAGCCGATCGTCGAGAAGTCGCCAAATTCGCTGAGCGACTTAACCCCCGCGCGCAGATCCTGAATTTCGGGTACCGAGAAATTGGCGTTCTCGACGCCGAGGCCGGGCGCGCTCTGGCGAATGTAGATCAGGCGATTCTCGTCGCGATTGACGAGCGGCCGCAACAGCACACCACGCACCAGGCTAAAAATTGCCGCGTTCGCTCCGATTCCCAGCGCCAGTGTCAGCACCACCGTAATCGCCAATCCTTTGGCGCGCGTCAGCGAGCGAAGAGCAATTTTCAGATCCTGAAGGAACAACTCTGCTTTGCCGTTCATCGTTCCGCCTCTCGAAAATCCGTGCGCGCCGGCACGATCCCCAACGCGTAAGTTAAGTCAGGCATAACCCCACTCCTAGCTATAGCAAACGACTGAAATGGGCGCGCGTTTCCAGCTATCCACACGTTTTTTGCCTAGCCTCCTGCTATCGCCCCCACGATCAAAAGCGGCTCTTTTCCCGAGACCACTTCGTCGGGCAGCGGCGTGTCCGGCGACTCATGGGAAAGGTCCTCCTCGCAGGCGAAGAACCGCAGGAACGGCCGGCGCTGTTGCGTGACATGGTCGCGGATCGTACCCCGCAGCATCGGATAACTCGCTTCCAGCGCGTCGACCACGGAACGTTGCGTGACCGGACCCTTGACGTCGATCTGCACTTCGCCGGCCACGTGCGCCAACCCTCGCAGGTGCGCCGGAAGCACGACCCGGATCATGGCAGCGTCTGCACCTCGACAGAAAGTACCGCCGGAAGATCCCGTACAATCGGCGTCCAGTTGTCCCCGGCATCCGGCGAGCAATACACCTGACCGCCCGTGGTGCCGAAGTAGATTCCGCACTTATCGAGCGAGTCCACGGCCATCGCGTCGCGCAGCACGTTAACGTAGCAGTCGCGTTGCGGCAGTCCTTTCGTGAGCGCCTCCCATTCGTTTCCGCCGCTGCGGCTGCGGTACACCCGCAACTTCCCTTCCGGGGGAAAATGTTCTCCGTCGCTCTTGATGGGGACGACGTAGATGGTTTCCGGCTCGTGCGCGTGCACGTCAACCACGAATCCGAAGTCCGTCGGCAGATTCCCGCTGACCTCCTGCCACAAGTCGCCGGCATTGTCGCTGCGCAAGACGTCCCAGTGCTTCTGCATAAACAGCACACCCGGGCGCGACTTGTGCATGGCGATGCGATGAACGCAGTGCCCAACCTCCGCGTTTGGATCCGGAATGTATTGCGAGTGCAGGCCGCGGTTGATAGGCAGCCACGTTTTCCCGGCATCGTCGCTGCGAAACGCGCCTGCCGCCGAAATGGCAACGAATATCCTCTTGGGATTGGTGGGATCCAGAACGATCGTGTGCAGACACATTCCCCCGGCGCCAGGTTGCCACTTCGGTCCCGTACCGTGGCCGCGCAATCCGGAGAGTTCCTGCCACGACTTGCCGCCGTCTTTCGAACGGAACAAAGCCGCGTCTTCCACTCCCGCGTAAACCGTGTCCGGATCGCTAAGCGAAGGCTCCAGATGCCAGACTCGCTTGAACTCCCACGGATGCTGGTTGCCGTCATAGAACTGATGAGTTGTTAGAGGCTTGCCGGTTTCCGCCGAGGTGTCGTAGACAAACTTGTTGCTCTCTGCCTTCGGCGGCCCTTCTGGCGCGGCCTGTTCGCCCGGCGGCGTGCCCGGTTGCGTCCAGGTTTTGCCGCCGTCGTCGGAGCGCTGAATGATCTGCCCGAACCAGCCGCTGCATTGCGACGCATACAGCCGATTCGGGTCCGCGGGCGACCCCTTGAGGTGATAGAGCTCCCAGCCCGCAAAGTGCGGACCGTTAACCTCCCACCGTTCGCGCTTGCCGTCCGACGTCAGAATGAATGCGCCCTTGCGCGTACCAACCAATACACGTACCCCGCTCATCGGTCACTCCTCCTCTTCAGGTAGTCAAGCTCGCAGAAGCGTCGTGTCGCCTTGTCTGTGCATACGAGGCGCTCAGTCGTCACCCGCGGCCGCGCCAGCCTGCTCGCAATTGACCATCCACGGTATGCCGAATCGATCGACAACCATACCGAAGCTCGCCGCCCAGAAGGTCTTCTGCATTGGCATCTGCACTTTGCCGCCTTGCTCCAACTCCTTAAAGATACGCTCCCCTTCCGCAACGTCTTTCACTCCGACCGACAGCGAGAAGCCCTGTGGCGGTTGATAGTGGTCGGGCGGAGCATCCGAGCCCATCAACACCGTGCTGCCCACGGTCATGCGGGCATGAATGATCTTATTACGCCATTCGGGCGACACTTGTTTCGCCATAGGGGATTCGCCGTGCGTCATCATGCCCTCGATTTTTCCGCCCAGGCACTTTTCATAGAACTTAAATGCAGCCTCGCATTGCCCATTGAAGGTGAGATAAGTATCCAATTGCATTTGCTTGCTCCTTTCGCGATTGAGTGCCGAGAAATTCCGAACGCCGGAAAATGATGCCAATCTTACTTGCGAAATGCAAGTGAAAAATGCTACTGTGGAAATATGCCAGTCGGCAAGTCAGCTCCCAAGCGCCGCTCCGGGTGTCCCCTCAATGCCTCCGTGGAGATGCTGGGCGATCGCTGGTCCCTGCTCATCCTCCGAGACATGATGTTGCGCGGCTTTCGCAGTTACAAGCAGTTCCTGGAATCCTACGAAGGCATCGCCACAAACATTTTGGCGGATCGCCTGCGCCGGCTGGAAGAGTATGGAATCATCTCTGCGCAGCCGGATGCCTCCGACGGGCGGAAGCTGATCTACTCGCTCACCCCAAAAGGCATCGATCTCGCTCCCGTGCTCACGGAAATGGTCCTCTGGGCCGCCAGGCATGAAGAAACCGAGAATCAAGCTCTTGTTCGGCAAATGCAAAAGGACAAGCAGCAATTTCTAGCCGCCATTCGACAACGCTGGGTGGAGACAGCGCGTTCACCCCATGTTGTGCATAAACGTCACGAAGGCCAAAACGTTTCTCCGCGCTCAGCAGTTCGGCCGAAAGCTGTCACGCCTTCAAATTGAGGTGATGCAAGTCAGGTTGAGAACCAGGATGCTTCAGCGCAGTTCTTGCGGTTTGCCGGTTCGCGCTGATTCTCTCGCAGCGTCCAGAATTTCCATCACCTGCACGTTGAGCCGCGCCGAGACCGGATCCTCGATCGGTTTGTTGTTCCGGATGCAATCCACAAAATATGAGATCGGATTGCTCGTCTCCTTCGGCAGCGCGGCGGGCGTCACATTCTCTCCATCGGCCGCAACATTCGGCCCGCGCGCATCAGCGGCGCGGTACTGCAAGGTGTTGTGGCGCGCCAGCAGGCTGCCCTTCGGCCCGAACACTTCCACCTGGTCCTTCGTATACGGCCAATCCCAGGAAGCCTCGATGATCGCCGTGGCATCCGGGTAATCGAGCACGATGGTCGCATCATCGTCGACCTTGTTGTTCTGCTCCACCTTCATCTTCCGCGTCGTTGCGTACACGCGCGTTGGACGCCCCTTCAACCACAGCGACAGTTCCGCGCCATAGCAGCCGAAATCCATGATCGCTCCGCCGCCGTTTTTCACCGGGTCGTACAGCCAGTTCGCGAATTGCTGCGAAATTCCGATTTCCTTCGGCCCGCGATGCCCGTATTGCACGATAATCTTCTGAATGGGCCCGACTTCGCCGGCGCGTACGCGATGAAATATTTCGTGGCTGGGCGCGACCCACGCGTTCCAGTAATTCACCATCAGCTTGATGTTCGCTTCCTGCGCCAGCCGTTCCATCTCCCGCGCATCCGCCGCGCTCGTGGCCATCGGTTTTTCCGTCGAGTAGTGAATGTGCCGCTTCGCGCATTGCCGCAAAATCTCCAGGTGCCGGTCGTTGGATGTGGCCACGATCACCGCTTCCGGCTTGGCTTGGTCCAGCATCGTCACGTAGTCCGCGTAAAACTTGACGCTGGCGGGCACTTCCTTTTGCGCCCGGCTCACCAGCGCCGCATCCGTTTCCGCAATAGCCACCAATTCCGCCGATGGTTCGCCCGCGATGTCCTTCAACAAGCTCCACACATGATCGTGGTCCAATCCAACCACCGCGAGACGAGTTTTGGCCGCGGCACCGGCGCTCTGCACTTCACCAACACTAGCCGCGCCGAGCAGCGCCAGCAGCGCGAACACAACAAAGATGGTCCGGGACTTCGGATTTTGCCATTTCGCCATTCGGAACCCCCGCAACAATTCAGAATTGCCGTATGTATCCGGCGCGCACGAGTCTCGGAGCTTGGCGTTCGGAAGTCAAGGCACTGCAAGTGGATGGCCGCGATGAGTTGGACCTGCTGAAAGCAATAACGTTGGTGGGAGTTCCGGCTAATCGGCCGCAGCGCTCGCTTTGCGCTTGGGCGCTCTGTCCGTGGATTCCGCAATCCCTTCGCCGACCTTCGCCCAGGTAATCTGGATCTCCGCGCGCAAAGCTTCTGAGATGGCTGCGGACTTGCGCTCGCCGCGCGCCACGCGGCTCACGTACGATGGATCGCACCCCAATTTCTGGGCCACGCGATTGTAAATGCCCCGGCAAAGAGACGGCAGGCACTGCAAGCTAGGAGTTTGATTGTTGTCGTGCACACCGTTCATAGAAGGACCCCATGCGACGCTTGTTCCGGCGCCAGCAATCACGGTAACGCTGATGGTACATCCGTGGCGTTACCTTTTCAATGCCCAAATGCGTGTTGTTGCTCTCCCCTCCGCCTTTCGCCTTGGATATAAGTGGACACGCCCTCGCCGCAGTTCTACACTAGGCCTTGGGATCGCGGCAGGTGGGCCTGCGGCGTCGTTCCCTTGGATTTCGCGGTACACCTCCCCACAGGCGCACCCGCACCGCCATCGTGACCCGGATTTGCTAGCGCTCTGCACGTATGCGGTCGCTCTATAAGCGGATTTAGAATTTTGTGCGCTGTTCTCGTGCCGTGAGGCGGC
>Ga0210406_10003747_pt1 | contig 16514 bp, 11 predicted proteins | sample IncBWC30MmetaG_FD_155454 | JGI IMG/M metagenome (GOLD analysis project Ga0210406, IMG submission 155454) | Forest soil microbial communities from Barre Woods Harvard Forest LTER site, Petersham, Massachusetts, United States - Inc-BW-C-30-M | ecosystem: Environmental > Terrestrial > Soil >... | reverse complement strand
AACGACGCCAAGACGCTCTCGCAGATCGACGCTGTCTTTGTCACGCTGGAACCGCAGGGCGGAAGTCAAAAGCCCAGCCGCAAACCGTTCTTGTTCGCCTACCTCAAGATGGATCCCAATCATCCCTAGCGGCAGCGACAAGTTGCTTTGTAAAGTCGCTCGCAAAATCAAGTGTCCGGCGTACCGGACACGAATTCAATAACCACCTGATGCCACACGCCGAGTAGTAAATTTTGTGCGTCGAGAGTTCTTTTTCGTCTGTGGCCGATCCTTCGGAGTGTGTTGGTACTCAAGCGATTTTGACTGGTGTAACCAGGCATTCAGCACTCTGTTCGAGTGACAGGAGAATCTGCGTGCGCGTCAACCTGGTCTTGCTGTTTGTCATTGTGGCGATGTTTGGTGGAAGTTCCACCCTGGGGCAATCCCCGAACGCTTCCATCAGCGGTGTGGTCCTCGACCCGGACAAGAAGTCCATCGCCGAGGCCGAAATCCTGGTAGTGAATGACTACACTCGGGTGCAGTACGAGGCCAAGACCAACGCGGAGGGTTTCTTTGCGGTTACCAATCTCCCGCCGGGACAATATCGCATTCAGGTTTCGAAGGTCGGTTTCAAGGCCATCATCAAGCCGGACATTGTCTTGAACGTGCAGGAGGCCCTCGCCATCACGTTCACACTTCCGCTTGGGGCTTCGTCGGTCGTCGTTACGGTGGAAGGCGGCGCACCGATAATGAACACGACGGATGCAAGCGTTAGCACGGTTGTGGACCGGCAGTTCGCGGAAAATCTCCCGCTCAACGGCAGAAGTTTTCAGACCCTGATCTACCTCACACCGGGGGTCGTCCTCACCGCTCCCTTCAGTTCCTTTGACGGCGGGCAGTTCAGCGTCAATGGCCAGCGTGCCAATGCCAATTATTGGATGGTGGACGGCGTAAGCGCCAATTTCGGCGCAAGTGCGATTTCGGGTCCGGCGGACGGGTCAGCCGGTGCACTTCCATCATTTAGCGTAATGGGCGGAACGAACAGTTTGGTTTCCGTCGATGCTCTTCAGGAGTTCCGGATTCAGACGTCAACATTTGCCCCAGAGTTCGGGAGAACCCCCGGTGGCCAGATTTCGATCGTAACGCGCTCCGGTACGAACCAGTTTCACGGCACAATCTTCGACTATCTGCGCAATGATCTTTTTGACGCAAATGACTGGTTCGCGAACGCCGCGGGATTGGCAAAACCCAAAGAACGTCAGAATGACTTTGGCGGGACCTTGAGCGGGAAACTCAAGAAGGACCGGACTTTCTTTTTCATATCCTATGAAGGGCTTCGTTTGCGCCTTCCCCAGGTCGCGTTAACGACCGTTCCGGACGCGAGCTTTACTCCTGGTGGAACAACCAACGCACGCGCGCAGGCAGCGCCGGCCATGCAACCGTATTTGAACGCATTTCCTCTTCCGAATCCGAATAGTCCGGAGATTTTTGGTCCGCCGGACCAGAACGGAGTGCGCCAACCTACCGGATCAGCGGAATTTGACGCGAGCTACTCAAACAAGGCGACACTCGATGCCTACAGCCTTCGAATTGACCATCGCATAAACGACAGGTTTTCGCTCTTTGGACGCTACAACTACTCTCCTTCCGAACTTGTTGTTCGCGGAGGAGGCTCACTGAACACTGTATCGCCCGCGCGCATTGTTACGCAGACAGCGACGGTCGGAACCACGATGGCGCTGTCAGCCACCGTGGGGAACGAGTTGCGTTTCAACTACAGCAGAAATAACGCCACAAGCTTCAGCTACCTGGATAATTTTGGCGGTGCTCAACCCCTTTCCTCGCTGCCATTTCCGAGCCCGTTTACCTCTGACGACGCGCAGTTTGTGCTTTTGATCTCGTCGCTGAACAACGGCAGCCTGTCGGTGGGGCGTCAATCCGAGAATCTACAGCGGCAAATCAACATTGTGGATGATCTTTCCGTACAGAGGGGCACGCACGGACTGAAGTTCGGAATTGATTTTCGCCGCTTGTCCCCGGTGTATCAGCCGATTGGATACTTTCAGGAAGCATTTTTCCTGGACGTGCCCTCGGCTCAAACAGGCAATCTGTTCTTCAGCGATCTCGCTTCGCAGCGGAACTCGACTTTGTTGTTTCGGAATCTCGGGATGTTTGCCCAAGACACCTGGCGACTGATCCCGCGACTGACCCTGACCTATGGGTTGCGATGGGATGTGGATTTCACCCCATCCTCACTCGATGGTCCGGCGTTGCTGGGGGTGAGCGGATTCAATCCGACCGACTTGTCAAACCTGGCGGTCGCGCCGGCAGGAACACCGCCGTTCCAAACGGCATACGGGAACATTGCACCGCGGTTGGGCGCGGCATATCAGGTGTCGTCGAGTGACAGGTGGCAGACCGTGGTTCGGGGTGGCTTTGGCATGTTCTATGATCTGGCCACATCGCAGGTTGGCAACACGCTTTCCAGAAACTACCCCTTTGGAGCGAGCAGTTTTAGTTTCGGGGGAACTTTTCCGCTCGACGCCGTGGCAGCGGCCCCGCCCCCGATTACACCTAGCGGGCTGAGCGAGGGTCTTTTATACGCCTTCGACCCTCATCTGAAGTTGCCTTACACACTGGAGTGGAATGCCACGGTGGAGCAAGGTCTCGGCACAAAGCAGGCTTTGTCGGTTTCCTACATCGGAGCTTCTGGCCGAAGACTCATTCAGTCCGCGTTTGTGAATGAACCGAACCCAAACTTCGCGGCAGCGGATCTAATCGGCAACACGGCAAGTTCTAGCTACAATGCGCTGCAGGCGCAATTTCAAAGACGTTTGTCAGGCGGCCTTCAGGCACTCGCGTCTTACACCTGGGCGCATTCGATTGATGATGGTTCGACCGGCTCCTACGCCAATGGGTCCAACGCTCTCGTGCCGGGTCTCAGTGCGAACGCCAATCGAGGACCCTCGGACTTCGACATTCGCAACGCGTTTTCTGCGGCTGTCACATATGCCATTCCCAGCCCGAAGCGAAAAGCGCTGATGAACGCCATTGTGGGCAACTGGTCGCTAAATAATATTTTTCTAGCGCAGTCTGCCCCGCCGGTCGACATCTATTACCTCTTTCTCCAGCAGATTGATAATGCGAACACGCACGTGAGGCCCGACATTGTTCCTGGCGTTCCACTGTATCTGTTTGGGAGCCAGTATCCTGGGGGCAAGGCTTTCAATCCGGCGGCGTTTAGCAAGCCGCCGATCGACAGCACCACAGGTTTGCCTCTTCGCCAGGGCAACTTAGGAAGAAACGCGCTTCGGGGTTTCGACACCGCGCAGTGGGATCTGGCCGTGCACCGAGAGTTCCCACTGCATGAAGAAGTGAAACTTCAGTTTCGGGCGGAGCTGTTCAATGTTCTGAACCACCCCAATTTCGGCTCGCCTTCACCAACCATTGATCGTCCGAACTTTGGTCTATCGACGCAGATGCTAGGCCAGAGTCTTAGTAATGGATTGGTCGGGGCGGGAACGTTGAACCCGCTGTATCAGATTGGCGGTCCACGCTCCATTCAATTTGCCTTAAAGCTGATGTTTTAGCGATTCGGTCCTTACACCCATCTTCGAAAATGCCAGCGCTACTGATTGCTGGCGGGAGCATTGGTGATTCGAAAAGTTTTGGCCAAGCAAGCAATTGCGATTCTCGCGCTTTCTCCGCTTATCCCTAGCGTTGCTCAAACGGGGGCAGAGATGCAGCGAGCGTCTGCCCTGCCTATCGATGATGCGCTCCAAGCGCGCTCGTTCGCCGAGTTCTCGCCTGTGGTGTTTTCCCCGGACGGCACACAGTTGGCCTATACCGTCCGGAGCAATCGTCAGAGTGAGATCACGGACGATCACCTTCGAACGGGAGTTCCCGGAATCAGCAAGGGCGGCGACATCTATCTGGCTAGCATGGTGACTCATGAGACGCGACGTTTGACCGATGGACAGAGTGACAGCTGGATGCCAGCGTGGTCGCCGGACGGCCACTTTTTGGCCTATCTTTCCGACGCGCAGGGAGGCCAGGAAAGGGTATGCATTTGGGACGTCATCGCGGATGAATTCAAGTCGGAGCCAAAGATCGCCGTAAGGATGGACGCGGGAGACAGATTGCAGTGGACGCCCGACAGCCGCGCCGTCCTGGTTCTTGCGTTGCCAAATGGGGTTTCGATTGACGAATACGTTGGCAAAGTTTCCGGTACCAAACCGGAGGACCCGGCGCACCCTGCGTTTCCGGGTTCAAGTGTCGTGTTCTATCGATCAGGGGCAGAGTCAGATCGTGCCAGGACCGGCTCGCGGTCCGATCCGTGGAACTTGAATCTGTTTTTTCGCGATTTAGTCGCCCTGAATGTTTCAACTGGGAAGCCGACCGTGCTGGTGCATGGCCGCAAAATCCGCAGATTCGAAATCTCGCCCGATGGTCGCCATGTGGCGCTTCTAACGCCCGAGGAATTCGAGAAACCCGGCTCGCAGCAGATTCTTTTCGATTTCGTCTTCTTAGAAACTCTCACAGGCCAGGAACGCCTTGCGGCTTCGGGCTTGCGGCTCAACCTGGATGGCAGCGCCTTTAGTTGGTCCCCGGACAGTTTGCAACTGGCCTTTCACACCGGAGGCGTCGAAGAAAGAAATTACGACTGCTATGTGCTTGACGTTCGCGGCGGGCCGCCTCGCAACGTAACCAACTTTGCGCCAGGGCAGCGGGTGCGTGGGCGTCCCTCGACGCCGCTGTGGGACGCTCATGGAGAGCAGCTTTACTTTCTTCGCCAGGGTGCCTTGTGGCGGGCTTCTGCGAAAGACAGCAAGGCCAGCGAGATTTCAAGGATCGCTGATCGGCAAATGACGCACATGATTGCGGGCGCGGGAAACGCGCTATGGATCGAGGATGGCAGATACACCACGGTGATTACCCATGACGATTCCGGAAAGCAGGATGGATTTTACAAAATCGACTTGAGGAGCGGCGGGAGCAGCCGGCTTCTGGAGCGTCGTCAGACCTACACAGGTGTCTCTGGTTTGCAAGAGTACGTGGCGGTTTCAGAGAATGGCCGGCGCGTCGCTTACTTTTCCGAGGATGCGCGAGACGCAACGGAATTGTGGCTAAGCAACCCGGCATTCGATACGCCGCAGCGTTTGACGAATCTCAATCCCCAATTTGACAAGGTAAAGCTCGGTGAAAGCCGAATGGTAGATTGGCTGAGCGATGATGGTGAGCGCTTGAGCGGAGCATTGCTCTTGCCGTCAGAATATAAAGAAGGAAAGCGGTATCCGCTCATCGTATGGGTCTATGGGGGAAGCGCGCTCTCGGACCGGCTGAATCGCTTCGGCTTGGGGTATGCGGGACCGTTCAATATGCAGTTGCTTGCAACCCGCGGCTACGTGGTCTTGTTGCCTGATGCACCACAACATTTGGGAACGCCGATGAAGGATTTAGCGAAAACAGTGCTTCCCGGCGTAAACAAGATAATCGAGTTAGGAATTGCGGATCCGGCAAGGCTTGGCGTTATGGGCCACAGCTACGGAGGGTACAGTACACTCAGCCTCATCGTGCAAACGAATCGGTTTAGGGCCGCAATCGCTGCGGACGGATTTGGAGACTTGCTGAGTGCCTACGGGCAGATGTCGAATGATGGAAGCGCATTCCAAACATCGATTGCAGAGCATGGTCAAGGATTGATGGGTGACACGCCTTGGCAGCTTCGAACCAGATACATTGAGAATTCCCCGTTCTATTACCTAGACAACATCGAAACACCGGTGCTCCTCATCCACGGAGGCGCGGACGAGAGCGTGATGCCCTTTCTCGCTGATGAGATGTTCGTGGGCTTGCGCAGGCTGGGCAAGGAAGTTGAATACGCAAGATACGAAGGCGAAGGCCATTCGCCCACAGAGTGGCACTACCAAAACCAGAAAGACTATTGCGAGCGGATGCTCGCATGGTTTCAGCGTTACTTAGAATCTGGCGGAACGTAAAAGAGTCTTCCGGTTTGTACGCTTCGTCGTGGACGTTCGATAGCGCTGGCGGGCGCACCAGCCGCGAGAAAGAGAGCGCCCGAACCTCGGGCGCTCCATGGCTTTGTCTGGTTACTCATCCGCCTGATACGCGGTCATAGAGAACAACGGTTGGTGATTGACGTCGGGGAGAGCCGTGTCGTCTTTCTCGTCTCCCTGAATTGCCGCGAGGGCTGTGACTAGCGGCGCCAACTGTGGCTTTTCGTATTTCATGGTTGTCACCTCCTTTCACGATCGGAATGATGCGCTGCAATTTTTTGGTGAGTTGGGCCGGACGGGCTCGGATGCGGTAGATGCGCCGGAGTTCTCGAACTAACGAGTGCTCCGGCGCGGTTCCCGTTACTCGTCGGCCTGGTACGCCGTAATCGAGAACAGTGGCTGATGGTTTACATCCGGGAGCGACGTGTTGTCCTTCTCGTCTCCTTGAATGGCCGTAAGGGCCGGAGAGAGCAGCACGATGTTCGGTTTCTCGTATTTCATTCGTATCACCTCCTTCCTTTGTTGCTTTTCCTAGCCAGCTAGAAAATGTGAACTGCGTGGCTCGAGCGCAGTCTCCTCACAGTCATCGAATCCGCGACTGACATCGAAGATGCCGTGGTTGTGCGCCGTTCTGATCCAATACTCGAGTGTCAGCGTGCGCATTAGGGGGATGATGGGAACTTCCAGTCCGAGGCGGGCTTGCTTCAGGGCTTTTGAAAAAGAACCGGCATTCACGATTCCAAGCGAATCGGTGATCATGCGCTGGCTTAGATCGAGGAGACTGACCCAGTCTTCGTGGATCGCTCTCAAGGGAGAGCAGGATGTGTAGGCTTTGCGTTTCCGATGGATGAGTTCGTCGGGTACGATCCCAGTGAGCGCGCGCCGCATGAGCGAGCGCCGCTGGCCAGGTCGCACGAGTTGTTCCCGGGGAAGGGCGAAGAGGAATTGGAGCAGATTGCGATCGAGAAAGGGGTAGCGCTTTTCAAACCCCGGGCGCGACGGGAGAGTGGTACACGCGATTTGCCTTCGCAATCCGTCAAGCGTGCTCAAACTGTTCTGAAAGCTGGGCGGCGGACCAAAGAGTCTTACACGTGGTGTGGAGCTTCGGAGCGCGATCCGGTTCCGCTCGAGGAATTCTGGATTGACCCAAGAGGCAGGTCTTTTGTGCTGAGGCACGGGACTGAGAGCAGGCAAGAAGGGAAGGCAGACCTCGCAAAAGATCTGCAGGCAAGGCTTATTCTTCGCGAGTGCCCACAACTTCAATTGCCGGAGAAAATGTCTAAACCGGCCCAAAACCAGGAGGTCTTGGAGCTCCGGCAACGGATTTGGGACGCCACCCATCACCTCGTCACCACCCACTCCGGAGAGCACCACGCGGATGTTTCCCCGCAGGAGGCAATCGGCGAATTGCTTGGAGAACTTCGTCGGTCGAGCACCTGCCGCGGGGGTGGTAGCGAAGGTCGCGTGATCGAATTGATGAGTGAGGGGTTCCTGCCGTCCGATATCGATGTGACAACCAGCGCGGCCGCGCCTCTCTTCGACCTTCGTAAAGTAAGGGCGTTCGTTCCAATGCGGTTCAAAATCGTTGAAATAGGAGACGGTCTGAAGCGCGGGATAGTCCTGGTTTCCCGCTTTGATGATGTCATCCGCCATGCATACGATGGATGAAGAATCCATGCCGCCGCTCAGTTCCGCCAAAATGGGGCGATCGGAGCGGAGTCGACGGCGAACCGCTTGCGAAAATACGACACGGAAATGCTCTTCGTACTCGCTGTCGCTTCGGCAACGGATTTGCGGTGCGGGAGCAATCTCCCAATACTTGTGAACGTATAGGCTTCCGGCTCGGATGCGTACGGAGGAAGACGGTGGCACCGAGTGAATTTCGCGATAGGGTGTCACGTCAGCAGCCGGGAAAAACGACAACCAGCCGGAGACGTACTCGGGGTTAAGCGTGAGCGGTTTGCCGGCGAATCGCACCAGAGGATCGAGAACGGTCGACCAGGTCACGTGGTGATTCCCGAGCGAATAATAGAGAGGGCGTGTCCCAACGAAGTCACGAGCCAACAACAGCGATCGCTCGCGCGGATTCCAGATCGACAGAGCCCAGTCGCCGATAATCTTGGGCAGACATTCACTGCACCACCGGTCGTAGGCCATAGCCACAAGGGCGACATCGGCCAAGTCGGCGCCGGCCTTATGTTTAAGCTCGTCGAGGAGTTCGGCTCGATTGTCGAGACGTCCGTCCCAGGTCAGAACGTCGCCACAAGAGGTGACAAGCGGCTGCGATTCCAGGCGCGATTCCTTGGTCGTATAAAATGCGAGGTGCAGAATCTGCATTCCGGAACAGGTGTAGACGCTAGCATCGTCGGGCGCGTACGGCGCGAGCAGGGAAGAAACTCTGTTCACTTCGTCCGGGTTTACTGGCTTTCCGTCAAAATTCCACTTGCCGAATTGCACGCTCATGTTCGTTTCATTTTCCTGATGATTTCCTCAGCAGCGATCGAGCACCTGATACATTTCGGGAGTGTAGGATTTATCGTTGACAACGCGGCCGTCGACCTCCACCCAGGCGTGAGCCTTGAAGGGCAGGAGTTGCGCGCCGATGATCATTTCCGCCCGCACGCCGCGGGATTTTAGAAGGCAGGTCGTCGCTGCGGACCTGTGCAAGCACAGGACGGGCTTCCAATACCAAATGCATGCCAGGTCGACGGCGGAGCAAATCCGCCGAATGGTTTCGCTGACAACCTGGCTCTCTCCGAGAGGATGAGCGCGGACTCTTTCATATAAATTGCGGAAGTTACCTCGAGTGAGATACCGGTCGAAAAGAATCAACTGCCAATACGCGTGTAGTACGAGTGGCGTCATCGGGATGCCTCACGGTCAGACAGATACTCCCAGCTGGTCGCAAAAAAAGGCCAAACGATCGGTCAGCGCGTCGATGCGCGTACTCAGAGGAAGCACGGGCGAGTGGCCGCGCCACTGGTTGTAATCGAGGAGAACCGGGAAATCGGAACTGTTGGCCGATTGAAGGCGCGCCACCATTTTTCGTGCATGCAACGGATTGCAGTTCGCGTCGGCATCGCCGGAGACAATCATGGTTGCCGGATACGCGCCGCCATCCCGGACCCGATGATATGGAGAGTATTGATACAGCGCAGCGAATTCGTCTGGGTCTTCCGCTGTGCCGAATTCTTGGCGCCAAACGTGCGCGTTGTCGAAGAGGTGATAGCGCAGCATGTCCAGCATAGGTACTAGGCAAAGGACCGCACGAAACAAATCCGGCCTTTGTGTAAGGGCAGCTCCTGCCAGTAGACCTGCGTTCGACCCGCCAAATAGTCCGAGTCGCCCGGGTATGGATCGTCCTGTTTGCAAGAGCCATTCGGCTGCAGAAAAAAGGTCGTCGAAAGCGTTCTGGCGTTTCTGACGTTTTGCCGCCTCGTGCCAGGGAAGTCCGAATTCGGAGCCTCCGCGAATGCTGGGCACGGCAAATAGACACCCGCGTTCGGCGAGAAAGGCAACCAGAACGCTGAATTGCGGGGTTGCGGGGACTCCGAACCCGCCGTAGGCGGTCAGTGTTGTCGGATGATGACCGCCTTCTAGAACGTCGTGCCGCCCCATGAGAAACATGGGGATGCAGGTGCCATCTTTCGATGTGTAGGTCACCCGCTCGTAACTGAATTGTTTGGAATCAAACGGGATGCGGTGCTTTGCCCAGACGGTTAGTTCGTTGGTTTGTACCGAGTAGGCAACGAGGCTGATTGGTTCGGTGAAGGATTCGGTTTTCAGAAACAATTCTTCTGACTGGGAGGAGCTCCAGAGGATGCGCGTAGTTTCCCGATCACTCGTCGGTATGCTTCCGACGCGAGCGCCTGATAGATCGAATATGTCAATTTGCGTTCCCGTTTCGCAGATGTAGGACGTACAGAGATGCTTCCCGGCTACGCTCCAACGGCGCAGCGGCTGTTTCTTCTCCGGCACTACGTCTACGAACTGCGGTGGAAGGCCATCTCGATAGAGAACGCGCACAATCCGCCGATTTGGCGCATCGCGGTCTGTGACAGCTAGAATGCGGTCATCGAGAAGTATGGGATGGAAACTGTATTGAGCGTCCGCGAGTATGTGGATCGGAGCAGTTTCCCCGATTTCCCAGAGATAAAAATCCGTGATTGTCTTTTCGCCAAATCGATAAACCAGAAAGCCGAGAACACGCTCTCCAGCCACGAGGTGCAGGCGAAGCTTTTCGCCGTCGCCGGCGCAGAAAATCTCGCGGTCCTGCGTAAAGCTCGTCCCCAGGACGTGGTGGTACGCCGCTCGGTGGAAGGGACGAGCCGCGTGGAGGGGCTCGTGAACATAGTAGAAACCAAGGCTGTCCGGCGCGAAGACAAGTCCGCGCAAGTAACCTCGTGGCAGTACGTCTGGCAGGGTTACGCGCCTTTCGATGTCGAACAGTTCGAACGTGCCGGTACGTTCTCCACCCGCTTTTACTTCGTACACAAGCAGCCGGCCGTTAGGAGAAACGAGCAAAGGCTTAACCGCGATGTGAGAGCCAGTCTCGCGATCCGCAGCATTGATGAGAAGCTGGTCTTCGCCGTCCAATGCTTCACGAAAGTAGATGCAGGGTTGTTCCTGTCCAGGCAGGCGTTTCCGGAAGAAATAGCGTTTGCCGGCTTTCAGGACGGAATCGTAGGTCTCGACGTCTAAAAGTTCACGAACGCGTGCGCGGATCTGTTGCCGTCCGGGAATAGCGTCGAGGTACGCCCGCGCATAACATGTTTGCTCGGCGATCCAGGCGCGCGTTTCACGGGAGTTCTGATCCTCGAGCCACCGGTAGGGGTCGGTGACGGCGACGCCGTGCAGAACGTCGACGACCGGCGCAACGCGGGACAAGGGAGGCGGGGCTACGCTACACATGTAACTCTCCGTTCCCGCAGCGCGTCCGATTCGCGCTTCATCCGGCGAACCAGGCCGCGCAGGTAAGCGGCGGTATCCGGACGCCGGCAAACGTTGGGATTTCTCCCGTTGAGATGAGCGGCGCAGGCGAAGGCGGCAAGGAGCGGCGCGAGTCGAAGGCATTTCGCGATTTCATCCGCCGAGGCAACGGCCCGCCACGGAAGCGCATAGGAAGAAGCCAAAATTTTCTCGCGGTCCGGCTCTATGCCGTGGAACCGCCGCCAATGTTCGAGCAAGTATTGGAATGTGAAAGAGGGATGGCCGACATAAATTTCCGCCCAGTCGAGAAAAACGCATTGTTCGGGCGACACGAGGATGTTGTCCGGATTGAAGTCGAGATGGCCCAATGTGTTTGGAATATTGACTGCGTTCAATTCGTCGAGGCCCCAACGGACGTTCTCTGAGAGCGAGCGGATCTCCGCGCGGTCGAGGGGAAGAGGTGTGGGTTTGGTCTGCAACTCCATTAATTCCGCGATGCGCTCAAAAAACGGTTCGATCTGCCGAACCAGGGAACAGATTCGTATGTCTTTCGATCCTGCATCGATCAAGCGCAGTCCGTGGCCGCACGATGCGATTTGAAGATTGGCAAGCGTGGCGGCGGCCTGTTGCCAATTGCTCAACGGAGCTGTGCCGCTCAAATGCGTTCCCTCGGCTTCGACACTCAGCCACGCGTTCCAGTCGGCGCGGTGTCCGATGACGCGCGGCACGAAGTGCGGGAAGAGTCTTGCGACGGCCAGGGTGATCGGAAATTCATGGACGTTTGGCTCGCCAACCGCTTTGAACCACAGTGCGGGACCATCGGTTTCGAAGCGGACGAGACTGAAAGTCGCGCTGGCATTGAGCTGACGGAATTTTCTGGTGAGAGAAAGCCCGACGGTTGCGGCCCGCTCCGCAACCCATTCAGTCACGGTCCGCGGCCAGCCGGGCTTCCCGAAAGCGCCGGGGAGTTCGCCGCGACGGAATCCTTCGATCCTGACAAGCGAAGCCTGAACTGCCACGAAGTCGTCGTGATCCCGGAATTCCGCAGCAGACAGCGAAGTAGCCGCCATCCAGCGCATCGCTGCGGGAGTTTCGGCCTCGCGGCTTGAAAGTTCGACGACATGGAAGGGAATAGAGAGCGGTGAGGAAATGCCTTGCAAGACAGGAAACAAACAGCAGGTATCAAGATTCCACCGGTCCTTGATTCCTGCGGTCAGCTCCTCTGCGACCCTCCTGAAGCGGAGCACGGGAACGACCGGAAGTCCTAGACCGTCAGCCTTAGACTCCAGAAGCAGTTCACTAGCGTCGCGCCGGTAAAGCAGGACGCGACAGAGATCGTAGTCGAGTTGAGTGGAAGTGCGCATCAAGGTTCGTCAAAAGACGGGACGCCTCCCAGGCTTGGACAGGTTGAGCAGCTTGTGTTTTTCCAGATGCTGCAAAAATTCCTCAAGATCCGCGGTGACGGTCTCGCGCGCGGCGCCGAATTCGCGGCTGACGGCATCGGCGATCTGTAGGTTCGTATATCCCTGTTTCAAGAGTTCGAGCATGCGGGAGCCGACAAAGTTCAACCGATACATCTCTCCGTGGAGGATGTCCAAGACGACAGCGCCGTCTCGGTTGTGCGTCGAGCGGACGTGTTCCGATAGCTTCACGACGGAAGCTCCTTCTGTCGAGCTGCTGAATGGCCTTGAACGAGCCGAGCGTGTCAGAAGCAGAGCGTGGACGCAACAAGTTCCAGAAAATATTCGCGAACGGACACTAGCATCCACAGAACGATACTCTGGCGAGCGAATGCCCCCGCGAACGCGCATTTCTGTACGTGGCTGGCATTCGGTTTCGGACTCTATTGTTTGCAGGCGAGGAAATCGAACCGATTTCCTGGGGTATCGCATTCAAGTCGGAGGATGAGGCGTGCGAACCACACCAACAATCTGTCCGATGATTTCAGCGTCGGCTTGATTTCGAAGGCGTTCGGGCCGGACGAAATTGCCGGTGTGGGGGTGGACGACGATCAAGTGATCTTCGAGCGTGCAGCTTGCGAGAACATGCGACCCATTGCGCCGCGCGAGGAGATAGAGAGGCTGGTCCCAGAGAGACTTTCTCAGAAGGGCTGGAGGTGTTCGCTTTTTGCGGTTCACGACAACAAAGAGAGCTCCAGAGAGGGCCGGATGCAACGGTGCCCGTTGTCCGCCGGTCCAAAAAACGTCGTGAAGCGAAAGCTCGGAGAGCCCCAGAAGATACGCGAGTGAGTCGCGCAGGAAGAAGGGCGGCGTCCCGTGCTGCGCAAGAAGAGAGCCGAGGAATCCTGGTGAGGGGACGTCGAGTTCTCGTTGAGCTCCCGCGAATAGGTGCGACTGTGCCGTCCATTGGTCGGGGATTGGGACGGTCCCGCCCTCGTGCAAGGAGAGTCCGAAAGAATCGAGGAGTCCAGAAAAAGGGATGGCATAGATGGCGCAAAGCGCGAAGAGCTTGTGGATGTGGCGCGGCAGGGAATTTCTCGCTTCGTAGTCCGACAGCGACGCCTGCGATGTGAAATAACGCTCGTCGCCAAGTACCTTCGCAACAGAGCGGCTCAGCTGCGAAGCGTCGTGGAAGGACAGGCCGGCGCGGAGCCTGGCATTGCGAAGCAAGACAGTGAACTGGCCGGCACCCGCACTTCGACGAAGCGGCTCGGGTGTCCAGAGGCGCGCCAGATCCGGAGCGATTTCCGGCAGGCTACAGCGTGGAGTACGCGTTGTTTCCGGATCGACCAGAACGCGGAACTCCAGGTCAACAGCGCCGATGATTCGAGCTTCCGCACCGAGCCTGAACTCGACATTGGCGAACGGAAGCTGCGTCGGCAGGAGCGTGATGTGATCAGTCTTTTCGTAGTGCAAGCGGCAGCAGCAGCATCCACCCTGGTGTTCGACGAGGAAAATCGAGTTTACGTCCGCGCCGTTTGTTCCGCGCGCAAGCGGCGCAGCGAGGCGTGGATCGACTCGCACGATGCTACCTGGCAGAAGTTCGGGAAAGGCAAGGGCGTCCTGCATGCCGATTTTTGCGTACACATATTGGGGAGAGTCGGCAGGGAGGAGCGACAAGAGTTGCTGCGGACCGGATGGTTCGAGAATTTCACTGAGCGCTAGAACGCCTGGGACCGCGCCCTTCGCTTGCCGCTCACGAAACCAGGACGAAGTCGCACGCAGGTCGTAGACGGTGCTATCGAGCAAGACCGTCCGCGGGCGGCGAAGCGTGGCTACGACGCGCGAAATTGCGTCCGGCGGAAACCCAAAGACGGAAAGCCAGTCTGCCAAATGATACCCCGACATCTTGCTCAGCACGGACAGTTGGTAGAGCGTTGGCGTCCAATTCCTGACACGCAGCCGAAAATAGAGGTTGGCGGGGATGTGGTGGCGCGGACGGCCAGGATGGTCCGATCGACTGCGGGCGGCCACTTTGTATAGAGTGAGGTTCCTGGACGCAAGAATGCCGCGGACGTTCTCTACCAATCGTTGGTTCGGTTGCGAGGCAAGTTGGGACGTTTCCGCAGCGGACAAGACACGCGCGGACGCGCGAGAGGTTTTAGAAGCTGGACGTTTCCTGCGGTTCATCGAGGTTGTCTCCGCCGGCGTGCCGCTTACGATGGGCGAGGCGAAGGTCTTGCTGGCGGAAAATCGCAAACCGTCCGGTAGGCCGGACGGCGGCGGAGTGAGAGGCCATCTGGTACCAGGCTACTTAAATTTAAATCTGTCATAAGTGTATGGACAGTCATTGCAACCGAGAGTACCATAACGGAACTATGACTGACCCTGACACCATTCGCCGGGCGGGTACAAAGCTAAAAGCCATCCGTGTGCGTTTGGGCCTTAGTTTACGCGAGGTCGGGCGACTCAGCTTGAAACTTGTGGAGGAGCGCAGGAACCGCGAGTTCTCACTTTCGCGAGCCTGGCTTACCGATATCGAGAAGGGGCGATTCGTTCCCGGCACCTTCAAAATTGCCAGCCTCAGCAGGATCTACCAACTTTCTATCGCGGAGATCCATCGGCTCTACGGCTTCGAGCCGGGCGATATCGTGAAACAGCGTCCGCTATTCCGGCCACCCAAGACACATTTGCTGGTGTCGGTCGAGGAAGACGATATCCAAAATGGTCTCACCGTGGATGATGTGCTCGCTAAGTCGGGGATCGAAAACACCGACCTTCTAACGCGCGTCGTGGACGTCTGGGGTGACATTCCTGTGCCTCTTCTCCGGCATGTTGACCTGCGGCGCTATTTGTACGGATATATCGGGATCGAAGACAAAACGATGTCACCGTTGCTCCCTCCCGGCACGTTCGTGCAGATCGACGCCAAGCAGGCGCGCGTGCAGAAGGGACCGTGGAAGCAAACCGGAAACCAGTTCCAATTTGCGCGTCCGATCTATTTCCTGGATATCCGGACGGGGTATGCGTGCGCTTGGTGCGAAATCAAGGACGGCATGCTGGAACTCATTCCGCATCCGGATTCCGGATTACCGACGCGGACGTTCCGCTATCCGGACGAAGCCGAGGTAGTGGGCCGCGTGACAGGAGTGGCCATGCGCATCACGGGAGAGGAATTCGCGGCCACGGACGCGCGACCCCGGCGGAGTCCGTCGAAAAAATAGGCGAAACAGCCAGGTACGGTTCCTGATCCCATGCCCACCTAAAACCAGTCTGCGCCAAAGCTGAAGGCCGTCAGCGACGTGCGCTAGAGAGCTCGAGTCCACTGCTTGAGTCGCTCGGCCTCCGTGGCGATCATGGTTGGATCATAGAAGGTGTGAGCAAGCACTGATGCGCCTTGGGTTGCGGATAGAAGATGTATGGCCAGGCCTCGGGAATCGGCCCCTTTGCCAATCGCTTCGAATTGCTTCTCCATCCAGGCCAAGGCTTCTGCGAACAAGACTCTAGATTTTTTTGCAGCCGCACCGCCAAATTTCTGCAATTCGGAACGCAAGGCTCCGACAGCGGTTCCTGATCTTGATGTCTACAAATCCGCAGAGGCACTCCTTGGGGGAGCTTGCTTCACTGAGGTCCTGTAACAGGTACTTGAATCGCGAAATGCGCAGTACAACGATGGCGCCGCCAATCTCGTCCTTGGACTTGAAGTAGTAGTAGACGTTGCCCCAGAGGAACCCGAGCCTTCTTCGCAATGTCGGCAATCGAGGTATTGCCGAATCCATATAGATAGGTGGTCTTTTCGGCGGCTCGTAATAACCGGGTCTTGCTGTCTACTTTCGTTTTTGGCATTAAGCCGTCCTATAGTCAGTTGACTGCGGTAACTTCGATAGGGAAAGTGGCCATGAACAAGAATGAACAACGAATCGTGGCAGCTCGCCACCGCTGGAGTATCAAAACAAGGATTGTCTGCGCGGCGGCATTGCTCTTGGCTGCCGGCGTGGCACCCGCCATTCCGGCTTCCAGAGTTCCAGGACCCGCCCTAAGCGCTGACGCCGATCGGGATGCCAAACGTTGGATCGGGACTTGGGCGACAGCCGCACAGCCGTTTCTGCCAAAGTCTCTCCAAACCTTCCAGAACCAAACTCTGCGTTTGATCGTGCACACGAGCATCGGTGGGACAAAGGTGAGAATC
>Ga0210406_10003746_pt1 | contig 16514 bp, 14 predicted proteins | sample IncBWC30MmetaG_FD_155454 | JGI IMG/M metagenome (GOLD analysis project Ga0210406, IMG submission 155454) | Forest soil microbial communities from Barre Woods Harvard Forest LTER site, Petersham, Massachusetts, United States - Inc-BW-C-30-M | ecosystem: Environmental > Terrestrial > Soil >... | reverse complement strand
TCGCGGGCAACTGCGCATGACTCGGGGTCGATGCGGTTCGCTACTCCTTCATCGTGATGGACTTGCACCATCTACTCCTTGCCGGTCTCCCGGCGCACTCCGGGTTGCCCCCGAAAGCGGACGTTGTTCGATGCAGTCGGCACTTCGCATTTGTGCCAGAAGCAGAAGTGCGGAGGGAAGGCTAGCACCGTTCGCACAAACAGTGGGCTTTCGAGACTTTGGCAGCCTCGAAAATGCCACTGGCCTCATTCTCCAACTGCTTTTTGTGCTACTATGTTTTGAATGCATTGAGGGCTGAATTTCGGTTGTGCGCGCGTCGCCTGAACAGCAATTTCTCTTAGCAACCCTGCCGCCGTCACAGGGACAGACTCGATTGGCGCTCGGAATCGCTGTAGTTTTTCTCGTTTCATTCGGCATCACGGCTCCGTTTGCGAAGACTCCGCTGCTGCGCCTTGACGGCTTCGTTCCAGCCCACCAAGGCATATATGCAGTCAACGATCTCGTTACCTCTGCGCTACTGTTTGCGCAATTTTCCATCGTCCGTCGGCGGGCACTTTTGGCGCTCGCGATCGGCTTTCTCTATACTGCGCTGCTTGCTATTTCGCATGCGCTCGCCTTTCCGGGCGCGTTTTCGCCGACGGGCCTTCTCGGCGCTAAGGTGCAGACCACGGCATGGCTTTATAATTTCTGGAAGCTCGGGTTGCCAGTGGCCGTGATCGTCTATGCACTCCTGAAAGACGCGGATGTCCGGACAGGCATATCCGAGCGCTCGCCGAGAGCTGTCATTCTTTTGAGCGTCGCGGTTGTTGTCGCGATAGTGTGCGCGCTGACCTGGATATCAATCGCCAGGGTAGACGATCTGCCAACAATACTAAGTTCTGACGCCGTCCAGTATAGCCAAGGTGCCGAGCGGGTAATTGGCATATTTCAAGTGGCATTGTGCGTCGTCGCGTTTGCGTTTCTATGGATTCGGCGGAGTAGCTTGCTTGATCAATGGCTCTTGGTTTTGTCCTTCACGTTGGTACTCGAAGTTGCAATGAGCACGCTCCTTGCGAGCGCCCGTTTCGATCTCGGGTGGTATGCAGCCCGGGGCTTTGCGCTCGCCGCCTCACTCGTCGTCCTACTGGTCTTGCTTTCCGAGACGATGGCACTCTATGCAAACCTCGCGCTGTCAGCCATGAGGCAGCGTGGCGAACGTCAGGCGCGGCAAATTGCTATGGATGCGATGGCGGCCTCAATCGCGCACGAGGTCCATCAACCCTTAGGATCGATAGTGTTGAATGCCGAGGCGGCCTTGCAGTGCCTGACGAGCGCAAGACCAGACCTCGATGACGTACGTGTCGCTCTGCAGGACGTCATAGACGACGCTCACCGTGCCAGCCAAGTAATTTACGGCATCCGATCGATGTTCAAGAAGGGCGCTACCGGAAGACTATTGCTCGATGCTAACGACCTCGTGCGAGAGGCGCTCGATATGGTTGAGCTTGATTTACGGAAGCACCGAGTATTGGTCACAGCTGATCTGCGCAATGGACTCCCACAATTGCTTGCCGATAGAGGCCAATTGCAGCAAGTATTTTTGAATTTGATTGTGAATGCCATTGAAGCCATGGGCTCCCTCACTGATCGTGCGCGTGCCCTGCGGGTCAGCTCCGATATTGTTCGAGAACCTTTCGGGGTTGTGATCGCCATTAAAGACGTTGGTATAGGGATAAAGGGTGAGGACAAGGATCGTATCTTCGAGCCGTTCGTTACAACGAAGCCCACCGGAACCGGAATAGGACTTCACATTTCTCGGTCGATCATCGAGGCCCATGGTGGGACCATTCGGGTATCCGGCAACAAGCCTTACGGAACGATCTTTCACGTCACTTTGCCGAGTGGTGATTTGTGAAAGCGAAACCGGGGAAGGGCGGAATGGAGACGCCCGGTCTCGCCGTGCCAGATGAACTTCTCCCACAGTGTCGGCGTGTCGCGACCCGATATGACAAGCTCGCAGCCAACTATCTGGCCTTCATCAAACTCGCGTCAATCCGAATTTGGTTGCGTGCCAATGAGTCCACGCCCTAGCCTTGCCGGGCCGACGGCTTGCGCTCGATCGGGTGAATCTCGACCGACCGCAACCGCCCCAGGCGCAGCACGTCGATGTCCAGCGTGCGGTCGATGCGGTCGCGGTCGAGCGCGCGGATCAGATCGTCGACGCCGTTGATCTCGACACCATCGAGCTTGATCACGACGTCGCCCGGCAACAGCCCTGCCTGGGCGGCCGGACCGTCCGGTTCGATCTGCGCGAGCAGCGCGCCCATCTTGTTGGCGACACCGGCGACCACCGCATGCCGTCGCGGGATCGGCGCGGTCTGGCCGGCGACGCCGATATAGGCACGCCGGACATAGCCGTGGCGGATGATCTCCGACAGCACGAACTGCGCGGTGTTGCTTGCGACCGCAAAACAGATCCCTTGCGCGCCGTTGATGATGGCGGTGTTGATGCCGATCACCTCGGCATTGGACGACACCAGCGGCCCGCCGGAATTGCCGGGATTGAGCGCGGCATCGGTCTGGATCACGTCTTCGATGGTTCGCCCGCTCACCGAACGGATCGAGCGGCCGAGCGCCGAGACCACGCCGGCCGTGACCGTCGATTCGAAGCCCAAGGGATTGCCGATCGCGACCACGAGCTGGCCGCGACGCAAGGTTTTGGAGTTGCCGAGCGCGGCATAGCGCAGATCGCGCGCGCCATCGGCGCGCAGCAGCGCCAGATCGGTATCGGGATCGGTCCCAAGCACGCGCGCGTCGGTGACGACGCCTTCGATGTCGCGCAGCCTGATCTCCTTCGAGGATCCAACCACGTGACTATTGGTCAGCACCAGGCCGTCGGGCGAGATGACGATGCCGGAACCGAGCCCGCCGCGCTCGCGCGCATTGCGGACTTTCGGCCCGGTTTCGACCCGGACCACGGCGGGCCCGACGCGCTCGGTCACGTCGATCACGGCATTCGAATAGGCATCCAGCAGGGCTTGATCGTTGTTTGGGGAGTGTTCGGTCGCCCGCGACGACGGGCCGTCATCACCCCGGACATCGGAGGTAAAATCCAACATGGCGAAATTCCTTCAGGCCATGTCAGATGGTGCCGACATTCCGCCTGTACAAGGGCTTAGGCCGCCCGGCCCTACCGCACCCGCCGCCACATCGAGGGCCGCGCCTTCACGGGATCGAGCAGTGACCAGTCGCCCTGCTCCAGCGCATAGCCTAATGGAAACGGCGGCCGAAGCTCGAGGCCGAGCGACCGCACCACGCGATCGTCGCGGTAGTAGCATTGCAGCACCACGCGAATCAGCGTTGCCGCGGCGGCTCCGCCCGTCGCCCGAAACTCCTTGGCGAGCGCATCGCACCGCGTCGGATCAAGCGCGGCAATCGGCTTTCCGGCAAGCCGCGCGAGATGATCCAGCGCCTCGGCGACCCGTCCGGTATCGCGGCCAAGGGTCGCGAGAATGTCAGCCTGGATCTTGGGATCGTCCGCACCGGGCACCTTATATTCCGAACTAGCGGGAATGATCATTGCGGCAACGCTGCGCAGGTCGTCGCGCTGGGCTTGTGTAAGCGCATTGTCGGCAGACATCACGTCCTCAATCAAACAGATCGGCAAGGCGGCGCTTCATCTGATCGGCGATGTAGAGCGCAATGGCTTGAATGGTGGAGGTCGGGTTCACCCCGCCCGAGGTGACGAACACGCTGCCGTCGACGATGAAGAGATTCTTCACATCGTGCGACCGGCCCCATTCGTTCACGACCGAGCGCGCGGGATCGGTTCCCATCCGCGCCGTGCCGAGCAGATGCCAGCCGCCATAGAGGATCGGGCAGTTGACGCAGACGTCGGTGGCGCCGGCGGCGGCAAGCACCTCTTTCGCCCGCGCGATGCCATGTTGGAGCATTTTCGCGGAGTTCTCGCCGATGGTGTAATCGACCTTGGGCGCCGGAATGCCGTGGCTGTCCTTCAAGACGGAATCGAGCGTGACGCGGTTGTGCTCCTCAGGGAGGTCCTCGCAGATCGCCGCCAGACTGAGGCGATGGCCGTTGAGCCTGCGGAACACCGCATGATGATCCGCACCCCAGGGCAACAGGCCCTTGGCCTCGCTCATGACGGCTTCCATCACAGGTCCGACGCCGCGGCCGAATTGAAAGGTATAGCCGCGCACGAAGCCGCGCGACGGGTCTGTCTCGTAAAACTCCTTGCTCCACAGGCAGGTCGGCGGCGCGCGGTTGCTGTCGGTCGCCTCATCGACATAGCCGTAGATCAGGGCGTAGGGGTGGAACATAAAATTCTTGCCGACCAGGCCGCTCGAATTGGCAAGCCCGTTCGGAAACCGCCCTGAGGCCGAATTCAACAATAGCCGGGGCGTGCCGACGCCGTTGCAGGCGATGATGACGACTTCGGCCGGCTGGAATTGCTCGACGCCAACCTTGTCGTAATAGACGACGCCGGAAGCGAAGCCGAGCTCGTTGGTCGTGATCTCGCGCACCCGGCAATGCGTGCGCAATTCCACGCCGGCGCGCAGCGCGGCCGGCCAATAGGTGATGTCGGTCGAGGCTTTGGCGCCTTGCGCGCAGCCCGGCGTGCAGTGGCCGAGATTGATGCAGCGCGCCCTGCCCTCGTAATCCGTGGTCGCAACCGTGGTATCCGACGGCCACCAGTGCCAGGCGAGCTTGTTCATGGCTTTGCCGAGCAGCGCGCCGGAGCGGCCGAGCGGCTGCGGCGGCATCGGCGGCTCCGTCCGCGGAAAGGCGGGATCGCCTGATAGTCCCGAGACGCCCATCATCCGGTCATTCTCGGCAAAGAATGGCGCGAGCGTATCGTAATCGATCGGCCAGTCGTCCGCGACGCCGTCGAGCGTTTTCACCTTGAAATCGGAGGGATGCAGCCGCGGGAAATGCGCGGTGTACATGATGGTAGAGCCGCCGACGCCGTTGAAATTCACCACCTTGATCGGCGAGTTGTCGTCATTGATCGGGTAGTCCTCGGGGCGGGCGCGGATATTGGGGCTCGGCGAATAATCGCCGAAGAAGCGCGCTTCCCAGTCGCGTCCCGTGCTCGGATATTCCGCCGGATTCATCCAGCCGCCCTGATCGAGGCAGAGGATATGCATTTTGGTGTCGGCAAGCGACCACGCAACCGCGGCGCCGGAAGCGCCGGCGCCAATGATCAGGACATCGACGGGTTCGTTCATTCCGGCATTCCATTCCCCGCCCTCAGCTCTTTATCGGGCGATCGGCGGCGCAACGATAGGGGCAGAAGCGGCGCCCAGTCAAAGGCGACCAGGACTTGGCCCAGCACAATGCTCCAACCCTGCCATGCATGGATGCGGGATTTGTTCATAGGCTTAAGACCGGGTAGCTTTTAGTCAATTTTGGAAGCTTCCGGGAGAAACCCCATTGGCCGCCTCGCGCCAGCAGACCTCATCCAACGCAGCGCTTGTTCCGGACTACGACGCCATCATCATCGGCGCGGGCATGTCGGGGCTATACCAGCTCTACCGCTCGCGCGAGCTTTCGATGAAGGTGCGCGTGTTCGAGGCCGGCACCAACGTCGGCGGCACCTGGTACTGGAACCGCTACCCCGGCGCGCGCTTTGATTCCGAAAGCTATTCTTATGGCTATTCGTTCTCGAAGGAATTGCTCGCGGAATGGGAGTGGTCCGAGCATTTCGCCGGCCAGCCGGAAACGCTGCGCTATCTGAATTATGTTGCCGACAAATTCGACCTGCGGCGCGACATCCAGTTCAGGAGCCGGGTTACCGCGGCGATTTACCAAGAGGAGACGCGGAGCTGGAACGTCACGCTTGAGGACGGCAACAGCTTTACCGCGCGCTTCCTGATCACCGCCATCGGCCCGCTGTCGACGCCGACCCTGCCGCGCATCGAGGAACGCGACAGTTTTGCAGGGAAATCCTTTCACACCGCGCGCTGGCCCAAGGAGCCGGTCGATTTTGCCGGCCAGCGCGTCGCCGTGATCGGCACGGGTGCTACCGGCGTGCAGACCATCCAGACCATTGCGAAAGACGTCGGGCATCTCACCGTGTTCCAGCGCACGCCCAATTGGTGCGCGCCGCTGCACAACGGCAAGATCGACGCCGAGACGCAAGCAAGGATCAAGGCGGGGTATCCCGAAATGTTCGCGCGTTGCCAGGAAACTTTCGCCTGCTTCATCCACACGCCAGATCCGCGCGGCGCGTTCGAGGTTTCGGATCAGGAGCGCGAGGCTTTCTACGAAAAACTCTATGGCGAGCGCGGCTTCGGCATCTGGCAGGGCAATTTCCGCGACATCTTGATCGACCGCAGGGCGAACGCGACGATCAGTGATTTTGTCGCGCGAAAGATCCGCAAGCGCGTGAAGAACCCGCAAGTCGCGGAAAGGCTGATCCCGAGGAATCATGGTTTTGGCACAAGGCGGCTGCCGCTCGAGACCTTCTATTACGAGGTCTACAACCAGGACAATGTCGAGCTGGTGGACCTTATGGAGACGCCGATCGAGCGGATCACGCCCGATGGCATCAAGACCACTGCCCGGGAATACCCGTTCGACATCATCATTTTCGCGACCGGTTTCGACGCCATCACCGGCGCCTTCGACAGAATCGATTTCCGCGGCGTCGGCGGCGCGCAGCTGAAGGACAAATGGAGAAACGGGCCACAGACCTATCTCGGCCTGATGGTCGATGGTTTTCCCAACATGATGATGCTGATGGGACCGCACACCGCGCTCGGCAACATTCCGCGCAGCATCGAATATAGCGTCGATTGGGTGACCGGCCTGCTACGTTTTGCGCAAGATTCCGGCCTGACGCGGTGCGAGGCCACCGCCGCCGGCGTCGAGGCCTGGACCGATCACGTCAAGGCGCTTGGGGTGGGGTTACTCTCCAACGAAGTCGATTCGTGGATGACCGGGATCAATCGCAACGTCGAGGGCAAAGAGAGGCGCATCGTCGCGCGCTATAGCGGCAGCGCGCCGGCCTACCGCGCCCGCTGCGACGAAGTGGCGGCAAGGGGATATGCCGAACTCATGCTGGCATAGCGCTGACATCCGGATATGGTAGGAAATCGGCGCTTGACGTTTTCCAGCGAGATCGCATGCGGTCACGAAATCTGCTTTTCCCGATTTGGTCGTTGTTCGTTCTCGGTGTCGTTCTTTCAATAAGCCCCGGCCGGGCGGCGACCGCTACCGTGAAAGACGGCAATACCATCCAGCTGGGCGAGCTGACCTACCGGCTCGACGGCATCGACGCGCCGGAGCTTGACCAGACCTGCATCGACGACCAGGCCGATCCCTGGACCTGCGGCATCGAAGCCCGCGAGCAATTGAAAACACTGATCGGCGGCAGGTCCGTCCGCTGCAACGATCTGGGTCCGGACAAGGTCACCAAGAAGCGCCATAGCGGCCTGTGCACCGTCGAGGGTGAAACGACGAGCCTGAACCAAGCGCTCGTCCGCGCGGGCTTTGCGCTGGATTTCGAACCCTCCGCCAAAGGCCGTTTCTTGGCTGATGAAGCCGGCGCCCGGGATGCCCGCCTGGGCCTCTGGAAAGGCTGCTTTGTCGCTGGGGCCGAATTCCGCGTTGGCAAGAAGGACGGCACCCTGTTTGGTGGCGCGTGCCGGACCGACCGGGACCGGCAAATACGCGAGGCGCTATTCCCCGAAGATATCGCGGCGCCGTCTGGTTGCAGCATCAAGGGCAAATTCGCGGTGCGCGCCCGCGTCACCGGCAATGTCGGCATCTATCATCTGCGGGCTTGCCCGAGCTACCCGGCGATCACCCAGCCGGACCGCTGGTTCTGCTCCGAAGACGACGCAGAAGCGGCAGGATTCCGCAGGGCGTACAATTGCGAGCTGAAGGGCGGCAGCAAGTAATTCGGCTTCAGAATTCGTAATTCCGGCCATCAATACGTTTGTGCTAAATAGTCCACAATCTTGCTGACGTCCGCCTCATCGATTGGCGCCCCGTAGACCTTGATCATCTTGGTCACCTCGGCCTGCCAGAAGTCTTTCTTGAATTTCGGGCCCCGAGGCTGAGTCTGGACATAGTCCGCTGAATGACACGCTGTGCAGTTGTTCTGCACGACCTCCAGATTGGGTCCAGGCTTGAACCCCGCCGTCTCGTTTGGAAGCTTGTACGAAATAGGCTTGGCGCCGACTTCTGCCGGAACTGAGCCCCAGACGCCGACCATCAGTCCAGCGAGGCCGGCGAGCGCAACAAGTGCTGATCGCTTCATGACGGGTCTCCTCAAGCCGCCTTGATGCGGACAGTTTCGACCACGTTGCGCAGATAACCCGCTCCGTTCCAGAGCGGCTCTATCGGCTGCACCTCGCCGCCGTTGCTGGTCGCGCGCACCTTCAGCTCGTAGTCACCAGCTGCCAGCCGGACCGGCATTTGCCATTCGCGGAAGGAATATTTCCCAAGATCAGTGCCGAGTTTGGCCGGCAGCCAAGTCTTTCCTCCGTCCGTGGAGACTGCAACAGCCTTGATGCCCTTGCCGCCATCGAACGCAATACCTTTAAGCGTGCTCTGTGTGCCAGCCTTCAACTTTGCGCCATCCGCGACACTGGTGATGAAGGACCTTACCTTAAAGCGGTTGATGGGAATGGTGGCTTTCGGCGCTGTTCCGGGCTCCACGCAGTTGCACTCGTTGTCGGGGATCCGGTACGCGGTCTTCATCCAAAATCCGTCGAAGACATTGTCGATCACCGTGATTTCGTTGAGGTGCTTCACCCAATAAGTGCCGTAATAGCCTGGCACAACGAGACGCAGCGGAAAGCCGTTGAGCACGGGAAGATCCGTGCCGTTCATCGAATAAGCGAGCATGACGTCGCCGTCGCGCGCATGATCGATATCGAGCGCCTTGATGAAATCGGGAGTCTTGTCGGTTACGGGCCCGTCCATGCCGTTGAACGTGACCTGGCGCGCGTCGCGCCGGACGCCCGCCTTGTCGAGAATGGTCTTGAGCGGCACCCCCTTCCAGCGCGCATTGCCCATGGCGCCGTTCCCCAACTGCCCGCCTGCAACGCGAGGATTGAAGAATCCGCGGCTGTTGCCCGAGCACTGGTTGACCGCCACAATGTCGACGGCCGGCATCTTCTTGATGTCGGCCAGCGACAGTTTCATGGGCTTGTCGACCTTGCCTTTGATCTCGACCGTGAACGCATCTGGATCGATGTTCAGCGGGACGTCCGCTAGATGGTAGCGGACGAAAAAGGCGTCGTTCGGCGTGATGACATCCGCATTGAAGACGGAGAATGGCGTTTCCAGCTGCGGCGGCCTGCTCGTCAGCCCGATCATCGGACGCTTTTGCGGATATTTGACGAGCGGCCGTTCCCCGTTCTCGAACGGCAGCGCGGCCGTGGCCGCAAAAGCGCGCAAGGAGGGGGCCGTCATTCCGGCACTGAGCGCCGCGATGGCAGCCCCGGAATGCTTTATGAGGCTGCGCCGATCGATCATCGTGTTCTGCCTTTCCATCGTTGGCCGCAGACGGCTTCTGGTGACCGCCTCGTCTAAGTCTCAGGAACCGATACCCGACCCCTGCGTCCGGGCCGAGGCCCGGCCATGCGGATCATCCTCTCGTCGTGAAATTCTCGCAAGCCTAACGTGCCGCTGCCTGTTCCTTTGATTGGGCGACAAATTTCATGAATTTTGTGAAAAGCAGTTCCCGTTCCTTGGGGGAGAGCGTCTTCTGACCGGACGAAGAGGCGTAGTTCTGCATGAATTTCTCGAACGCAAACTTCAAGTCGGGAGAAGATTGGTCGAGCTTGCCGTCCTGGTTCGCGGACATGGCTTGATTCCGGTGGGAAGCGAGCCATTCGGCCGCGGGCTGAAATCGGGTCCAGCCAGGCATTTCGGCCGAAAGATTGACTTCGCGCCACTTGGGATGTCTCGATGGGTTGTTGAATTGATCGATCTTGCTGAAGAACGCATCGATGAACTTGGCGACCTTGTTGTAGCGGGGGGAGTTCTGCGGCCAGGTATAGGCGACGAGCAGCGCCCGGTTCGCGACGGTCGGAACGGTGGTCCCCTCGGCGATCAGGTTGGGATAGTGTTCATGGGTGAGATCCGCGGGAAGATAGCTTGCGAACAGCTCGTCCAGCTTGTGATTTGGCAGGGATTCCTGGTCGAGCGGGAGGAAATGCACGCCGTCTTCCTTCTTCACCTTCGCGAACATGGCCTGGGGTGCTCCCGTGAGGATGATCATTGCTGAGATATCCCCCGAGATCAGCCTCTTGAGCGCCTCGTCGTTGTCGTAGTACGAGCGTTGCGTCTGGATGTTGAGCGCGTTGAAGACCGTGTCGGCGGTCACCTCGGTCTGGCTGTCCTTCAGGTTGAAGTTGACCTTCCTGCCGCGCAGGTCGTCGTAGGATCTAATGTCGTTTCGCGCGAGGACCTGAAACTCGGAATTATAGAGCTTCGTGATGTACTGGACGCGCTGCTCGACGTTGGCGTACAGCACAGGATCCTTCTTCTTGAGCAGCCGAAGATTGTCTTCGTCGACGACGGCCATATCTATGTTCTTGAGAAACAGCACATCGTTTACGTTTTGAAGTCCGCCGACGCCAAGGATCGGCAAGACGCGCACCCCGTCCGGACTCAAGTCGTTCACGACGTTCCGGATGTCCTCGGTGAACCTGGCGCATGTACATGAGAGGCCGGACACCATGACCGTTACGGCGATATCGTTGGCCTGGCGTTTTTTTTCCTCGTAGCTGACCACCGGCTTTGGGCTTTGAGCCAAGACGGGACGCGAGGGGACGGTCAGGAATGCAAGAAACAAGAACGACAGGCACACGAAAAGATTTCTAACAGTCGCGTTGTAGACGCCCATAACGTTGCCCTTTGCTGTGATCTGCTGCACGTTGAGTGTGCCGCGTCCGGAATTCGGCGGACCCGGCCGGTTTGCGGTCCTTGAAACGTGTCGTGTGCCCGCTTGATTATTGCCCCTTGCTCGCGAGCATTTCGAGCCGCTGAGGCGCTTCCGCCGATCCGTATTTTTTGGCTCGCTCGTACCAGCTTCGCGCCATGGCTACGTCCGGCATGATGCCATGGACGCTCAGGCTCTCCAGAAGTGCGGGATCGTAGGTTCCCCCGAGCATCAAGGCGGCGCGCGAATCTCCAGCGTCAGCCGCGCGCCGCAGCGCGAGGCGGGCTGCGGCGACATCGCCGTTCGCGATCAAGGCGTCCGCGCGCCCGAGCAAAGAGGCGATTACATCGGGATCGAGGTGATGGATCGCCTCTGCCGGCGTCGTGGGCTCTGCGACAGCTGCTGGGGCCGGAGCGCGGCCCTGCAGCGCGCTCTGATAGGCAGTATTGATCTCCTCACGCGCGGGCGCCACGGAGGCCGTTGTGACACCTCGAACACTGGGCGCCTGATTTTCCGGGCCCGATAGCCGAGCGGGATCCTTCTGTCTGACAAGCGCCGTTAGTTGCTTCGGATCGGATTGCGCGGCCGAGGATGGAGCCGGCAAAACGGCGGCCATTGAAGCTTTGACATTCACGACCGTATCCCGTGCGGCATCCGAAGAAAACAGCGCGACCAAAACTACCGCCGCTGCAGCCGCGCAAACAACCGCCAGAATTCGTGACGAGAGAGAAGCTTTTCGCTCCTTCCGCAAGGGAGTGATATATTCGCTCGAATCCGGTTCACCCTCAGGGTCGGAAAGAAACAGTGGAACGGAATTCTCAAGATAAGAATCCGTTCGGGCTGATCTTCGTAAGTTGTAGGGCGCAGCTCGTTGATCGGCTGTGTTTTCCTCGAACGCATCGACGTCAGGGTCGCCTGATCTATATTCAGGGTCGCCTGATCTATATTGAGGTGCCATGGTGAAGCTCCCCGCTACTGTGACGCAACAATGGGGCGAACTCCTTCTTATTTTTCTTGTTATCCCGAAGCGTCCCATACTGAGCGCGGACTTAGCAACTCGAAGTTGTCCAAAGGACGACCAGGACCGCCACGATCTGGGAGATCCTTGGGTTTGAGTGCGGCGCAATAGCGGCTATACCGGTAGTTGTACGGGTTCCTGTGCCCGCTTGAATGAATAGCGGAGCGAGATCGTCATGCGAGTAGAGTTTCGAGATCAATCAAATGCAATCGCCCGGATGCGGGTGCTTCCTTTTTTTGCGTTTGATTGCTGCTGCCGCAGTCGGAGGCATGACGTATTGAGCGGGAACTGGCCCATGACCGCGAAGGGGCCGGGCTATTTCTTCGCCGCCTCCACCGCGATGGCTTGTTCTGTTGCGGCCGATCATGCAGGAGAGACCCGCAAGGGAGCAAGCGCGGCGAGGCAAGCGTGATCCGTCAGGCCCGCCGTCGCGGAGAAGCGAAACACCTGCCGCGTAGTGGAATCTAGGCGGTGCGCGATCGGATAGCGGACCGCGGCAACGAAGCCAGGAACAGCACCGCACAGACGCCGAGCAAGACAATATCCTTGAATATGAACTCGCCCGTCAAATTCCACGCTATTGGATCAGTCGACAGGCTCCATTTCACCACACCCGGCGTCGTAAAGAAGAATGACCACGTAATGGCAAAGGTAACCACGCCCATCAGTGAGCCTGCGGCTGACAAGATCGGACTGAACGCGCCCGCCGCAAGAAGCGCCGCGATGAGAAGCTCGGCGGCACCGAGAAAATACGCTTCGCCCCGCAAGCCGAATACCGACAGCCATGAAATAAATGGGCTATTGCTGATGAATTGGACGATGCCCTGAGCCGACTGCAACGTGAATTTCTGGATGCCAAACGACACGAAGATGACAACCATGACCCAGCGGAGGATCGCCAGCAGGCGATAAGACCCGTCGCCTTTTTCAGCGACATTGAAAGTTGTTTTCATGTGGACCGCCTCGTTCCTTTCGCGATTGATGACAACCGGCGTGTTGAAGTTGCTTAGGCAACTACGCACCGGCAGCGCCGTCGTTACGTGCTTCTGCAGTTCCTTACTTCACAACGATGTGCATGTGGGACGGGACCGATTTGCGCGATGTCGGCAAGTCCTGGCGGATCTCAAGTCCTGGCGGGTCTGATGGCTGGCGGTGGTGACAGGACCAACATCATCGGTGCACCCACCTGCTATCGCGGGGGCTTTGGCGCGAAGGCTATCGCGCGACCAGGCCTCGGCTGACCGAAAATCCTCAAACCGACCGCTGGTCGCGGTTATTGCGCGGCGAAACGGTCGGTGTGGGTCTACTTCGGGCGCTGCTGCGGAAAGAAGAATTTGGCCAGGCGAATTTCGACGCCGATGTTCTCCCTGAACCCGCCGGTCGCCTCGAAATCGTGAAACACGTCACCTGCTATGGTAAAATCCTGAGCGAGCGGGACTTGAAATTGGAAATGGCCCCTCAAGAAGTCATCTCGACCGATCGCCAGATTGGGTTGAGGGATCTCGACCGGCAGTCCGGCGACGATAAATCTGCCATTTGTGCCGATCTGCTCGCCTCCCCACGACTTCTCTATGCCAACGGCGGCAAAGAGAAACGTGCTCGGATTATAGCGCAGGAAGGCCTTGACATCGTACGAGGGGTGTTGCGTCAAACTATCGTATCTCAGGACTCCGGGGAGCGGGGCGCCAAGCGGATTGACCACCTCGAGAGGACTGTCGCCGTCGGTATGGAACGATGCGTCGGCGATCAGATCGAAAAACAGCCCCTTAAGGCTTGGTGAAAACTTTCCAAGTCCCTCGGTCCAGCCGAACTGAGGGGTGTCGGTGAACTGCTTCGGCGTGGAGACATTGACCGCACTGCGGTTGTCAAAGTTGCGCCCCCACGGCAGCCAGAAAAAATTCGTGATGCCGACCCAGCGCTCGACCGTCGCGTCGGTGACGAGGAAATAGGTCAGATGAATCACGGGGTCTGTGAGTCCTCCGGCAACGCCGTTGTTGGTGCCGGGGATGTTCACGTCCGTCAATGTCGCAAATGGCAGGTCCGCCTCGATCACAAGGGGATGGTTCGCGAACTCAGTAAAATAGCTCACCCGTTGAAACTCTACCCAGGTATTGGCGTGCGAGTCCGGCAGCGCGTGGCCGGTGGGATCGACGAAAGCATCGGCATGAGCAAAGCTGCCGTATTGGAACGCAATGAAGGTTCCGATCGGAAGCGACCCGCCCTGGTAATCTCCCGCGTATGTTCTTGGGTTGTTGTCGGAGGCCGCGATTGTGGGTGTGCCTCCAATGACGCTGCCGAGCACCGCGGCCGCTCCAGTCAACACGACACTCAACCAGGATTTCGCCGACATCTCCCTCTCCTCGCTGTTCGTGCCGCCGAGGCCGGTCTGGTCCGGGCCCCGCTACACCACGTGAATTGCACCAACCTGGGAGGGTAATCCTGCTGGAGATAAATGGTGTGCTCGCCTAGCAACAGTACGAAAAATTGTCGTGAGTCGAAGAGCCGTACGCAGACGCGTGAGCCCGGCCGGGCCGGATTATCCGACTTCACCGACATGGGCGACCTCGGCATCACGATCGCGTGTGCGCAGTTCAGGGACGTTCGAGAAAGGCGGCCGTCGCCATGCCGCCCGCCGTACACACGCCCACCACTGCGCGGCGCGCGTTGCGTCTGGCGAGTTCAAGCAGGGTTTGTCCGACATAGCGGATACCTGACATACCGTAGGGGTGGCCGAGCGCTATGGCGCCACCGTTCACGTTCGTCGTCTCCCACGGCGTCTCGAGCTGCGCTTGATTGTAGAGCGTGGTCACAGCATACGCCTCGTGCAATTCCCACAGATCGATGTCGGTCATGGCGAGTTGGTGGTGTTTCATGAGCTTGCGGATGGACGGCGTGATCGCGATGCTCATTTCTTCAGGCGCGACCGCCGCGAGCTGCATGCCGCGGAACAGACCCAAAATCGGAAGCCCGCGCCGCACAGCCTGGTCGGCGTCCATCATGACAAGCGCCGCCGCGCCATCGGACATTTGGGAGGCGTTGCCGGCCGTCGTCGTGCCGCCGGGGAAAACCGGCTTAAGCGCAGCCAAGCCGGCAAGCGTCGTATCCGGGCGCGGTCCCTCGTCACGGTCCAGCGTGACTTCTTGCGCATGACTTTGCTTGGTGACTTTGTCGGTCACCGTCATCGTGGTTTTAAACGGCACTATCTCGGCGGCGTATTTTCCGGCTGCCATCGCTGCCGCAACACGTTTCTGGCTTTCGACGACGTAGGCATCCAGAGCTTCGCGGCCGATGTTGTATTTTTGGGCGACAAAATCGGCCGTCTGATTCATCGTCCACCACACGGCGGGCATGCGCTTGGCGAGCGGTTCGTAAAAAAACCCTTTCATGTTCAGGTTGAATTGCACCAGGCTGATGCTCTCGACGCCGCCGGCGATCACGATGTCAGCTTCGCCTGTGGCGATACGATTGGCTGCCATGGATGCAGCCGTAATGCCGGAGCCGCAGTATCGGTTGATGGTTACGCCGGGCGTGCCGACGCCGAAGCCGGCTTCGAGAGCGGCATTGCGCGCAATGTTGTGACCGGTCGCGCCCTCGGGCAAACCACAACCAAGAATGACATCTTCGACTTCACCGGGATCAATCCGCGCGCGCTTGACGGCGTTTTGCAAGACGTGCGCAGCCATGGGAATACCATGTGTTTGGTTGAGTGCGCCGCGGCCGGCCTTGGCAATGCCGGTGCGGCAATAAGAAACAACGGCGACGTCCTTCATGCGACCTCCCAAGCCTGCAGCGTTGAAGCCGGATTTCCGAACTTGCGACACTCCAATTCGATCCACAAGCAAAAATCGTCAGATCGCTCGTCGAGGCCGCGACCCTTCGTAGGTCGAATTGCAAAGATCGAAACGGAAGTCGGTCATCATCCTCAACTCGCGAATGCTTTGGTTCGAGTATCGGACGGCTTTGAACTTTCCAAGTAAGCTTGGTGAAGCTTCACTTACCGCGCTCGGAGAACGACAGCATTGTTGACGGAAGCGAGATAGTGCACGCGTTGAACCCCGGGGTCGTCCATTTCCTTCAATAGTTCATCGGCGGTGAATTTCGAAACCTTGCGGTGCGGGCCGAAGGTCGGCACCACCGTCTTCGACCAGATATGCACCTGGGCGTCGACGATCTTCATGGCGTTTCCCTTTTTGGATTGTTCATGCCTTTAAAGACCATCATGCCCAAGCTGCCAAAAAGCGACAATCCGGAACCGGGCAACCGGCATTTCCGAAATTACCCCCGAACCGGACATGACGCGGACATGCCAAAATCGACGCGAGTGACCCAGAGCTGAACTCGCGGCCGGGGCGCCCGTTCTTTGAGGCTTACGGGCGCAACCTCACGACGCAGTGTCTGTGTTCGCCGGCAGGGTGAACTGAAACGTCGCACCGGGCCCCTCGTTGCCGGAAGCTGACAATCGTCCGCCGTGAGCTTCGATAATCGACCGGCAGATCGACAGCCCAAGCCCCAAACCGCCCGGTTTCGTGGTGTAGAAAGCCTCGAACACGCGCTCACGAGCCGCCGGCGCGAAACCTGGACCTGAATCTCGCACCTCGA
>Ga0210406_10003745_pt1 | contig 16514 bp, 13 predicted proteins | sample IncBWC30MmetaG_FD_155454 | JGI IMG/M metagenome (GOLD analysis project Ga0210406, IMG submission 155454) | Forest soil microbial communities from Barre Woods Harvard Forest LTER site, Petersham, Massachusetts, United States - Inc-BW-C-30-M | ecosystem: Environmental > Terrestrial > Soil >... | reverse complement strand
ACGCCAACATCGCAGGCTATGCTCACGAGAGCGGACGCTCGGTGATTATCCTGGTCAATAAATGGGATCTGGTGGCTAGCGGCGAGAAGCGCGCCATCAGCCAGTCTCGAACCGCTCGCATACAGGATGCCAAGCGACCGCAGGACCGTGCTCTCTACGAAGAACGCCTGCGCTATGGACTCAAATTTCTGGCTTATGCTCCGGTGGTATTTCTCTCCGCGCACACGGGCAAGGGGACGGAGAAGATTCTTCCCCTAATCGAGAAGGTCGCTGCCGAGCGGCGCAAACGCATTACGACCGGCGAGATGAACCGTTTCCTGAGGACCGTCGACTTTGAACGCGCCTCCGTTCCGGTGAGCAAGCGGGTGAAGATCAAGTACATGACGCAGGCGGGAGTGGCTCCGCCGACGTTCGTGCTATTTACTGATCGCCCGGTGAAGCTGCATTTTTCTTATCAGCGGTTTCTGGAAAACCAGATTCGGGATGCGTTCGGGTTTGTGGGGTCGCCTATTTGGATTAAGAACCGGGCGCGGGACTGAATCCTTATTACTCCTCTTTCTCAGGATCGGCTGTTGCAGCACCGGAACGAAGATGCGGTTTGGGCTTGAGAGGAGTACGGACCGGCGAGTGGGGACCGGATGGGCCAGACGAATCGTCGGGAGACGGTTCTTGAAAGATGTTTCGGATGACTGCGTCAATTTGTTCTCGCCGCCAAGCTTGGTCCAAGCCCTCAGCCAATTCAGGCCGTTGCTGAGCCTTGGCGAGTTTCCTGAGCAGCGCCGTGGCTTGTTTGCCGGGCCCCCAATTCGAGAGGCGCGGCTCCAGCCAGTCCGTCATTGCGCGCGGACTGCTTAAGGTCTCAATATCATCCGGGATGCCGACTCGAAAGATTTCTTCGAAGTTCGTCGTCATTTCGATGAAAGCCATCCATTGACTTGGAGTCTCCATCAAAGCCTGCGCCTTCCTCGCCTGCGGACCTGCTATGGAGGATTCTACCCGAATGGCTGGCCGGTCATCGGAACATGCTTCCCATCCTCCGTCAGCAGCCCCACGCGGTCGACGCCTGCGATCCGAGTAATCGCAATCACGTCGGCCACGTCCTGGAAATCGATGTCGTCGTCGGCTTCGAGGTAGGCGATCCGCTCCACGCGGATGGCGAAAATGTCTCGCAGGCGTTCGCGCAGGTGATCCCAGTCCACTGTTTCTTCATTCACCATCACTTGTGGATGTTCTACGCCCGGCTTCGCGTGATGAATCTGAATCACGATTGTCGTCAGCGGTGGCGGGATCGAGGGACCCGGAGACTTGGGCTGCTGCGGAATCTCTGTCTGCAAACCGACGGGCTTCTGTTCGATTACAACCAGCATGAAAACGATGATGAGCACCAGCAGAACGTCAATCAGAGGAGTGACGTTCATTTTGGGACCTGTTGAAAACGGACCACCGCCTGCCGTGGAGAATGCCATTTGAGTTTCCTCTTCCAGGCACGCGCGTGTCCTGAAACATTGGACACCTGAAAGATGAAGAGAGTTCCATGGCGCTATCTTCACTCGTTAAATCTGCCGCGAATTCCCCGCTCCCAGCCATGACCCGCTAGAATCAAACATTAACGCAGCGTGCTGCAGGCCGCATATTCCAGCTCCATACATCAAAGATCAGGGATGGATAGTGAAACATTTCTCGCAAGTAGTGCTCGGAGCGATCTTTTTCGCGCTCAATCTTTTTCTTCTCGCTCCGTCTGCGCGTGCTCAGGACAACTACGAAATCCAGGTGTACTCCTCGGAAGCGACTCCGAAGAACGTCACCATGGTGGAAATACATTCCAACTTCACCGTGGACGGCTCAAAGCGGGTGATCAATGGCGTCCTCCCTTCGAATCACGCCATGCACGAGACTCTGGAGATCACGCACGGCTTTACTGACTGGTTCGAAACCGGCTTCTATGTGTTCACGAGCATTCAGCCCGGCGGTTCAGGCGGCGGTGGCTGGAACTGGGTGGGCGATCACATTCGTCCGCGGTTGACGGCTCCGGAATCGTGGCACTTGCCGGTTGGTCTCAGCGTCGCGCAGGAAATTGGGTATCAACGGCGGAAGTTTGCAGAGGACAGCTGGAGCTACGAGCTTCGTCCCATCATCGACAAGCAACTGGGGCGCTGGTACTTCTCCTTTAATCCGACGTTTGACCGGAGTTTGCATGGTCTGAACACTGGCAGAGGATGGGAATTTTCTCCGAATGTGAAAGCCAGTTTCGATTTCACCAAGAAAATTACTGGCGGCTTGGAGTACTACGGAGCTCTTGGGCCGGTCTCGCAGTTCGATCCGATTTCTCAACAGTCGCAACAGATCTTTCCCGTGATTGACCTTAATCTTTCGCCGAACTGGGAGGTTAATTTCGGCGCGGGCGTGGATGTTTCCAACTCAGCTGATCATTTGATCGTGAAGTGCATCATCGGACGGCGCTTCAGCTGGGGACATGAGCACAAGCCGAGCACCGCACAAAAATAGTGGAGCGACGGGCGCCTCGCCCGTCCTTGGGGAATTAGGCGGCCGGGCGGGGGCGCCCGGCTCTCCACGAGCAGCTCGCCATCAGCAAGATTAGCCGATGGGCTCGGCCGACGGCGGTAGCGGCGGCGCCTCGAACGGCGGCGGAGATTGCGGGACGGGGGGTGATTCCGGCGCTGGAGGCGCGGGGGCAGGATGCAGCAGCGCGTCGAGATTCGGATATCGAGATGCAAAGAAATGGATCGCGTACGCCGGGAAGAAGACGGTGGCTGGCACGCTCACCAGAGCGACCAGGTAAATCAGCAGGAGGAACAGCAAGCTTCCAAAGATTATTGCCAGACTGATCGTCGTAACGTTCCATCCCATGCCCGCAGCCCTGCCGGCCACCACTGCAATCACCCCGGGGACAAAGACCAACAGCGCTGGAATGATCGCGATGATGGTGAACAGGATGCCCGCCGCAATGGCAAGTACAAGCTTGAGCAGCAGGTAAATGGCAAATCGTCCTTTCTCCGGGCGGATCATCGCCAGCAGTCGGCGCCAGCCGTCGGCGAAATCGAGGCCCTCGAGCGCCATAATCGGCACCAGAAAATCTTTAGCCAGCGCCTGAATCACGACTACTGCCAGCACGAATGCTGCGAACAGGCCCACGAGCAGAATCACTCCGACAATCAGGCGCGCGATGTGTTGCCGTAGATCTGTCGTCCATCCCGCGGCGAATGCGAGCGCCAGCGGTAAACCCACGAAAAACGCCAGCGACAGCCACGTGGAAACCAGAAACACAATTTGCCACAGAAAGAATCGGCCACCGGCGCGGCGCCATTTTCGCCATCCCTCACCGATCGAACATTGCCGGCTTAGAACCGAGTCAAACAGGATGAACCGGAACACGCTGTTGAGGTACAGAAAGACGAGCGCCAGTACGATAAAGGCGAAGATTCCGACCAGGATCAATCCAATGAACTGGCCGATGTGCTCGGAAATGTGTGCGGGGATGTTCGCCCGGTCGAAGGGAGAGAGAACATTCGCCAAGCCCGATGGAAGAAACTCGCCATCGTTTTTTTGTGGGACACGAGGCCAACCGCCGCCGAAGTTAGGAACACTGCATCCGCCGACGTGGAGTTCCGCTGCCAGAATTCCGACCACCGCCAGGCGGGACCATTGCCCGAAGCTGAAACGAGTGAAGAGTTGTTCGCGCGTGTGCTGCAGGGCGGGCTGGACGGAATCGACGGCGGAGAGGGGCAAGGAATCACCTCGAACCAACGCGGCAAAGGTATCGCGCTGGGACTCGCCGCGTCAATGGTGGAACGGGCGAGGGCGCCCGTTGCTCCACCGAGGAATTACTCATAGCGGAGCGCCTCGACTGGATCCAGGTTCGCGGCTCGTGCCGCGGGGATCAGGGCGCTCAGAACACCAACGAACAGCAACACCAGCGTTGAAATCGCAACGGTGAAGAACGAGATTCTGAGGTGGATGTCCGCTTTCCCAGAGTCGTCTTCAAACAGCGGGCCCATCAGCGGAAGGGTTCCTACGCCCACCGCAACCAGGTAGGACACCACGATCCCAATGGCGCCGCCGAGCAGCATGATGAGCAGCGTCTCCGCAAGGAACTGGGTCTTGATGTGCCATTTCCTAGCGCCTAGCGCGCGCCGCAAGCCGATTTCACGAATGCGCTCATCCACCGAAACGAGCATGATGTTCATGACTCCAACGCCGCCGATCCCGAGCGTGAGAATGCCGATAAAGATAAGCAACACTTGCAGACCGATCGTGATGCCGTTAATGACGGGCCGGAACTCTTCGCGACCGAACATCTGGATGGCCTTCTTGTCGGTGGGCGAAAATTGCTGGCGGGTGGCGAGAGCGGCTAGGACCTGCGCCTCGGCGCGCGCCTCAAACTGTGGCGCGATTGGTTCAAACACGAGCACGTCGCCGTACTTCGCATTCCAAAGATCACTCGCCGCGGAATAGGGAATCCATGTCGATTCGTCGTCGCTCGAAAAGTAGTTGCTCAATTGGATCTTGCGGTCCATGGTACCGATCACGGTAAAGCGCACGCCTGCAATGACGACCGTTTCGCCGACTGCAGGGCGTCCGCCGAACAACTGCTCGCGCACCCGCGCTCCCAGAAAAACGACGCGGCGCCGCTCCAGTTCGTCGAGAGAATTGATCCAGCGGCCTTCCGACGGTTGTTCGTTGCGCATATCGCCGTATTCCGGGCAAACGCCGCGGACGGGAGCCGTGCCGACCATGCGATTTCCGTAGGCGATGCCGGGACGGCGCACGGTCTCGAGACACGCGTGGCGCACATAGTTGGCCGTCTCCTTGATCATGTCGATGTCGGCCTTTTCGAGAACGACTTTCTTGCCGGCGCGCTGGCCGCCGGGTTGTTCGCTGGTCTGCTGCGGCCAGCAGATGACAGCGCCTTTACCGAAGGCGTCGAAGCCACTGACAAGAATTTCGCGGAAGCTGCCGCCGTATGCGATCAGCAGGGTGACGGTGGCGATTCCCCATACGATGCCAAGCATGGTGAGCGCGCTGCGAGTGCGGTTGCGCCGCAATGCGATCCAGGCTTCGTTGAGGATCTGATAGATCATGCTCTTATCCACCTGCCTCGTGGCGCAGGGCTTCGATGGGATCGATGGCAGCGGCGCGGCGAGCTGGATATAACGCGGAAAGGATGGCGATGGTTCCGAGGACGGCCAGGGCAACCGTTCCCGTCTGCCATGTTGGTAAGAGGCCGGCGAAGAAGTCGGGCATCGGCAGCAGGTTGACCAGCGCACAGAGGCCAAAGGCAATGAGGAGACCCGTACCACCGCTGATCAGCGCTACAATGAGCGCTTCCAGAAAAAACTGCCGCAGGATGCTGTTCGCGGGAGCTCCGATGGCTTTGCGGACTCCGATCTCGCGAGTGCGCTCTTGAACCGCCACCAGCATGACGTTCATAACGCCGAGGCCACCGAGGAATAACGTTACGATGCCGACCGCGCCTAGAAAGTACTTCATGCCATCGGTCATGGTGCGGAAGGCTTTTGCTTCCTGAATCGTGTCCCAGATGGGGCAGGCTTCTTTATCACGGGGATCGAAGTCGTGCAATCTTCCCAGCACACGCCGTATCTCTCCCTTGCAAGCTTCGTGGTGCTCGACGGAGCGCGGGACGACCAGCAACTGGTCGAAGGTGTCGGGCGTACCTGGCGGCTTATCGGGGAACTCGCGCCGCATGGCGGAGAAGGGGACGAAGATTTTGTTGACGTCCCACCCGTCGTAACTGGAGTCCTGCTTCTTGGACGACATCACGCCTACAACTGTGAAGGGAATGTCGTTGAGGTAGACGAGCTGCCCTACCGCCGGACGGCTGCCGAATAATTGTTTTTTCGCATCGGAGCCGAGGAAGGCCGCGCGCCGGTTTTCGTTGAGGTCATCCTGATTGTAGAAGCGGCCTTCGCTGACGCCGAGGCTGCGAATCTCGGCAAACTCCGGCGTCGATCCGGTTACCGTGAAGGCGGCGGCATTGTAAGCGGTGTGCGATCGTACCGTGTTCTGCTCCAGCTCGGGGATCGCGTACTGGCAATCGATGGCCTCTTCCTGAAGATGGGGAATATCGGAATCGGTCCAGTGCACAAGCCGGCCGGCCCGCGTGCCGCCGGCCTGCAGGCTGGTACGGCCGTGGAAGACGATCATCAGGTCGCGGCCCAGGGTCTCGGCCTGTTTGGCCTGGCCGACGCGAAGGCCCTCTCCGGCGGCGACCATCAGGACGATCGAGACCACTCCCCAGGCGATTCCGAACATGGTCAGCAGGGTGCGGACACGATGCGCCCAGAGGGTGCGGAAGACGTCCTGGATGAGGTCGCGAAATGACATTTGAAGGTTCGACGCGGTTCGTTAGGAAATGAAAGCGCAGCCTTGCTCCCCGATTGGAGGTACGTGGAGAGTAGAGGTTTTGTTCCACGAGAGACTATTGAGTAGAGACGCGGTTTGGTCGCTCGGAGATATCCGGGAGGACGGGCGAGGACGCCCGTCGCTCCATTGGATAGAGGGAACTTATGGTTCAACAGGAGCGGGTTGAAGGGAGATGCGCTGGAGCCAGTCGTCGATTTCGTGGAGGGCGAGTTCACATTGCAGCCGGTGGCGTTCCTTGCGGTCGCGAATCTTGCGGTCGAGGGCGGGTAGCAGGTCGAAAGTTATGTTCGCGGGCTGGAAGTTCCGGGGATCAGCTTGCGTGATGTAGTGAACGAGTGAGCCGAATGCCGTCGTTCGCGGCGGAGGCTCGGGCTCGCTGCCGGTTGCAAGCGCGGCCGCGTTCATTCCCGCCATCAGGCCGGTGGCGATGGATTCGACGTAGCCTTCGACGCCGCAGATTTGCCCCGCGAACAGCACATTAGGATGCGCTTTCATTTGTAATGTCGGGTTTAGGAGCGTCGGCGAGTTGATATAGGTGTTGCGGTGAATCTGTCCGTAGCGCAGAAACCGCGCGCTCTCGAGTCCGGGAATCAAACTCAGCACGCGCGCCTGCTCGCCAAATTTCAGGTGATTCTGGAATCCGACAAGATTGTAAGAATCGGCGCGCAGATTTTCCTGGCGCAATTGCACGGCAGCATAGGGAATTCTTCCCGTGCGAGGGTCTTTGAGTCCGACCGGCTTCATCGGTCCGAAGCGCAGCGTGTCGCGTCCTCGCCGTGCGATCTCCTCGATGGGCAGACAGCTTTCAAAGTAGTTCAGCTTCTCCCAGTCTTTCTGCTCGACCGATTGGGCCGCGAGCAGTGCGTCGTAGAAACGGTCGTACTCGTCTTTCGACATTGGACAATTGATGTAGTCGGCCGACCCTTTGTCGTAGCGGGCCGCCAGGTACACCTTGCTCATATCGATGGAGTCGGCCTCGACGATGGGGCTGATCGAATCGTAAAAATACAGGTTGTTGTGTGGCGCGGGCGCCCCCGCCCGCGAAGGGTCGGTATCGGCTTTTCCCGCCGATTCGGGAAGCGAACTCAGCCGCACAATCTCCCGCGACAGCGCGTCCGACGTCAGCGGACCGGTTGCAATAATGGTGAGTTCACCTGCCTCGACTTGCATGACCTCTTCGCGGCGAATTGTGATGAGCGGGTCGCGCGAAATCGCCTCTGTCACCTTTCGTGAAAACTCGGTTCGGTCCACAGCCAGAGCGTGCCCCGCAGGCACCGCGGTTTCCCGTGCGATCTCGAGCAGCCGGGAACCTGCTCGCCGCATTTCTTCTTTCAACAACCAGGGCGCAGTGTTCTCGCTGTCGGACTTCAGAGAATTGGAGCAGACCAGTTCCGCGAAGTCATTCGTCTGGTGGGCGGGAGTCGTACGCACTGGCCGCATTTCAAATAGTTCGACGGCGACGCCACGCCGGGCACACTGCCACGCTGCTTCGGATCCCGCGAGACCAGCGCCGATGATACGCACTCGCTTCAAGAAGCTTTCTCCGCCAATTTCCGCAGGCCGTCTCCCTCGAGAAAAACCGCTCGCCAGTCGTCCAGAAAATCGGCACCCAGCGCCTTGTACATTTCGATGGCGGGTTGATTCCAGTTCAATACTTCCCATCGAATGAAGACACGATTGTCCTGTTCCGCTGCGCGGGCAACGCTCGCAAAGAGCGCTTTACCGATTCCGCGCCCGCGAAAATCAGGACGAACAAAGAGATCCTCCAGATATAATCCAGGACCTCGCCACGTCGAGTAGTAGCTAAAGAAGAGCGCGTAGCCAACGGGCTGTCCTTCCCATTCGGCGATTACGGCACGAAACTGCGGATTCGCGCCGAAGCCGTCGCGCGCGATCTCGGCTTCCGTCGTCAGGACTTGATCCGGCTCTTTCTCATAGTCAGCAAGTTCCCAGATCAATCTTCTGAGCAGCGCGGCGTCGGCGATAGTGGCGGCACGAATCGTCAGCATGAGGAGTGAAGAATTCTCTGCGTTTATTATAGAGGGGCACTTGGGAGGATATATGGCCCGGATTAGTCTGATTGAACCTGCGCAAGCCAGCGCGGAAGTTAAGGAAATTTATGATGGCAAGCTGAAAGGCAAGCCTGGCAGCATCCAGAAAGCACTGGCACACCGTCCCACGATGCTCGGCAACTTTCTGGGATTCTATGCCAGCGTGGGACGTTCGCTTGACCGCAAGCTGTATGAGGCTGTGTATCTGCGAGTCTCACTGATCAACGGATGCCATTACTGCACGCAGCACCACATTCAGGGCGCTAAGCGCGCCGGACTCACGCTGGAACAGATGAAGGCTTTGAAGGAGGGGAACTACTCGGGATTTGGCGCGCCCGAGCAGGTGGCGCTGCGCTATGCCGAGAAACTTACCCGCACGCCCAGCGGCGCCAGCGACGGCGACTTTGCGGAACTCAAGAAACATTTTTCTGACGAGCAGATTGTTGACCTACATATGCTCATTGGATTGGCGAACCTGACCAACCGCGTCACTGGGCCACTGGCGCTGGAAGTGGAGTTCCTGGAAGAGAAGATCTGAATAGATTTCGATTCGGAGATGAGGCCGAGCTTCGCTCGGCTTGGACGGGCGAGGCGCCCGTCCCCACACAATCACAGAATCACTCGTTCGTCTCCCACTCTTCGCGTTACTCGCTCGCGATCTAGATACTCGAGCAGTGGAATCGCATACTTTCGGCTGACTCCTGTCATATCTTTGAAGCGGGCGACGTCAATCTTTGGAGCGGTAGCTTTGAGCGCGGCGATCTTCTGACGAAGATCCATGAGCGCACTCTGATGAAAGACTAGCTCTTCTGAGATCTTGATTAGAACTTTGTCGCGCAAGAGCAGGGTGACAATCTTCTGGGCGCGGATTCTATCTACCTTGAGGCCCGCCAGCACTTCTTTCAGCGATGGGACTTTCAGCCCGGCGGAAGCAAATGCCTGCTCGATGGTCTTCTTGGACTCGGCTTCTTCGTCTTTCATGACCACGCCGCGGCCGGGCAGGTGGACGAGTTCGCCTGCGACTTCCAGTTTGTTTTCTTCCACTGATTTTCCCAGGACGGCGTAGAACACTTCGGGGCCAAGCTTGATCCGATCGCGCAGTTCTTCTTTGCTCATCCCAGCTACCAGAGGATTCGCGTCGTGAAATTTCTTGAGAGCAAGGAGTACATCCGCCTTTATTTCGGCGAATGCCGACGGCGCAACCAGCAGTGGATCACACCACACGAGACCAGCCTTTGCCGCCAGCTTCGTCGCTTCTTCGCGCCGGATGTTCATTTCTCCGGGGATATCGTCCAAGCGCAGGCCGATTGCTCCCCGACGTGAGGCGCGCGCTGCCAGCACTTGTTCCGGAGAACCCTCGCGCATGATCTTGAGAAACGCGATCGAATCTTCCACGCGTTGCTTGCGAGTCGCGGGCGAAGCATCAAGGACAACGCCTCCGCCAATCGTCACGACCGGCGAAAACTGGCGCACTATAAAGCGGTCACCCGGCAGAAGCAGTATGGGTTCGGCGAGTCGTAATTGCGCATACGCTGCGTCTCCGGGCTTCAGCTGCTTCGTTCCATACAAGCGCGCTTCCGCGATCGTTTCTGTCGTGTAGGCGTGAAAGTGCACACGGGCGCCGTCTTTGAAGGGCTTTGCTGATGGAAGCAGGGAAAGGAGCGCGTCGATTTGCGATGTGGAACGAAAAGTGTCGGCGGTTGCGAGCGTCATCCCGCGCGCCAGGTCTTCGGTGGAGAGTCCTGCGATGTTCAAGGCGGTTCGTTGTCCCGCGACGGCGGCTTCGGCCGATGAGCCATGAACCTGCGCGCCTCGAACTCGAACTCGCTTGCCGGAGGGAAACACTTCGAGTTCCTCTTCTTTACGGATGGTCCCGGCCACGAGCGTGCCAGTCACGACCGTGCCGAAGCCCTTCATGGTGAAGACGCGGTCGATGGGAAGGCGAGCCAGCGCGGTCGAGTCTTTCGCCGTAACTTCGGACGCGACCTGGGCGAGCGCGGATTTCAATTCCTCCAGGCCCGCGCCCGTCAACGAGCTCACGGCGACCGTCGGCGATTTTGCAGCATCCAGAAACGACCCGCGTACGTAGTCTTCCACTTCCAGGCGCACCACTTCGAGCGTCTCCGCATCCACCGCGTCGGATTTTGTGAGCACTGTGATGCCGCGGCGGATCGCCAGCAGGCGGCAGATATCGAAGTGTTCGCGAGTCTGCGGCTTGATCCCTTCATCGGCGGCGATTACCAGCAGAACCAGGTCGATGCCGCCGACGCCGGCAAGCATGTTGCGCACAAAGCGCTCGTGGCCGGGGACGTCGACGAAACCGAGGCGAATTTTGCTGCCATCGGGCGCGGGAAGTTCGAAGTGCGCAAATCCAATGTCGATGGTGATGCCGCGTCGTTTTTCTTCTTCCAGGCGGTCGGCATCAATGCCGGTCAGGGCTTTCACCAGCGCCGTTTTTCCGTGATCAATATGTCCGGCGGTGCCGACGATTACGGATTTCATGCGAAAACAGTATAGCGGCATGCGTTTCGGCCCGCGGTTGCGAAGCAATCATCAGGCCGGTAGACTTCGCGCATGGCGACCCGCGCCGCACTCGGACTCAAACTTCATACGGGCTGGGCGATGTTGGTGGCGCTGGCCGGTCAACCGGGTGAAATTCAAGTGTTGTTTCGAAGGCCCATTGAGTTGCTGCCGCTCGACGAATCAGTCCTTCGCTTCGTCTACCATGAGGCGGCCGAACTGCCTCTTCCGCGCGCAAAGGCGCTCGTGAAGCGCGCGCGGGAAGCCTCGCTTAAGGCCACGCGACTCGCAATCAAAGATGTCCTGCACGAACTCGAATCGCACGAAGCCAAAGCTGACGTTTGTGGAGTTCTCACAGGGTCCACGTTGGTCGCGAATGATCTGTCTCAGATTCTTCGATCGCACCCGCTGATTCATGCAGCGGAGGGCGCTTTGTTCCAGCAGTCGATCGAGGCGGCCTGTGAGAGCTGCGGCTTAGATGTCTTGAACGCTCGTGAGCGCGAAGTCTGGCCCCGCGCGGCGGCCGTATGGGGTCTCGTCGAGCCAAGGCTGCGAAAGGAAGTGGACTCCTTGCGAAAATCGGTGGGCGCACCCTGGACCGCGGATCACAAGGCGGCCGCCGCGATTGCGCTCTTAGTCCTCAAATCCAACTGACGAAGCCCGAAGCGATCGCCTTTTTCATTTGTACGAATCTACATGCGAAAAGTTGGTTGAAATGCGACAATAAAGATTCCTCGATGACCACCTCTTCGATCACTCCTATTGCCATTACACCGGAGATGATCCGGGAGCACGGCCTCACTCCGGAAGAATTCGACAAAATCAAGCAACTGCTCGGCGGACGCGAACCCACGCGGACCGAACTCGGCATCTTCAGCGTGATGTGGAGCGAGCACTGTTCGTATAAGTCGTCGCGCGTTCACCTGAAGCGCTTGCCCACGCGCAGCAAGCTGGTCGTGCAGGGGCCAGGGGAAAATGCCGGCATCGTTGACATCGGCGACGGATGGGCCTGCGCATTCAAAATTGAGTCGCACAATCATCCGTCGTTTATCGAACCATTTCAGGGAGCGGCTACGGGCGTTGGCGGAATCCTGCGCGACATTTTCACCATGGGCGCGCGGCCAGTCGCGGTGATGGACTCGCTGCGATTTGGGCCGATTTCGGCAGATGCCGAGCTGCGCTCGGCTGGACAGCCGGGGGCGGCTGTCCCTACGCAAGCGGAGATTCACAAGAATCACTCTGTTATGGAGGGCGTGGTCTCTGGCATCGCTTCTTACGGCAATTGTTTCGGCGTTCCCAATCTTGGCGGCGAGGTGAATTTTGAGCCTTGCTACTCCGGCAATCCGCTGGTGAACGCGTTCGCTCTCGGCCTGGTCCGCCGTGACCAGATTTTTTACGGGCGAGCATCGGGCGAGGGGAATCCCGTGATTTATGTCGGCTCTAAAACCGGGCGCGACGGTATCCACGGCGCCACCATGGCGAGCGAGGAGTTCAGCGAAGGATCGGAAGCGAAGCGGCCGAATGTTCAAGTGGGAGACCCATTCCTCGAAAAACTGCTGCTTGAAGCCTGCCTCGAAGCGATGCAAACGGGCGCGATCGTTGGAATACAAGACATGGGCGCTGCCGGACTGACCTGCTCGACCTGCGAGATGGGCGCGCGGGGCGGCACTGGTGTCGAAATCGAACTCGACCGGGTCCCGCAACGCGAAACTGGCATGACGCCTTACGAGATCATGCTCAGCGAGTCGCAGGAGCGCATGCTGCTGGTCGCGCAGAAGGGCCGCGAAGAAGAAGTCTTCCGCATCTTCCAGAAGTGGGGATTGGATGCAGTGGAAATCGGCCGTGTCACTTCCGATGCGAGGATGCGCGTGCTCGAACACGGAGAGGTCGTCGCTGAAATTCCGAACGCCGCGCTCACCGATGATGCTCCGGTGTACAAACGTCCGCTGGCGCGCTGGGAACCGCCGGTCGAGCGCGAAATGCCGGAGTTCGTCAAGCTCGGCGCAAGTGGAGATTTCTCATCTCAGCTCAAGCGTCTACTCGCGAGCCCCAACATCTGCTCGAAGCGCTGGGTGTGGCAGCAGTATGACCACATGGTGCAGACCAACACTGTCGATGCGCCCGGAGCGGGCGATGCTGGCGTCATCCGCATCAAGGGCTCGAATCGTGGACTAGCCATGGCGCTCGACGGCAACAGCCGCTGGTGCTATCTCGATCCTCGTCTCGGCGCCATGCACGCGGTTGCCGAAGCCGCCCGCAAAGTAGCTTGCGCCGGAGCGACTCCGATCGGCGCCACTAACTGCCTCAACTTTGGCAATCCCGAAAAGCCGCATATCATGTGGCAGTTTTCGCAGACGATTAACGGGATCACCAAAGCTTGCGAGGAACTGGATACGCCGATTACCGGCGGCAATGTCAGCTTCTACAACGAAACTCTCGGCGAGGGAATTTATCCGACTCCGGTGATTGGGGTGGTGGGAATTCTCGAAAATGTTCACAAATCGGCGAAGATGCACTTTGCGCAAGCCGGAAGAAAAATTATCCTGCTGCGGGCGAATGAAGCCGGCGACGCCGTGGATGCCGAGTTGGAGTTTGGGTCGTCCGAGTATGCGAAAGAGATTTTCGGAGCTCTGTGGGGCTATCCGCCAGAGCTGGATATCGAGAAGGAAGCTACGCTGCAACGCGCTCTGGTGGCCATAATCCGGGCGGGGCTGGCCGAGTCCGCTCATGACTGTTCCGATGGCGGATTAGCCGTGGCGCTGGTGGAGTCGGCGCTGCCTGGCGGAGTAGGTCTTAGCGTTCGATTGCCCGGGCAAGGAGTAGCAGCACCTGAGTTCGTGCTGTTTGGAGAAGATGCCAGCCGGGTCGTGCTAAGCTGCGACCCAATTCATCTGCCGCGAATCGAACAAGTAGCAGAAGAGTACGGCGTCTTCGCGGATGTGTTGGGCGAAACGGGATCGGATCGGGTTGAGGTTTCGGTGGATGGTCAGCCCGTGATTTCAGCAAGCGTCGCCGAGTTGCGCGATGCTTACGAAGGCGCGTTGGAGAGGGCGTTGCGGACGGAACCGGGCGTTGCCGCTGCGGATTGACGGAGCCGGGCTTTGCCCGGCTGGACGGACGAGTGCGTCCGTCCCTACACGAGCGATTTTGAATTGGCTAAGTGCTAAACGCTAACTGCTAAATGCTGACTTCCGACAAATTTCGCGATGAATGCGGCGTGGTCGCCATCCACGCCCATCCGGAGGCCGAGAAGCTTGCCTATCTCGGACTCCATGCCTTGCAACATCGTGGACAGGAGTCTGCGGGCATCGTCACCTCAGACGGCGAACGCCTGCGCCAGCACAAGTCGATGGGGCTGGTCGCCGACATCTTCAGCCATGAAGTGCTGGCTTCTCTACGCGGCGTTCTCGCGATCGGCCACACCCGATATTCGACGGCTGGCGATTCGGCCTTGCTGAACGCCCAGCCCATCATGGTGCAGTCTAACAAGGGCACGATCGCGATTGCTCATAATGGCAACCTGGTCAATGCGCAGGCGATCCGCGCGAAGCTGGAGGGCCAGGGCTCGATCTTCCAAACCAACAGCGACACCGAGGTTCTGGTTCACCTGATTGCGCTCTCGCGCGAGCAGACTCTGCCGGACGCGATCGCCGACAGCCTGCGCCGCGTGGAAGGCGCGTTTTCGCTGGTCATGATCAGCCGTGACCGCATCTTTGCCGCCCGCGACCCGCGCGGGTTTCGCCCACTGGCGATGGGACGCATTCCGGCTCTGACTTCCGAAAAAAAGGACACGGTCGTCTTTGCTTCCGAAACCTGCGCTTTTGATTTGCTCGGCGCCACCTACGAACGCGACGTCAAACCCGGCGAACTTGTTATCGTGGGCCCGGAAGGCATCAGCTCGCGCTTTTATTCGCCGTCTCCGGCGCAGTCGAGCTGCATCTTTGAACACGTTTATTTTTCGCGTCCCGATAGTCTGGTGTTTGGCCGCTCGGTCGACCAAAGCCGCGATGCCATGGGACGCCAGCTCGCGCGCGAAGCCCCGGTGGACGCCGACATCGTCGTGCCGGTTCCTGATTCCGGCAATACCGCGGCCATCGGATACGCCGCCGAAAGTGGTATTCCTTTTCGCCTCGGCCTCATTCGCAACCACTACATCGGACGTACTTTCATCGAGCCGCAACAGTCTGTTCGCGACTTCGGGGTAAAGCTGAAACTGAATGCTGTTCACGGCCTACTCGAAGGCAAACGGGTGATTCTGGTCGACGATTCCATTGTGCGCGGCACCACCAGCAGGAAGATCGTCCGCATGATTCGTAATGCAGGCGCGAAGGAAGTCCACATGCGGATTTCCTGCCCGCCGACGATTTCACCCTGTTTCTACGGAGTGGATACGCCTTCAAAAAAAGAGTTGATCGCCGCCAACAAGACGGTCGATGAGATTCGTGATTTCATCGTCGCCGACTCCCTCGCCTATCTCTCGCTGGAAGGTCTCAAGAAAGCTTGCGCAGATGGAGAGAAAACTACTTACTGCTCCGCCTGCTATACGGGAAATTACCCCACCAAGATCGACGTGGAAGAGATTCTGCCGGCGGCCGCATCGCGATAGCAGCCCGCTGCGGCGAGATCGTGTTCTTCACCCACCATTCCGGCGCTCCCAACTCCCTAGACTTCGTCATACCCCGGATCTCTGCACGATTTGCGCAAACTTTGTGCTTCCTTTGAGGGAATGCCTTCCCTTTTCTCATTTTGCGGGGTGCAAAGGCGCGCCATCCAATGGTATTCTTTTGCGGCAAGCGGCCTTGCGCCGGGCACACTCTTAATGACGAAAGCATTTTCAATTTTCGGGTCCGGTTCCAGGCCGCAGCTAGGTCCCTTCGAGCAGCAGGTGCTGCAAAAGCTTTGGCTGCATGGCAGCGCCACGGTTCGCGAACTGCTTGCGGATGGCACGATCCGCCAGGCTTATACCACAGTGATGACTACTGTCGACCGTCTCTACAAGAAGGGCCTGCTCGACCGCGTCGCCGAAGGCAGGGCGTTCCGCTACACTCCGCGCCAGACTCCCGAAGAACTGCAACGGGTCGCGGCGCTCGAGGGTATCCGGCAATTGCTGGGGTCTGGCGACGCTTCGTCATTGCCGCTCTCGTATCTGGTGGAAGCGCTAAGCGCCCACGACGCCCAACTGCTGGATGAGCTGCAACTTCTGGTCGAACGCAAACGCCGCGAACTCAAGGCCCCGGAAATTAACGATCGGGAAATTAACGATCGGAAAAATAACGATCGGAAAAATAACGACCGGGAGCAACGCTGATGTTTGCCTTGCGCGGAATCGCCGTCTCGCTTACTTTCTTCGTCCTGCTCTACTGTCTGCTGTCGACGCTCGTGGCAGTCGCATGGCGCTCGCTGAAGTTGTTGCATGCAAGGGAACAGAGCCTGTCCCGTCTGTTGTTCGTGTTGCGGGTTCTTCCGCTGGCGGCTTCTGTCGTCATGACATTCGCCTTTGTCGTGCCATCGTTTCAGTTGCTGGAGCCTCGCTCGATTAAC
>Ga0210406_10003744_pt1 | contig 16515 bp, 17 predicted proteins | sample IncBWC30MmetaG_FD_155454 | JGI IMG/M metagenome (GOLD analysis project Ga0210406, IMG submission 155454) | Forest soil microbial communities from Barre Woods Harvard Forest LTER site, Petersham, Massachusetts, United States - Inc-BW-C-30-M | ecosystem: Environmental > Terrestrial > Soil >... | reverse complement strand
CTATCCCGACGGCTCCCACGCTCTCTTTCACGGGCCGCGCTGCATCGGCCGCTACGACCAGAAAGGCAGGCTCAAGGACGCCGTCCCAATCCAACGCGCCGCTTAACTCCGCTCGGCGGCGAAACCCTGTGGACGGCATGGACAAGCCTCTGGCTTGCCCACCCCGCCCACAGGCGAACAAAAGCAGAAGAAGCGGACATTCGGTGGGCTACCAAAACCGGACAACTTCATTCGCTATCGACAGCAAATCCATCCTCGCCGCTCAAGCCGCACGCGAGGGTCATGGCCGGGCTCGACGGGCCATCCACGTTTTTCGACGCATCGAACGGCCAGAACCGAACGAGGAAAGGATTCGCTCATCAAAGCCTTTGCCAATCGATCGATGATCTTTTAGCTCGCACTGCGTGGATGGCCGGGTCGAGCCCAGCCATGACGATAGCGGCCCAGCGAGCAACCCTATGACCAGCGACTCCAAGCGTTATACCGGCGGCTGCCTCTGCGGGGCCTTGCGCTACGAGGCTTTCGGCGAGTCGATCGGCTCCGGCCATTGCTATTGCGGCGACTGCCGCAGGGCGTCGGGCTCCGGCTTCGTTCCGTTCATGGGCTTCAAGGCGGAGGCTGTCCGCTTCACGGGCGAAGCCCGCGAGTTCCGCTCGAAAGCGGCGAACGGGGGCGACGCGGTCCGCAACCGCTGCGCCCAATGCATGAGCCTCGTGTTCGGCGGCGAGATCGGCAAGTCCGACTCGTACACGATCTACGCTGGTTCGCTGGACGACCCTTCGGCGTTCCATCCGACCTTCGCGATTTTTGCCGAAGGCCGTCCGCCCTGGGCGCTCATCCCGCCCGGCTTCAAGGTTTTCGACCGAATGCCGGGGTAGGACCTAGGAATGCCCGATTGAATGTCCGAAACCCGGCGCTTTCAGCGCAACGCAGTCGAATTTCCCTTGGCTTTAAGACGAATTCTCAGCCGTTGAGGCTGAAAGCCCCCGAACACCAACGCCTCGCGTCATGTCGAACACGCCCGAGCCGTCGCGGTCAGCGCCCGCTCGCCTTCTGACGCAACCAGCGAGCCGCCGACAAATTCGCCAAAGGCAGGCAGCACAATCTGTCGCTCGCCGACCACGAAAAGGCCTGGGCCTAAACCATGACGGCGCGTTTCCGCGAACGTCGGAGCGCGTGCAAACCAAGACTCGCGAAGCCGATCCCCATCATCGCCCAGGTCGAGACCTCAGGCACTGCGGTTAGCGCGTCGACGGCGAATTCCGCGGCCAGGAGATGGCCCGCAGCGGTCGGGTGAACCTCATCCCAAAAAAGAAACTGGTTCTGGTCGGACGGTATCTTTGAGCAAAGCGTGCCTGAGGAAGGATCGGTGAAATTCCCTGTCCAGCACGGACCGCTCACGTTCGTGAAGCCAAAGTGGGATGGATCGGCTTTGATCTCTCCGAGCAAATCGTAGGTGTCCAGCGTAAAGACCTTCAATCCGCTGCTCTCGATCGGCGCGAGACCCTTAAGCACCGCGCCGTTGAACGATTCTGCCAAATCGCTCGCGAGGCTCTGAAGCGCCGTCCCGTCGAACCGAGGCGTCAGCCCCAGGTTCGGGACTTCGTAGAACAGCAACGAGCGCGCTCCGAGTCCAAACAAGGTCCCGACCGAGTCGATCGTATTGGTCTCAGCCTGGGAGACAACCGTCCTAACTTCGGGCAGCGAGATCTCTCCCCCCACAAATTCCCCCAATGCGTTCATGATGTCATTGGCGCCAATGTCGATCGTATAGAGCGCGCCTTTGACTGGAACGGGGTTCAGAAGATCGTATGCGTTGACCTGGTCGGGAAAATCGATGTGGATCGGGCTGGAAGGGTTTGGCGGGTTGATGTCGGTGGTCCCGGTCTGCGCGCCCCCGAAGGCGTAATTGGTTCCGCCGCTGGGACCGAGAAACGGATTCATCGTGCCTAGGCCAAGCATTTGCGACAGGTCCTCAACCCAGGTCGGGCCATTGCTGAAGCGGCCGCCGACGTAGGGCGCGAGGGGCCCCTCGCCTTGGTCTTCCAGGATAAGGTTCCCGGCGTCCGAAAGGCTGTCGCCGAACGCAAAAAGGGCCGTATAGGCGGCGGCCGCGGGTGTGCACGCGCAAGCCAGAGCAACCACGAAAGCCGCCAGGCGCAGTTTCTTGTTCATCGGTCATCCTCCCAGTGCGCTTAGACGGCTATCTCGCCCTCTCGGGACGGACAAGAGGCGGCCGGAGCCGCTGACAGGACTCACCTTTATCACGACCGCTTACACGAGTTGGCGGAAAGACGAGCCGGCCCGCGACGCGCCGCTCGCCTATCATCACGGCGGCTGGCGTGAGCGCACGCGCAGCGACCGCCTGCGGAATGCAACCAGATTTTCGCTTCCGCTCTACCGAGTCTTTTCAGTCCGAAAGGATGAAAGCCCCCGACCAGCCCCACCGGCGATCCACAAGCCGAGGTTCATGCGCTACTGCTTGCCCCGAGATCGAGGATGTGGAGGGCATCGAAGCGATCGAGGGAGCCGCGGCCTTCTCGCTTCGCTTCCGCCCGATCGATGGGCCATCGTGACGTCGTCGCCGCGCCAGCTCGCGTTTCGTCGTCTTGAAGCCGCGGGACTGCCGACGCCTGCCATGTTCGTGACCGGCGAGGATGTCGAGCGGGGCAAGCCAGCGCCCGATTGCTTCTTACTGGCGGCAAAACGCCTGGGGCAGAAAATCGAGGACTGTCTTGTGTTCGAAGATGCTCCGGCTGGCATTCAAGCGGCCGAGGCCGCTGGCACCGCATTGGTGGTCGTCACGGCTGCGCACTGCGGGTCGCTCGACACGAGCCATCCGACGATCACGGGCTACGGCAAACTGACGGCCGCACGCCTTCGCAGCTGATTGTCAACGCCGGATCAACACGACACCCCCGATAAGCAGCGCGACGCCGATCAGACGCGGCGCGTCAACCGGACGTTGGGTCAGGCCCAGCCAGCCGAAATGGTCGAAGGTGATCGAACCGAGCATCTGCCCGGTGACGAGCAGCGCAAGGAACGTCGCGGCGCCGATCTGTGGCACAAGGAAAATGCCAAGGCCGATGAAGATCGCGCCGAAGAGACCGCCGCCCCATGCCCACCACGGGATGCGGGCCGCTACGCTGGCGGAGGGCGCTGGGTCCCGGAACGCAAGGACGAGCAGGGCCATGCGCCAAGCCGACGGCGTAGCTCATCAAGCCCGACCACGCTGCTGAGCGCATGGCGTTCCGTAAGTTTGCGTTCAGCGCCTGCTGAATGACGATGCTGACGCCTGCTGCAATTGCGAGGAAAGCGGGAAGCAGAGCGCTGAGCATCGGGCTATGGCCTTTCCAGGGCTCTAACTTCGGCGAACGAACCGGAGCGACACAAGCACGCTATGAGAGATCGTGCAGATCCTTTTGCGTTGGCTCGGTCACGCGGAACTCGGAAAAGACGATCGTCAGTCCTGCCCGCTCCGGCGTGCAACACATCGGACCCACACTATAGCTCTTGGCGACAGGGAATGGGCAGAGCCGTATGAGCGGCCAGAGCTTCCCGTCGCTGGACAGCTGGAGCCGCAGAACGCCCGCTTTGACGGTGACGCGCATCCTGAAATCGGTCGCGTCGCCATGATATGCAGCCGTGGCCCAATCCGATTTGCCGAGTGTAAGAACGCTGCTGGCCATCGGCTTGCCGTCGGAGAGTTCGATCCCGGCCTTGATCCACTCCGTATCGGAAAGGCGCACCATCAGTCCGGCTTGGTCGTAAAGCTCTCGATATTGCGCCTGGATGCGCATCTCCGCCGTGAAGTCGCCTGCGGTCTCAAAGCCGAAGAAATGACCGGTGTCGCGCGTGAACCCATAATAGGTCTCACGCCAGAAATCGGTTGACCGATCGGTGGTAACTTTGAGGGCATCGCCATCGCGGCGCCAGACGGCAGGCTCGTTCAGCCAGGTGCATTGTGTGAAAGTCATTGCTTTGCCAGGCGGTCAAAATCCCGAGCCTCACAAGCCCATTATCAGTTTGAAGGCAATGGTCCACATCGTGAGTGCGACGAGCGCCTCGAGCGCGCGCCAGGATGCTGGGCTCGCGAAAATCGGCCGCAACGCCGTCGCCCCATAGCCGAGCGCGAAGAAAAAGAGGAACGAACCGGTCATCGCTCCAGCACCGAACGACGCCTGCTCACCCGGAAACCGTGTCGAGATCGCTCCGAGCAACATGACCGTGTCGAGATAGACGTGAGGATTGAGCCAGGTCAGCGCGAGGCACATCGCCAAAGTCTGCGCGAGGCTCGCGGACCGAGGGTCCCCCGCCGCAAGCGCCTCGGACGATCGCAAAGCGGAATAGAGATTGCGCGCCCCGTACCAGATCAGAAACGCGGCGCCGCCATAGCGCATGGCCGGCACGAACCATGGCGCGGTAACAGCCATTTGCCGAAAGCTGGTCACACCGAGCGCGATCAGGGCTGCGTCTGACAGGCTGCACGCGAGACTGACCGCAAACACGTGGGCATTGCGCAGGCCCTGGCGCACGACAAAGGCGTTCTGCGCGCCGATCGCGACGATCAGGCTGAGCCCCGTCATAAGACCTGTGACGTAAACTGAGAGGCTCATGCCCCGCGAAATCTCCCGAAACTGGGAAAGCGGTATCGCGGCGAATCAATTTAGTATAATTAACATCTCTAAGTCTAATTAAGCGAAGCTAATCCATGCTCGACTATCCCGCTCTCCGGGCCGTTGCGGCGGTCGTTCAGACCGGCGGCTTTGAAAAAGCCGCGCGCGTGCTGAATGTGACGCCGTCTGCTGTCTCGCAAAAGGTGAAGCAGCTCGAGGAGCGCCTCGGGACCGTCCTGATCGAGAGGGGCAGCCCGTGCGTCGCGACGGAGCGGGGCGAATGGCTCTGCCGGCACATTGACAATGTGGGCATGCTCGAAGGCGAACTGTTCGAGCATCTGCCCTGGCTCGTCGATCCGGCAGAACCGAAACAAAGGACGACGCTCAACATCGCAACGAACGCCGACAGCCTCGGAACCTGGTTCGTGGCGGCCGCGTCGAAGTTCGCGAAAGACTCCCAATACCTCCTGAATATCGTGGTCGACGATCAGGATCACACCGCTGAATGGCTGCGCCGGGGACGGGTCATCGCGGCTGTCACCAGCCTCGAAAAGCCCGTGCCCGGTTGCAAGCGAATAGCGCTTGGCGCGCTCCGCTATCATGCGACAGCGAGCCCCGATTTCATGTCCCGATATTTTGCCCAAGGGGTCACCCCGGAAGCGATCGGCGATGCGCCGGGTCTCACCTTCAACCAGAAGGACAGATTACAAAGCCGGTGGCTCCGCCAAACACTCGGGAGTGACCTTCCTTATCCGACCCACTGGCTCCCCTCGACCCAGAGTTTTGTCGAGGCGAGCCTTTTCGGCATGGGCTGGGGCATGAACCCGATTGAACTCGTGCGGGACCATCTGCAGGCCGGCCGTTTGGTCGAACTCGTCCCCGACACGCCGTTGGACGTTGCGATTGATTGGCAGATCAACCGTTTCGCCGCCGATAAGCTTGTCGGGCTTACAAGAGAGATCGCGGCTGTCGCTCGCCGCCGTCTCACAGCGCCTTGAGGGCGCTCGCTCCGACGTCGGCGTCGAGCGCAGGTCCAAGAGCATCGACACTTTGGCCGCCATGATGTAAGCACTCGTTACATGAGCTGGAGGAAGGACAAGTCCGACGAGGCCGATCCGCCGCGCGGGTATCATCACGGCAATTTGCGCGAGGCGCTGATCCGCGCCGCGTTGGAACTCATCGCGACGAAGGGGACAGCCGGCTTCACTTTCGCCGAAGCCGCCCGCTTTGCCGGAGTTAGCCCCGCAGCCCCATATCGGCATTTCCGCGACCGCGATGAGTTGATGGCGAGCGTGGCTTTGCGCGGCTTCGAGCAGTTCGAGGCGGCGTTGGCGCGCGCCTGGGATGGCGGGCGCCCTGATGCCTTCACTGCGTTGGATCGGCTCGGCAAGGCCTATCTCGAATTCGCTCGCGCTAAGCCGGCCTTCTACTCGGCAATGTTCGAAGCTGGCGTTACGGCCGGAGCGAATCCCCCGCTGCGCGACGCGGGTGAACGGGCCTTCGCCGTATTGCGCGGCGCCGCTGACGCGATCTGCGCCGCGATGCCGGCGGTGGCCCGCCCGCCAGCCTTGATGGTTGCGCTGCATATCTGGGCCATGGCGCATGGCGTCGCTTCGCTCTTCGGACGCGCCGATGGCGCACAACGCGCGCTGCCGATGTCCCCGTGGGAACTCCTGGAGGCGCAAGTGCTGGTCTATTTGCGAGGGCTCGGGGTCAATGCGGCGCGGCTGTGAGCATGCGGCCTTCGCGATCCAAAATCGCGGCGCTCAACCACATGAGGGACTTGACAACCGCCCCTACTATGAAGTAAATGTTCATTACATTTACACGTGAGGACCCGCCATGCCAATCATTCTTACGGTTTTGGGGTTTTTGTGGTGGTGGCCGATCGGGCTGCTGCTTCTCACCCTGTTTGTTGGACGGGGAAAGTTCGGCTGCGGGCGTCACCTGTCTTACGCAGGAGACGCGCCGATGTTCGGCAGGGATCACGGTCGGGATCGCTGGGAACACAAGATGACCCGCTTGCAGGAAAAGATGGATAAAGTGCGCGACCGGATGGATCGGGTCAGGGGCGGCGACTGGTTTGGCCCGTCGACGAGCGGCAACCGGGCCTTCGACGACTATCGCGAGGAGACGCTGAAGCGCCTCGAAGAGGAGCAACGCGAGTTCAAGGATTTCCTGGCGCGGCTGCGCTTCGCCAGGGACCGCGCCGAATTCGATCAGTTCATGACCGAGCGGCGCGGCCGTCCTTCTGAACCGAATACGCAAGGTCAGCCGGTCGAACCGCGCAACTGACGCTCGACGAGCCCCGCGGCTCTTAGCTAAGTCTTAGCAGCGGGCCCGATTATAGCCGGGCTCGCTGCACGCGCGCTCAGCCGTCCAATCGACATTCGTCATTTTCTGCGAGGGCCGTTCACCATCGGAGATCATTTCGCCGACTCCAAGGTTTTCGACGACCCGACGCTGCAGGAAGGCCACAACCCAACGGCGCTTGCGTGGAGCGTGTCAAACGTGCTCGAAGCAGGCTGCCCGTTCCGCCCACCGGTCACAAGTCGCGTTTGTCTCCCCTCCCTTCGCCCGTTCCGCCCGGACAAAACGTCCGGCGACAAAGCAGGGTATTAATACTCATATACAACGCGCAGCGAGGGTTTCAAAACGAACCGGAAGCTGCTAGAGGTACATATGGACGACGTGCACCTGATTTGGTTTGGCCTCGTTGGGATTTTCGTCCTTATTGCCATCGCGGTGGTAGCGTTGAGTCTCCTCCCGGTCCGCGATCGTAGGTAGGGGCGTAGCGAGCCGCCTCCCGATTCCTGGATCAGCTTGCGGTCTCAAAAAGGCGAGAAGGTCCGTTCCTGGCGCATTTCCTCGGTTGCTCCGGCAGATCTGCATAGTCTGCGTGGGTTTGACACGGGGCCAATCGGACCGCCTTTTGTCCTGACCATCGCGAAGCACGGCGCCGCCTCGCCTCCTGCCGTTGTTTCTGTATAGTGCCGGCGACCATCCGGAGTCGCTTGTGGCCGTTCAATTCTCGTATCGTTTCGTTAAGCCGGCGCGCCTGAAGACTCTCGCGGTGCTGCTCGCGCTGGATCTTGCGGCTTGCGGGCGCTATGGCCCCTTGGAGCCTCCGCCCGACCCCAATGCGCCGCCCAAGCCGGCCAACTCGAGTCCCACCAACATGAACGGCGGCCTGTCCAAACCGTCGATCCCGCCAATCGTGCCGCCGAAGCAGCCGTTCTTCCTCGATTTCCTGCTGAAATAAGCTTAACGGCCCGCGGATGCGTTCCTTCACCTATCGCAACGGCGCTCTTCACGCCGAGGAGGTCGCTTTGGCGACGATCGCTGAAGCTGTCGGGACGCCCTTCTATTGCTATTCGAGCGCGGCGATTGCCGAGAGTTTCAAGGAGTTTCGGGACGCGTTCGCCGGCCAGAACATGGCTATTTCCTATGCGATGAAGGCCAATTCGAATCAGGCGGTGCTGACAACTCTGGCGGAACTTGGCGCGGGCATGGATGTCGTCAGCGAGGGAGAACTGAGACGGGCGCGGGCGGCCGGCGTGCCCGGAGAGCGCATCATCTTCTCGGGGGTGGGCAAAACGCTGGCCGAGATGAACCTTGCGCTCGACGAGAACATCTTCTGCTTCAACGTCGAGTCGGAGCCGGAATTGGAGGCGCTCTCGCGTGCGGCCTCGGCTCGCGGCGCCGTTGCGCCGATCGCCATCCGCGTCAATCCCGACGTCGATGCGCGCACCCACGACAAGATCGCGACCGGCAAGTCGGAGAACAAGTTCGGCGTGCCAATCTCCCGCGCCCGAGACGTCTACGCCTACGCTCGCACCCTGCCGGGCTTGAGCGTCCACGGAGTCGACATGCATATCGGCTCGCAGATCACAGATCTTCAGCCGTTCGATGATGCGTTCGCGCTCCTCGCCGAGTTTGTGCGGGCCTTGAGAGCCGACGGGCACACGATCGAGCATGTCGATCTCGGCGGCGGCCTTGGCATTGCTTATCGCAACGACAACAACCCGCCTCCCTCGCCTGAGGCATATGCCAAAGTCGTCGCGAAGCGCACGGCGGCCCTCGGCTGCCAGGTGATTCTGGAGCCGGGCCGAGCGATCGTTGGCGATGCCGGAGCGCTGGTCGCTTCGGTCATCTATCTCAAGAAGGGCGAGAACAAGCGTTTCGTGATCGTCGATGCGGCGATGAACGATCTGGTCCGGCCGACGCTTTACGATGCGCACCACGAGATCCTTCCGGTAAAAGAGCCGGAGCCTGGCGCGCATCCGATGCGCAGCGATGTGGTCGGTCCGGTCTGCGAAAGCGGCGATTATCTTGCGCTCGACCGCGACTTGGCGGAGCTCGCCGCGGGCGACCTCGTTGCGGTGATGAGCGCTGGCGCTTACGGCGCCGTGCAGGCTGGAACCTACAATACCCGCCTCCTCGTTCCCGAAGTGCTGGTGAAAGGCGCGGATTATGCCGTCGTGAGGCCAAGGACGACTTATGAGGAATTGATCGGCCTCGACACACTTCCGCCTTGGTTAAAGTGAGGCTTATGATCGCGGGAATCGTCGCGCAGCCTGGCCAAACAGTTGGCCTGGAACTTGCGCCTCAGGCAAAAGCGCACAATCTGAATCGCCAACGACGGATCACGGCATCGCGGTGAAGGACTCGGACAACCCATCGATCGACCACGGACGGTTCGCGGAGCTCGCCCTCTGGGCGCGACGCGCGCTTCTAGTCGAGCGCGTCTGGCCGCCGCTCGTCTTCACGCTCGCCGTCTCGATCCTGTTTCTCGCCGCATCATGGGCGGGCGCCTGGCAGTTCTCCCCGCGGGCTGTTCGCATCGGCGGCGTGATCCTATTCGCGCTCGGCCTCGGAGCAGCGCTTTCGCCGCTCATGCGATTGCGCCGTCCTGCGGCGCGCGACGTTCTGGCCAGGCTCGATCGCGATGCGAAGGTGGGCCACCGCCCCGCCTCCTCGCTCGCCGATTCTCTCGCCAACGACCATGGCGATCCGGGCACGCAGGCCCTCTGGGCGGCCCATCGGGCGCGGCTCGAGCGCGAAGTCGAGGCCATTCGCGTCTCGCCCCCCTCGCCCGGCATGGCTGCGCGGGACCCTTATGCGCTCCGCTTCGGTGTGGCGATGCTCGCCTTCGCGGCGGCGGTCGTCGCCGGACCCGAGATGTACGGTCGCTTCGTCGCCGCTTTCGACTGGCGCAGCGACGAGGCCATGGCCGCGGTCGCGGAGAGCCGCATCGACGCATGGATCGACCCGCCGCCCTATGCCGGCCAACCGCCGCTGGTCGTCGATTTCAAGACCGCCGATCCGCGGACGCTGACAGTCCCGGAAGATTCGGTTCTGGTGGTGCGCGGCGATCCAGGCGTTGTCGGCACGCGCGTCGATGGAGGGATCACGCCCTTCGAACAGAAGAGCGAAACGCAGCCGGCCTCCGCGTCGGGCGAGAAATCCACCACCCTCGCGACCCCCCCGCCCGCGAGCGCCGCGGCTGCCTACGCTCCGACCGAAAAGCGGTGGACGATCCATGGGTCCGGCAAGGCGACGATTCTGCGCGGTGGCCGACCCGTGGCGGTCACCGTCCTCGCCGTCACCCCGGCTGGCAATCCGACGATTGTCTCGACCGAAGATCCTCGCGCCAATCTCACCGGCACGCTGAGGCTCGCCTATAAGACGCAAGATCGATTTGGGCTCGCCAGCGCTCGGGCCGACTTCTCTCGCCCGCACGAGGGTCCCGGTCCCGCCCCGCGTACACTGGCGCCGCCGCCCCAGGCGGCCCTGCAGCTGCCGCCAAGCGCCAATGGCGTCGGCGACGGGCATTCGACCATCGACCTATCGGAGCACCCGTGGGCGGGCGCCAAGGTGACGATGCGGCTCAGCGCAGTCAGCATTTCGGGCAAGACCGGCGACAGCGGGCCGATCGAAGTGACGCTGCCGCAGCGAATGTTTCACAACCCGCTCGCCCGCGCGCTCGTCGAGCAGCGCCGCAACCTCATCCTCGACCCGGACCACGCGCCGAAGCAGGTCGATACGGCCCTATCCGGGCTCTCGATCGCGCCGGAATTGTTCGACACTCCGGCGAACATCTATCTAGGTCTGAAGCAGGCCAAGACCTCGCTCGACCACGCCCACAGCGACGCTGATCTGCTTGACGTGGCGGCCCTGCTTTGGGCGATGGCGCAGCAGCTCGAGAACGGCGACGCCTCGAAAGCCGAGCGTGATCTGCGCGCGGCTGAGCAGGCGCTACGCGAAGCGCTTCAGCGCGGCGCGAGCGACGAGGAAATCCAGAAGCTCATGCAGCAATTGCGAGAGGCCGCCAACCGCTTCATGAGCGAGATGGCGCGCAACTCGCCGGACGGCAATCCCGAGGACCAAAACGTCCAGTCGAAAGACATGGACAAGATGATGGACCAGATGGAGGACGCCGCGCGCAACGGCTCGCGCGAAGACGCTCAAGCCATGCTCGACCAGATGCAAGAGATGTTCGAGAACATGCGCAGCGCGCAAGACGATAAGGAAAGCCCGGCCGAACGCGAGATGCGCAAGCAGATCGGCGAACTCGAGAAGCTTCTTCGCGACCAGCAGGCTTTGCGCGACGACACATTTCGCAGCGACCAGAAGGAACGCGCTCGCAAGCGGGGGCGGCGCAGCCAATCGTCGCCCGATCAGCAGGACTCGCAAGAGCAACCCGACCAGGATGGCTCGAACGCCCCCGACCAGGGTGACAACGATTCCGACCAGGGCGACAAGCAGGACCAGGATCAGGCTGACAAGGGTCAACCGCAGCTCGGCGATCGCCAGCGGGGGCTCCGCGACCGTCTCGCTGAATTGCAGCGCCAGCTCAAGAGCCTCGGCATGAAGGGCGAGAAGGGCTTCGACGACGCGCAAGGCGATATGAAAGAAGCCGAAGGCGACCTTAAAGGCGGCCAAGGCAAATCGGGCCAGAGCGGGCAGAGCGGCAAAGGCGCTGCGGTCGACGCCCAGGGCCGAGCGCTCCAGGCGCTGCGCGACGGCGCGCAGGGTCTGCAGAAGCAGATGGATGGTCAAGGCCAGGGTAAGGGCAAGGGAAAGGGAGGCAAGGGCACCTATGTCGGGCGCAGGAGCCGGCCGGGGGAAATGCCTGGCGACGATCCGCTTGGCCGCGGAGCGGAAGGCGAGAAGGGCCGCGAGGACGGGCCGCTCAAGCAGTCGGCGGGCGCCGCCGAGCGTGCGCGCCGGGTCATAGAGGAGCTGCGCCGCCGCCTTGCCGACCCCGACCGTCCGGTGGATGAGCGCGATTACCTCGAACGGCTGATGAAACGGGACTGAGGGCGCCGCGCCAAGCCAGACGCCGACCGTAAATCGTGTGCATTTACGTGCGACCCGAGCCCATCAGTCGCTTGGCCGGATTTTTCTGCACCTGACGCGACAGCTGAGCCGGCTTGGGCCGGCTCGACGCGTTTTTCCGGTCCGGCCGCGGCGGATTGCGCGGCGGGACAAGACGCGCATAATGACCAAAGAACGGTAGGCCGCATCGCAATGCGGTCGTGGGGCGGGAAACGCGATGGTCGAGCTCGAAGGCGTAGCCTCCGTGGCGGATGTGGTGCGCGTGCAGGCGCTCCGTCGTGGCGGCGAGACCGCGCTCGTGTTCGAGGGCCGAGCGATAACCTTCGCGGAGGTGGACGCGATGGCGTCGCGCATCGCCAACGCGCTAATCGCGTCCGGCGTCCGAACGCAGGAACGGATCGCATATCTCAGCAAGAACGCGGATCATTTCCTGCCCTGCCTGCTTGGCGCCTGCAAAGCCCGCGCGACGCTCACGCCGTTCAACTTTCGCCTAGCCGCGCCGGAGATCGCCCGCCTGCTTGAGGACAGCGGCGCTAGGATGTTCATGGTTGGCCCAGATGTCGCCGACCTCGCGGACCACGCGATCGCCTCGCTTGCCTCGAAGCCTCGGATGATCGCGCTCGACTTTGACCGGGGAGGCTACGAGCGGAGCAACGCATGGATCGAAACCGCGGCCACGAGCGACCCTCGGCTCGAGGCAGATCCGCAGGACGACGTGATCCAGGTCTACACTTCGGGCACCACCGGTGGCCCCAAGGGGGTTCGCCTGACCAACCGTAATTATCTCACGACTTTCAAGCTCACCACGGCTTCGGGCGGCCTGAATTACAAATCCGGCGATACAGTGCTGGCGGCAATGCCGTTCTTCCACGTCGCGGGAGTCAACATCGCGCTGATCGCCATGGCGAGCGGCGCCCGGTCGGCGATCCTCAGGGACGCCGCGCCGCAACTCATTCTCGATACGATCAGCCAGGCGCGCGTCAACCATGCGTTCCTCGCGCCCGCCCTCATTCAAATGCTGATGCAGGCCCCGGGGATCGGCGGCGCTGATCTCTCCAGCATGCGAACGCTGACTTACGGCGCTTCGCCCATCTCCGAGGATTTGCTCAAGCGCGCCAGCGCGCGCTTTGGCTGCGAGTTCGTTCAGCTCTACGGCATGACTGAGACGTGCGGCGCCGGCACATTCTTATCTTATGCGGATCACGATCCGGCGAAAGGCAAGCTGCGTTCCTGCGGAGTGCCGTGGCCGGGCCTTGAGCTCAAGATCGTGGGGGAGGACGGGACGGAAGCCGCGCGTGGCGCGGTCGGGGAAGTCCTCATCCGGTCCCCTGTCGTCATGAAGGGGTACTGGAACAAGCCCGAGGCGACCGCGGCTGCGATTGGCGACGGATGGATGCGCACCGGTGACGCTGCCTACATGGACGGGGACGGCTATGTCTTTATCCATGACCGGATGAAGGACATGATCCGGACGGGCGGCGAGAGCGTCTATCCGGCCGACGTCGAGAACGCGCTGTTCGGCCATCCGTCAATAGCCGACGCGGCCGTGATCGGCGTCCCCGACGACACATGGGGCGAGGCGGTGAAAGCGATCGTCGTCTTGAAGCCCGGGGCGCCGCCCGACGCAGCCGACATCATTGCCTGGGCGCGAGCGCGTATCGCGCACTTCGAGGCGCCGAAGTCGGTCGATTTCGTCGACGCCATCCCGCGCAATATCACAGGAAAAGTCCTCAGGCGCGAATTGCGCGAGCCCTATTGGAAAGGGCGCGACCGTAGGGTCAATTGAAGGCCGGGGAGTGGACGCCGTCGCTGCGCCGCGCTACGCGGACGCCTCGGCAACGTCGGCGGCTCGTCCGCCACGCGCCGGCGCGGGAAAAGCATGGTCAAGCTCAACGTCATCTATACGCGCACCGGGGACAAGGGCGAAACCGGGCTTGGCGATGGCTCCCGACGTCTGAAGAGCGACGCACGGGTCGCAGCCATGGGCGACGTCGATGAAACGAATTGCGCCATCGGCCTCGCGCTGCTTGCGGCGCGGAATGCAAGCGATGCAGCTGACCTCGCGATCGAGCCGGTGCTGACGCGAATCCAGAACGATCTGTTCGACCTCGGCGCCGACCTCTGCGTCCCAAGGCAGGCGCACGAAGCGCCGGGCGCGGTCCTGCGCGTCGCGCCGTCTCAAGTTCAAGCGCTCGAGCACGCCATCGATGTGCTCAACGCGAAGCTTCATCCGCTGCGCTCGTTCGTCCTGCCGGGCGGCACGGCCGCCGCCGCCGCGTTGCATCAGGCGCGCGCAATCTGCCGGCGAGCGGAGCGAACCATGGTCGCGCTGGCGGCTATCGAGGGCGAGGAGGTCGGCGAGGCTACGCTGGCCTATGTCAATCGACTCTCCGACTATCTGTTCGTCGCCGCCCGCGCGGCCAACGATTTCGGCCGATCGGACGTGCTGTGGGCGCCCGGCGCCAATCAGAGCGAAAGCGAGAATCGGACCGAAGACGATGAGTGACAAAGGCGAACTCGAAGCGGCGATCGGCGTCATCAGCGGCACGTCGATGGACGGAATCGACGTCGCGCTGATCGAAAGCGACGGCGAGGCTGAGCTCAAGACTGGGCCCTCGGCGACTTTCCCTTACCCTCCGGAGGTCGCGCAGCGTCTGCGCGCGGTGGTCGCCGACTTGAGCGAAGCCCAGGCGCCGCAGCTCGAACTCGAGCGCCTGGTGACTGACGCCCATGTCGCCGCGGTCGAGGCGTTTCTTAAGCGCTTTTCCCTTCCCCGTGAGCGCGTCGCGCTCGTTGGTCTGCACGGCCAGACCATTCTGCACCGTCCGCGCGACGGCCGGACGCGGCAGCTGTGTGATGGCGCTCGCGCCGCGGCGGCGCTTAAGATCGACGTCGTGTCGGACTTTCGTTCTGCGGACGTCGCGGCCGGGGGCGAAGGCGCGCCGCTCGCGCCCATCTATCATGCGGCGATGGCCGCCGGCCTCGAACGGCCGCTGATGATTCTCAACTGGGGCGGGGTCGGTAACGTCACCTATCTCGGGCCCAAGCGAGAGATCGTCGCGTTCGACACCGGCCCGGCCAACGCGTTGATCGACGACTTCCTCATCTTAAGGCGAGGGCTGGCGTTCGATGAAAACGGCGCGCTGGGAGCAACGGGCCGCGTCGACTCCGACACGCTCGCGGCCTTGATGCGTGATCCGTATTTCGACCGCCCGTCGCCCAAATCGCTTGACCGCAATCACTTCAACGCCGCCACGGCCTGCGTCGAGCGCCTAAGCGACGCGGATGGCGCGGCGACGCTCGGCGCATTCACGGTCGAATCGACCGCGGCTGCGCTGAAGCATGTGCCCCTGGCGCCGGCGCGCTGGCTCGTCGGGGGCGGCGGAAGGCGAAACCCGAACCTCATGCGCCGGCTTAGCCAACGGTTGCAAGTAAAGGTCGAGCCGGTCGAGGCGATCGGCTTCGACGGCGACAGCATCGAAGCGCAATGTTTCGCTTATTGCGCTTTGCGCTCGCGGCGCGGCTTGCCGATCTCCTTTCCGACCACGACCGGCGCGCCGAAGCCGATGACCGGCGGCGTCTTCTCGTCGGCGCCCAAATGAAAAGGGCCCCGCTTGCGCGAGGCCCGGTTTAAAACGCGAGAGCGCGAACGCTAGCAGACGTTCACGGATTGCTGGCCGAGGTAGTTGCCGTAACCGTCATAGGTCGGCCGAACCTGCCAGCAGCCGCCGCCGTACCCATAGCCGCCGCCCCAATAGGGGTAGCTGGCGATAGCAGCGCCGGTCAGCACACCCGCGGCGATTGCCGGACCCCACCAACCGCCGTACCAGACGCCCCCGCGCCAGTAGCCCGGGTGCCAGCTTCGGCCACCGGCCCAGCCGCCATGCCAGCCGCCACCGTGGAAGCCACCGCCGTGCCAACCACCCCCGCCACGCCACTGAGCGACCGCCGGGGTCGTCGGCAGAACGACAGTCGCCGCCATCGCCAGCGACGCCAGACCGGCGACAATCGCCTTTGAAACCCTAGTCATCATAGCCTCCATCTAGACCGGCGGCTGAACCGCCCGACCATCTCCGCCGTCCGCCGGGACAAAACTTGATCTCGGCTCGCTCGCTAAACTTTGACGCCGGATTTCGGCAGCCGTTTGACGTTTCAGCGTCGCTTGGGCGCCGAAGCGAGATTTGTCATTGAGCCGCACCAATCCTGAATGGATGTTCATAGTATATGCTGAACAAACATTCAGGATGGCGGCTTCAGCGTTTATGGTTCAATTCTTCTTTACCTGAAGCCGAATCCGCGCACCCTTCAGGCTTAGTAGCAGACGTTCACGAGCCGCCGGCCCATATAGTGGCCGTTCGCTGTCCAGACGCGCCGCCTGACCCAGCAACCCGGATCGCCAGCATAGGCCGGCTGCGAAGCGACCGCGACCCCGACGGGCACGGTCGCCGCCGCGATCGCCCAGCCCGGATCCCAACCCCAGCCCCAACCACCGCCCCAGCCCCAGCCGCCGCAATTCCAACAGCCGCCGTCCCAGCCTGCGCGCCGCCAACCCCAGCCC
>Ga0210406_10003742_pt1 | contig 16518 bp, 12 predicted proteins | sample IncBWC30MmetaG_FD_155454 | JGI IMG/M metagenome (GOLD analysis project Ga0210406, IMG submission 155454) | Forest soil microbial communities from Barre Woods Harvard Forest LTER site, Petersham, Massachusetts, United States - Inc-BW-C-30-M | ecosystem: Environmental > Terrestrial > Soil >... | reverse complement strand
CATCCTGGTTCACAACTTCGGCGATGCGCTCTCCAACATCGCCATCATCGTCGGCGCGGTCGCCATCGAATACACCCACGCGGCCTGGATCGATCCCTTACTCGGCTTGGCCATCGGCCTGCTCGTTCTCTATTCCTCCATCGGCATTTTGCGTGATTCGGCGCACATCCTGTTGGAGGGCCGCCCCAAGTGCGCCCCCGTGGAAGAAGTCGCGCGCGCCATTCTAACCATTGAGAATGTCTACGAAGTGCACGACATCCACATCTGGTCGCTCGGCGGCTCGCACAACGCCCTCAGCTGCCACGCTCGCATCCCGGACATGCACATGGACCAATGCGAAAAAATCATCGCCGCCATTCGGAAGAAACTTGCGGAAGACTTTCAGATCGAACACAGCACTGTGCAACTCGAACGCGCGGGGCTCCCCGCCTCTTCGGGCTACGTGATGCCCGAGCCAATTCGAAAAAACTGAATTAAGCGTGGAGTGAAGCGCTTTCTCGCCTACCGCGGGCAGGCCCGCCTCAGGCCGGAAGGCGGATCGAGACGCCGCGCTGCTCGTTGAACTGTTGGGTCGCGGCGAAATCCAGCGTATTCAGCGGAATCGTGCGGCGCAGCCCTTCCGCGGTCACGTACTGCAACCGGTCGTTAATCAGGGAATACGCCACGGCAAAAATCAGGCTGCCATCCTGGCGTACAAAAACATATTCAGTCTGCTCTGGCGGAAGCGGTTCGGAGCGCATCCGGTCCCTGAAACTGCTGTCGCTAGCCCGAGCGGAAGTCGGATCCGGAGGCGGCGGTTGGTTCGCGGCCTCGCTGTCATCTGGCTGCGGCCCGGGTGCGCCCTGGTCCGCGTACATCGGAACTGGCATATAGAATCCGCCGTCAATAAAAGGAATCACGAAGCCGGAATCGTTGCGGAAGCGGTGGCGCCCGGCGTTAGGATGGGTAGCGAAAAAATGAGGGTAATCGAACCCCAGGCCGGGAACATTGCCGTCCGTCGAAAATCCCCCATTCGGGAAAACCGGGTCGGTCGAAAAATTGCTCCGGCGAGTAGTTGTGTGGTTCCAGCCGGTCGGATGCGCAGCTCTAGGCGTGGCGCTCAGGCGTGTGCCGACCGGCGCGCTGCGGACCACCGGCCTCGCGGAAACGGAAGAGCGAACCGGCGCGGCATGCGCAACAGCCATCGGCGCGGCGGCAACAAACGCATGCGCGCCGGACATGGCTGGCATTGCTCCGCCACCATGCTGCGCCTGCCCGATGAGAGGGAATGTCGAAACAAGAAGGAAAGCTAGGAACGTCCGCCGCATAGTCGCTACCCCGGATAAGGCCCTTGACTGCTCTACATTGTATTAGACGCACCCATCGGCTTCAACGTTACCCCGATTTTTTCGCGCGATTTCGGCACGGTGGATGGGCTTTCCCACCAACCGGGACTATGCTATAACCGAAAGGCCGTGAAACATACCGGTCAGCAGGAAATCGCCCTTGCGGCAGCTAAGGGCGTGGTGGTCGGGGAGTCGGGCCCGTCAGCGCAGTCGGCAAGCGAAACTTCCACTCACCGGCAGGAAGATGCCTCACGGTATTGCCCTGTTTGTTCGCAGCGACTGGAGTCGCGACGCTGCAAGTTGATTTGCAACGTGTGCGGGTATTACATGTCCTGCGCGGACTACTACTAAGAATCGCCCGGCGGTCCGGAATTCTGAAAAGACCGCTTTGCGAAATCTATCAAAAGCAGATATGCTTTGCCGTTCCGGGCCGGGTTGCCGCCGGACCTGCATACGGACCAGGAGGAAATTAACGTGGCATTGAAGATGACAGCAAGGGAAGTGGACGGCGTAACCGTCATTGCAATGGATGGCCGGATCGTGCTGGGCGAAGAATCAAACGCGCTGCGCGAAAAAGTGAAAGCGCTGATCGCCGAGGGCAAGAAAAAGATCGTGCTCAACATGGACAACATCACGTTCATTGACAGCGCGGGCCTCGGCACGCTGGTTTCGGCGCATCACAGCGCCAAGGCTCAGGGCTCGTCCCTGCGGCTGTGCCATCTGGGCACGAAGTTCACCGAAGTTCTGCAAATCACCAAGCTGATGACGATTTTTGACGTCTACAACACCGAAGCCGAAGCCGTCGCCAGCTTCTCCAAGTAATTTTATCCAAAGGTTGTGGCGTAGATTTCTTCGTGTAGGGGCACGATACATCGTGCCCTCTGGCAGGCTCCCGCTTGCCCGTTCCTATTCCCCCACGCGATACATCGTAATCCCGCTCAAAAGCTTCGGATAAAAATCCGTAGACTTCTGCGGCATCACCTCTCCAGAAGTCGCGACCTTCATCACCACATCCACATCCACCGGATTCAACAGAAACGCCACCTGCGCCCCGCGATCCACGGCCTCAATGGCCGCCGCAAATTCCCGCTCATAAGAGAGGTTGGACTCGGACGCCACCGCGTGAGGCGTAACGCCCAACGCCGGCTCCAGTATTCCCTGGTGCAGCAGCACCACATCCAGTTGCCTTTGCAGCGGCGATAGCCCTGGCAAAATTTGCGCCACGTTCGCCCCAGGGTGAAGCGTCAAAAGGTAAAACGCTTTGGAACCAGCGCTCGCCGCCGGATAGACACCGATGGCTCGCTGCGATTTTGCCTGCGCTAACCCGGTTCCAAATTTCTCGAGAGCCGCGACCCGCTCGGCATCGCCAGCGAACGAAAAAACCTCCGTCGCAAACCACGGCTCCAGGTAACGCCGCACCGCGCTCCACGAAAAGTCCCTCAAATTGTTCACCACGCGATGCGTCGGCAGAATCGTAAGCCCCTCGCTGTGGGTGTTCACGAAAGTCATCATCGAGCGCTCGTAAGGCGCATCGGGAATCACTTTTCCAGCTTTCGTTCGCGACTCGTTCCGGAAGTTCAGCGAAGTCTCATAACGATGGTGGCCGTCCGCAATCACCAACTTCTGCTCCGCCATGGCTTTCTGGATCGCCGCAACTCGTCCGGGCTCCGCATTCATCCACAGGCGGTGCGTCACTCCATATTCGTCCAGCAGTTCCGTGACCGGATTTTCCGCCGCTTCCACCTCGCCGAGAATGGCATCTACTCGCTTCTCCGCGTCCGAATAAATCATGAACAGTTGCCCGGTATGCGTATGCGTGTGCCGCAAAAGCTCCAGCCGGTCGGCCTTGGGCCCCGAAAGCGTGTGCTCGTGGCGGAAGACAACGTTATTCGCGTAATCCTCCAACTGGCCAGCGCCAATAAACCCGCGTCGTGTCCGCCGCGTCGAACTTCCGGGAACCGTGAACTCCTGCGCGTATGCATAAAACGCCGGAGCCGCATCCTGCTTCACCGCGTTCGCGGCAATCCATCCCTTCAGCGCCGCTGCCGCCCGCGTGTACACATTATTCTGCGGCGTGTCCTGCGGCGAAGTCCTCCCCTTCTCCATCGCAATCAGGTTGTGTGGGTCAGCAGCATAATACTTCTCCTGCTGCGCCGGCGAAATCTTGTCATAGGGCTGCGTCAACACGCGATCAAACGGAGCAACCTCCGGGTTATAACGGTAAGCACGAAACGGATAAACCAGGGCCATGGCCTCTCCCACCAAAATTTTGCAGCAACGTTAGCCCACTAGTTTACGCGAATTCCCTGTCATCCGAAAAAAGATCCAAGTAGCCCCCTTTGTGCCCGGTGAATCAAATACAAGCGACGTATTACAATAGATGGCTATGCATAACGCGAACTTTTCCATGGTGCGCGCCTTTCTCTTTGACCTGGACGGCACGCTGATTGATTCCAAACTGGACCTCGTAAACTCCGTCAATTTCATGCTGCGGGAAATGCAGCGGGAAGTTCTGCCCCTCGCAACCATCGCAAGCTACATCGGCCACGGTGCGCCCCGGCTGGCCGCTGACGTGCTCGGCCCTGATACCGCGGAAGCCGACCGCAAGCGCGGCTTGGAAATTTTCCTCGCGCACTATAGCAAACACAACCTGGACGCGACTCGCGCCTATCCCGGCGTAGTCGAAGGCCTCGAAGCGCTTCAGGACCTTCCCATGGCGGTGCTCACCAACAAGCCCAAAAAAATGAGCGTCGAAATCCTCGAAGCCCTCGGCTTGCTGAAATATTTCCGCGCCGTTTACGGCGGTGACAGCTTCGAAAGGAAAAAACCCGACCCCGCCGGCGCGCAAGCCATCCTGAAAGATCTCGGCGCCCAGCCGCAGGAAGCCGCCATGGTCGGCGATTCCGACGTGGACATAAAGACAGCCCGCAACGCCGGAATGCTGGCCATCGCCGTCAACTACGGCTTCGGCCAACACGACCGCCATGCCCAACCCGCCGACCTCTACGTGGACAGCCTCCAGGAAATCGCCGCGCTCGCGATGAATTCGCCCTGAAAGCGCCCCATCATTCAGTAAATCCGGCCGCAAGGAGTTCTTGCCTTCCTCCTCCCGGGTTTGTCAGACTCACCGCGTGCTTATTGGCCTCTTCCCCGAGCTGAACGCACCCGGCGGCATCCAACGCGCCGGCCGCCATCTCGCGTTTGTGATGAGCGAGTACGCCGCCTCTCACAAAATGGAATCCCGCTTCCTCAGCCTAAACGACACGCAGGAACTCCATCGCATGCGCGTGGGCGACCGCGAATTCGTCTTCACCGGCGCGCACCGCGGCAAGTTGAGATTTGCCGCCAACGCCATGCGCGCCGCCCGCCGCCGTCCAAAACTCGTCCTCGCCGCGCATCCCAATCTCGCGCCGCTCCTCCGCTACATGCGGCTGCTCGCGCCCAGCATGAAAAGTATCGTCTGCACGCACGGAATCGAAGTCTGGGAACCGCTTCCTTCGAATCGCCGCAACGCTCTCTGCCGCGCCACGATCGTGCTCTCCCCCAGCCGCGCCACCGCGGACCACCTCATCAACGTTCAGGGCGTCTCCCACGACCGCATCCGCGTTTTGCCCTGGGCGCTCGACCCGGATTTTGCGACAAAATTTACGGGCGCTCCCCCGTCTCCGCTCCCCTCCGATTTTCCACCCGGCCGCGTGATTCTGAGTGTCGGCCGCTGGCTGGCCACGGAACGCTACAAAGGAATGGACACGCTGATTCTGGCCATGTCGCGCCTGCTCCTGCGCTGGCCGGACTTACAGCTGGCCATCGTCGGCTCCGGCGACGATCGCGGCTGGCTCGAACACGTCGCTCGCGACTCCGGCGTGCAGCGTCACGTTCATTTTCTGACGGACATTTCCTACGGCGAACTCTCCTCCTGCTACGAAGCCGCGGAAATTTTCGCTCTGCCCAGCCGCGGCGAAGGCTTCGGCTTCGTTTATCTGGAAGCAATGGCTCACGGAAAGCCCGTGATTGGCGGCGCGCATGGCGGCGCGCCGGAAGTCATTCAGGATGGCGTCACCGGTTACGTCGTGCAGCACGGCGATACGGTCCAACTCGCCACCTCCATCGACACTTTGCTCTCAAATCCGGAAAACGCCCGCCAGATGGGCGAAGCCGGCCGCCAGCGCGTCGAAAACGAATACCGCTTCAACATATTCTCCAAGGGATTTAAGAGAATCCTCCGCGAACTATGCGAATCCTGAACGTCACGCAGAGCTACGCCCCCTTTTTTGAGTTTGGCGGCCCGCCCGAAAAGGTACGCGCACTTTCCGAAGGTCTCGCTCAGTTGGGCCACGAAGTCACTGTCCTCACCGCGGATTGGGGCCTCGAACGCCGCCTCCCGGAACTTCCCGGCGAACCGCCCGCCGAAAACAGCCCCTTCGGCAAGAAACGCGAAGTTCGCGGAGTTAAAGCCATCTACCTCGCGAACTGGTTTCATTACCACGCCGCCAGTTGGAATCCCGCCCTGCCTCGCTACCTGCGCGCCCGCCTGCAAAATTTCGACGTGGTTCACATCTTCGGCCTTTACGATCTCCTCGGCCCACGCACCGCCGTCGCAGCGCAAGAGCGGAAGATTCCCTACGTCGTCGAACCCATCGGTATGTTCGTGCCCATCGTTCGCAACTTTTTCCTGAAACGCGTCTATCACCGTTTCTTGGGCAATCACATGCTGCAGAATGCCGCGGCCATCGTCGCCACCGCCGGACAGGAAAAATCCGAACTGATGGTCGGCGGAATTCCCGCGGACAAAATTGTCCTGCGCAGAAACGGCGTGGCCGCGCCCCCATCGCTGCCCGAACGCGGCATCTTTCGCAAATCTCTCGGCATCCCCTCGGACGTGAAACTCATTCTCTTCCTCGGCCGCCTCTCGCAAAAAAAAAGTCCCGACCTCCTCTTGCAGGCCTTCGCTCAGCTTCCGTCTTCCTCCACTCCAGTCCATCTCGCCTTCGTCGGCCCTGACGAATCCGGCATGCTCGCCCGCCTTCACCAAATGGCCCAGCAACTGAATGCAGCCCCGCGCGTTCATTTCTCCGGTCCGCTCTCGGGGAATCCAAAGTGGTCGGCCTATCGCGACGCCGACATCTTTGTTTTGCCTTCCCAAAACGAAAATTTCGGCAACACCGCCGCCGAATCCGTCGCCGCCGGCACGCCCGTGATCGTCACCGACCAGTGCGGCATCGCCCCCCTGCTCGACGGCGTCGCCGGCCTCACCGTACCACATTCGGTAAGTTCCCTCACGCAAACGATGTTCAATCTCCTCAATAATCCAACCCTTTACGCTCAACTGAAGAATGGTTGCGCCACCGCGGTGCAGCGATTAGACTGGGGCTTGCCCATCCGCGAAATGGACTCGTTGTACAGAAAGTTGGCGGGTCTCGCCACGTCTCAGGAGAAGCGGGCACTCGGGAGTCAACCTTAATCTGTGGGCAGCCATCGCGTATTCCGGTCTTTCTGGTGGGCGACCAATGCACTCCTTGCCCTCTCTCTCCTGGGAACCCTCTCCACAGGAATCTGGGAACATTCCGTCCGCCAATACCTCAAGGGCTTCTCCGACGCCATCATTCCCGAGGACTCTTCTCCCCAGCAAAAAGCCGAAGCCATTCTCGCCTGGATTAGCTACGGTCCTCCGCGCCGCGAAGCGTCGGACACTTCCGGGCTTTCCGCCCACGATCCCACCGACACGTTGAATTACCGCCAGCTTCTGGAAGTCTGCGGCAGCGCGACCAACGCTTTCCTGAATCTCTCCCGCAGCTCCGGCCTCGAAGCGCGCCGGCTGCTTCTGCTCAGCCCGGATCGCACCGCCAAGCACGTTGTTGCGGAAGTGCATCTCGACGGCCGCTGGGTCATCGTCGACGCCACCTATCGCGCAATGATGAAAGACACGCAAGGAAAGCCGCTGACGCGCGCCGATCTTCAGGACCCGCGACTCTTGCAGGAGGCGACCGCCCGGATCCCTGGCTATATTCCCGTCTACTCCTACGAACGCGTGGCCCACGTGCGCGTCGGCGCTTTGCCGGTTCTGGGGCCGGTGCTTCGCCGCGTACTGGATGCTGTGTTACCCGGATGGGATGAATCCCTGGAGTGGAGCCTCCTCCTCGAGCGCCGCTCCTTCGCTTACTTTTTCCTGTCGGTGTGGGCGCTGATTTTTTTCCTGCTGCTGCGAATTGTGCTGGCCTGGCTGGCCGATCATCGCCTGCGCATTCCGCGCCTCCGCCTGCGCGCCAGCCTCACTCGCGCCACCGCGACTTTCTTTTCGACCCCGGAGATCAAATAGCGCGTGTGTGGTATCTGTGGCTTCGCCTACGCCCCCGCCAGCAACGATGCCGAACGCCGCGTCCGCGCCATGGCCGCGGCGATGCTTCATCGCGGTCCCGATGACGAAGGCTTCCTCGTTGAAGACTCCCGCGTCCCCGGCCTCGCCCTCGGCATGCGCCGCCTCAGCATCATCGATCTTCCCGGCGGCCATCAACCCGTCTGGAACGAAACCCACGACGTCGCGGTCATCTTCAACGGCGAACTCTACAATTATCGCGAACTTCGCGAGCGCCTGGTCCTCGCCGGCCATCGCTTCCAGTCCAAATCCGACACCGAGACTCTCGTCCACGGATGGGAGGAGTGGGGGGAAGACCTCCTCGACGAATTGCGCGGGATGTTTGCGTTTGCCTTACTCGATTTGCGCAAGCACTTCGCCACCGTGCCCCTCGTTTTCCTCGCCCGCGATCCGCTGGGCATCAAGCCGCTCTACTACTCGCAAACTGAGGAAGGTTTCGCGTTTGCTTCCGAACTTCGCGCCCTGCTTGCCTCGGGAGCCGTGCCTCGCACGCTATCTTCTGATGCGCTGACCAGCTATCTGCTCTTCGGCAGCGTCTCCGAACCGCTCACTCTCGTCGAAAATGTTTTCTCTCTTCCCCCCGGCCATCGCCTGCTGCTCCACGTCCCGGACCGCCGCCGCACTCCTCGCGCTCGCCCCTGGTGGGATCCCCGCCGCAGCGCCGCAGCCCGCGATCCCCGCCGCCCGCGCAATTTCACAAACGCGGTGCCGCACGTTCGCACGCTGCTCGAAGACGCAGTGCGCGCTCACCTCATCGCCGATGTTCCGGTGGGACTATTTCTTTCGAGCGGTCTTGATTCCAGCGCCATTGCCGCCTTCGCCGCCCGCGCGCAAAGAGGCATCCAGAGCTTCACCCTCTCCTTTCCCGACACGCCGTATGACGAAGCCCCGCTCGCCCGCCACGTAGCCGAAGCCACAGGTACGAAGCACACCGAAATTCCATTGCAAGGCCCGGACATACTCGCCCGCCTCGACGAAGCCGTCAGTGCCCTCGATCAGCCCACGATGGACGGCGTCAACACCTACTTCGTTTCCTGGGCCGCCCGCCAGGTAGGCCTGAAAGTCGCGCTCTCCGGTCTCGGCGGCGACGAACTTTTCGCCGGCTACTCCACCTTCACCGATACGCCGAGGCTCATGCACCTCGAAACTCTCGCGCGTTTCGTCCCCGCCGCATTCCGCCGAGTCAGCACTCCGCTCATTTGCAACCTTCTCGGCAAGCAAGGCTCCCCAGACGCAGCGCGCAAAGCCAGCGACGCATGGCGCTTGCCGAACGCCTTCCCACATCCTTATTTCTTCACCCGCCTGCTCTTCCCACCCTCCGAATTGCAACGCCTCACTGAACCGCGCTTCCGCAAAAGCACGATCGCCGCCGACGGTGTCACCCTCGAGCCTACATGGCTCGCGTGGCTCGAACGCATCGCCGACCAGTCCCGCGAATTCGAACCCGTCGCCGCCATCTCCTGGCTCGAGCTACGCACTTACATGGCCAGCACGCTCCTCCGCGACACCGACTCGGTCAGCATGGCCCGCTCGCTCGAAGTCCGCGTCCCGCTGCTCGACACGCCGCTCGTCGAATTCATGTGCGCCCTCCCCGACGAAGCCCGCGTCCGCCCCGAAACTCCCAAAGCCCTCCTCCGCGCATCACTCGAAGGCCTCCTCCCCGCCGAAATCCTCCAGCAAAAGAAACGCACCTTCACCCTCCCCTGGGAAAACTGGATGCGCACCGCCCTCTGCCCCCGCATCGAAGCCAGCTTCTCCAACCTAGCGCCAGCACTAGCGTCACACCTCCATTCCGCAGGCGTCCAAACAGTCTGGGACAATTTCCTCCACGCCCGCACCACATGGTCCCGCCCCTGGTCCCTCTACGTCCTCAACGAATGGTGCCGCCAGCATTTGTCCTGACCCTCTAAGCCGTTGGCGAGGCCGCTAGGGGTTCAGATTCCGTCTTAGGCTGCGTATATCGGACATATGGATTACTTCCGAATAGCCCGTGACTCGGGCTCCATCCCGAGATGCTTCCTAAGAGCGCGGGTAGCCGAACGCTCATACTTAGAGTTAGCGAAGCCTCTGAATCCAGACCTACTGATCGTTTTGATCGTCACCTAGCGCGTGCATGGCGTGCCTCGCGACGAAATTCGCCACGTTCCTGCCCAGCGTGTTGCCAAGGTTGCATGAAGTGCGGAAATGAATGCCACCGAACACGCGGGCGTCGGCAATTTCCGAAACGGCGCTGGAGAAACTGGAGAACGAACGAGTGCCCGGACGCGATTCGGATGTAACGGTGAAGGAGGTGTTGTCCCCGAAAGTGGAGCCGAGGATGAACGCCGCCGAGCCGCTGATCGAGGCGTGGGCTGAGGGATACTCCGGAAATGCAGGAGTGCCGGGTTTGAAGAAGTCCAGCCAAGGCTCCCACGTGGGGTCGGCGTCGGTCGGAGTAAGGCCTTGCCGGATCGCGGTAATCGGCCGCCAGAAGCTGTATCGGTATTTGGAATCCCAGCAGGCGATGACGGCGTCGGCCATGGTGACATTCAACAAAGCAAAAAGGTGGACATTCTCGTGGAATGACAGGCCGCGCTCGATAGAAATCTGAGCGGCGACTCGGTTCCAAGTCAGCGGTGTATTGCTTTGCCAAAAAAGTGCGAGTTCGGACTGATCGGCAGTCCGCGGAGAACCGGAAAATGCGCCCATGGTTTTCGTTTCATTCAGGTCCGCCACGTACTGCGCGCTGTTCAGGGCGTAAGGAGGAGGCAGACGGAACTGGGAGGCGCGCACGAGAACCCAAGGAGTCATCGTCGCCAGCTGAGTCCCGGCTCCCGGTGCATTGAGCGGAGGGGTGGGAAGCCAGTAACCGATGGCGGCGGGAGTTCCGGCAATGGCGAGGACACCTTCAAAGGGCGCAGGAGGCGGCGCGAAACCGTCCGTTTGTCTCCAGGCCCAGATGGCATTGGCGACGGTTTGCCCCCAAGCGGCGCCGTCTGATATGGATTGCGCACTTTCGGTCAGAGCAAGCGCCGCCAGCGAAGCCTTCAGCTGCGTGGCGAGCCCCGACGCCTGCATCGGGTATGCATCCGCCAGGATCACATACGCCGCTTCAATGGCTGCTGCCCGTGGCGATGCACCGCCGGACGCGTTCGGCGGCACATGGATCGGCCGGTAGCGCGGATCAATGCCGTTGACAGCATCGAAAACCGAGGCGGATACCATCGCAGCTATGCGAGAGGTAAAAAACGGGGGAGTACCGCCTGCAAGCACCGTGTCATTCATAATGTTGATCCACTCCAACACTGGGTCCGGCGGAGCTGCTGCGGATGGGCTAGGCGTCGCCGCGATGCCGATGAGCAGCAGGGCGCAAACTGAAGTAATTCGAGAGAACTTTTTCATGGGAACCCTCCTTTTGAGGTATGGCAACTCTTGGATGGGCGGGCCGAAGAGTCAATGGACTGCGGCTGAACTGTTGCCGGATTTTTGCCGGACAGATAAGCCGATTCGAGAGAAGAACTTAGAGGAATAATTTGCCCTTGGGTAAGCCGCGAAACGGAATTGCGGTGGTCGGGACTAAGCCTTATAGTGCTGCCTACCAACGGAGGCGCATTTGGCCGCGAATGCTCAACCTTCCCACCGCTTGCGTTTCGATGAATTCGAGATCGACCTGCGATCCGCCGAGCTATGGGTGCGCGGCAACCGGACTCGGCTCCAGGACCAGCCGTTCCAGGTACTCCGAGTCCTTCTGGAACGGCACGGCGAAATTGTTACTCGGGACGAACTGAAGCGGAAGCTGTGGCCGGCAGATACGTTCGTGGATTTTGACGACGGGCTGAACACGGCTGTCAGAAAGATCCGCGACACGCTGGGAGATTCGGCGGAGAAACCTCGCTATATCGAGACCATTCCCAGGCGCGGCTACCGCTTCGTAGGGCGGCTGGCCGATGTTGCGCCCGCGATTCTTCCTACGCCGGTGGAAGGATCGAAAGGAAGCGTCGAGCCGGAGAAAACGAATGTAGCTGCTTCTAGCTATGCCGCCGCGGCGAACCAAAAGACTTTCTTTTCAAGGCACCGCAGGGTTTTGCTCGCGGCAGTAGTCGCGTTGGCAGCAATCTCTGGCGCTTTGGCGCTCTACCGCGGCAGTGCCAAGGGGGCGAAGCAACCGCCTATCCGGTCGCTAGCAGTGCTGCCTCTGAAGAACCTCTCTGGCGATCCAACGCAGGAATACCTCGCAGACGGAATGACCGAAGCGCTCATCGGACGCCTCGCTGGAATCCATAACCTGCGCGTCATCTCTCGCACTTCCGTGACGCGCTTCAAGGACACACACTTATCGGTACCGGAGATCGGCAAAACCCTTCAGGTTGACGCCATCGTCGAAGGCTCCGTAATCCGTGACGGCAGCCGCATCCGCGTTCACGCTCAGTTGATTCGCGCCGCAACCGAAGAGCACTTCTGGTCGGAGGCTTACGATCGCGAGCTGCGCGACGTGCTCAGCCTGCAGAGCGATGTAGCGCAATCCATCGCGCGAAAAGTAGAGGTCACGATCACCGGAGAGGAACACGCGAGTCTTAGCTCCGCGCGCACAGTAGACCCGGAAGCGTACGAAGCCTACTTGAAAGGCCGCTATTACTGGAACAAGCGGACCGCCGACAGTATGCCCAAAGCGGCGCTTTATTTCGAACAAGCAATAAGCAAAGACCCGGGCTACGGCGCCGCTTACTCGGGATTGGCCGATTGCAACAGTGGGCTGGCTTGGCATGGGTTTATGTCCCCGGCGGAGGTGCTTCCGAAGGCATACGCAGCAGCTCAGAAGGCGGTTGAAATCGATCCGCAATCTGCTGAGTCTCACGCCTCGCTAGCTCTGGTTCTTGATCACAAATGGGATTGGCCTGCAGCGGAGGTTGAGTTCAAGCGCGCATTGGAGTTGAACCCTCAATACGCCAACACGCACCACTGGTACGGCGATTATCTGTCGATCCAGGGTCGGCATGACGAAGCGCTGGTTGAGGCCAAACGCGCACTCGAATTCGATTCGCTAAATCTCATGATCGGGACTTGGGTCGGATTGCGCTACTACCTCGCGCGCAAATATGACGGCGCAATCGAGCAAAGCCGTAACACGGTCGACTTAGATCCGAACTTTGCAGCCGCCCACCTCATCCTCGGCGAAAGCTACGTACAGCAGGGGAGGCACAAGGAAGGTCTCGATGAGCTGCAGAAAGCCGCCGATCTGTCCGGAGATAGCCCACTTTACATGGCCCAGGTCGGAGTGAGCCTAGGTCTGGCCGGAGAAAAAAAGGAAGCTCTTCGCGTCATTCGTGAGCTGCAAGCCATTTCTGGCAAACGTTATGTTTCACCTTACGGTGTGGCGCAGATCTACTCCACTCTGAATGATAAAGAGCAGACCTACAAGTGGCTTGAGGCTGCCTATCGTGATCGTGCTGTCTGGATGTCGTATCTCGCCGTGGATCCGGTGTTTGATTCGATTCGCTCGGAAGCCCGCTTCCGGGATTTGCTTCGCCGCGTCGGTTTGCCAAGAGTTGGGAACATCATGGGAACAGTAGCTGCCCCAGCTTTGCATCCCCCCCGGTTTTCCCTCGCGCTACAAAGTCGCGCCAACTTCCGAGTGGTTGGCTACTCGGAAGTTACCCGCGACCCCGACTTCTCAGCGGTCAGATGGACGTAGAATTGGCTGATCGGAAACTGAACCGCTTTCGCAGATGCAGTCAGCCGGACGAATAACACGCAATCTTTAATTTAGGTACACTGAATGATTCGCAGATGAACATTCTCGGGATCAATGCGTATCACGGCAACGCTTCGGCGGCCCTCGTTTGCGACGGCAAGCTGGTGGCCGCCGTCGAAGAAGAGCGCTTCAATCGCGTGAAATATGCCGCGGGCTTTCCCGCCTCCGCGATCCGCTACTGTCTGAAGGAAGCCGGCATCACACTGGCCGATCTCGATCACGTGGCCGTGCCGCGCAATCCCTACGCCCGTCTTGGCACGAAACTCTTCTATGCGCTGCGTATGCCATCGTTCGCGCGCGAACGCGCCAAAGTGCTCACGAAATTCACCGGGATTCCCACGGCGCTCGCCGCAGCCTTCGACAGCGACCCCGCAAAAATTAAATCCAAATTTCATCGCGTGGAGCACCACCAGGCGCATCTCGCGAGCACGTTTTTCGTTTCTCCATTCGAGCAAGCCGCGCTGCTTTCCGCCGACGGCCTCGGCGACTTCGCCAGCTCCATGTGGGGCCTTGGCACCGGCAACCGCATGCGCATTGACGGCGCGATCGCCTTCCCGCACTCGCTCGGCCTCTACTACAGCGCGGTCACGCAATATCTCGGCTTCCTGAAATTCGGCGACGAATACAAAGTGATGGGCCTCGCCGCCTATGGCCAGCCCGCGTACTTAGAACCTTTTCGCGACATCCTGCGCTTCAACAACAACGGGGGCGATTTCGGTTTCAAGCTCGGCCTCGACTATTTCACGCACCACAAAACCGGCCCCGAAATGTCCTGGGCCGAATCCGATCAGACACCGGTCCTCGGCAAAATGTTTTCAGACAACATGCCGCGCCTTCTCGGCGCCCCCGCGCGCCAACCCGACGAGCCACTCGAGCAGCGCCATCGCGACCTGGCCTCCACTCTTCAGGCGCGCCTAGAAGAGGTGTATCTCGGCATGTTAAAAAAACTCGCCGCAAAAACCGGCGCGAAAGCCGTCTGCCTCGCCGGCGGAGTCGCCTTCAACTGCGTCGCCAACGGAAAAATCTTCGACGCCACTCCATTCGAACAGGTCTACGTCCATCCCGCCGCGGGCGATGCAGGCCTGGCCGTCGGCGCCGCCTATTACGTCTGGCACCAGCTTCTCGGCCAGCCTCGCTCGTTTGCGATGAATCACGCCTACTGGGGCCCTGGCTATTCTCCCGAGCAAGTCCGCGCCGCCGTCAAAAGCAGCGCCGTCTCCCAAGGCGGCTACACAATCGTTGAGTTACAAGAAGAAGAACTCCTGCACCGCACCGCCGCCATCATTGCCGACGGGAAAATCCTCGGCTGGTATCAAGGCCGCGCCGAATGGGGCCCCCGCGCCCTTGGCAACCGCAGCATCGTCGCCGACCCCCGCCGCCCCGAAATGAAAGAAATTCTCAATCGCCGCATCAAGCACCGCGAAATCTTCCGCCCCTTCGCGCCGTCCATCCTCGCCGAAAAAACCGGCGAGTGGTTCGAAAAATCCCATCCATCCCCGTTCATGAACCTCGCCTATTCCGTGCTCCCCGAAAAGCGCGACAAAATTCCCGCTCCCACCCACGTGGACGGCACCGGCCGCCTGCAAACCGTCACCCGCGAAGCAAACCCGCACTATTACGCCCTCATCAAAGAATTCGAACGCCAAACTGGCGTCCCCGTCGTGCTGAACACCTCATTCAACGACAATGAACCCATCGTCTGCCGCCCCGAAGAAGCGCTAGACTGCTTCCTGCGCACGCAAATGGACGCGCTCGTTCTCGGCAATATGCTCATCACCCGCCCATGAAACCCTTCACTCCAAAACTCGCTCCGTGGGGTCCGCCGGTCCTGCTAGGCATTCCTCTCGATCACAACTCCTCTTTCCTGCGCGGGTCCGCCCAAGCCCCGCCGCTCATCCGCCAGGCGTTTCACTCCGACGCCTGGAACAAAACCACCGAAACCCACGTCGACCTCGGCGTCCCGGGAATTTTTGAAGACGCCGGCGACTTGCCGGCCATGGAAACACCCGACGCTTTCACGCGCATCGAAGACGCGATCGCAAAAATAGTCGAGGCCGGCCAGCGCCCCGTCAGTCTCGGCGGCGATCACTCCATCACCGCTCCCATTCTCCGCGCCATCGGCAAGCGCATCCCCGCCATCACGCTCGTCCACTTCGACGCGCATCCCGATCTCTACGCCGATTACGAAGGCAATCCGCACTCTCACGCCAGTCCCTTTGCCCGAATCATGGAAGAGCAACTCGTCCATCGCCTCATCCAAATCGGCGTCCGCACCCTGAACGCACACCAGCACGAGCAAGCGGAAAAATACGGCGTGAAAATTTTCGAAATAAAGGATCTACCCGACCCGACGCATCTCAACCTCGCTGGCCCCATCTACGTCTCGTTCGACATGGACGCGCTCGATCCCGCCTTCGCACCCGGCGTCTCCCACTGGGAACCCGGCGGCATGACCACCCGCGAAGCCATCAGCTACATTCACGATCTGCCCGGCCCGATCGTCGGGGCCGACATCGTCGAATTTAATCCCGTCCACGATTCCACCGGTCTCACCGCCACCGTCGCCGCCAAAATCCTGAAAGAGCTACTCGGCAAAATGCTGGCTACTTAACGAAACGCCGATGCTTCGCCCCGAGAAAATATTTCTCTCCGCCGAGTGGCGCGACCTCGTGATGCTCAACCACGAAGCGGACCCCGCCCACCTGCAAAAATACGTCCCGCCCGGCACAGAACTCGATTCCTTCCACGGAAAAACATACGTAAGCCTCGTCGGATTCCGCTTTTGCCGCACAAAACTTTTTGGAAACATTCCGATTCCCTTCCACACCGAATTCGAAGAAATCAATCTCCGATTCTACGTAAAGCGTCGCGAGGGCGACGAAATTCGCCGCGGCGTCGTCTTCATCGCCGAAATCGTCCCCAAGCGCGCCATTGCATACACCGCGCGATGGATCTACGGCGAGAATTACGTTCGCCGCCAAATGGCTCACCGTGTCATTGCGGAAGAATCAAAAATGGATGCGGAGTATTCGTGGAGATCTGGAAATCAGTGGTGCAAACTGACAGCGCGCGCAAGTGGCGCGCCATCG
>Ga0210406_10003741_pt1 | contig 16520 bp, 12 predicted proteins | sample IncBWC30MmetaG_FD_155454 | JGI IMG/M metagenome (GOLD analysis project Ga0210406, IMG submission 155454) | Forest soil microbial communities from Barre Woods Harvard Forest LTER site, Petersham, Massachusetts, United States - Inc-BW-C-30-M | ecosystem: Environmental > Terrestrial > Soil >... | reverse complement strand
TCTCGCCCTCGTGCGGCGCGCCATGCCACCCTTTCCTGTGAACCTTGCGGCGCTCGTTGCCGCTGAAGCCGCCGTGAAGGACGGCGCAACAATGCGAGCGTATGTCAGCGAAGTAAAGCGATTGCGTGCCTGGCTCGCTGCGGAGTTGCAGGAACTCGGCGTGAAAACGTATTTGAGTGCCGGAAACTTTCTGTTGGCCAATTTCGGAGTGAGCGGCCCCGCGCTCATTCGAAAGCTCGAGAAACAAGGGATTCTCTTGCGCGAGCGCACCAAGGATATGGGCCCGGGATTCGTTCGCATCAGCATCGGAACTTCGGCAGAAATGAAAAAGCTACTGAAAGCCATTCGAAAACAATGGAGAGCGCCAGCCTGACTCTTGGCGTCGAGAAAATGCCACGAACTGCAAACATCCATCGGAAAACGAACGAAACGGACATCCGCCTGCAGCTGAATCTGGATGGCCGCGGAAACGCCAGCATCGCCACGGGAATCCGTTTCTTCGACCACATGCTGGAACTTGTTGCGCGGCACGGCGCGTTTGATCTAACGGTGGACGCCGTCGGCGATCTCGACGTGGACCAGCATCATACCGTGGAAGACGTCGGCATCACGCTCGGAGAAGCCGTGCAGAAAGCTCTCGGCACGAAACGCGGAATTCTGCGCGCGGGATATTTTCTGATGCCCATGGACGAAACGCTCGCCGCGGCCGCGGTTGATCTGGGAGGCCGGCCCTACTGCGTCGTGAACGCAAAGACCGCCGCAAATCGCGTCGGCGATTTTCAAGTTGAGCTGATGGAGGATTTTTTTCAGGGCTTCGCGCAATCGGCAAAAGCGAACGTGCATTTGCGCGCTCTCTATGGCCGATCCTCGCATCATCAAGTCGAAGCGATCTTCAAGGCGTTTGCGCGCGCGCTGCGTTTCGCCGTATCCCGCGACAAACGTCTCCGCAAGGTCTTGCCCAGCACCAAAGGGCTGCTATGAAAATAACAATCCTCGATTACGGCGCGGGCAATGTGCCCTCCGTCGAGCGCGCCCTCCAGCGTCTCGGCGTTGAATCGCACCGCACGTCGTCACCCGAATGCATTTCAAAGGCGGAAGCGTTGCTCCTTCCCGGCGTCGGGCATTACGCGGCTCTGGTTCGCGCCCTCGACGAAAAAAGACTTCGCGCACCTCTGGTCGACGCCATCCGCCGCGGTGTCCCTTTTCTTGGGATCTGTCTTGGTTTGCAAGTGTTGTTCAAATCGAGCGAGGAGGCTTCGCAACTCCAGGGGCTTAATCTGTTGCCGGGAATCGTCTCTGCCTTGCCGCCAAACGTGAAACTCCCGCACATGGGCTGGAACCAGCTTGAAAAGAAGCGAGATTCTTCCCTGCTGGCGGGCGTTGACGCGGGAGCATATTTTTATTTTGCACATTCCTACGCCGTGCTTGATTCGAATGACGCAGCCGCCACCTGCTCTCACGGCACGAAGTTCGCCGCCGTCATCGAGCAGCAAAACATCTTCGCCGTGCAATTTCATCCGGAGAAAAGCGGCGACTCCGGCGCCCGCGTTCTGCAGAATTTCCTGAGGCTCGCGGCATGAGCCTCGCGCACCGTATCATCCCGTGCCTTGACACTGACGGCGAGCGCGTCGTGAAAGGCGTGAACTTTGTGGGCCTGCGCGATGCCGGCGATCCCGTCGCGCTGGCCGCCCGCTACAACGCCGAAGGCGCCGACGAACTAGTCGTACTCGACATCGCCGCTTCCCGAGATCGCCGCCCCACTTTTCTCGAGACAATACGCCGCGTCGCCGCGGAATTGGCGATTCCTCTCACCGCCGGCGGTGGCATTCGAACGCTCGAAGACGGCCGCGCGGTGGTGCGCGCCGGCGCCGACAAAGTCACCGTGAACACAGCCGCAGTCGAACGGCCCGAACTCATTTCCGAATTGTCGCGGGAATTTGGCGCGCAAGCGGTCGTTTTGGCGATTGATGCAAAGCGCGCCGGCGATCACTGGGACGTGATGGTTCGCGGCGGGCGCGAATCCGCATCGCGCGATGCCATCGAATGGGCACGCATGGGAGTCGCGGCAGGCGCCGGTGAAATTCTGCTCACTTCCGTGGATCGCGATGGCACGCAGAGTGGCTTCGACGTGGCACTCACCGCAGCAATCTCAAAATCCATAACCGTCCCGGTGATCGCGTCCGGTGGCGCCAAATCGCCCGAACACTTTGCCGAGGTCTTCCGAGATGGCGCGGCGGACGCGGCCTTGGCGGCCTCGATCTTTCACGACAAGGTGCAATCCATTCGAGCACTGAAGGAATTTCTTGCCGCAAGCGGAGTCGAGGTTCGCTTGCCGTGCTGATCCCGTGCATCGATTTGCAGGACGGCCAGGCAGTCCAATTGGTGCATGGGCGGAAGCGCGAGCTTGCCGTCGCCGACGTCTTCGGCTTACTCAAGAAATTCAGGAAGTATCCCTGGCTGCACGTGATTGACCTGGATGCAGCCATGGGAAAAAGCGCGAATGATGATCTCGTCCGAAGCCTCTGCGCGAAAGCCCGGGACGATTTTGCGATGAAGGTTCGCGTCGGCGGCGGCATTCGAACCGTCTCCCGCGCTCAAGAAGTTGCCAGCTGGGGAGCGAATCAGATTATTGTCGGAAGCGCCGCGTTCCAGGGCGGAAGAGTGAACGCGCGCTTCTTGAGCCAACTCGCGAAAAATGTCTCCTGCGAGAGAATCGTGATCGCACTCGACACAGCGCGCGGGAAAATCACCATTCACGGCTGGAGAAAGCGAATCGCGCTTCAGGCCGAAAAGGTGATAACGCAGCTCGAGCCTTTCTGCGCTGGGTTCCTCTGCACCGACGTGGACCGTGAAGGCACAATGACCGGCGCAAACCTCACATGGTTTCGAAACCTGCGCGACGCTACTTCCCTTCCCATCATCGCCGCCGGCGGCGTCAAAACGCGCCGCGAAATCGCCGCACTGGAGAAATTAGGGATGGATGCCGCAGTCGGCATGGCCATGTACAAGAACAAGCTACGCTGACGCTTTCAACGCAGATACGCGTCGGTGATGTACTGCTGCACCATGCGCTGCGTGTTGAAAAACGATCCGTTGATGGCGATGGCATGCTGCATGACTTCCAGAAATTTCCCGCGATCGTTGTAGTACATCGGGAGAATCACATTTTCGAGCTTGTTATAAAGCGACTCGGCCTCCGCCGTATTGTCGGCAGGAGCGTTGCCGGCCACAGTGCGCCGTGATTCGCCGATGCACCAGCCGGTGACACCCTCAATGTGTCCTTCGACCCACCAACCGTCGAGAATGCTGAGGCTAGGCACGCCATTCAGCGCGGCCTTCATCCCGCTAGTTCCGGAAGCCTCCAACGGAAATTGTGGCGTGTTGAGCCACAAGTCCACACCCGAAGTAATTTTTCCGCCAAGATCCATGTTGTAGTCGTCCAGGAAAACCACGGGCACCGCTTTTCGCAGCGCCTTCTTCGCGTGAAAAATACGCCGAATAATGTCCTTCCCACCCCCATCGTTGGGGTGAGCTTTGCCCGCATAGATAATCTGGAAGTGGCCGGCGTCCTTGGCAATCTGCCGGAGACGATCAAGATCGGCCAGGATCAGGTCGGCGCGCTTATATCCCGTCGCGCGGCGCGCAAAACCAATCGTGAATAGTTCCGGATCAAACTTCAGCCCGGTCTTTTTGCGCACCACTTCCAGCAAATCGTGCTTGGCAATGAGGTGAGCGGCCCATACTTCTTCAGCCGGCAGCCCGAGCGCACTGCGCAAGCTGTAGTTGTCCTCGCGCCACGATGGAATGTAGCGGTCGAAGAGCTGCTGGAATGGCTGAGAGGTCCACGTCCCGGCATGCACTCCATTAGTGATCGCTTCGATGTCTGCTTCTGGAAACATCTGGCGTGAAGTTTCTCCGTGCTGCTTCGCCACACCGTTCACGTAGGTGCTCAGCCCCAACGCAAGCTGCGTCATATTCAGCGAAGCGCCGTGCCGCGCCGCCTCCTGCAAACCCGGGAAATTTTGCTCCGCCTGCAGCGCACGCTTCATCAAATCAGCTGCCAAGGGGTCCTTTAGGTCCAGAAAATCCGTCTGTCCAGGGAATACCCGCGTGAAGAATTCCATCGGGAAACGGTCATGTCCGGCCGGAACTGGCGTGTGCGTGGTGAACACGCACTTATTGCGAACTCTTTCGATGTCCTCGCCGCGGATGGAAGTGCGCCCAGCCTTCTGCGCCTCTTCCCCAAGCAGCTCCAGCGTCAACAGCGCCGCATGCCCTTCATTCATGTGGTAGCGCGTCAGGTCGGTGTAGCCCAGGGCATTGAGCATGCGTACGCCGCCGATCCCCAGCAGCACTTCCTGCCGCAGCCGGTAGTACGGATCGCCACCATACAGTGTGCCGGTCAAGGCACGGTCTGCTTCGGCGTTGGACGGTAGATCGGCGTCCAGGAAATAAACGGGAACCTCGAAGCCGTGCACGCCCTTCACTGCGTACCGCCAGCAGCGCAATTCAACGCGACGGTCTTCGAGCGGGACGCTGGCTCGCGCCGGTTCTTCGGCCAGGAAGTCTTCGACCCGCCACTCGACGGGCTCTTCGGTTTGCGAGCCGTCCTCGGCAAGGCGCTGGGTGAAATACCCTTTGCGGTACAGCAGGGAGACAGCCACCATGGGCAGACGCAGGTCTGCAGCCGCGCGAATCGTGTCGCCCGCGAGCACACCCAGTCCGCCGCTGTAGCTCGGCATGGCGTTCTCGAGCGCAATCTCCATTGAAAAGTAAGCGACTAATCGCTTTACGGAATTCACTTGACTTGCCATTTCACTCGCTTTTGATTTGGCGCGGCATCCGCAACCATGCACAAAAACACGCAATCCATAAACCTTAGATTGTCAGGGATTCGCAAAGCGCAAGCAAGCGCTGAGAAAGGCGAATGTGTCCATAAGTTTTGGTCAGCTATTCCAGCCTTACCGCGAAAACAAAAGGGGCGCCGAAGCGCCCCTATTTGGTTGAACTATTGTTGTGACTTGCAGCCAGCCTCGTCAGAACTCGAAGCGCACGGATAGCTGCGCCTGGCGCGGATCGCCCACGCCTTCTCGGAGAAACCCGTCAAAATTGAACAACACGGGTGACGCCGAACTGCTCACATTGTTCTTGTTGTTGAAGGCGTTGAACATCTCCAGCTTCGGAATAATGCGCATCCTCTCGCCGAGCGAGATCGGCCGTTGTATCCCAAAATTGAAGGCGAAATAACCATTGTCCTTACGCACGAAATTCCTGCCGCAATCAATGACCCCGCCCGGAGCGCCTGGATCCGGAAGAACACGGTGAGCCGCATTCGTAGGACTGCAGAGTGGTCCGCTGGGCGTAGTGTTCGGAATGGCGCTGGTCGGCTGAGCGGTGTGCGCCTGCATGCGAACATCAACCGTGAATTTGCCAGGCAATTCGGCATAAGTTATGAAGTTGAATTTGTGCTTTTCGTCGCGATCGGAAAAGGCGTATTCCTTTTTCAAGTTGTAGAAATCGAGATAGCGGAAAGTGAATGGATCGCGCTCGTTCGAGTCGTCATCGAGGTCTTCAGACCAGACATAGTTAGCATCCATCTGGAACCTGTGGCTAAAGCTCTTGCGCACACCGATTGTCGCCCCGCGGTAGAGTGACTTGGCGGAACTATCCGTATCCGTGACCGTGAGGAGTATGTGGTTGGGCGCAGTGAAGGGGGACGTGCCAGTATATTGTGGCCCGCTCCCTCCGTTTACGTCACTGTTCGGAGTAAGAACAAGATTCGCACTCGAACAGCATACGTTCGGGTTGACGAAACGAGTCAGGTGGACGCCCTTGGAAACAGTGAGGTCAATGTACCCCGCCCAGCCCGAGTAAATTTCCTGCTCATAGCCTACGTTATACGTGTAGATGCGCGGATTGGAGTAGTTTCTACTGAATACAGTAACGCCCGCAAATTGAGGAAACTGTCCGGCCGGCAAGGGAGCGGGCGTGACGGTTTGCGGATACGTCGGAAAGAGGAAGTTTCCAGCGACGAACCCTCCGTCAATCTCCTGCTGCTGGACACCATTGGTGGTGATGGCGCCGACCTGGGTCAGCATGTTTTGGCGTGCATTGAATATGCCGCCGCTGGCGCGCAGAGCGGACTTGCCATTGCCACGAATGTCCCAGGCAAAGCCAACACGTGGCTGGAACATCTTATTCTGGTTGTGTATTGTCCCGTCCGAAGGCCAGAGCGGATTATTCAAGTAGAAGCCGTAAGCCGTATTCGCCGGGGGTGTGACTGGATCCGGGAAGTGCTGCGCGTCCCAGCGTAGACCATAATTGAGAGTAAGATTTCGAGTCAGCTTCCAGGTGTCCTGGATAAACAGAGAAAAGTCTTCATTAGCAATGCTAGACTGCCCCGACTGATCGAGCGTTTCTCCAGCCTTCGTGGGCCCATGTTGGATGAACAGAAGCATTGGGCTGAAAGATGTTGCTGCGGCGCCGCTGGGACATCCGCCAGTGCGGTCGCCATAGGTTCCGTCGGCGCAAACGATGGTGCCTGGACCGAAACCACGACCCATGGAGGCTGGCGAAGCGTAGTGAAGGAACCCATCCACGTCGCTGAAAATGTAACGCCCTGTGAAGAAGCCGCGGAAAATCTGGGAATTGCGGCTGTGAAGCCACTCGCCCCCGAATTTGAAGGTGTGCTTGCCACGGATCAGCGAGAAGTTGTCGCGGATATCCGTTCTGTAGAAGAGTTCGTCCACGGTGGGTTCGAGGAAGAAAGGCTGGCCGAAGCGGAATGAATTGAAAGGAAACGCAGTACCGATGGCGGTATCGGGCACACTCGATGGAATCGACGCTGCGCGCGGACGGTTCTCGCGAGCATAGGTAAAGTGCGCTTCGTTCAGCATGGTATTGGAAAGCGTGCTGAACCAATTGGTGTTGATGGCCTGAATCTTCGAGGGGCCCTCAATTCCATTGGCGGAGGTCCCGTAGGTGGGAACATCGAAGGTCTGATTGGTGTTCTTGGACCAATCGAAGTTGTAGGAACCAAAAATCTGATTCTTGGAATTGAGGTTGTAATCGACACGGCCAAAAACCGCACCGTTGCGAACGAGATGGTCTATAGGAGCCGCCTCATTGGTAGACGTTGCGGGAGTTAGAGTGGCGGTCTTAAAGAAGTTTATCAGTGCAACTCGCTGGCATTCCGGGCTGGCCTGGATTAGGGCATCGTTGGTTCCCACGACCGGAGTCGCCACGGAGCATGTCGCACCGAGTGGTGAGCTGAGATTAGGGCGGGTAAGATTTTCACGAATGCCCTCCCCCGCGGCAAAAAAGAAGAGCTTCTCCTTGATGAGTGGGCCACCGACCGACCCACCGAATTGATTGCGACGGAAATTCTGCAAAGGCTTTCCATCCGATGTGGCGGCAGTCAATGCCTCCGTGCGGAAGTATTCGAAGACACTGCCATGAAGCTCGTTGGTTCCAGACTTCGTGATGACGTTAACGACTCCGCCCCCGGTGCGGCCATATTCGGCGTTGGCGCCGCTGGCAATGACTTGGAATTCTTTCACTGCTTCGAGAGTGATGTCGATGGCGGCGCGCTGTCCACCCGCCTGCTCGCCGAAGAAGCCGTTGTTGTAATCGCCACCGTCCAGGCTTACGTTATTAAAGATTCCTCGCTGTCCGTTGAAGTTGATCTCGTCGCCGTCGGGACCCTGCGTAATAGCTACTCCGGGAGTCAACGTCAGGAGGTCTTCAAACTTACGGCCTAGGACAGGAGTGTTGGCAACCGCGATCTCGTTTAGGGTCGAGGATGACTCTGTTTTTGTCGTTTCGATGACCGGCACGTCGGTAACGATAATCTGCTGCGCAACCGAAGAAACTTTCATCGTCACAGGCAAAGTGATCGTCTGCCCGACGGTGAGGTTCACATTTTCCTGCACAATCGTGGCGAATCCGGCTTTGCTGATGGTGAGGGTATAGCGCCCTGGCGCAAGACTCAGGAAGGCAAAGTGGCCGTCCGTGTTGGTGGTGTCTGTTTGTACGAAATTGGTGTCCAGATTCTTTGCTTCGACAGTCGCGCCCGCGACGCTTCCGCCCTTCTCATCGACAACATCCCCCTGGACGGTTCCCGCGGTGATCTGCGACTGGCCCCACCCGGACGCGGTGAAGCACAACGCGAGTCCCAACACGAAAAAAGCACACAACAGTCTTCTCATTTTCTCTCCCCCAGACATCACAACCCCTATTCGCACGAGCCATGAAATTCCTCAAAGAGGTTGAGGCGGCTCGCAAAGCAAATTGCTGCGAGAGAGTCTATGCCGAGAAGGCCGAAAAGTACAAGAGTAATGCCTGTGGAAACCTTCCACACTTCGAGCAAAGTTTTGGATGCAATGCATCGGCCGGCGCAAATCCACTCTTGGGAGATTGTACGATGTTACGATGCGATTGGTAATCCAAGTACCCTTTGGAGTTTCGTCGCCAAAGGGTGCATGGCCTCGCCATTCAAGAGTTGGTCTCGGCTCTATTGCTCGAGGTTGATGAGCGCAATATCACCGCCGCCCCGAGGCATTACGACGGCCTTGTTCGTACCCAGCAGATAAATCGTGGCGGTTCCAGAGCCTCCGCTGGTAATGGTGATGTCTCCGCGGCCATTTGCGGTCATGGTGTATGTGCCAGTCAACACTTGGCCTGGCTGCAGTCCGCCCGTGCCGCTCCCGTCTTGTGTGATTGTGAAATTGCCCGCGCTCGTGATTTGGATGGCGCCGACATTCACACCCACGTTGGTCGTGGCCGGCTCGTCCGAGCCGAATACGAGGCTGCCCGAAAGGGAGGCGGGAGAGAAGGTGCCGCCACCTGTTTGCGGCTGGAAAATCCCCGTCTGCACATCGTTCCCGGGCGAGCCAGCCGTTCCCTCGAGCATGAGCGCCTCGTTTGGTGCCACCATGACAATAGATGTAGGCACCTGCGGAGCTGGGGCGGTGATCTGCACCGTTCCCATGCCATTTGCTCCAATGGAAATTGTCCCGCTTACCGCTTGGTTGGTTAGAGGGGTTGCGTCCGCTTCCTGATCAGCGAATCCGGCAAAAACTCCATTGCCAGTCGAAGTAGCCAGCCCGACGATAGTGTTGGTGATGCCGTGGCTCGTGTCATTGCCCGTCAGCGCAAAAACCACCGTACCGTTCAGCGAGGCGTTGCCGAATCCACCCGTCGGCGTCGCCTGTTTGATCATGACGCCGTTTTGGAGGGCGTGGCCCACGGCGTCCGGCGTGTCCGTGGATTGCAAATAGACGAGCGGTTGGGTGCCGCCTCCACCCCTCGTAATGTAGTAGGCGAAGTGCAACGTCAAGTTGCCGATTCCCGGCACACTCGCGATGATAATCGTCAGTGTCCCACGGCCGTGCGTTGCGTCCGGCGCGGTGAAACTCCCCGACGCCGCAAGGCCCGTAAAGCTAATCGTCGGTTCGCTATAGTCGACGGCGCCCCCGCTAAGCGTGCTCACACCATCGAGCGAGAACGCGCCGAGCGAGCCGGCACGAGTGCCATCGCCTTTAGAGCCACGGACGCCGAACGCCCAAGCACTGGTCAGCGTTGACGCCACAAACAGCGTCGTGTCCTGTTTCCGGATGCTTCCGGATCCACGTCCCCCCGTCGTCCCCGTAGTGTCATCGAACTCAATCAAGTCGCCGTTCTTTCCGTCCGCTCTCATGACGAACGAGAAAGTAACTGTCCTACTTGAGCCAAAGTTCCAAATCATCTTGCCTCGATGGTCGGAGCCAATGCTGTAGCAGCCCGCTGTCATCGCCTGATTCACGAGGGGAGCAGAGCCAACGGCGCTGGAATCAGCAACACCATTGGGAATATTTCCAGCGCCATCAGCCGTGAAACTCGCTGCCGCCTGGCCTGGGTTTCCAGCGTCACTCCAGCCGTTGAAGAGCACGGCGTAGGTCCCGCTCAAAAGGCTTTCCTGACCACCCAACGTCAGCGGACAACTCGTGCTGCTGGCAGTGATTGTAACCGTGCTAGATACCGACTTTGTGGTGTCAGCCGTGGAGGTCGCTTTGATGGTCACCGTGTTCCCCGTGGGAACGGTGGCAGGCGCGGTATACACAGTAGCGGCACCGCTGGCTGTATGGACCGGATTGAACGAGCCGCAAGCGACGCTGCCGCAGGTGACCGTCCAATCCGCGCCTTTGCCCGCTGGATCGTTCGAGATGGAAGCTGTGATACTTGCCGTGCTACTGATAACCAAGCTGGATGGCGGCGCCATTGTGAACGACACCGAGATCACGAGTGCTGTGATGGTCACCGGGTTAGCATTCGCCGACTTGGTAGCATCGGCCGTAGAGGTTGCAGTGATGGTTACGGTACTCCCCGAGGGTACGCTGGCAGGCGCCGTATAAACTGTATGAGTGCCGCTCGCCGTGTGAGCCGGATTCAACGAGCCGCACATTCCGGCACTGCCGCAGGTGACCGTCCAATCCACGCCTCCCCCGGTCGCTGGATCGTTCGTCACTGTCGCCGTCACGCTTGCCGTGCCACCCACCACCAGACTTGATGGCGGCTGCTGAGTTATGGCGACGGAAATTGGGGGCGCTGCCGCAACCGTTATCGTGGCCGAGGCCGATTTGGTGGGATCCGTGGTTGAGGTTGCCGTTAAGGTAACAAGCCCCCCGGGCACAGTGGACGGCGCCGTATAGGTAACCGCCACGCCACTGAGGCTGCTCGAAGGCGAAACGGAGCCGCACCCCAGTGGACATGGAGTGCCTCCCGATGTGATGGTCCAGCTCACTCCAAGATTGTGCGCATCGAAGGTGACCGTAGCAGTGAACTGCTGCGTGCCATTCACCACGACACTGGCAGTGGTTGGTGAAACCGATACGGAGACGGGTGTGATGATGACAGTGGCTGAAGCTGTCTTGGTCGGATCTGTCACCGAAGTCGCAGTAACCGTCACATTCGGATTAGCCGGCATGCCCGCAGGAGCCTGGTAGGTGGTCCCTGACCCGCTCGCCGTCGGTCCCGCATTGATGGTGCCGCAAATCGCCGGCGCGCACGCAGCGCCGCCCTGCGACAGCGTCCATGTGACGCCTTTGTTGGCACCGTCATTGCCTACGGTGGCCGTGAACGACGTAAAACCGGAAACTGCCACGTTCGCGGTTGACGGAGTAACGGAAACTGTAATTGCTGGAACTGTAATCGTCGCAGACGCGGATTTCGTGGCGTCCGCTGCAGAAGTCGCAATAATGGTAATGGTGAGATTGGATGGGGCAGTTGGCGGTGTATAGGTGACGGGGTTTGCGCTGGTGTTGTTCAAAGTGCCGCAGGCCGGCGTGCACGCAGCACCGCCCTGTGTCAGCTTCCAGGCGACCGCGGTATTGGAAGTGTTTGTCACCGTGGCGGTGAAGTTTTGCGTTGTGCCGACCAGAGCCATTGATGTGGGTGGAGCGACTGAAATAGTGATGGCTGGAACCGTAATGGTCGCCGAATTCGACTTAGTCGTATCGGATACCGAAATCGCCTTGATGGTGACCGTTAAAGTGCTCGTCGGCGGCGTGGACGGCGCGGTGTAGGTTGTGGGGGTCCCGCTCGGCGTCGTGGTGGGCGCGACCGAACCGCACTGGGCCACGGAGCAGGTCACGCTCCAGGTTACACCTTTGGCGGCCGGATCATTGGTGACCGTAGCAGTGAACTGTCCTGTAGCACCGGACTGGACGGTAGCGGTGGCTGGTGCAACCGCAACGGTGATCGCCGGGACCGTAATTGTCGCGGAGCCTGACTTTGTCGTATCAGATACTGATTTCGCCGTGATTGTGACCGTCAGATTGCTTGCTGGCGGCGCGGTAGGTGCGGTGTAAGTCGTGGAGGTCCCGCTTGGCGTCGTTGTAGGTAAGACCGAACCGCACTGGGCCACGGAGCATGTCACGCTCCAAGTGACACCTGCCGTAGCCGGGTCATGGGCGACCGTAGCCGTGAGCTGTGCCGTTGCACCGGACTGCACGTTAGCCGTGGCAGGCGCAACCGTGACGGTGATCGCCGGGATCGTAACTGTTATCGTGCTCTTCTTCGTGCTATCGGCCACGGAGGACACGGTGATGGTCACAGTCAGGTCACTGGCTGGCGGAGTAGTCGGCGCGGTATATGTGGTAGGGGTTCCGCTCGGTGTGGTCGTGGGTGAGACCGAGCCGCACTGTGTCACGGAGCACGTCACGCTCCAGGTCACGCCCTTGTTGGCTGAGTCATTCACGACGGTAGCCGTGAACTGCATCGTGCCGCCCGCCTGCACTGTGGCGCTTGTCGACGAAAGATTGATGACAACTGAGTTCGCTCCACCATTGCAACCGGCAACGAGACTCAATGAGCAGACACACAACGCCCATGCCAAAAGGGGAAGGGTCCTTTTCATGACGGCCTCTCAATCAGTTTTAGTGGTAGACGACCCGGACGGGACATCCGGAATCCCGTTAATGGGCAGGACGCTATATCAGGAGAAAGTGGCTGTCAATCAAATTTTAAGACCATTCTAATGTGATCACTCTAAGACATTCAGTTTATACGGTGAGAAATCGCCGCACGCTAAAATCAAAGGGTGCGCCACGCCAAATCATGTCAGCGAGTCAAGGTTTTTCCCTGGCGCGATTCATCAGGAATGGAAATCGATCATGGGAATGGAAAGATTCAGAAATTCGGAGCCGCTGCGCGGGCGCCAAGCTGATCCTCAGAGGAAGCTATAGACTCGGCGAGCGAGACCCGCGGCGCACGCAACAAGAGAAACACTTCGCCAGCCCAAAGCAAAATATCCAGTAGGCGCCCGCGCTGAAGATTGCTCAGGCTTTTCGCCTGCAGGCTGACGTCCAGCGCCTTTCGCGAGCATTCCTCGACGAAGGCCCGCATGGAGACCAAGTCGACGGCTACAGCGCTGAACTTGCGCCCCCGCGGATCAAGGCTCTCAAGCTTTTCATAACAGCGCGACAGGAAATGGTTCAGGCAGAGAGCCTGGCGATCCAGTGTTGTAATCGCGGCGCTGCCACAAGAACCCATCCTGCAGTTTCGCTTCCCAACCATCGTATCCATCCCACCCAGGCCCGTTGATCTAACTCTGTAACCGGTCTCATTCTTCTTCAGGTCTTTCTATCTATATATAAGATGCGCTATGCGACCCGCGCGGTTTCATCTTCCGATGGAAGGTCTTGCCTCGCAAAACACTCGCTGGCGGCGTCCATTTCCGGATGAATCACCGGCAAATGCGCGACCATGGTTTGCACTCGTATGCGGCGATCGAGATAGGGCGCCAGCAGCGCGTTCACCCAGCGGACGTTTTCTCTGCAGCATTTCACGCGCTCATTTCCGCTCCAGAGCGTGACAACAGTAACCAGTCGCGCTTCCTGATCCGAAACCATCACCAGGCACCCGGCGAACCCGGTTACATTCTTCAACGCACCGACAATAGCGGTTGGAATGGCCGCCTGCACACGCTGCGCTTCCTGAGGCTTAGCCACAAATTCGATGCTCAGAGCAGTGATAGGAGGACTTCCCGATGCGGCGCTCACGGGCGCGTGCGGCTTCGACGCGGCGCTTTGCGAGAATGGATAAGCGGCATCATGTTTAGCGCTTAAATACGATATCGGACTAGCCACTATTCCTCCATTTGAACTGGCCCACCCTTGGTAGAGGGGAGGCGCATCCTTGCCCGTTCAGGGCGGGCTAGAATGCGCCCACTGGGGCACATGGGGACCGGGGAGGGTTCCCCACGGATAAGGACTCCCGCACATACGGGCGTTCCTACAGACGAGTAGTGCAATTGTCCTGCGTTCCGTTTCAATGCTTCGTCAACCAAATATAAGTCTCGTTTGCTCCGCAGAGGGTGGGACGCTATACTCCATTCCCAAGATTTCGAGGCTTGCGTGGAGTTTTTCACTTTTAGCAAAGAATACGTAGAGCTGCTCCGGCAGGGGGACCCTGTGACCGAGCAGCATTTTGTCGCTTATTTTGAGCAACTTCTGCGCATTAAGCTCCGTTCGCGGATGCTGGCTTCCGACAAGGTAGAAGACCTGCGACAGGAAACCTTTATTCGGGTTATTGCCGCGGTGCGCAAGGATGGCGGCGTACGCCAGCCGGAGCGCTTTGGAGCCTTCGTTAACTCTATATGTAAGAACGTTTTACTGGAGTATTACCGATCCGCGGCCAAGGACCAGCCGATGGAGGAGGTGCACATGGACATCCCGGACAAAGTATTGGATCTGGAGGGCATGCTGGTCACCAAACAGTCCGCCGAGCAAGTGCGCCGCATCCTTGACGCCATGCCAAAACGGGACCGCGACCTTCTTCGTGCTATCTTCCTGGAGGATAAGGAGAAAGATACCGTCTGCCGGGAATTCGGGGTCGACCGCGAATACCTGAGGGTGCTGGTCTACCGCGCCAAGGATAAGTTCAAGGCCCTCTATGAGAAAGGCCAGATCGGCATTGCCCGTCGGGCAACTGGCTCGGGAATCCAGTGAAACGATTTAGCGCCCCTCCGCACTACCTTTCGGATGGCACAAATGGACCATAACGAAGCAATACAGCTGCGAGCGGCAGTAAAGTATGTGCTCGGTGAACTCTCCCCGGTCCAGCGGGACGATTACGAAGAGCATTATTTCGATTGCGCGGAATGCGCGGCGGACATCAAAGCACTCGCCACTTTTGCCGACACCACCCGTGAAGTCCTGCGCCAAGAAAAGGCAAGCCAGCTCGCCAAAGACCTCGTTCCCGCGCGCGGCGGCTGGCTGCGTTGGCTCCAGCCCGTTGTGGCGGTACCGGCGTTCGCCGCCCTGCTTCTGATTGTCGCCTATCAGAATGCCTTCACGATTCCGCATGCGCGGCAAGACGCCTCATCCGCCGCAGCCCAGCTTTTTGTCACTTCTCGTGCGCCAAAAATGGCTGTTACGCGTGGCAGCGAAGACATCGCAAAATACTCCGTTCGCCAGGGTCAGAGCCTTCCGCTCAAGTTCGACTTCACGCCCAAAAAGTCCTTTGATGCTTACGTTTGCCAGCTTCTGGACGAATCCGGTCCCGTCGTACTTCAGGTCCGCGTCCCCGGATCGTTCACCAACAAAGAGCTGAATCTGGTTGTCCCTGCCAATAGCGTCAAACCTGGAAAATACACCCTTGTTTTTACGGGAGACCCGGGGTCAACGGGACAGCCCACAAGGGATGAAGTCCTGCGCCTTGACTTTGCTGTTGAATTTCTTCCGTAGTTGAAACAGTATTGGGCTCCAAATTACCTAATCGAGGTGTTTCATGTCCCCCAAGCCCAGGAAGAAGTCTCCGAAAAACGACAACCGCGGAGACCTCGAGCAACGCATCCCGTTCCATTTCCATGGTGAGGCTCATGCGTTTAGCGCCCGGTTTCACCGACCGATTTATCTCCCGATCGAAGCGCAGGCGTCGGTTTCGTTGCCGACTATCGGCGGTCATGCACGATCGCGCGTCGAGAACTTCGTAGGCGATCACCTGGTCCGCTTCACGGCTGCCCACTCCCACGTCTCCGGCAGTTGGATGGACAACAGAGTTGCCACCACACATGCCACCGCCACTATTGAAGGGCTAAATATCCTTGATTTTGTTACTGCCGACCGCATCGTGGCACGCCTTACCTCGGAGCACTTCGTAGGTGATCCAGAGGGGCACTTTATCACCCTGGGCAGCACGTTTGAAGGCTTGAAAATCGCCGGTCACGACGTTAATGTGACGCTACGCCACGAGCTGTTCGTGAATAACAAAACTTTCGGTGCGCTGCGCGGACAGCTTGCAAGAGACAGAGCACCTGACAAAATCACTGACATCACCGCTGACCGAGTCGCACTATGCTCTCTTGCCGAAGACATCGATGTAAAGTTTCCCGGTCTCAAGAAGAGGGGCCACATTCTGCAGATCGACCATTTTGGCGAAATCGCTATTGCCGAGGTTTTCGCCGCATTTGGCACTCGCACCCTGACCATGTTGCGCTTCAGACTTGGGTCCCCGCATGGAGGCAGCGGCACCGTGATCGAAGCCACCAGCAACGGTCAACCAATGCCGCCCACACCCAGCTGAAGTTAGTTTTCTTTGGCCAGTTACTAGCTTGCATCTTTGTCTGGGCCTGCCATTCCCCTCAAAGCCCGCAGATTGCCTACGATCGAATAGTCCAAGAGATCCGACACGGCGAACTGGACACTGCAAGGGCCGACATTGACCGTGCATCCGCCGAGTACGGATCGAAAAATGCAGAGTGGGCTTGGCGATTCCGTATCCTGAGAGCACAGCTCTTTGTATTCCGCCGCGAGTACAAAGAAGCCCTGATTGTCCTCAACGAGAGCCTGCCTCCTGCACTGACTTCCACGGGAATAGCAGCACGCAAGGCCATGGTCGAAGGTATTGCCTACAGGTACGCTCAGCAATTTGAAGACTCAGAAAAAAAATTCACAGAGGCAGAGCGGCTAGCTTCTTCCTATCAGCCACGCATGATGGTGGAGATCTTGAATAACCGAGGCGCTCTCGAAGTCGAAGAAGGC
>Ga0210406_10003739_pt1 | contig 16525 bp, 9 predicted proteins | sample IncBWC30MmetaG_FD_155454 | JGI IMG/M metagenome (GOLD analysis project Ga0210406, IMG submission 155454) | Forest soil microbial communities from Barre Woods Harvard Forest LTER site, Petersham, Massachusetts, United States - Inc-BW-C-30-M | ecosystem: Environmental > Terrestrial > Soil >... | reverse complement strand
GGGCGGACCTACGTTGACTACCGAGGCCTGGACACTCCCGCTGGACTGGGAGTTGATGGCCGTGGCCAGCGCGTTCAGATTGTTCGCCGCGGGTGTGATGGTGTAATGGGTGCTGCCGACACTAAGAGTGAATGTGGCCGCAGCACTAACGTTCTGCGTAGTGGGGTCGCTGACTACCGTTAAACCATTCGAGCCCATCGCGCTCGCGGATGACCCGGGATCAGTTACGTGAACCGAGTAGGTGCCCGCCAGTGCTCCGGCGCCCACCTGAGCGGTCAGCACGCTGGTATCTGAGACCGACGCCGCGAGGAGTTGCTGGCTGGATGAATTCAGGTTCGTGACGGAACTTCGCAGGGAAGCGAAGAGTGTGCTTAAGGTGTTCAGTTCCGTGGATTGGTTGGTAAGAGTCGACTGCTCATTCTGGAGCTGCTGTAGAGGAAGCGACGCCAGGGCGACAGACCGGTTCAGGGCGTTCTGCAAATCGGTCGAGTAACCGCTCAATCCTGTGAAGCTCGGCGTACTGATGCCACTACTGGGAGAGCTTAGAGTAGGAGCGCCGCTGAAACTAATCGAACTGCTGCCCACGTGTTGCCTCCTGTTAACAAAAGATAAGCTGGGCCGTTAATTCCGGCCCAGCCTTTTCGAAACCTCAGGAGTTACCTACCCTTTAAGGAGGGCCAGCACCGCCTGCGGCATGGCATTTGCCTGCACGAGAGCTGCCACAGATGCCTGCTGGAGCACCTGAGCTTTGCTCAAGTTGGCCGCCTCGGCAGCCACGTTGGCATCGCGGATGGCCGATTGCGCCCCTGTGAAGCTGGTGATTTGAGACTGGGCGAGGTTGATAGCGTAATTCAACTGGTTCTCGCCGGCCCCGACCTTACCTTGCACGAGGCCGAGCGCCTGTACCGCGCTTGTGATAGCGGTGATGGCGTTCAGGGCGTTGCCGGTGGATGTTGCCGAGGTGCTTGGAGCGGTGACGGCGACGGCGCCCGCGGTTGCCTGGAACAGACTGCCCGCACCCGTGCCGGCATGAGCGCCGGTAGACACGGTGAATGCGCCGGCGCCCTCCAACGCGATGTGCGTTGCATCGGTCTGCACAGCGTAGATGCCGCTGTTTGCCAGTTGAGTGTTGATGGATGTGACCGTGGTGGCGATATCGGGTGCGGCCGCGGCAGTAAGATTCACCGCATAATTGGTGCCACCCGCCGTTAACGTGAGCGTCTGCGTCTCGTTGCCCGTGAAGGCCGTAAACGCGCCCGGCGCCGTCTGGTAATTGCCGCCGTTAAGAAGTGACGTTCCGCTTGTTACCGGGTCGCTGCTGTTGCTCAAGTTTGTTGTCGTCGCCTGTACCTGCAGCAGTCCGCCGCCGGTGAATTGCAGCTTTCCGTTTGTGCCGATCTGCGCTGCAATACCGGTGATACCTGCGCCCGTCAGCGCCGAGTTAAGATCGCTCACGAACTGAGTGCCGGACTCGCCGCCGGCACTGGCGTTGACAGTCACTGTCTTGGTCTGGACCGTGCCGGACGCGTCCGCATAATTAATCACGAACTGTGTGTTCCCAACCCCTGCGGTCTGGTTGAACACCACGTTCGGGTTGCTCAGGTTGGCGACGGTGTTGCCGGTGAAGTCCGTACCGCCACCCAGCACGGAAGTGGACGACAGACCCAGCGAACCCGCATCTACGGCGCTCGCCGCACCGCTCAGATCCACATTAATCTGTGACGAGCCAGACTGATTGCTGGTTCGGCCGCCACCTATGTACACGTTGAGGTTTGTGTTGTAGACGCCGCCCGAGTTCAGGTTGATGTTGCTCGCTTGCCGCGTAATTTCCGTGATGAGAGACTGATACTCGGTGTTCAGCGTGCTGCGGCTGCCTGTGAAAGTACCGGAAGCGGATTCAGTGGCCAGTGTCTTCATTCGATCCAGCATTTGAGAAATGTTGCCTAACCCGCCGTCGATGATTTGGAGATTGCTGACTCCGTTGTTGGCGTTCAGGACGCCTTGCGTGAGCTCGGCAATGTCGGAACGGTATTGGTTGGCAACGGCCAAGCCGGCGGCGTCGTCTCCGGAGGAGTTAATACGGTAACCGGAGGTCAACTGCTGAATGGTGCTGCCTTCGAACGATTGATTGGTGTTCAAATTCTGCTGCGCGATCAGCGATGTTATGTTTGTCTGGAGCGAAATCATGGGTGAAATATCCTCGTGGCGATACATCCCGAGACGCTCGGGCCTGGGTTCTCCGTTGATTTTCTTTCCAGATTCCCAAGGTACCGCGTTCAAAATTCTTATCGCCTCTTCCTAAGGCCTTTTCCCGAGTTTTTCAAAAGATTCTTTTCTCACCTCAGGATGTAGCGCCGACCTCTGCGGAATTACTGACTTTGGTTAGGAAGAATTAGGGAAGCTTGAACCATTCACGATCGACATAGGCCATCAGACAACTAGAAAATTTTATGGCAGAACACGATAAGTGTTATGAGCAACAAATGGCATTTATGTCTGATCGCACAAGGGTCCGATGGTGAACTGCGGATTGCTGGGGAGCATATATGAGCGCTTGTGAGATTCCACTTAAGCCAAGCATCCATCTCGGACGGTTGTCGGGTATCAAATCCCTGCCCCCTTTCCCGGCGGTAGCTGGCAAATTGTTGGGATTGATTAGCGACGACAATGCGGACTTTCGCGAAGTATCGCGGTTGGTCATGACCGATAGTGCGCTCTCCAGCCAGGTGCTTCGCGTGGCGAACTCATCATTGTTTGGCTTCAGGAAGGAAATTCGAAGCATCCTAAATGCCCTATGCCTTGTGGGCGCCAGCCGGGTCCGCGACGTTGTCGTCACGCTGGCGCTGAAGGATTACACCGGGCATGGCGATAATGTCTTTCTCCGTGCTTGCTGGCGTCACAATTTGGCTACCGCACTGTGGGGCGAGGCCTTGGCTCAGTATTACAGGTTGGATCGGCCGATGACATATACCGCAGGGATTCTCCATGACCTCGGCCGTATCGCATTGCTTATGGTGTTGCCGTCGGACTACGCCGCTTTCCTCGAGACATCCGCAGCGAGCGACCTAGACTGGCGTAAAACTGAGCGCGAGTTATTCGACTTTGACCATTGCCAGGTCGGCCAGTATCTTGCGACGATGTGGAATTTTCAACCGGCCCTCGGTGAGGTGATTGCCCATCACCATGATGAGATCACTCCCGCGACGCCGCGGCCTCGCGCCCTGGTTCAGGCGGCCTGTAAAGCGGCAAGTATGAGCGGTTTCCAGGCCATCGGACCGCTGCGAGATTGGGATCCGCTACGGATTGTTAGTGTGCTGCCCGAGGAAAGCAGAGGCCTGCAGGCGCCTTTAGAACTAATGCGGCAGAAAGTCGTCGACGAACTGAATATGATCGAATGCAGTCTGTTGTAACCGATGCCATCGCTATAGGCATCCGTGCGAACGGAGTCTACATTGAAGTGCGCGACGCAGCCATGCTGTTTCAGTCCTGATGCTGAGCCGTCAGCTCTGAACTCATCCACGAAAACTGTTTTGTTTGTGGACCGCGATCGCACTGCGTTCGACGGGATCAAGCGAGTGCTCGACAGCCGCGACGAATGGCAGATCGTACTCAGCCTAACCGGCCAGGAGGCACTGCAGAGGCTGGAAACCGGTCAGTTTGACGTGGTGGTGGCTGACATGGGGACGCCAGGAGGCTACGGGCTCCTGATGGAGGTTCTGCGGCGCTATCCGAACATAGTGAGGATCGCTTTAGCCGACAAGCTGAAACACGACTTCAGCGGTTCAGCCGGCGCCGCTCATCAGTGTCTCGTCCAGCCTTGTGATGCGGCTACATTGCACACCAAACTGGGAAGGGCCTTGCAGGTTCGTGAGCTCCTGGCCATTCCAGTGCTGCGGACGCTTATTTCCCGCCTGACTTCCTTGCCTAGTTTGCCTTCCGTTCACATGAAGCTCATTCAGTCCCTTGAAGACCCGGAGCTGTCGAGTCGCGAACTAGGTGAGATCATCGCGCAGGATGTTGGAATGACGGCAAAGGTTCTTCAATTAGCTAACTCGGCTTTCTTTGGCTTATACCGTTACATTGCGAGCCCCACTGAAGCGGCCATTTACCTGGGCACGGATACAATCCGGGCCTTGACGCTCTCTGCTGGTGTGTTTTCCGCTTTTCCTCGTACAGAGGCGAAGCATTTTTCAATTAGTCAACTGCAACGGCACAGCATGCAAATCGGCATCATGGCGAACGCCATTGCCGCTGCGGAAAACCTGCCTAAGAGGACTGCGGATTGCAGCCTGGTAGGCGGACTGTTACACGATATTGGTAAGCTGATTCTCGCGGCGAACTGTCCCGAGGAATATGACCAGGTTCTGGCTGCGGCCAAGGCAGAGAATGGCTCGTGCCGTGAAGTGGAACGGCGGATGCTAGGCACTTCTCACGCCGAGATCGGGGCCTATCTGCTTTGGCTCTGGGGATTACCGGATGAGGTTTGTGATGCGGTCGCCTTTCACCATCGTCCGGCAAATCATTTGACCGGAACTTTCAGCGCCGCTGCCGCGATTCATGTGGCAGACGCCCTGGGCCACGAAACGGATGAGCCCGTGGATTCCGCCTGCCGCCCTGAAATAGACATGAGCCACTTGAAGTCACTCCGCGCGGAGGATCGCCTCCCGGAGTGGCGGCGTATCTTCGATAAATTCAGTGACCGGTGGGGCCAGTCGTAAAGCCGGTGTTTCCAGGAAGCGCGGTTGGAGTTGCTCGCCTGCGGAATTCGGAGACACGACGGGCGCGCCGGGCCCGTGGCCGATTCGCTACAGGGCGCTCAAACCGTCCGCAAACGAACGGGCCAGCAGCACGAACATCTCTTGCGCCTGCACCGGCAAGCCCTGGCCATTCTGGGTAAGCAAGGTCTCCAACTTCCGCGCGTTTTGGCTGATTTCCGCGTAGCCCAGCGTGCTGGCAATTGCGCTCCACCGATGCGCCACGGCCAACGCTTCCGCGTGGTCGAAGCTGGAGTTTAGCGTCGCGATCAGCCTCCCACTCTGCTCCATGCCCTCGGCCAGAAACGCTTGCCGCAAAACAGCGTCGGAAGGACCGTTTTGCGGGACTCCGTTGGGTGTCTCGTCCGCCCCGCTCATGTATTTGCGGATAAGCGCCGGAAAAGTGCGGGTATCGATAGGTTTTGTGATGTAGCCGTGACAACCGGCGTCGTACGCCCGCTGCTCGTCGCCTTTCATGGCGAAGGCCGTGAGCGCCAGCACGATGGTGTCTCGCGTTGCCGGGTCGGACTTGATCCGGCGCGTCATTTCCAGGCCATTCATGCCGGGTAACTGGACGTCCGCCAATACCAGGCGGGGACGAAAGCTCTGAACGAGCTCGAGAGCCTCCTCTGCTGTATTTGCCGTGCGCACGTCGAAGCCCTGCCGGGTCAACAGCACACGCACCAGTTTCAGATTTACCGGTGTATCATCAACGATCAGGACGGAATTGTTGACCATCAGATCACTCCTGATGCGGGTCGGTTGTTGCTGCAACATGATGCATTCACCTCTCCGGCAGAGCATGCTCCTATTGTATTTTTCACAGCGATTTCCGGTCGGATTGGGATCCGCGACAAAAATGCAACGGCGCGTTGATCGAGCGGGCCGGTATTACGCCCGGCGGTTGGGTCCTCTCTTGCATTTATCGTGTGCCGGGCGGGCAGAATGGCAAAGAAAACGCTGCCCACACCGGGGGTGCTCTGCACTCCAACGCTGCCACCCTGGTCTTCCACAATGCGTTTGGTCAAGGCCAGACCCAGGCCGGTGCCCTGTTCGGGACGGGTCTCGTCGAGTCGCTGGAAATCCGCGAACAGCCGGCTCAGATCGCTCTCTTCTATGCCAGGACCTGTGTCTTCGATTTCCAGACGATAGAATCCAGCGCCTTCGCGCCGCGCACGCATTTGAATGCTGCCGCCCTCATTGGTGAACTTAATGGCGTTGGAGAGATAGTTATAAACTACCTGCTTCAGGCGCGCCGCATCAGTCACTACCGTTCCAAGCTGATCATCGACTTCCACCTGGATGGAGATTCTCTTTCGGTCCGCCAGAATTCGCAGCACGTCGCGCACCTCATGCAACAATGGCGTAATTTCCACCGGCTCGGGTCGGAACTCCATCTTCCCGGACTCCACTTTCGCCAGATCGAGAACCTCGTTGACCAGATGGAGGAGATGCCGGGAGCTGGCCAGAATGTCCCCGAGGTATTCCTGGTGCTCTTCCGAAACGGGACCTACTAGGCCGTCGTACATCAACTCCGTCAGCCCGATGATACCGTTCAATGGTGTGCGCAGTTCGTGCGACATGGCTGCGAGGAATCGGCCCTTGGTGGCGCTGGCTGCGCGGGCCGCGCCCAGAGTGAGCAGCAGTTCTTCGTTCTTGGTCTTCAGCTCGCGGGCATACTGGTTGACTTTCCGCGAAGCCATGGTTACCATCTTGCGCGCAGTGACATCCAGCAGAGCAGAGCGAATGCCGCAAACTCTTCCCTGCTCGTCATGGATCAGGTTTTCGTGCACCTCGACCGTCACGCGGGAATGGTCGGCGCACTCATACTCGCATTCATAAGGTGTGGCGGGACAATATTCCGCCAGCCGCTGCGCGCAGTTCCGCCGTACCATCTCCCGGCTGTCCTCACTCACCGTTTCCCAAATGTGCTTGCCCACCAGCGCCTCGCGCTCGACGCCGAGTAACGCGCATTCGGCTGTATTCACATGACGGATGATGCCGTCCCGATCGGTCTCGTGATAGGCGATGGGCGCCTCTCTGAACAGTGTGCGAAACCGTTCTTCGCTGTCGCGCACCTCGCGGCCATGCTGGGCCAGAACCAACGCGGCGTCCTGGAGCCGTTTGCCCAGCGCGTGGATTTCCTGACTATCCAGGGTGAGCGGCTCTTGGGGTAACCCCTGGCACAAGCGCTGGGCATTCGTTTCCAGGCAGCGAATCTGGCCGGTAACGGTCCCCGCGAGCAACAACGTGGCCACCATCTGGCAAACGATTCCTACGATCGCGCTCTCCAGCAGCACCCTAAGAGGACGAAAATGGACGCTTTCTCCGTTTTGCCCGCGGAGCTGTACCAGCCGGTCTTGCTCCATCTCCATCGCCGTAAGCTTCACCCCCAGTGCGATGGCAGCCCGCTGGCCTTCGTCCAGCAGCCGCGCCACGCGCATCTGGCGCTCGGGCAACGGCTGCGCAGCGCCGGCGATTCTGCAAAGCTCGTCCAGACGTTCGAACTCATGCGTGATCAAATCCTCGATTTCTTTCCAACGTGCAGACTGCTCTGGCTCATATCGGACCAGCGTGCCCAGATGCGCGCTCACTACCGGGAGCAATTCCCTGGATCGGAGATACGGCCGCAACGCTTGCGCCTCTCTGCGGGCGGCGAATTCGCGAGCCGAGGCCTCTGCGTCCAGCAACAGGGCCAGGACATTTTGAATGTCTCCGCGAACACCTAGAGTATGTTCAATGCGTGTCCGTCCTTCCTGTTCATTGTGCTCGGCACGATACATCATGACACCGGCTACGAACACGACGGGTAATGGAAGCCACACAAGCGCCAGCGCCTTGGCTCGCAGCGGGAGGTTCGACCAGAATCGATTGACCGTGACTATGACGCGGGAGACCATTCGTGGCTCTTCTTATGTTAAGAGTATCCATTGCAAATGGTCTATATTTCTTTGGTTATTTGAATGACCGCTGTCGATTTCGTTCGCGCCTTTTTAAATGCCGGCTAACAAAAACAATATAATTTTATTAACGCAAATTAGTAACGCGGTTAATTAAACTTATTTAACAGTAAAAATCTGGTGTTTTACTTGTTACCGCTAACACGGAAATCTACAATTGACTCGCGGTGTCCGAGTGCCGCAAGAACCGCTTCCGAGGGTATGCCACATTGCCAGCAACCTTTTGCAGAGCTTACAGCTCTGGTCTGTCCGCTGGGCCGTGCTTGCGGCCCCGGAGTCCTTCCGCCGCGAACTGCCGGGCGTACGCGCGATCCAGGAGACAAGGTTTCCCGCCTAGCGTTTTCCATTGGAGAGATGCCGTTTTACGCGTTCGCCGGAATCGTCACCGTAATTCGGCAGGGAGCCTGGCCGAGGTCTTAGTCTTTCGTCAGAACCTCATGCGATGGCACCCACATTAACCATGTCAGCCACCTTCAAAGAGTCCGCAGCCGGGCCGCTTAACTGCGCCCGCCACAGCGCCAAGCCGACCCTGCACGCTAGCCGATCATTGGCGCGGGGGGCTGCGGTGCGGCCGCAAAATTGGCAGACTGAGGTGAGAAAGCCAAAAATACGCCCTCATCTTTACCCTTTCCCGTCTTGCCGTCGTGGCATTATTCTGCTTGCCCAGCAATGCGGCATCTGCTGTAATGGGGGACAATTATGATTCGCGGCCACTCCGAGTCAGGCGCATTACTGCCTAATGCCGCATCGGATTCTCGATCAGACTGGAATTCCATCGAAATTGACGCTCCTTTTCGGGATTTGTTTGAACTGGCGCCTGTGGCTTATCACGAGATCGACGCCGCCGGCATCGTGCGGCGAGTGAATCAGGCCGAATGCCGTATTCTGCAGTTTCCACGCGAGGAGATGATTGGCAAGCCTATTTGGGAATTCGTGTCCGCTGACCAGCAGGCTGAATGCCGTCAGTCTATTCTCCGTAAAGTCTCTTATCAGGAGTTGCTTGAACCGCATGAGCACGACTTCATCCGGCGGGACGGCGGCTACCTTATTCTTGAGATCTATGACAGCCTGATTCGCGATCGCGCCGGAGAAATAACGGGCCTTCGTTCGGTTCTTCTGGACGTCACTGACCGTCGCCTGGCTGAACAGCTGCTGGCCAATGAGGTCACCGAGCGTGAACGGCTGACCGTGGCGCTGCGCCGCTCAAAAGAGGAGGCCGAGAAGGCCAACCGTGCAAAAAGCGAGTTTCTTTCGCGCATGAGCCACGAGCTGCGCACTCCTCTCAACGCCATCCTCGGATTTGCGCAGCTTCTGGAAATGGTCCCGCTTGACCGCGACAAGCGGGAGTCCGTGGGCCAGATTCTGAAAGCGGGGCAGCACCTGTTGAAGCTCATCAACGAGGTGCTGGAAATCTCGCGCATTGAAGCCGGGCGCCTTTCTCTTTCGCCCGAAGCTGTGCTCATCAGTACGGCCGTTCAGGAAACGCTCGATCTGCTGACTCCTATGGCGGTGCGCCGCAAGATCACCGTCCGCGACGAACTCGCCACCATGCGGCGCCGCCATGTTCTCGCAGATCAGCAGCGCCTCAAACAGGTCCTGCTCAACCTGATCACCAATGCCATTAAGTACAATTCCGAGTCCGGAACGGTCACCATCTCTGCGGAGGAGATCGAGGGCCACCGTTTGCGCATTCGCGTGCGCGACACCGGGCCCGGCATCAGGACCGAATATCGGGACAAGCTGTTTACGCCTTTCGAACGTCTAGGCGCCGAGCAGACGACCGTTGAAGGGACCGGTCTCGGCCTGGCCCTTTCCAAACGCCTGCTCGAAATGATGGGCGGCTCGATCGGCGTCGAGAACAATCCGGATTGTGGCTGCACCTTCTGGATGGATCTCCCGCTGGTGAACGATCCCGTCGAGCAAGTGGGCGCCGCCATGCTCGATCTGCCCGCCGCCCCCGTATCGTCGCCTGGCGCGCGCGAACGGATCGTGCTTTACGTCGAAGACAATCTTTCGAATATCGCGCTGATCGAACACATCATGGTGCACCGGCCGCACGTGCGCCTGGTAGCGGCCATGCAGGGCCGTCTGGGGCTCGACCTGGCGCGCGAGCACCGCCCCGATCTCATCCTGCTCGACCTTCACCTCCCGGACATCTCCGGCGAAGAGGTTCTCCATGGCCTGCGGCAAGTAGCCGAGTTGAAGGACATCCCGGTAATCGTGATCAGCGCCGACGCTACCCGCGGCCGCATCGAGCGACTGACCACAATGGGAGTTCTGGATTACCTTCCCAAGCCGCTCGACATCAAACGATTCCTGGAACTCCTCGACGCTTGCCTGAAGGAAAAGGACGATTCGAAATCATGAAAGAAGATAACCTGAAAAACTCTCACATTCTGATCGTTGACGATCAGCCGGCCAACATCCAGTTTCTGGAGCGTCTACTTGAAATGGCCGGCTACACCAACTTCTTGAGCACTACCGATCCCCGGCAAGTACTGCCGTTATTCTCGAAGTTTCAGCCGGACCTGATTCTGCTCGATCTGATGATGCCCCAGTTGGATGGTTACTCGGTGATGCAGCAGATCAGTCCCCGCATACCGGAAGGTGGTTACCTTCCGATTCTTATGCTGACCGCTGAGACCAACACGGAGGTTAAGCAGAAGGCGCTCTCCGTGGGCGCCAAGGATTTTTTGACCAAGCCACTCGACGCCACCGAGGTCCTGCTGCGCATTAAGAACCTTCTCGAAACCCGATCTTTGCATTTGCGGCTGCAAAACCAGAACCAGCAGTTGGAAGAGAGAGTGCGCGAACAAACGCAGGAACTGGAGCAGGCCCGCATCGAAATCCTGCAGAGGCTGGCCATGGCTGCGGAGTACCGCGAAGACCCCACCGGCGAGCATCCCAAGCGAGTGGGTGAGACTGCGGCGAACCTGGCGCGTGCGACCGGCCTACCCAAAGCGCAGATCGAATTGATCCGCCAGGCCGCCACTTTGCACGATGTAGGGAAGATCGGGGTACCGGACGCCATTCTGAAAAAGACATCTACCCTCACTGCGGAAGAATACGAGCAAGTCAAGCTGCATGCCTCCATCGGCGCGCGTATTCTCTCCGGGACTCAAGTACCGCTGCTTCAGTTGGCCGAAGAAATTGCTCTTTACCATCACGAACATTGGGATGGGGCAGGATACGCAAGCATCAAAGGTCAAGACATTCCCGTTTCCGCGCGCATCGTCGCAATCGCCGACACATTCGACGTTCTCACTCACGACCGCCCATACCGCAAGGCTTTGTCGACGGAAGATGCACTCTCAGAAATATCCAAGCAAAGTGGCAGCCAGTTTGATCCGCGCCTGGCGGAAGCATTCCTGCGGTGGCACAAGCGCCAGGATCTCCCCCGAAAGATGCGCGAAACGATCCTCGCTGGCTAGGGTGGGAGCGCACTGCCAAAATGTCGCTGACAGGACACACTTCACAACCACTTTCCGAGTTTCCGGCGCCGGCCGTTCCTCTGCCCGCGCCGCCGGCGCACCCTCCTTCGGCGGAGTCGGTTCACGAACAGTTGAACCGGATTGTCTCGTCCAGAACCTTCACACGGTCCAAAGATTTGTGCCGTTTCCTGCGTTTTGTCGTCGAGCAGACCTTGCGCAACCGCACCGTGCGCCTGAAGGAGTATCTGATCGGGGTTACGGTATTTCGCCGCGGAGAGAATTTCAATCCCGGCACAGATCCCATCGTACGCGTGCAGGCCTGCCGGTTGCGGTCGAAACTGGATCTGTATTACGAGACCGAAGGATGGAAAGACACGCTGCGGATCGATTTGCCCAGCGGCCGCTACATACCCCTGTTCCGGCACCTGCGTTCGCGGGCTTCGAACCGGGCGTTCAGCCTGGAACGGCCACCTGTCAACGCCCCCGGCGCCGCCCCCGCCGATGCGGCCGTGTCCACTATAGTGGAAGAGGTCTCACAAGCTGTCGCGGACGTGCTGCGCGCGCATCTTGCGAAACGGCCCGAACCTGGTCCCGCCGAAACGTGGGTCGCACAACCCGAAGCGCATCATCTTTGCCGCAAAGGCCACTTGAGCCTTCTGGCGCCAACGCCGGAGGCCATCCGCCTTGGCATAGAGTGCTTCGAGCGCGCGGTCGAGCGCGATCCAAATCATGCCCCGGCTTACGCGGGCCTTGCCGGAATGTATACCGCCGCCGGCGTGACCGGGATCTATCCGATAAGCGCCGCGATGGCTCAGGTAAAAAGCCTGGCCGCAAAGGCCCTACAACTGGATGGGCGCTCGGCGGAAGCCCGTGCTGCGCACGCCCTTGCCCTTGCGGTCCACGATTGGAATTTCCAGGCCGCCGACAAGGAATTTCACGATGCCCTGGATCTCAGCCCGGGACTGGCATCGGCGCACCACTGGTACGCCATCGGTAGCCTGCTTCCCTTCGGACTTGTAGATCGAACGATCCTCGAGCTGAAAGTGGCGCTGGAATTTGCTTCGCGCGCAGCGAGCGTTCAAACCGACCTCGCCTGGGCTCTCTGTCTCAACCGCCGATACGACGAGGCACTCGCCTCTTGCCAAGGCGCGCTAGACGCCGCTCCTGGGTTCTTCCGTGCCCATTGGGTGATGGGGCTGATTCACGAATTGCAAAACAGGTTGGATAGCGCTCTGGCGTCCTACGAGTCCGCGGCGCGCTCCTCGAGCGCCGAATTCGTACCGAGCGTGGCTGCATCCCAGGGTTACGCATTTGCACTCGCCGGCCGCAGAGATGAGGCGTTGAGGTGCCTGGAAGCGCTGATCGATCGCGCCCCGTCGGGAGGGGTTTCGCTGGCTGTGGCGACGGTCTATGTCGGTCTGGGCGACATCGCACAGACATTTGAGTGGCTCGACCGTGCCGTCGCGGAGCGTGAGGGCGGCCTGATCTGGCTCAATGTCGATCCACGTTTCGCCCGTTTGCGCATCGACCTGCGTTTCGAGAAGATCATTACGCAACTGCACCTGACGCCGGGATTGGCGGAGTTCGTCCAGCGCGCACCGCGTAGAGTGGTAACGGCATGCACCAGCCGAGACATCTCACCGTTAGCTAACCCCTCGTCACTTTGAAACCAGTTCGTAATTCGGCAAGCTTGTTGTTGAGGAGGATGTCCAATCGCATCCCGGATTCTAGACTCTCTCGGATGATTTATCGCGCCCACCTTGGCCAGCTCCCGGCCACTAACTATGCTCCAGCTCAAGACACACGACTATGCAGCACCGAGTTTGGAGCGACCCATATCCCGTACTGCGGAGATGTGCGCCAATGCCTAACGCCAACGTGCCCGCTCCGGTCATTCTTGTAGTGGATGACGATGCGCAGATCCGGGTGTTGCTGCGTCGTTTCCTTGCCGGCAAAGGCTATGCGGTATACGAATCCGCCAGTGTAAGCGGAGCTCAGGAGTTCCTAAGGAAAACCGAGGTTGATCTGGTGATCCTTGATGTATTCATCCCGGAAGAAGATGGCTTGGAGTTCATTAGAGAGTCGCGCCGCTTGACGCACAAATATAAAATCCTGGCCATGTCCGGGTATGCGGCGCCGTTTTTGCGGATTGCAGCGCAGTTCGGGGCGAATGCGGTCATCGCGAAGCCCTTCAATCAAGAACAGCTCCTCTCCTCGGTAAAAGACCTGTTGCCCCCCGGCGAATTGTAAAAAACAAACTCGTCCACTGCCACCGGTGTTGGCCACGACGGCGCCGCTGAACTCGTCCCTGGGTTCTACCTAGTGGCAGCGTGTTTCGTCTGCGCTGTGAGTGATCGTCACGTTAGTACTCTGCCGCGGTCAAGCCGACCGGCTGCTAAGAGTGGCTTTCTCGCCTGCGGCCGTCTCTTGAGTTGACGATAACTCACGCACTAGATCATCGCTCACAGCCGGCGGTTTGCCTTCCGGATTGCATTCCAAGGCCACTGTGAAGTGGAAAAGGCTGCCTTTGCCCAATACACTCTCGACCCAAAGATGTCCGCCCATCATGTTGACGAGACGTGATGAGATGGTCAATCCGAGGCCGGTGCCGCCAAATTTGCGAGTGGTCGAGGAGTCGGCCTGACGGAATGGTTCAAAAATCAAATCAACCTTGTCGGTCGGTATTCCCACGCCTGTATCGCGCACCGAGAAGTGCACGGTTACCGTCCGGTCTCGCCGGTCAAATAAAGTGGATCGCAGTTCTATAGTTCCGGTGCTAGTGAACTTGATGGCGTTGTTGAGAAGGTTCAGCAGAACCTGGCGGATTCGGGAGGGGTCGCCGATCAACTCCTCGGGCACGTCCGGGGCGACATCGAACGTTAATTTCAGCCCCTTCTGTTCGGCATTGACGGCCAGACCAATTACGGCCCCCGTCACGCATTCACGCACGGAAAAGGCGATTGGATTCAGCTCCAGGCGGCCGGCTTCAATCTTTGAGAGATCTAGGATATCGTTGAGCAGAGTCCGCAGATGCTCCGCCGAAGTCTTCGCGTCCGTCAGGAATTCGCGCTGCTCGTCGGTAAGATCGCTGTCCAGCACCAGATCGGTCATACCCAATATGCCGTTCATCGGAGTGCGAATCTCGTGGCTCATGTTGGCCAGGAACTCGTCCTTATACCGGCTGGCTTCCTGTGTTTTAGTCAGCAGGCGTTCGATGTCGGATCGCTGCGCCTCTACGGTTTTCTTCTCCTCGCGCAACTGGATCGTTCTCTTCTCGACGGCAAGTTCCAATTGACGGTGCATCTCCTGCAGGCTTCGAAGCCTCCAGCGCCAATAGGCGGTCCCGGAAGCCAATCCCAACACAGCCAGCAGCCCGCGAAACCACCAGGTCTGCCACCAGGCTGGCAGTACCTCGAATCGGAAGGTAGTTGTGGCCGTAACAGGCCGGCCGGGTAGCACTGCCTGCACCTCAAACCGGTATTTGCCATGTGGCAGGCTCGGATAGCTGGCCATTCGTTCACGGGTATCTACCCAGTCCTCGTGAAATCCGGATAACCGATAACGAAAACGGACGTCTGCCTCGTTTAAGAACGTTAATGCTGTGAAGTTAGCTTGAAAGGATCGACGTTCGTACGAAACGGCCGGCCGGCTCTCGGGACTGACGAGTGCCGTTCCCAGCTTCAACCAACTCAAAACGACTGGTGTTGACTCACTGGATTTCGGCTCCGCGTCCGGGTGAAAATGACTGAGCCCCAAGTTGTGGCCTATCCAGATCGTGCCGTCGCGGTCTCCGAATACCGCATGGCTGGAACAATCGTTCCAGAGAAGGCCCTGCGCCTCACTGTAGTGTGGGAAAGTCGCGCCATCTTTGAACTGAACCCCGTCGTCGCTGCTAAACCAAAGCTTCCCGCGCGTATCGAATGCCATCGCGCTGACGTTCTCCGAATGAAGGCCGTTCGCCCTGGCGAAGCTCTCCAACTGAATGCCGTCGCCCCGGATAGTGGCGTGCGTCATGCCTGCCGTCTCGTCATACGTGATCCATAATGAGCCGTCCGGCGATAGGATCACCTCGTCGAGCAGGTTCGATCTTAATCCGTCTGCTTTGGTGAACCTCTTCCAGTTCCCATCCTTGAACCGAAGCAACCCTCGGTCACTCGCAAACCAGAGCCCGCCGTTTCCGTCTTCCGCGCAACGTTTAAAAGACTCGTCCTCCTCGCTGCCGGGCGGCGCCACGCGTTCGAAGTGAGCCGAAGCACCCGAAACAACACCCCGGTAAATCGGGCCGTCGGTGGCCACCCAGAGCCGCTGGCTACTGTCCCAGCACACCCCAGACACACCATTTCCAAAAAATCCCGACTCGTGTGCGAAGCTCCGAATCATGCCCGTGCGCGGATCCAAACGGTACACTTTTCCGGGATTGGTTCCCAGCCAAATCGCGTGGTCAGAAGCCTCGGTAATGGCTCGAACGGCGTGCCCACTTAAGCCGTGGCGCACATCCCAGATCCGTCCCGGCCGGTCATCGCGGCCGAATTGTTGCAGGGCGTAACTTGTACCTACCCACAGTGTTCCCGCGGAACTCCGGACGATTGTCTTCGCGCTTCCAGCCAAACCTTCAGTAGGGGTCCAGCTTTCCCACTGGTTGGTGCCAAGCCAGCGAGCCAGGCCAGATCCATCCAACCCAATCCATATCGAACCTTCACGGTCCTCTAGAGCGCAAGCAATCATGCTTACTAGCAATCCCCGCTCTGCGCCGATACGTTCCCAGCCCTTTCCAGCCTGTCGCATCAGCCCGTAGCGGCTGGGCACGAGCAGAGTGCCGCTGCGCAGCAAGTACAGACTGCCCAGCGTGCTGGCCTCCGGGATATTGTCCACTGCCACAAATCGCTTGCTCGTCCTGCTCCTGGTCAGCAGCCTCGTCGAACTCCTGATCCAAAGACTGCCGCTGTGATCGGTCAGGATTGCATTCCAAATGTCCCTTGGAATACCGGACTCTTTTCCAAGCACGGTCGCCTTGCCGTGGTCATACCTGCACAGGTCCATACCGCAACCAAACCAGACAGCGCCCTCCGGATCGATGTGAACTCCGTAAACCTCGGGGTGTGTTACTGATGATGTTCGAGGATACAACTTGACGGCGCGTTGGGACTGTCCCATGACCCAAAGTCCCCGAGTGGTGCCCATATAGAGCGAGCCATGAATATCGGACGCGATTCCGGACTGGCCGAGGAATGCCACGTGCTCCGGCAGACTCACGGGCCTAAAGTGGTCGCCCTCGAAACGAGCAAGCCCTTCCCGAGTCCCAGCCCAAATGGTTCCGTCGGTCGCCTGGTGGAGCGATTCAATCCGATTGGACGGCAAACCCTGAGCTGTAGAGAATCCC
>Ga0210406_10003738_pt1 | contig 16526 bp, 17 predicted proteins | sample IncBWC30MmetaG_FD_155454 | JGI IMG/M metagenome (GOLD analysis project Ga0210406, IMG submission 155454) | Forest soil microbial communities from Barre Woods Harvard Forest LTER site, Petersham, Massachusetts, United States - Inc-BW-C-30-M | ecosystem: Environmental > Terrestrial > Soil >... | reverse complement strand
ATGTGGATCCGTACCACCTGCTGTAAGAGCCTCGCCCTCGTACCCGTCGTCCTCGTCCTCGAGACGGGCGTTCGGCGTTGATTACGGTCACTTAGCGGGAACAGCGATAGCGCGTGCTATGGATGGGACTCATGGGACGTATGGGACTAATGTAAATAGCTCTGCTCGTTTCGACCGCTGTTCCCTGCCTGGAATGCGTTTACAAAAAAGACCCGTCCCGTCTTGTCCGCCATATCCAGGATGGCGACGGAGGAAGGGCACGATCTTAGTTAGTCTACTGACCGGTTCACCAATCAAGGTTGAGGATGTTCATTCCGACCTAATCATACCGTTCCCTACGGGACGGGTTCGGTTTCTTGCGTCTCCCGGCAGTAAACTGCCAGGCTGCCATCACTTGGTCCCTTCGGGACAAAAAGCTTTCCTGTCCACAAAATCGACTCCACATCACCACATCAAATCCAGGACGAGGAGGACGACGAGTACGAGGACGAACGGCTTGCGAGCTTACGCTTCCCCTGAATCCCAGGACCTCAAATATTCGTAAGAATAAATCCCCGAACTATGGCCGTCAGCCCATACCGGTTGGAGTGCGTAGCCACCGACCGGAGCGCACGATTTCAAAACGAAACTGTCCGGAACCAACGTCGGCGACCCGCCGTATTGTTGGCCTAATAGATCTTTTTCTCCCGCGCAAACCGCACACGGGCAGTGCCGTCGCAGGTCCTCCAGACGAATGTAAGTCTCGAGGCCATCTTTCCACCGAATGGCGAGTTCTTCGCCGATGATTGCAAACGACTCTAAAGCCAATGTGCTCGCCATAACAGTTCGTGGTTCACAGTTCCGGTTCACCGTTCGCTTAATTGGCCATAGGCCGGACTATATTAAACGGAGAACCAACTGCGAACGCTGAACTGTGAACCGCTTACGGTCAACCGTCTCGCCAATTGACTGCGCGAAAGTTCCGGCTTACCTCATCGGAATGAGCACCAGTTATTTCGCCGGCTGCACGGTTCTGGTCACCGGCGGATCGGCAGGAATTGGCCGCGAGTTCGCCCGCCAGCTAGCTCCAGTGGTAGGTACTATGATCCTGGTTGCTCGCCGGTCCGAGCGTTTGGAAGCTCTCGAGCTTGAATTGAAGGTCATCAACCCCGATTTGGAAGTTTTCTATCGTGCTCTCGACCTTCGAAACCATGACGATCTTGCGAAGTTTTGTAACTGGCTCGAGGAAAGCGGATTAGCCGTCGACCTGCTGATCAATAACGCCGGTCTGGGGGATAGGGGCCGCTTCATCGATAGCGACTGGCACAAAGTGAACGCGATGCTCCGTGTCAATATCGATGCTTTGACTTACCTGACCTACCGCATCCTGCCATCCATGCGGAAATCCGGGTGTGGCGCCATTTTGAATGTTAGTTCGGTAGCCGGTTTTGCTCCGGTGCCGACTATCGCAGTTTACGCCGCGACCAAGGCCTACGTCACAAGTTTCAGCGAGGCCCTGAGAGCGGAGCTACGGTCGTCTAATATTTCCGTCACGGTGCTTTGTCCTGGACCGGTCCTGACCGAATTCGACTCCGTGGCCGCCCGCGCCGGCGCCGATCGACTCCCGACGCCCGATTTGGTGACTATTCCCGTACAACGAGTGGTCCAAGAGGCGCTGGTCAGCGTCGCGCGAGACCGTCCACGTTTGGTGCCGGGGATCGTGCTGCAAATGATAGTAACGCTAGTGCTGTTCGTTCCGATGTTTCTGAAACGCTTGATCTACGATTTGCAGCTCCGGCGCGAAGGTGCGCCCAGAGCGAATCTTCGCCCAGATCCGGGTGCAAAGATGCACTCCCATACTTAATCCTGTCCGGTGTCCTGTCCCACAAGTAACATGGCTTTCGTTGCGATCAAAATGGGTCGTCGGCAAGGCGGTCCGAGCGGGACTGGCGGTATGAGCGGACCATATCTGAATCGATACGTGACCGACGAGCCACGCAGCCGCCGGCCCATTTTCATCGCAACCCTTCGGGCTGTGGCCAGTTGGCTGTTTTTCCGCGTTGCTCGCTCCTTACGTATCAATTCAGATATGCTCGTCGTTAGTGCCAGTGCGGCTCGCACCGCCTTGAAAAACAGCCAACTGACCGACGGCGAAAGCCATGCTATTTGTGGGACAGGGCACTAGGCCTAATTTAGTGACTGCTTACTATTATATCTTTTTTGGGATCGTCTGTATCCTGGGAGGCGCATTAGGGTATGCGCGAGCTCGCAGCAAAGCTTCTATTATCGCCGGAGGCATCTCCGGAGCACTCTTAATCTTGGCCGGCATTCTGGCCAGAGGGTTCATTCCATACGCGATCGGGATCGTTGTCAGTGTCTTACTGTTGGCTCATTTTGGTCGTTCATTCGTTGCCAGTAGAAAACCGATGCCCGCTGTCCCCATGATTCTGCTGAGCCTAGTGTGCATCGGTTTGACCGTGCGACATCTAATCCATTAATAGAAGGTCCATGCGGTTTCTCACGGAATGCCGTCAACGCCGGGAACGCCGGGAACGATGACTCCGTTCGACTTCGACCTCGTTAGTCCTGCTCGTCGCCGCCAGCGCTCGGAGTTGCAGAGCGCGAAACAAGTTGAGCTCTGTGTTCGGGGTTTTCAGTTCACGGCGATCCCGGCGCTGACGGCGTTTCTTACCGTTTGCCTCTGTATCCTCCTCGTTGGGTGCCCGGGCCCAAAATTTAATCCGCCGCCTTCGGCCACCCCATCGCCTACTCCAACTCCTACCCTCACCCCGTCTCCTACTGCCACTCCCACGCCGCCGCCAACACCATTGCCGGAGGCGATAATTCCTTATTCACACAAAGACGTGGCTCGTCTTTTTAGCGGGGTCGAAGTGCATTCCCAGGTGGAATCCGGGCTTGGAGATGTCGCTTCTGTTGAACGCCGGGCGCTTGATTCTTACGTGCTCGATTTGCAAGTTCACGTACGCGTTCCGAAAGCCGCACAAACCATCGCCGAGCTTAGTGAACCGGATCCGTCCTTACCCACGGTTTTACCCGGATTAGCCGCGATGTTGCCTACCAGCAAAGTCTCAGACTTCTATTACGGTCTTTACCAGTTGAAAGTAGAGTCTCTAGGCCGCGAGCTTGGGCGGCTGGAACAGCTCCTGTCGAAACACAATTTCTTTGATTGCAACACCATCCTGGAACTGACGAACCTCCAGTCCGCGCGCAAAGTGTTGCTCATCCAAAGCGACATGGATGTCAACGCGGACGGTTCCGACTCCGATCGCACGTCGGAGGTTGACGGTTCTTCAACCAATTTCCAGCCCTACACTAGCTACCGTTGGCCAAAGCGGACGGATCAACCGAGCGAATTCTTGGGCGATGCCCAGATTAAGCTAAAGCAGGCGGAAACGGAGCTTTCTCTGAAAAACACCACGACAGACCGGAAGAAGGCTTTACGCGAACAGGTCGAAGAGCTGCAGCGGGAAATCGGCGATTTGAAACATTTCAGTTTTCTTATTTCCAAAGCGGACCCTTTCGTAGTGTTGCCCGGTTTCATCCTCCGGCAGACCAATCACGCGTTTTTACCGAAGCTCGGCGATTATGTGGTGGTCATCTACGGTGACAAACTATACCCGGCACTTTTAGGGGATGTCGGCCCCTCTTATAAGATCGGAGAAGGATCCCTGCGCCTGGCGACTCAGTTAGACCCTCGCGCAAACGCGTACAACCGCCCGGCATCAAACCTGAACGTCACCTATTTGGTTTTCCCAGCAACCGCAGATCCGACTCCAGGCCCACCGGATCTAAAGAAGATGCGTGATCGTTGCGAAACGCTGTTAACCGAGATTGGCGGTACTTCCGGGCAACTGTGGGAATGGGCGGATATTCTGGCGACCCCGACCCCATCTCCAACTCCGACCGCGAGCCCAACCCCGAGCGCAACCGCTAGCCCGGCCGCGACCGGTTCGGCGTCTGCCTCCGGCAGTCCAACACCGTCGGCGACACCTAGCCCGTCACAGACACCAACTCCCTCCCCAACACCTACATCGCCGGCCCCTAGCCCTTCACCCAAGCCAACTAAAACTTCTGCCCATGAGACGCCTCACCGGCATCATCATGAGGACGGGGACACCAGGGGCGACTAGATACGGTAGGGATGAGCGCTATAAATATTTCGCTCCTAACGGAGCGGGGCTCGGCGTACGAACGATCGCGTAAGCTCCGTAGGAGCGACATCTTTATGGCAATCCGACAACAAAATTGCGGAAAGCTCCGTAGGAGCGACATCTAGATGCGGGCGCACTACGTGTGCTGGCTCCGGAGGTTGAGCCTGCTTCAAATGCCGCGCCCAAATTTGCACCCCACGTCGCTATAATATGCCGCTCCTACGGAGCTTCCGGCCGTCGTGGTGCTGGCGGCTATAAATATCACGCTCCTAACGGAGCTGGGCTCGGCTTTTGCGAATTCTAGGCGGGGCAATTGCGCAGCAGCTGATCGTGTCAATCACCCCCAACGAAAAACCCATCGACAGATTTATAGTAATTCTGTATGTTACATACGCATATGCAGAGTTGTCGATTTGCATTTGCGGTTCATGTCATGGCCGTTCTGGCCAACGCAGACAGATGCGCCTCGTCTGCCAGTTTGGCCGAAACGGTTAACACCAACCCGGTTGTTATTCGTCGTTTGTTGATTGATCTCCAGAATGCCGGGCTAATCCGGACATCGCGTGGCCCGCTAGGGGGTGCCGTACTGGCAAAACCTGCCAAGAGCATTTCGCTTTGGCAGATTCATTCGGCAGTTGAATCACGCGAAATGTTTGGGCAACACCCAAACCCACCGTCAGCAGACTGTCCGGTCGGTCAAGGAATCGGCAAAGTGCTTGGGTATGTTGAGAAACGAGCCAACCGGTCGTTCTCCCGCGAGCTACAAATGATCTCCTTAGCGGACGTGGTGAGGCGGCTACACCGAGGCTAACTCGTCTGCAAACTCCAGAGGTCGCCCGGGCCATTCAGGCCCTACCCCAACCGCCTCACCACGTCCGCTAGGTTATAAGTTTTAGGTTGTACGTTTTAGGTTCTAGGTTGCCGGTGTGCCGGACCTCTCATACCGGCGTGAAATTCCATCCAGACACAGCGTTCCCCGCCCAACCTACAACTTAAAACCTAAAACTTATCACCTAGAACTGGTTTGATTTGTAATCGGTACGATTACATATTCCTAACCAGGAAGAGAAGTACTATGCTTGTAAAACCTTTTTATTCGCAGACCCTCGCACCTGGACGCAATAACGCGGAACTGCGGGCAACCCAGCTGGACGGTTCCGGCGATGACTCCCTGCTCGACTCGTATTCCAGGACGATCAGCTCGGTAGTGGCCCAGGTGGCTCCGGCCGTCGTCAATATTCGGGTTGAGACCGGACGGCGCGGCGAAGGGAATGGAAGCGGATTTTTTATTGCGCCCGATGGTTTCATTTTAACCAACAGCCACGTTGTACGCGGGGCGCAGAAGATAGAAGTGACCCTGGCGGATGCTCGCACATTTCCCGCCAACCTGATCGGTGAAGACCCGGAAACGGACCTCGCTGTTCTCCGGATTGGAGCGAGCCAGTTCCCTAGTCTCGAGTTCGCAGATTCGAAGAAGCTACGGGTCGGTCAGATTGCGGTGGCGATCGGGAGCCCCTATGGTTTTCAACAAAGTGTCACGGCCGGTGTTGTCAGTGCACTCGGTCGCTCGATGCGAGCTCAATCGGGCCGGCTCATGGACGATATTCTGCAGACAGATGCCGCGCTCAACCCGGGCAATTCCGGGGGGCCGCTGGTTAACTCGCGCGGGCAGGTAATCGGCGTTAATACGGCGGTGATTCTACCGGCTCAAGGGCTCTGCTTTGCTATCGCGGCAAATACCGCCCAGCTGGTTGCCGGCTGGCTGATCAAGGACGGCAAGATTCGCCGTAGCTATCTCGGCCTTGCCGGTCAGACGGTGCCGTTACATCCGAGAATTACTCGGTTTCATCGCCTGGACCAAGAATCCGGTGTCTTAATTGCCGGCATTGAGCAAGGCGGCCCAGTGGACCTATCCGGTCTGCGAGAAGGCGATATAATTATCTCCTTCAAAGCTGGCCCGGTGAGTTCCATCGATGACCTCCACCGTTTCCTGGTAGGCAGCGAAATCGGACAACGATCGGTCCTGACAGTTGTTCGCGGCACAGAGATATTGGATTTCTTGGTGACACCGAGGGAGCTACCGGCAAGGGGCTGAAGAGGAGTCGAAAGAGCCGGGAGCCAGAATTCAGGAGTCAGGAGGAAGCGTATCTGCGAATCGGCGAAAGGGCGAATGGAGGGGAGCCGCTTTAGATCGTGCCTAAAAAACCCGCGTTATTTGTCTCGGCGCGTCTATGGCCGCAGATCTCCTTAAGCAGGCGGCTCCCGGGAACGTTTCAACGCGTGGCAGGTTTACCGTTGCGTTACGCGGATGAATAGTCTCCGAACGGAGCGCTAGACGGAACATCGGTGCGGTAATTCCCGGGAGCCGCCCGTTTAACAAGGTATTCTGGCCTTCCTCACCCTGGGAGAAATACACGGGTTCTTCAGTCGAGTCCCAAAGCGGCCTGCCCGACGTAGCCTCTACGAGTCTAGACGACTAGGCGAAGTCTGGCTCCCCTCCAGTCAAACACTCGCGCGAGACCCGACACGTCTCCTGGTTCCTGGATTCTGGCTCCTGACTCCCTATGCTCGAACTCCTTGAACTCCTTTGACTCCTACCACAAAGTTGGGCCTATGAAGATCTCGATTGGCTCTGATCACGCCGGGTTTCGCTACAAAGAGAAAATTAAAGCAATGCTCAAGGAAATGGGCCATGAGGTTTTAGATTTCGGAACGGATTCCGAGGAACCTTGCGATTATCCTTTGTTTATCAGGCCGGCGGCTGAAGCCGTGGCTCGCGGTCAAGCCGAGCGGGGTATTGTCCTGGGCGGATCTGGAAATGGTGAAGCGATTACTGCCAATCGTACCGCCGGGATTCGCTGTGGCCTCTGCTGGAACGAGCAAGTAGCGAAATGGCACCGATTACACAATGACGGCAACGTCCTTTCGCTGGGGCAGCGCACAATTTCTGAAGAAGAAGCCTTACACATTGTCAGGGTGTGGCTGGAGACGCCTTTTGAAGGTGGCCGGCATGTGCGCCGCATTTATCTCATCGATCATCCTGAAGCAGCGGTGGCTTCGTAACCCGCAAATAATACACCTTGAGCGTAGCAACCCGTGCATGCGGGTTAGACGGCTCTTAAACAGACGCTAGGCGTCTGTTCAAGAGCAAGAGCGGCGAGAACAAAAGACTTTGAAAATATTCGAACTAAATTTGATTTGGATGAGATGAGTTTTGAACAGCAGATTCGAGCTGCGGAAGGATACGCGGAACTCGGAATGTATTCTGAAGCGCTGACGGAGCTGGATCAAATCTCGCCGGAGGAACAGGAACGCCTGGAGAGTCTCCGGATGCGGGTACAGATCGTTTTACAGGTCCGGGACTGGAACGCCGGGCTAAAACTTAGCCGACGGATTGCCGAGATTTTTCCTAACGAGAGCCACGGTTTCATCCACTCAGCCTTCTGCCTGCATGAACTGGGAGAAACCCAGAGAGCAAAAGAAACCCTTCTGAGCGGGCCACCCTCGCTACTGGAGGAACCAATTTACTACTACAACCTCGGTTGTTATGAGACCGTCCTCGGCAATCTCGACCAAGCAAAGGCATACCTGAGAGCCAGTTTTCGACTAAACAAAGGTTTCCGCGACATCGCCCGTCAGGATCCCGATCTAGCCCCGATTCGGGACGAACTCTGAAGGAGTCAGGGTTTATCCGTTGGCAGTTTGCGGTTTACGGTTAGTCGTCGAAAACGCCGATGCGCCACCGATTCGCGAACTGGCCAACACATAGGTCCCATGAGTCGCATAAGTCCCATCCGTCTTAGCTCGCTGGATCGCCAACCGCTAACCTTTAATTGCTAGCCCCGAGCCCATGTCTCTAGAGGATCTCTTCCAAGAAAACTTCACCAGCTACGACGAACTCGGCGCATCGGTTTGTCTCTGGCAAGACGGCAAGATGGTGGCTTCGTTGGGTGACGGTTTTTGGGATCGGGAGAAAACTAGAAAGTGGACCACTAAAACGCGGGTATTGATCTGGTCGGCGACAAAAGGACTCGCTTCCGCCTGTCTTCTCCATCAGTGCGAACAGGAGAAGATCGCGCTGAGCCGTCGAGTGGCTGAGTTCTGGCCGGAGTACGCAGAGAATGGAAAAGAGGACACCACGCTTCTGCATATCCTGTCGCATCAATCCGGCCAACCGGCCTTGCGTAACTCTGAGATTCCCTTTCTTGAACACGAACAAGTGGTTGAAGCGCTTGCCGGCCAGGAGCCTTTCTGGAAGCCGGGTTCGGCTCATGGCTATCACGCGAGAACCTACGGATTCCTGGTGGATGAACTCGTCCGGCGTATCGCGGGAATCAATGTTGGCGCCTATTTTCGGGAAGTTTTTGCCGCTCCACTCGGGCTCGATCTCTGGATTGGTTTACCGCCGGAACTCGCCGACGACGTGGCTCCGATCTACTCGGCCCGGCAAACTCGCCAGCCGTCTGACGAAGACCCATTCTATACCGAGCTGGCCAACCAAGATTCACTGACCTTCAAAGCATTTACCACCCCGGCGGGTCTAATGGTTCCCTCGATCATGAACCGACCCGAGATTCGCACCCAGGTATTGCCGTCGTTTGGAGGCATTGGCACTGCGGAATCGTTAGCGACGTTCTATTATCGCACCTTTTGCGAGCCCACCTTTTTCAGCCCCGAGCGAATCGCTGCTATCTCCGAAACGGCCGCTTCCGGAATCGACGCTATTCTGCGGATACCAACCGCATTCGCGGCCGGATTCATGAAAGACCCGATCTCCGGAGCCGGGCATAAGTTCCGCGGTTTATTTGGTCCCTCGCCGTTGGCCTTCGGGCAACCCGGCGCGGGAGGCAGCCTTTCATTTGCCGATCCCAAGAACAACGTTGCATTCGCGTACGTTATGAACCAAATGGACCCCGGGTTACTTCCTAACCCGAAGTCATTGCGACTCGTTCGGTTGGTGTATGGTGAAGACTTTTAGTACAGCTTTTACGGTTTCGACCCATGGCATTGGCACCTACGAGATCACCGATCGCATCGGCGCGATTGTCCGCAACTCGGGGATAACGACCGGTACAGTCACCGTTTTGCTGAAACATACGAGCGCAAGTCTCGTCTTCTTCGAAAACGCGGATCCAACCGCGCGTGCTGATCTCGAGGAATTTTTCCGTCGATTGGTGCCGGAGGACGCCGAGTATTTTTCCCACACTTTGGAGGGTTCGGATGATATGCCTAGCCATATCAGGATGGCGTTGATGCGAACGTCCGAGAGCATCCCGATCATGGACGGCTCATTACAGTTGGGGACCTGGCAGGGTTTGTTTGTTTACGAGCATCGTCGTCGCCCTACGCAACGGTCGATAGCGGTTAGCGTAGTCGGAGACGCCGGATGAGTACAACCTCGGACCCGACGATTATCATTTCGGATCTTCATCTCGGTCACCGGGCATCTCAGATTCGCGACCCGGAAGAGCTGGTGCCCATTTTGAAAGAAGGCCGTTCGATCATTTTCAACGGTGATACCGTTGAGATGAGGACTCCCGTTGACCGCCCGGTGGGCCGGCATATGGCGGCCGTTATTGCCCGGCTTTGCCACAGCATCGGATGCCGGGCCACCTTCGTTAATGGAAATCATGACCCGTCCGTCTCAAAGGTCGATCATCTGGATTTGATGGATGGCCGGATCCTGGTAACCCATGGTGACATCTTGTTTTTGGGTGTCGCTCCCTGGAGCCGGCAAGCACTCGCCTACCGAAGGATTCACCTGCGAGCGTTAGCCACTCTTGGGCCCGATGCCCTGATGAATTTCGAGAAGCGGCTGTTGGCCGCCAAACGGACCTCGATCAAATTGCAAATGCTGGAACGCCCGGTAACCGAACACTCCAAGGCGCCAAAACTGGCCGTCCTGGTGCAGCAGTTTTGGCCTCCTCACCGGCCGTTTATGATACTTCACGCCTGGTTACAAACGCCGACCTTAGCTGCCCGTTTGTGCGATTTATTCCGGCCGAATGCCAAGTACGTTATCGTTGGTCATACGCACTATCCGGGCCTTTGGAAGCGCGGCCCGGTCACAGTCATCAACACCGGTAGCTACGTCCTCCATTTTGGCGCGCTGGCTGTTCTCCTCGAGGGAGAATCGATTGAGATCCGGAAGGTAATAAAACAGAAGGAAGGATTCGCCTTGGGTAAACGGGTCGCCCGGTTTCAAGAAACGCCAGCGGAGCGGTTAACGGCTAGCGGTTCGTAATCGTCCTCTTGCTCCCGACTTCGCCCCGTCGTCTGAAACTCCGGGAGGCTACGTCGGGCAGGCCGTCCTCGATCTGAGTGCGTGGCAGCGGCTGCAGTCGAGAATCGCGCGGTAGAGCCTGCCACGGATACGACTTATAGGACCTATGGGACAAATATGACGCGCCCATTCGCTAAATCCTCGCTCCTAGCTCGCTACTCGACGGCTCGCTTCTCTCCAGCAACCGTCGCCGGGCGGACTCAATCAGCTCTGCATATGTCAAAGAGGGACGGTCGCCCAGATGATCCTCGGCCAAACGATCGCGGCCATGTTGATAGTCGATCGAGTAGAGCCCGAACCGGGGTGTGAAAGAGCCCCACTCATAGTTGTCGAACAAGGACCAGTGTAAATAGCCGATGAGCGGTATACCGGCTTGAGCAATGCGAACCACTTCATCGATATGCACCCGCAGAAATTGGCTCCGGGTCATCCGGTCTCGACGCAACGTGACGTGGTTATCCAAGCGGCGACGCAGAGCCATCCCGTTCTCGGCAATCAATACCGGACGGCCTGCGTAATCTTTACTGTAATGTTCGCAAAAGAAGCGCATTCCGACCGGTAACACTCGCCAATCCCACCATTTGCTGGTGATGTTGTTCATGAGCCAGGACCGGAAACTTTTATCCTTGAACTCGTGGTCCCACCAGACCGGTAAACGGAAAACGTGGGCAGCGAAAGGGTCGTAGTAATCCAGGCCCAGATAATCGAAGGTGATAGGGCGAGCTGCCGAATAAATATCATCCACCAAACTGGAAAAGAAATCGGGGGAGAATGTTTTGTAACCAACCCAGTTACTGAGTCGCTTGGTTAAAGAACCGAATAAATAGGGAATGTCTTTGACCAAAGGGATCCGGGCGTCTTCAAAGGCATTCTCGAACTCGTGGATCTTGGCGTAAACATAATCGCGCAATTCCGAGGCTCTGACTCCGCGTTCCCGGACGCAAAGCAGATCCAACATGATTTTGTCCGACCAATAAAGGTCCGTGCAGTAGTTGTTGCAGGTCACCAGCGGAGCGGGCCAGCGGTTCTGTTCGTAAAGATCATGAATCAGGTTATACGCGCGGACATGGGCTCGCAGGATTTGCCTGGTGGCCGCGGATACATTGTGGAACCCGGTGCCAACTCCTTTGCGCCCCGGGAACTGGGTGCCCAGATAGGTGTTGAGCACCAACATATTCGGTTCGTTAATCGTAATGTAGTATTTGATTGGCGCCAGCCCATGCCGATCCGCCAGCGCTCGATTGAGGTTCAGAACCGCGTATTCGATGTACCGGCTAAATTGCTCGACGATCTCCGGGTGTAGCCAAGGATCCGCGCCCAACCATGCCGGATGGACAAAGTGATGCAGAGTTACTACCGGCTCTAGACCGTTCCGGCGGCATTCCGCCAACATTTCAACGTACTTTTCCAACGCCGCCTCGTTAAAGGGAGGCGCTGGACCAGGCTCATCGGTAAGTGCCGGCTGAATTCGGCTCCATTCGATGCCGAGACGAAACGCATTCAGCCCTAAAGTCTTGCAGCGCCCAAAGTCTTCCGGATACCGGTTCCAGAAGTCGGCCGCTAGTCCGGCCGGCACCACATCACCACGGCGTTCGGATTCCGCCCAGTTGGTCTGTGGTTGCCCGGGGCCGTTGTAGCCTCCTTCCGATTGATAAGCGGATGTTGCGACACCCCAGAGCAGGTCCTCCATAACTCACCGGAGCTTTGTGTCTCGTTCTCTAGCCGCAGCGATTGTAATCGCTTCGGCGTCGTCATCGGTCACTTCTAAAGCAGACACGTTATCGGACACTAACGTCTCGACAATTAAACGGGCGGCATCTGGCCGGCTCAAGGCGTAAGCCCGGTTCCGCATCTGATCCAATCGCTCCGGGTTGTCTAACAACGTATCTATCTTGTACGGGACAGTGGTCATCTCGTTACATTTCACCGCGACACCGTCTTCAAGCAGATGATCACTATTTCTCTCTTCCTGGCCCGGTATCGGGCTCACGATGACCATGGGCAATCCGCAGGTCAGAGCTTCGGCGCTGGTCAGACCGCCAGGCTTACCAATGAATAGATCGGAGATTTTCATCAGATCCGGCATCCGATCGGTATACCCGAAAACCTGAAAGTTTTCGTTATCGTAACCGACTGCTCGTTGAACCCGATCCCTCGTCTCAATGCTTCTGCCGCATACCACCAACGTCTGCACCTTGTTGCGCAGCTGTTTAAGCCGATCAACGAGAAACTCCGCCGGGCCGACTCCTAGAGCCCCTGCTGACAATAGCAGCGTCGGCCGAGTCGGATGCAGCCGGTAGTTCTGCCGGGTACTAACCCGGTCAATCGGGCTAGCGAACTCCGGGTCGATGGGAATCCCTGAAACCGTGATCCTGTCTGTGGGTAGCCCCAACATCTCCAAGTGCGCCCTGGTTTCATCGATAGCCACAAAATAGCGATGAAACATCCGCGACAACCACATGGCGTGAAAATCTAAATCCGTCACCACGATCGATAGATGCGCATCCAGCCGGTCTTTGGCGATAAGGTCAGAGATGATTCCGGCCGGCATAAAATGCGTGCAGACGGTGATATGTGGATCGAATTTGCGAATGAATTTTACCAAGGGCCCGGTATTTAAGCGATCGAGCATCAGCCGCATGCCATCAGTCTTCCATGGTTCATCGCTCTGTTTGTACCACCAGCCGAGGAAGTCCGGAGCGGTCTGCACCAAACGTGCGTACAGCTTCGAGTAAAAGTCGCGGAAGAGCTTATTCGTGAAATGCAAGGCGTCGCTGTGAACCACCTCGCCCACTCTGGGATCTCCTCTAAATGCCTTGGTTAGCGCCTCCCCGGCGCGGACGTGTCCAGTCCCCGCGCTGGTGGACATGATAAGAACCCGTTTCTTCATCATTTCTTAGACACCGGTTCCCGCGCCAGTCGATGGGTTAGAGACCTGTGATTGCTCTATGTTCAGTTCAACCCAATCCACTGTTTTCTTCAAGGTAACGTTTATAAACTTGTCCTCCAAATCCAGCAGCGGTTAAGAGCTCCACCGGTCCCGGCAACTCTATCTGCGATAATCCGCGTTTATTTACGGTTGGATCTGTTCTTCTAATCTTCGCGTCCATTCGCGTCCATTCGCGGTTCCTTTTACTTAACATCCCTGCTCGCACTCGGAACCGTTTCCATGCTCAATGCCGAATCCACAAATTGTTCAAAATCACTCTGCAATTTTTTGCGAGAAGCGCTTTCGAGATAGACCATATGGCCGGAGCCATAGAAGCTCAGCGTGACATTGTTCCGGACCGCGGGATCGAGATACATGGCATGCACCACGCTTTCGGCCGCAAAATACGGCGTCGCCAGATCATAATAACCACAACAAACCATGACCCTAAGATAACGATTCCGGTTCATGGCTTTTTTCAAGTCGTCGGCTACATCTAAATACTTGTTACGAGAGAAAAGCCAGGGGTGCACCTCGGCGACGCGCTCGTATGGCAACTCGCTTTCATATTTTAGGTCCTGGCGCACGTAAGTATAGAAGGCAGACGTAAATGGAGCGTCCACGGCTTCATCGCTTGGGTCTGAATCTTCGCGATCGGTTCCCGGATAGCTGCGAATGCCCGTGTACCGGCTGTCGTATCGGCCCAACGACCGGTTTTGATCGCGCAAAAGATCGTTGAAAAACAAGTCATCTGGTTCCCGCAGACTAAGCTGCAGGAACCGCTGCTGGGTCAATCCGGTAAAGCGCGCTAGTTGAGCCGCCACGTCATTTTTTTCCTCCGACGAAAGCCGGTCTCCTCTGGATAGTGCCCGTTCGTAATCGTTCTCCGCAAATTGTTCCACTTTGGAGAGAAGGTCGGAGAGACTGAGCTGTTGGAGGTCAGGAGAAAGCTTTTTGTGGTACCAGGCCGCCGAGGCGTACGAAGGCAAGAATAACGGGTAGGGTTTATCGTTACCCGGGCTGAAATCGATCGCCTGAAAATTCAGCACAGAACTGATCAACACAATCCCATTAAGATAGAGACCATAACGGCTCTCCAGATAGCTGCTGAGTCCTGCTGCTCTGGTTGTACCGTAGCTCTCACCCGCTATAAATTTCGGAGATGACCATCGCCCGTATTTGGTCGTCCAAAGGCGAATGAAGTCGCCCACACTTTGGATGTCCTCCTTGTAACCCCAGAATTGCTTCGCATCTTCACCCGACGCCGGACGGCTATAACCGGTGCCCACCGGATCAATAAATACCAAGTCGGTTTTCGGAAGCCAGGTACTCTCGTTATCCACGAGCTTGCTCGGTGGAGGCAGCGCTTCTCCGGCATCGGTAAGTTGAGCCCGCCGCGGACCTATGCCGCCCAGGTGTAGCCAAACAGACGACGACCCCGGTCCGCCATTGAAAGCAAAGGTCAACGGTCGGGCCGCCGGATCGCCGACGTCTTCTGCGACATACGCTACAAAGAACACCTGTGCTTTCGGTTTTCCTTTGGCGGGATCAACTGGTTTTTCGTTCTTCTTCGGCTCGGAGGTTGCCTCTGCCTCGGAATCTTCGCTCTCTGCCGCCGCCTCCTCCTCCTGCGCTTTGTTTTGTTCCTCCACGGTGTCTCTGAGCATCAAATAGCCCGTGATGGCCCTATATCTCAGACTCTTTCCGTCCGGTAGAGTCAGGCTGTGCTCGGTAACAACTGGAGGGGGCGGCTCAAGCTCAGATGGTTTTTCATCTTTGGCCGCCGGATTTGGCTTCGGAGACTCTGAAGGAGATGGCTTAGGGTTCTGTCCCAGGAGCATCGTGCCGCTCATCAACAAAATCAGCAAGGCCGCCGGCTCACGCAAAGAAATTTGGAGCATAGTTGTGCCTTTGCCATTAGCCGAAACTGACGGATAGGCAATCGAAGCTATAAAGATCTGGTCCCTACGGGGCCTTTTCTCTCGGTTCTGTTGCGCTCGTCCGCGGATGACAAATAGCAGATCGCAAATAGCAAAATGGGTCATCGGTGCGATTGGTTTCTTGCACGATTTGCTATCTGCGATTTGCTATGATGGACCAACCCCAGGTCAGTGGTTCCGTTACGGGTCTGCTCGAGACCGCGCTGTACCTTGATGATGTTGGACGGGAAGCGCGATTTTATCAGGATCTCTTCGGCTTTCGATTGCTGAGCGGAAGCACCGAACGTGATGCAGTTTTTGCCGCTTTAGAGATACCGGGACAAGCGGTCTTGCTCTTTTTCAAGAAAGGAGCAAATGCGCAACCTGTGGATACCGGACGGGGCATGATCCCTCCCCACGGCGGTGAAGGGAGATTGCACTTGGCGTTCGCGATCTTGACCGACTCTTACCAATCGTGGAAAACGAAGCTCGTAGCCCGAAATATTGAAATCGAAAGTGAAGTCAATTGGCCGCGCGGCGGCCGCAGTCTTTATTTTCGAGATCCTGAAGGTAACCTGGTCGAATTGGCAACCCCGGGACTGTGGGCCTTTCGGTCGCCTGATGCTCCTGAATAGCAGAACGGTAGGGACGAGCCCAGCAGACTGTTGAAAAACGCGGTCAGGTGACGGCTCATCGGCCCCCGAGGCAGAATTGATGGTGTCCAGGCCTGGAGGGGAGCCGCTTTGGAATGTAGCAGACGACCTCGCGTATTTGTCCGAGGGCGTGCATGACCGGAAAACGCCTTAAACAGGCGGCTCCCGAGAACGTCTCAACGCGGGTTAGGTTTGTTGGCACGTCGCGTCGATGAACCATTTACGAACCGAACGATGGGCAAAACATCGCGTGCGGTAAATTTCCGGGAGCCGCCTGTTCAACACCATATTTGGCCTTCCTCGCAATGGGGAGAATATCGCGAGATCATTCGCCACGTTCTAAAGCGGCTCCCCTCCAGGCCTGACTACTATCGTTCGTCGCCGAACCAAAGGGCGCCGGTTTTTCAACAGCCTACTAAGGCGAGTTTGGTCGGTTGACGCGTCGGCCTTCCCGATTAGTATACTGATACAGTAGGGTTATAAACAATAGGGCTATAATTATGGTTTGTCGACGGTGACTATGGATTCAGGTTCTCCCGACGCATCCGCGGTAGATGTCGCCATCATTGGGGCGGGCTTTTGCGGCTCGAT
>Ga0210406_10003737_pt1 | contig 16529 bp, 24 predicted proteins | sample IncBWC30MmetaG_FD_155454 | JGI IMG/M metagenome (GOLD analysis project Ga0210406, IMG submission 155454) | Forest soil microbial communities from Barre Woods Harvard Forest LTER site, Petersham, Massachusetts, United States - Inc-BW-C-30-M | ecosystem: Environmental > Terrestrial > Soil >... | reverse complement strand
GAAGAATCCGCCAGAAGACATTTCCATCCAGAATTGCAGAAGCTACGGGACACTGCCCTCAGGGATGGCCTAGTCAAAGAAGGTATCCGTCCCGTTGACTCCGTAACTGAAGAAGCTCATTCCCGCATAATAGATTTCGTAGCCAACCCAGCGAACACCAGAAAGATTAACCGGTGGGAGAACCGATTCCTGGTGTCATTGCTGAGGTTCCGAACCCTTAGCCACAAGCAGATGGACACCCTGGAAAGAATCCTAGGCCATATGTCCTGGGCCCGAGTTCCCTTTGAGATTCGCAACGCTAGCCCGGTAGAACACCCAAGAGATTTACCGCTGCACCTTGAGGCCAAAAAGAATGAAAAGACTGGTTAAGATTCACTTGTCCCAAAGGAACTATCGGAAGCTGTTGTTGCTGACCAAGACTGCCGGGTACAAGTCCGTCCAGGCACTCATGACTGCCACTATCAAAGAAATACCTTTGAAGGTATCCTGTCACAGTTTGTACACATGCTGGATAAATATGCGGGAAAGATGTCTGCGCCCGAGCCATCCGGACTTCAAGCACTACGGGGGACGTGGGATCAAGATTTGCGATAGCTGGCTCGATGAACGTTTTGGATTCGAACATTTCCTGCTGGACCTACCAGTACGGGTAGAACAGAAGAACTCAGCAGGGCGCTCCGTGTTCACACTGGACCGAATCGACAATGACGGCCACTACGAGCCAAACAACATTAAATGGAGTACCTGGGAGGAGCAATTCAAGAATCGACGGAAGCCTAAGAAAGCCAAGAAGCCTACTCCCTGATCGGCAGTACCGGCGTATGTTCAGATACCTCAAAGGAATGCTTGTCCTTTGATGGGCGCTTACATATTATATTTTATGGACGTAGTTGAAGACCCCCTCGTCACCCTGCCAGAAGCAGCTAAGTCCCTCCCGATATCTCTTAGCTACCTATATCAATTAGTCAGTGAAGGTAAGATTCCGGTCGTCCATCTCGGAGATAGGCTCCTTATCAAGCGCAGCGTTGTGAGTACGTTAAGGACTGACGGAACTGATCCTTACATCGGAGTACGCAAAGCGGAACCGATATTGGAGATGAAAGCATGACGACAGCCACACCGGACGCTATTGAACCGGCCTCACTTGAACAACTGGAAGCTCTAGTCGTTTCGAGCTCGAACGAGTATAGCCATGCCTACGCGAAACTGGCAACGATGAAGACCGACTTCGATTTGAGAAAGACACAAGTCAGTTCTGGCGAATTCCAACGGCTCAGAAGCAACCTTGACCAGGAACAGGCGATAGTTGAGGAAAAGCTGCGGAGTAAGGATCGAGCAGAAGTCGAATTCGCCGATCGGTACCGAAGAGAACTTGCCGAGAAAGCTTCCGGCGATCGGGCAACGAGGGAATCCGCCCTCCTGGCAGAGCTACAGAGTCTCGACATCAGGCTAGGACGGCTAACTTCAGAATATCGCTCTATTCCCAATTTGATAGCAGCTACATCTGATAGAAAGAACGCCGTGCTACGCGAGTTAGTTACTTTGAAAGGGCAATCATAATTATGGATAACTTTGAATTTCAGAATCTAGTAGCCGACTTGACTTCCATTGGCCAGGACGAAACACATCCGCGAGTCAAGGTCGCGAAACACTTAATTGACTTCCGACCGACGAGCAAAGCTTCAGTTCCATCGGGTGCAGAAATGTTGATGGAGGGAATCACAGGGACGACCACGAAAGAGTTCGCTGCTGGCGTGGACAAGGCTTTGAATCATAACACGTCACTCGACATCGTTGATTGCCTGGACGAAGCTACAGACATTCCTGGGTTGTTTGCGAAAGCGGCTATTTCGGGAACGAACATCAGTCTGGAATCTAGAAAGGCCCTCCGTAAAGGTATCGCTGAAATCCCGCAGGTTGTGGGAGCTATTCCTTCAGCAAAGCCGAAGGATAGTACCAACAGCAGCAAGCCGAATGCCGAGAGACGAAGGAAGCTTCGCGAGCTGTTTGTCTCTAGTGGAGTGATATCTCCTTACTCGCAACAGCAACTTGAAGGTGTAATTAGCGCGATGGAGGCTTACTTGGACGATCAGGTTTCGTGACCTAAAAGGTTTGAGTTCTTCCAACTAAAGAGCTGAGAAAGGTTTTTCTCCTGTTCACGAACTCAGCGCGCGCAGTGGAAGAAAAAGCTGGGGGTGTCCTTTTCTCCTTTGTGGCGCCCTCAGCCATTAGAAATGAGGAATCATGAGCGTAACCTACACATCGAGTACGACGTCCTATGGACCTGACCGTCCTAGCGTCACGACTTTAGCTCTAGGGGTACCAACTGCGCCACCAGCCATTATCGACAACACAATCACGAATACTAACCGATCTACCATGGCTGTCCAGGTCGATCTTGACACACTGGAAGGTCCGCAACAAGGATTAGTTGCATTGACTAATGTGACGTCCGCGACGTTGACGGGATATAAGCCCGGACAGTTGAGTTTTGTTCAATCTGTTGGAGCTTATCAGCCTGCATGACTTTATCAATCGAGTTGCTCTCGCCTATTCTATGCTTCCCCAGGAGGCGGGTCTTCCAAGTTGCGGGCGAGAGCGCACCTTCTTCGACTTGGAGGAAAGGCCTCACACGTCCGCAGCAGACGTGGTACCTAACCTGCCGCAAGGTCGGTGAATTCCGACATCTGCCCCTTTTCATAACCTTCCCGGGAGGGTGAATCACAAGGTCAGAAACTACACAAGTAAGTGATTCGAAGTTCCGGAATGCTCTAGGCGTAGCTCTCCAAAACGTCTGATGGGGTGGGAACAAAAATGCCCGCCCCGTCTTTTTAAGAAAGGATACGCAATGTCTTGGAGCAATGTTACCGCGACCTTAATCGGCGGAAGTAACGTGAGTACGACCTTAACAACCACCAATTGGCCCGACGCAATGAGTCAGGTTACAGCAATGGGACTGAGGGGCTTCTGGATTGCGAACGCTGCTGCTGGAATTGTTTACAATCAGTATATTCCCGCAACTGCGATTCTTTCACTGACGGTAATCTAAGTGAAGACGCCTCCTTGTCGACGCCTCAACCCTGCGGATGTCCCAGTTCCTAGGCAGCTATCGCGGGAAGAAGCTGCTTGGGAATCCTATCAAAGCTTCTGCGCGAGGCTGAACATCCCGCCACTGGAACGACCCGAGTTCAGTTTGATGTCTCGATATTTATGTGTTTTCTGGGACCGAAGGTAGGTTATGGCAGATGATAACGAGCTAAAAATAGAGGTAGTTGTCGACCCAAGTCGGGCGGTATCGGGGCTGGGGGCTGTTGCAGGGGCAGTCAATGAAGTGCGGGTAGCTGCTGCCGGTGCCGGACCAGAGGTTTCTAATCTCGGTAAAAGTGTCGAGGTAACCGCTGAACGGGCCGCTGCGTTTAATTCCCAGCTTGGAGCGGCGTCTGCTCGCCTGGGAACAGTTGTTTCTGGATTTGGTCAGTTCGGCTATAGTCTCTCGATCCTAGCCAGAGCAATCCCAGCTTTCGGAGATGCACTAGCTTCCGCATTCCCGCTTATAGCCATCGTGGCAGTCGGTGAAGCAATTGCAACCCTCGTTGACAAAGTACAGAAAGCGGAAGATGGGATTCGCAAGACAACAGCGTCCTGGGCCGATTTAGCTTCTGAAGCGATCCTAGGAGCCGAAGCAACGGACCTCCAGAATAAGAAGCTGGAAGATCAGATTGCCAAACTTGAAGGCCGCCCGTCTACCAACCAACTCAGGGAAGCACTGATAGAAACCAGAATAGAGGCTGGCAAGCTAACCAAAGAACTCAGTTCTGCGCTTGAAAAGACGTTGGAGTTATTTGAAAAGAGTGATGTCGGCGTCCTCGGAGCCGCACTGGAAGGACTTGCTGCTACTTCCGCAGGGTTCGGGCTAAATGACAAGTTTGCGGCTGTAAAAGTACAGATTGGACTGGCCTCTACCGCACTAATCCAATACCAGGAAGCACAGTCAAGTCTGACGAAGGCAATTCAGGACGGCGATGCTACCGAAATAGCCTCAGCGAAAACTGTACTTGCTGCCCGAAAAGCAGCATCTGATCAGGCCAACATCGCGGCGCAGAATGCCAACGAAGCTGCAAGGAAACAGATTGAAATCGATAAAGAACAGCGGATTTCGGCCTTAACCGCGTCTCATGGCTCACTAGTGATCCCCGGAGGGATTGAGGCAGGGCTATCGCGAGCCGAAGCTGAAAAGCAGGTCACGGCTGAATTCCGGCAACAGGACGCAGCTGTTGCCACTACAGCTACCCGGCTCCAAGAGAATTTGATCACAGAAAAGGAATTAGCTGCTCAGGGTGATCTTAGAGCTAAGGTTGGAGGAGAAGAACGCGAAGCTGCAATCACGGCTGATCTGATCAAACAGCATGACGAGCTTTCTGCGATCCTGATAAAGAAGGCAGAGATTAGCGGCCAAGCCGGGGTTGAGGCAGCACGGGCTCGGGGGGCTGGTCCAGATGTAGTAGCCGCCGCCGAACGCAGGTCCGAGCAGGAAAGCTACGCCAGGAAGCGAGCCAAACTAGAAGGTGATCGCGACCTTGCCTCTCAGAACGCAGCCGACGTGCGGAAATACGACACCGAAATTGAGCTACTTAAGCTTGGTCACATTGCAAAAATGGATTCGATCGATGCCCAGGAGCAGGAAGGGGTTCGAAAGAGGAATGCTGAGGAACTGACCGAACTCGAATCAATAAATCGCGCTTTCGTGGCGTCGATGCGGGAAAGGGAAAATGAGGTACGGCGGGGACAGGAGGAGACCAGAGCATTTCAGGTCGGCCAGCAAAAGGATCCAATCGCCGATATAGAGGAGCAGATAAAACAGACGGAACGACAGGCGTCGTTAAAGCAGATCAGTGACGACCAGGAGGAGAAGGCTCTTAAGAGTAATTTGGCTCTGCTGGAAAAGCAGAGGGAAGCCGCAAGCGACAGATTGTCGCAAGATAGGGCAGCACTGGAGGCGGAATCGGCCAAGACGTTACAGGCTGGCCAGTTAACTCCAGGTCCAGGACAATTCCAGCCCGGAACTGCCGACTACGCAGCCTCCTTGGCGCAGCAGAAGGCTTTACAGGCTGAGATTGAGAAAACAGAGTTACAACAGAATGGTCTGACCCGTTCTATTGATTCAACTAAGGATGCCATCTTCAAACTCAATACCTCGAGTGCTACTTTCTTTGAACGAATGCGAAATGAGGAGTTATCTGCTGGCGTAAGTTGGAAATCAGTCGCCGATCAGTTCGAAAAGAGTTGGCAAAGCGCCTTGACTTCAGTTAATCAGCAGTTCAGTAATTCCGTGGGCCAGTGGATTTTGCATGGTGGTAGCTTTGTTCGAGCCATGCAGAACATGGGAGCCGAACTTGTCGCGAACCTAGCAGAACAGTTCGTGAAGATGGGCTTGGTAATGCTCGAAAACTGGCTTATGACACTGCTTGGAATGAAAGTGTCACAGTCTGTCAGTTCCGCCAGCATTATTGGAGCTCATGCCGCAGAAGCCGGTGCGGCTGGTGTAGCTAGTTGGGCAGGCGCCCCTTGGCCCATTGATACAGGAGCCCCGGCCTTCGGTGCAGCAATGTCTGCGGCAGCATTGGCGTTTCTTCCTGCAGCTAGTGCAGCAGGGGGAGGGATTTTAGGGGCGGATACTTTAGTCGCTGCCCACCGGAACGAGATGATTCTTCCAGCACGAATCAGTCAGACGATCCAAAATCTAGTTTCCGGCAATAGCGGAATGACAACGAATAACAACGCTACAACAGCGTCGTCAGGAAATAATATCGGAAGGTTGCAATTTTCCAACACCCAGCATATCTCAGGCAGCAACTTCAATGCATCTGAGCATGTGGATGACATTTTCCTAGCTCTTCAGGCCAAGCTGAAACGGCGGGGATACGCCATCTAGAGCCATGAATTACAACCAGCTTAGTGCCGCTGTGGAGCAAGCTAGCAAACGATATCCTGGGTACGCGGTCGGGATAGTCGTCCAGGTACATGACCGGCTATTGTGTCTCGTGGATATCAGTTCAGTGATGACGCTAGAAAATCCCAAGCTCATCGGCCTGATGGGAATTAAGAAACACGAAGATGGCGTCAATTTCAGATGTTTTCAGCTAGCGCCAGACGAAGCGAACTTGCAGCTGATCAAAGAATTCATTTTGGGAGAAGTCGAACAGCCGGTGAGCAACTAGTATCGTACCGCTAACCCTTTGTGAGAATACCCAGCGCTGACCCATTCGCTACGAACCTCGGGTAATTTATGGGAATACAGGGTTAGGTTACCCTGCACCTGAAATCGGTGAAGCACAACAAGGAAGAGAACTAAAAACATGTCAAGCCAACAAGAAGCAGCAGAACGAATGACCAAGTTAATTTCGACTGTCGACAACATCCAGGTGAGGTTAACGTTCCTAGAAGACGAACTGGAGCGCGTAAAACAGTCAGTAGAGCAAGCCAGCACTAAGCGACAGATCGACGATATTTGTGGGATACGCTAAGGCCAGCAGACTTCCCTAAGGGGCAAGGGTTCGTCCCAATGAGTGCTTGATTCCTTAAGCAACTTCATCCGCTGGTATTCTTCTTGCGAAACTTCCTGCGACATACATCGAATATGCCTGAGACGTTTCTGTAGAGTGGCAATCGAGGCCGCTAGTATCTCTTTCCTGGACGTAAGATTGGATATCGCAAGCTGAATTACCTCCTCACTTGTTAGGGCGTCCAGAGTCGGACAGTACGTCTCAGGTAGAGTGTAGATTGAAGCCATCAGCAGAACCTCGAAATGAAGTCTCAGTTAACTTGACAGAGCACTGTAAACTTTATTCGCTCGACAACAATTACGTTATGAACAGAGCTGACAGGTGCAGAGGAGATGAGGTAGAGTGGCTCATCGTCTCTTAATGACAGAGGATAGCACAGGCTATCGTTTTCAATTAGAACTTCGCCATCCTGAAGTTGTAAGGACATCGAATGGTAATCCCTCGCAACTGATTACTAGCACAGAATTCGTGATGGGACAACCGTAGACTTAAAATGAAGATGTGGGTACATTAACACCAGTTACTAACGAACAGGTGTTACTAGCAGATGGGCGTAACCAGTGGATTTAGGGGAATAACTGTCATGAGAGGAAAGAAACAGAATGAAATACTTATTTGAACCACCTCCTCATCCCTTTCGGTATCAGTAACATCGGTAGATGACGAGTATTCAGCAGCATCATCATCGGAATAGTTATCAGCAGAGTTGTCAGCAGACTCATCGGAATGTTGTCGGCTCCGTCGTGAATTAGTCTTCGCCTACCTAATAGCTCCTGCTACCTAATTCATTCAAGTGGGGCAACCCCGACATTTGTACCTATCCAAAAAGTATTTCTTTCTACATGATTACAAAGCATTTCCAGTTACCCGTTATTAGGCCGAGGACTGCATTCTTTATAAAATGTGGCATGGGTAGACGATAAAGTCGCCCACTGGAGATACTCACATGTCTAACTCAAGCAGAATTGAAGCCGCCACTCGCGATCACGTCGGAGCTACCTTGACGAACGACCAGATTGTTGACCTAGTGAAAGTTGCTTTTCCAGACTGGAAAGGTGGCGTCTACGCATCTGACGCAGCCTACAAGCGCACCCCAGAGGGTCTCCAACCTCGTGGAAAGACAGCATATGGAGACGGAGTTCTGGAATATTTGGCCGAGAACAGCTTCAAGGTACTGCCTACAGAGCAGATTGTTCGGCGTCCATCAACGAAGAAGGTAGCTGCTCCGAAAGCGGAAGCTAAAGCAGAGATCAAGACAGAAGCTAAGCCAGAAGTTGCCCCGGTGGTTGCTGCTACTGCTGAGGTAGTGGCGAAGCCGACCGCTACTGAGAAGAAAGCAAGCAAGAAGCAACCGGCCAGCCAACCGCCCGTTCCGACTAAGAGCAAGGCGAGAGACAGGCACGTAGCACAGTAGTAGCAGTATCCCCTATCCCACCCAATTAAGGGTGGGATTTTTACTGACTGACGTCTCCCAGATCAGGTCTATCCCCTAGAGAGTCAATACCTAATAGACGGACATCGCCATCTCTTGACATTATCGGGACGGAATCGAAAAGATGGTGCGAATCCACGTCAGTGGTATGTTGAGATATGGCTTCTGCTTCCGAAAATCCCAACTACTAATCTTTCTATCGTCTGATGAATCCGAAAATCCTAACTACCAACTGTAGTCTGTTCCAACAACTCTAACGAGTCCTCTACTAGCATACGCAGAAAGTCAGATAGCGTCTTAACCTGCTCCATTTTCTGTTGTGTAACGACACGGCTGTGGAACTCATCTGTTACTAGGAAGGAAAGTACCTTTGACATCGTAGCCCACCTCGGACTGAATTAGGATATATGGCATCCTTATATCGATATACCTCAACTTAATCAACGATATAACTACCATCCCAGATAAATAATGTCGGGCTTGCTGGCCACGGTATATGCATATATGGGCGATATATGCCATATAAGCGCGATAGCTTAGCGATATAAGCGCCATTGGCCGGTTGGCTTGTGGCGGTATATACCCTTATATGGCCCAAATTTGCCAATGGCTGGAGGTCAATTAGATGGATGGACAGGAACCAATACAATCTAAACTACCAAATCTCCCACTGGTTCCGAAGCAGATCGTCGCGCAGCTCATTGACTATATCCAGGATGGTCCCTTGGCCTACGACTATGTCGACAAGATGTCGCCGTACAAGGATGGGCGGTCCGCCCTTGTCGGGATAGCAAATACGGAACTGAAGAAAGGAAACTCAGGAAAGGCTATCCGAGCCAACCAAATTACCCAGCAATATGAACTAGTCGATATTACATCTGAGGTTCAAGTCGATCACGCGCATGAAGTCGCTAAATTCATTGAGGAGCTACATGCAGGACCAGTCAGCTATTCCCGGATGAAAGAGATTTCTACTTATCCAACCAAGACCTCTCTTGTAGACGTAGCGAGATCAAGACTGAAGACATCGAACAAGAAAATCATCGCTAAGCGATCTGAAGAAAAGTACTACCTCACAGATGACGACAATGTACAGATTCAGATATCTAGAGTTGAGGCCAAACCCCTGCCGTCCAAGTATGAGGAGTTAAAGCAAGAATCCAAGATCATCAATGACTATCTTGACGCTATTCAAAGATTAAATGGACGACCATTCGTCCGAAAGGAGCTTGAAGAAGAAACAGCTGTCATTAACAGCTGGTTAGAAGCACAGAACAAACTACAACGAATAGAAAGGGGAAAAGACGATGTCAACCATACCACTACAGGAACTCCAAGCTAAGGGGGAGTTCAAGGAAGTAAAACTCAAAGATCTACAGCCTATTCCTGAGCGTGACATGCAGGTAGATCCGGTCGACCGTGCTCAGGTAGAACGCCTCAAGGAATCCATCCTGGATACAGGGTTCTGGGGAGGTATTAGATGCTGTCGAATTGGCGACAAGATCTACGTCGCCGCTGGCTGGCACAGAGTGACCGCGGCTGTAGAGCTTGGAATTGAGAAGGCAGTCCTATTTGTCGGCAATCTAGATGCCCATGAGAGGATTCGGGCATATGGGACAGAAAACGCGAGCCAGAGGGGTAATGGAGGGACAGCTCCCACAGGAACTGTTGCCGCCGCTATCCACTTGCTAACAAAGCAGCTACTAACCAGCCCCAATTTATCGTTCCTTTCCGAGAGATCCCCCCAGGCCCTTAACATGCTTATAAATCAAGTGGTCAGCGGGGACATTGGCGAACCTATCGTTACTGAGTTTCTGGGAAAGATCCCCGGGATTAGCAGTGCGTCAGTTCAACAGCAAATCGCAAATCTAAAGGCAAGCGATCATTATGCCCGGATTATGCGCGACGTGGCCGATGAAATTGAACGCGAGCATGCTGTCGATCTTGAGGGTATCAGGACAAGGGAAGAGGAGGTCGCCCGGAAGAAGAAGGAACAACAAGAAGCCCAGCAACGTGAACGACAAGCCGTAGCAACACGTGAAGAACTAAAAAAGCTGCATGAGCAGGAAGAGCTTGAGCGTCGAAAGCAAATACAGGAAGCCAGAGAACGGAAGCTCAAAGCTGATCGTGAAGCAGCTATGGCGCGTGAGGCTGACAAGAAACGAAAGCAAGCTGAAGCGGATAAACGGAAAGCTGAACTTGAGGCGCAAGGACAACAAGATGAACTCGCTCGGCAGAAGGCCAAAGAAGCCAAACTGGAGGCTGATCGGCGGGCAAGAGAAGCAAAGCAGGACCAGGAGAAGGCCAGACAAGACCTACTCGACGCGAGGGAAAGACTCAATGGAACGGAAGCCAAGAAGGTCAGCAATGCTGCCAAGCAGGCTGTCGAAGCAGCTGAAGCAAGAGAAGTTACTTTCGACTTGGAAGGCGTTTCAAAGTACCTAAAGGTTGAGAGTCACGTAGTTGAATTCAGGCGGCTAACTGCTCCCAAAGATCCTGATAACCCCGAAGGAACCGTAGTAATCCTACCCCCTAAGTCAGAGGATGGGGGTCCCAGTCCACAGGAGCAATTCGCCGCCAAGCTAGTGGATGATTATGGTCCTAACCTCACGGTCGAGAGAATTCGCGCAGCTTTTGGCTTCCGGTTTGATTCCCTCCGACAGCGAATAGAAGCAGATAGGAAAGCGGCTGCTAACAAATCCAAAAGTGAGTCAATAGTCCTTAAAGAGCTATTTGACGAATTCATCATTCATACCAATCGAATGATGGGGACAGCGTCCAGGATTGAGGAAAAGATGAAGAACTACCCACCAGAAAAGTACATTCCTTGGCCCGGAGGCTTCTTCGCAAATCTAGAGCCTGTGATCATGGTACTAACCAAGCTGTACAACAAAGGTAAGCAGTTAAGTAAAGCTACCGCTAAGGAGGAGTAAAATGCCAAGGAAGCCTCGCGAACCTAAACAGGACTTCTTCCCGATTGTGAGGAAGTTTCTAGAATTAGTACAACTCAAAGTACCGTTTCAAGGGAAGGTCATAGGGGACTTTAACACTGCCCTCGGGAATCCCCCATTTAGATCAGGTGGGTCCAATGACTTCTGGGAATTCAGAAGGAAGTACAATCTCTGCTCTAGGCAAGCGCTCTTGTTCGGAACAGAGAACCATATCATCACAGCCGTCCCTGGAGAACGAGGTAGTACATGGGAAGATACCTTGTACATCCTTAAGCCATTGACTCTGTCAATCGTAGAACGGGCTACAGCTGAATACGTCCTAGGGGACATACCTACCCGTCTTCAGGCCAGGATGAAATCATTCAGTGATGACTACATGGCTAATCTTATCAACAATAACCTGTCAAGTAAGGACAAGGCTAAGGCAGAAGCAACTGTCCAGGTTGGCAATGAAGTCATCGAACAAATCGAGACCATGCTACTTGATAGTGAATTTCGGATTAACCAGCAGACCGATGAACGCTTGGCCAAACTTCAGGCTTTTGAAGAACGGCAGCAGTTGATGGACGAGAACGAAAGGCTTAAAGCACAGCTCAAAGGCTTGCCTCCAACTGGCGTTAAGGAGGACCAAAGAGCGGTCCAATAAACATTCCGCTACTGACGGTAGTGGGATATAGTGCCAGTCGAATCTTTGAAAGATTTCCCCTTTCTGTCGACTGGCACTATTGCTGTAGGGCGTTAAACACCCAATGTTTATTAACTGCTTCAAAATCAAGTGTTTAGCATTGATTTGCAAGGTTCCATATAGGGAAGGACGCTAACCACGTGATTATAAAATAGTTGCTAAACACCCCCGACCTCTCTGGGTACCCAGAGTAGTCCCCCCATTTTTTAACCGCTTTCAAATCAAGTGTTTAGCATTGGCTTGAAAGGCTCTGTAGTCGCCGATTGTTTCTCGGCTAGCACGATACAACCTAATTAACTCGGACATCTGGCTTCAATTCCAGGTCACTGACTTGTCGGCACCCGAAGAACGGGACGATTTGTGATGCTAGAAATCGTCCCTTGGACTGACTAAACTTGAGCCCCAGGAAGACTATGGGTGGGACTGGCTGATACACATACAACTTTCCGCCGATGAATCTAACGAACAGCTTCGCCTGCTTTTCAGAGTAGCCAATTTCGGCTAGGTTGGCGGACTTCACCTTGAGCATTTCTACCAATTGCAGCCTCCCTTCAATTCGAAGTCGAGAGCCTGTAGTCTCTTCTGGAGTTCGCGTACCTGATTTCTAGCCGCCTCCATTTCCTTGAGAGCGATCATCGCGCGGATTTTCTTCTTGCTTTCTGGCGTGCCCTGATATGGCTGCCGGACTGAGGTAGCCGGCTTTTTTGGTGGAAGTCCACGCTGTTGAAAGTACTTCATCAAGCCCTCCGATATGTGTTGTCGGTGCTGCGCTGTTTTCGGTGGCCAATCCGTACACGGACTTCGCTGCGGACCGAACTTCCGGCCTTTCCTAGGCGACGGCTTCCCTTTATCCCCTGGCAGACCTTTGTTCCATGCCGGTACTAGCCGGGGCTTACCCAGCAGCGCCTCCGTTATGTTCCGGCTGATTGCTCGCCGTTCCTCCTCCGCCCGGTCCAGCCACCTGAGCTTTTGAGCAAATGCAAACTCCCACTTCGCCTTTTCACTTCTTTTAGCCCAGGCCGTCTTGACCTTCTCCCGGATTCTTTCCTTGACTTCCCCAATATGACGACCTGGACCCGCCTTACCTCCGCTCATGAAGTTGTAGCCAAACCGGCGATCAGTAGTTTGAAAGGTCTGAATGAAGAATCGTTCCAAAAGGTCAGCTTCGGCCTCACAACTAGCATGGGCCAGGACGGATCGCGAAAATGATTCTGGCCCATATTTCCTAATCGCGGCTTTTAGGTGTCCGTTCGTTGTCGCGTTGGTTAAGGTCCGGTTCCATCGCTTGCTCAGTGTCTTGTGTCGCGTTTGGCCGATGTAGCATTTCCCGTTAGCTTCATTCCGGAGCAGATATACGATCACGTTAGTTCACCGTAACCTCCGTCGGGTAACTTATGCCTTCGTTGTACGTCCACTGAACCGAGTTGCGACCGTCTGTGACGACTACTGTTCTGACAGTGCCAATCCTTGCTCCAGCAGAGTTAACGGATCGAGCGAATGCTTCTACGGCAATATCAATGGTGGTGTCGATTCGGACGTAGCCGCAGCGACCATCGGCAAGGATCTGAAAGACTGAAAATCTAGCGTGCATGTAGTGTCCATTGACCCTGCGGTTGAGTGTCATCGGTTGCTTTGTAGGACTTCCGTCCAATGTCACAAGTTGCGATATACGATCCGCCGCGACATGAGACGTCCATCTTTCCCTTCTCATCCCCGTCTTTCCAGATGATTTCGGTTTCTTCTCCTTGCCAGACTGTCCAGCCTTTAATCGTCCTGGCTAGCTTCCTGGCTTTGGTTGAGTCTTCACAAGTTGTTAGTAGTTCAAAGCTGCCAGTGACTCCCAGTCCAGTCATGTCGTAGAATTTAGCTGCTAACTGCATGACCGCTTTGTCACGCTCGACGTAAGGATTCGAGTTAAGGTTGAACTCTTTTGTTACCTTCTCAAATTCTTCTTGCGCTTCTTTCAACATCTGCTCGTATGTCATTTGTTCCTCCAGTCGAATAATGGGGTAGCCAAATATAGCTAAGTCCCTTTATTTGCAATATTTTAGGGCATGCTTAGGGCAGGACAAAGCATTCGCTTAAGCTTCTATAGGGTATTTTTGGGTAGGTCGGGACGGTTGGGAACTCGTCAAAAGGTAGGTGGTAGGTGGTAGGTGGAAAAGTGCAGGAGTAACTACGGGGACCGGGGAGGCGTAAGTTACTCCTTTGTAGCTAAGCCGCTTTTTTAGCCTTCCTCGCGGCCCATGCCGCTTTCTGTTTAGCTGAAATCAACGCCTTGGTCTCGGCAGCCATTGGCGGACGCTTACGCTGCGTTTGTGTAGAGGACGGCTGGGACGGCTGATCGCCCTCTAGGTTAACGATGTCTTGTAGTCGTTCGATTTCTGCCTGAACGTCTCGCAAGCTCTCGAGTTCTTGCTTCGCTTGGGCAATTGCGGTGGCGAGTATCTCGGTACTTTTCATAGGGCGCAGAGTTTATCACGGAAACAAAGCTACGCGAAGCCAAAAGTGTTGACTGGACGGCGGCGCACTGATATACCGCCCCAAAGGAGCAACAATGACTGAAGCCTGGATCGCGTACTGGGAAAGAAAGTTGCAGAAAATAGAAGAACTCTGCGCACTCGCGTCGCCGCAGCACCGGAAATCCTTTTACTCAGAGCGCGTAGTTCCCGCCAAGCACATTCTGCGGACAGTGAGGCTAAAGGCTGATGTCCCGATCTGCTGGGGAGCATCTGACTGCGTAGAGATTGCAGACCAACAATGTAAGGCCGGAAAGCATACCACCTGCGAGACGCACCAGGATGGCTGCGTCCTCTGTCAGGCCGGTTGATTTACGCGTCACCGATCAAAGATCCCTTGACACCGAACGGGCACCCGTGGTATTTTCCCAGCCTCTAAAAGGCACGGCATTGACCGGTCGCCTTTCTTAAAGGCACGAGCTGAAACGCCGTCGCCGCCGAAGATGTACCCACCAACACAAAATTAAAGGTTGCCGACCTGTGTCCAGGTGAGGTATTGCCCCCTCGGGCCAGTTGTGCGGCGGATCAATCAAAATGGGAAAGGTGTGAACTAAGATGAAGTCCCTCGAGGCGAAAATCGTCGGCATCGTTGCCAAGGAACCGACGTGCAACTGGAAGCTAGCGGAGTTGCTGAACGTGCCATATCGCACAGTCCAGCGAGCCACCCTCAAACTGAATCGAGAGAGACGGATCATTCCAGCTTGCGGATCGATTGTCCCGGCGTTTTGGACGATCTGGAACCAAGAAGAAATCGGGGCAAATAAGAAGAAATGAGGCCAAGACCACCGGCGACGCCACCCCCGGCGAAGGTGACCTAGACGGTGGCTCCTAACATACCCAATGACCAAGAAACCATCAACCGAAGAGCGATTCCAGGAGTGGTTGACTGCGTTTCGGTCCGGACAGCCGACGTGTCTACACGTGTTCTTGGCCGATGAAAGCGATAACGACGTCAGACTTTACCGGCTGTGGAAGGCCGCGGATCGACGACACCAGAAGCATTTGCGGGACCAGAAGGCACTCAAGGAGGCACAGCAGGCGCAGAAAACGGCTAGGGAATCTAGGGAAGAGAGGAAGGACTGAGCATTTCGGGAATGGCCCACCGGGCCAACCCGCTGCTGTAGCCAGGTAACCATCTGAATCGAATGGAAATAAAAAATGTCTTGACATTTATGTTTTTCTATCTTAAATTAATAAGCGGATGGGACGTAGCGCTATCGCGCAGTCCCCATCCTATAATCTAAATAACTAAGAGACGGCTTATATGGCCGCTTATAAGGTTGCTTATATGAACTCCCCAACCCAGTCACCTGGACGAATTAAAGCACCTGCTAAAGCTAGGACTGAGAGAGTTCACCTTGCAGAAAACGAGTCCGTTCAAATCGATCTAGATGTAGACCTGAAAATCGGCAAAGATGGTAGTTACCGTTTCGCCCTGGTAATAGAAACCAGCCTCGGAACCATCTTCTTGAAAGGCTTCAGAGTCGACCATCTCCTCACTGATGTAATGATGCCGGTTCTCCCGATGGGCACCTACACGAGTCCCTTCTACCTAGCCGGTATGTCTGCCGCCGTGAAGTCCGCGGTTGTCGACAAGCTAAAAGAAATGAAGGGTAAAGGGGTGCTACTGTGACGTTCAAGACGACCAAAGACGAGCAAGAGGTGAAGTCTGGCCTACCGGATCTTCAAGGTCTGCCCAGAGAGCAGGCGCAGCGCGTCCTCAAAATGGCGTTTGACAACTTCGACAAAAGTGTGGGAAATCTGTACACCCATCAACAGCCCAACCAAAACCTGACGGACTTGGGGGAGCTGATGGACTTATGTGATCGATATGGCGTCAGCACTTGTAGTCCCGATTCAGAGGCTACCGCACGCGGCCGGGCTGAGAGCGAACAACGCGCCGTTGAGGAAGCGAAAGCGGAGACTCGGAAAGAAATCCGGAAGCTGGTTGCCCGAGGAGAACTCCCACAACTCCCGCCACTACCGCCGAAGGATTACGGCGCGAATAAAGTGTTAGCGCAGTTACTTCGAAGGAGAGCTGAAAACGCTCATTTTGACAGTTTCTACGGGGTAAACTAGGAGAGGTATATTCGGGTATATGGCCCCCCTTACTCGAAATCAGCTTTGCTTTCTAGCCGCCTGCCGCATTGTGATGGCTCAATACAGGACCGCGAGCGATTCTTTTCTAGCGAGTAAATTTGGGAAGAGTCTCGGCCCCATAGTAGAGGAACTCCAAATCTTCCTTGAAAGCTACAACTGTTCCCTGCACAATCAGCTATTAACGACAGAGCTGATGGCCTCGATTTTGAAGTGTCTGAGCGCTTTCATCACCAATCAATTGTACCTGTCCATGACACCGAAGCATTTAAGTGACTGCAT
>Ga0210406_10003735_pt1 | contig 16534 bp, 10 predicted proteins | sample IncBWC30MmetaG_FD_155454 | JGI IMG/M metagenome (GOLD analysis project Ga0210406, IMG submission 155454) | Forest soil microbial communities from Barre Woods Harvard Forest LTER site, Petersham, Massachusetts, United States - Inc-BW-C-30-M | ecosystem: Environmental > Terrestrial > Soil >... | reverse complement strand
CGTAGCCGATCGTGGCTACCACTGATACCGCAACCCCCTTGTTCAGGCCGTGCGTGCTGTAATTCGTCACCGAGTCCGTCAATACTTTGCTGTTGGGTATGGCGACGTGTTCATTGCCCGATGTGATGACCATGGTGACGAGCAGTGTCTTCTCTGTGACTGTCCCGTACACCCCTTCGATTCGGACGACGTCTCCCACCTTAAAGGCGCGAGCGTAGGTCAGCAGGATTCCCGCCAGCAGGTTCCCAATGAGTCCACTGCTGCCGAAAGTAACCAGAGCGCCGATGAACACTGAGAAGCCGCGAAAGAAGGCTGAGTTCGATCCCGGCAGATAGGGGAAGCTCACCATCAGCACAAACACAAACAAGATGGTTCGGCACAACTTGTAGGTCGGATCGGCCCAATCCGCGGGAAACTTTTCGAACACGATGGTCCCGTTTTGAATGGAAATGAACAGGTACTTCAAGCCCTTGAGTATGATCCACGCAAACAGGAGAATTACGAACAGGTACCCGAGGTTGGGAACGTAATTTTCCAGCGCTCGGGCGACGTCTTGCAGCGGCGGGGCCAGCAGAGTTCGCAGAGCGTTGGTGAATACCTCGGTGCGCGGAAAGTTCGCGAACCCGTAGAAGAAGTAAGCCAAAACCAGCGCAGCTGCCATCAGGTTACGGAGCAAGAGGAGGCAAAATCGAATGACTCGGCTGGCGTGAAACCGGGGATTGGCTTCCAGGGTCTTGCCGCTCGCACGCAGCCTCGCTTGCCAGGCACCAATGCGTTTGTCGATAAACCAATAGGTTAGACCCACAACGTGGATTGCCAGCAGCAATATCGAGGTAGCAATTAGCGCATAATAGACGCCCACCAGCATGCCACTGAGCCAGTCCAGCTCGGATGCCGGGCGCAAGCGGCTGATGGCGTTCCCCACGGCGGTCAGTACCTTGTCGGCCGTGCCGCGCAGGAGGAGAAGCACGATGAGTACGACGATGCTGATGCCAGAGTAGGTACTGCGCCAGCGACTGGAGTGTCCGCCGCGGTTCAGCAAGAAGGTGCGTATTCCCCACCAGGAGGCGGCAACGGCTGCCAGGAAGATCAGCGCTTGCAGGAAAAAACGAAACAGGCGAAACGCCGATTCGGCGATGCTCCCCGTCTGATCAATCGCTTGCATTTGTTCACTCCTGTCCACATCCTGTATTCCGCCTACTGCAGCGATTGCCCTTGCTCGACCACCAGCTTGTACGCAACGTAGTATTTGTAGATATTGCTGACGTATTGGACCGTCACCGGTCCCACACTCCGAGAGACCATCAACTCGACGTTGCCGAACCACTTGTTCGGGTCCAGCCCCTGGGAAGGCGCCTTCCTTCGCAGGGCCGCGATGCGATTCGGGCCTGCGTTATACGCCGCGAAAGTTAGTAGCAGGCGGTTCGTAGGATCAATCTTCGGTCACTGAAATAGTTTGTTGCAATCGAGTTCAACAGCTTCACGGCGGCATGGATATTGTTCTCCGTAGTGTAGATATTTGGAATGCTGATGGGCGGCGCCGCCGCGGTGCCTGGCCTGACCTGCATGATCCCGACCGCGCCGCCGGGACTTCTCGCCGCTTGATTCAACTGCGACTCCTGATAGCCCTGGGCCACGACCATCAGGTAGTCGAAGCCGTACTGGCCTGCATACTTCTTGAAGAAGTCTACGGTCTCGTCAAACTTCTTGAGTTCCGCCGCCGTGGTTGGATTCTTGACCCATTGGTCGCTTTGCAAATAAAGCCGCCAGAGCGTGTTGCCGAACGACGTTCCCATGGCATGGGTCTTGACGAATTCATCCACCAGTTGCTTGAGCTGCGGATTGTTCTTCCTCATCGCAAACGCCAGGTCCCCTTCCGTGCCGACCACGAGTTTCGGCTGCGGAGCGATTCCAGGAAACACGGTGGCCCAGAGGTCAGCGCGCTCCTTCAGGGTAACCGTCGCGGGGAGTATGCCCGCGTTCACCATTTCCAGCAGGTCTTCATCCAGCAAGCTCTTGTCGGCCTTCTCGATCAGGATCGCCGGCTTGCCTTCTTTCTGTAGCGACTCGTTTTGTTTCTCCAGGTTCTCGTAGTACGTAGTGAGCGGGTTAACGAAAACCTTTTCCCCCGCCAAGTCCTCCAACGACGAAAGCTGTCCGAAGTCCTTCCGCGTCACGACGATCTGTTTCACGTCGGTTTGGACCGGGATCGAGAAAGCGACCCGCTGCTCGCGCTCGGGCGTCACCACCAATCCACACGCAACCAGATCGCCGACTCCCTCTTTCAGTGCCGCCTCAATCTGATCGGGTCGGACCGGAATGTACGTCACCTGCATAAGTTGCTTGGTGTGTAACTTCTGATTGACGAACTGGTCGAAGTATTGCAGCGCCTGGTAGTAAATTCCCTCAGGACGCCCATCGACGTAGAAGAAGCCCGAGCGGCTGTACAGGACAAGCGCACGAATGCTGCCTCGCTTGACCATTGCATCCAGGTCTCCGGTTTGACGCGCGAAGGTCAAAGGCAAGCCGTGTATTTGACCGAGACCTTGGCGCCTTCTTTGAGGCCGTCATAGCTGTCCACGCTGGCACCCGCGACGGCCTTGCCCGACGCGTCGACGCCCTTCACTGTCGTCTTGTCCGTCCACTTGATGGTGTACTCCGTTCCGTCGGAAGTCGCTACCACCATCGTCTTGGTACCCTTGTCGACACTCTTCACGATGCCGCTGACAGCGTGGACCACATCTTCAGCCACCGCAGCCTGCCACGCTACGGATGCCACTAGCGCGAAATACCATGGCCGGCAGAAAACTGAACCGCCTTGAATCAACCCTCATCACAATTCTCCTTTGAATTTGTTGTCGAGTGGAACATATTTGTCGCCTTCGACCCGCTCTACCAATAATACGGGCGAAGATGGGCGTCATCCACTTACGGTAGTTCGACACGGGGCATGCGATTGCTCGCACGCCCCGTTCGTGTGATGCCACGAGTCGCGAGTTAGTCGCTCGACGGGACGGCTTTCGGCATGTTGTTCGGATCCAGCAGCGGTAGCGGGTTCTTGGGATGCTGCAGGTCCGGGATCAAGTCGTTCGAAGCGCCGCCCGGGAAGCGCTGGATACTCGGATACTTCATGATCGACTGGTCGAAGTTGAAGAGCACCTGGGAGAACAGTCCAGCCGTCCAGCCGTTGTCTTCGCCGGCGTACCGTCCCGGCGAGGTCTTCAATCCATTCATCTCACCTTCGGCCCCGTTGAAGATCATGTCGTATCTCTCAAAGGGATCCATAGTGAGGTTGTACACGGCAGGAATGGAGCCGAGACCCTGGGTAGGACCAAGCCACGAATCTTTCGCCGTCCAGATGAACTTCCAGGCGATATTCAGCGCGGGATTGTCGGGAGCTCCGCCCATATCGACCCGGATGGCGTTGAGATACTCGCCGTTGATGTAAATCCATGACTTTCGCGCGGAGTGCTGGGACTTGCCCGAGATATAGGCGCTGTTGTCGATGCTGTCGAAGTAGATGGGCTTGCCGTTGTTGTCTTTCATTTCACCGGTGGGTGGAGGAGTGATGCCCGCCATCGCCGCCAGCGTGGACCAACAATCGATGTGAGACATCATCTCGCCGTATTGCACGCCCGCTGGAATGTGTCCGGGCCAGGTCATGATGGCCGGCACGCGCCAGCCGCCCTCAAACGCCGAGCCCTTCTCGCCGCGGAACGGAGTGGTTCCCGCATCGGGATAAGCATCGAGCCAGGCGCCGTTGTCGGCGGTCAGGATCACGATGGTGTTGGGGGCATCGGCACGTATCTCGTCCAGGACCTTGCCGATGTCGGCATCCATTTCCATGAGTGAATCGGAATAATCGCCGAGATGCGATTTGCCGCGGAAGTCCGGGGCCGCGTTGGTTGGGTTGTGCATCTTGATCCAGTTGATGTCCATGAAAAACGGCTTACCGCTCTTGGCATGTTCCTTGATGTAGGCGACCGCATAGTCGGCCTGCCGTTCATCCATGGTCGCCATGTAGTCGTAGGTAATGGTAGCGACCTTCGTGGCGGGTTTGCCCGCTACACCTTCCCACTCACCCAGGTTCACCACGGAATCCCACATTTTTTCGAAATCCGGATTATACGAGGGAAACCAGGGATGGAACCACTTGTCGGTATCGGGATAGGAATAGACACCGGCGTAATAGGCGGCGAACTCTTTCATCTCATCGAAGCCGTGCTCAATAGGGTAGGCCGCAGGCTTGTCGCCCAGGTGCCACTTGCCTGAAAAGTAGGTCGTGTATCCGTTCTTTTTGAAAAACTCAGCGATGGTTGGCGTCTCGGGCTTGAGGTAGTTCTCGTCGCCCGGGGCAACCACGATCGACAGGGCCGAGCGGATCGGAATACGTCCGGTCATAAACGAGGCACGTCCGGCGGTGCAACTCGCCTGGCCGTACCAACTGGTGAAGACGGCGCCCTCTTTAGCCATCTTGTCGATGTTGGGTGTGGGATGGCCTAGGGTTGCGCCACCTCCTGAATAAGCACCGAAGTCGTTCCATCCGGTGTCGTCCGTCATGAGCATGACGACGTTGGGTTTGTCTGCGGATTGTGCCGCGATGGGAGTTCCGCTGCCCGCCAGCAAGAAGCTGGAGATGGTCAACGCGCCCAGCATTATCCTTCCTGCATTTGCCCCGAAATCCACGGTGTTTCTCCTGTGCAACCGGTGTTGTTGGGCGTGGAAAATCCCAACTTCTTTTTGGCAGCGGCAACTTCGTTTTAGGACCGCCGCGGGGTCGAACTGTTCCCGTTGGTTTGCCAGTTGACTACATGTCTGGAAGCTTGGGAACTGTCGCTTGCGACAGGTGGGCGGGATTTTCGCTCAGCGGGTCTGTCCTTGCAACTGCATCAACATCTGATTTGCATTGGGATCACCGGGCGCGAGTTGAACCTAGGGTGGGCGGAGGTGATTGCGGCTGGAATGTTTCCACCATCGCGCCGGAAGGAAATTGCGCCATCAAAACCTGCGGTCCGCAGGACTGCGTTGGTGAGCATGCTCCAAAACCCGCGATCGCCCCGTCGGTGTGTCCTTAATGCCGTTTCAGCGATGTGCGACGCTAACTGCTGACGATTTGAGATAGGAAGGTGCGACCCTGCCGTGCCGCGTGAATTGCCGGGACCAAGTCGGTAGGGAGGCGGGCTTTCGTGACGTACGCCGAAGCCCCTACAGAAAGTGCTGCCGCGACAAAATCACGGTCCTCATGGATAGTTAGAAATACGACCTTGGCTCGGCAATAGCTGCTGCGCGTAGGTGCGGATGAAGGTCTGCCCGCCGCCGGTCTCGATGTAGCTGCGATAACCGTTGTCGCTCAAATAATTCATGACATCCAGCATCGGCTGGTACACCATCTGGGGGTAGGGCTTGTCGAAGCGTGGATGCTTCGCCGTCGCCATCCAGTCCCCTGCGATCGGGGGAACGCTTCCGCGGTCATATTGGTGTGGGTTGCGAGAGTGATAACGATAACTTCGATGTCTTTCAGAGTGAGCTTCGCGATCGCCTTTTTGTCGTCCGTGAGTAAGGCTTTAAATGGCGACTTGGCCTTCCACCCCGGATGCTGAGGCGCCAGAGCCCCACGCGGTCGAATGCGACGCGCTTGCGAGCAGATAGGCTGCTCAACCCAAGTCTTAGCGTCCTGGTCGAAGGCGGCGATGCGGTCTTCCGGCGGCACGAACTTCGGATTGCTCTTGTCGGTTGTGGCTCTGACAAAGTCGATGATCGCCTGCTTTGCCGGGCCGTCGTTCGAGTAGGACAAGGGATCAGCAGCAGCGGTTGCGGCCGGTTGCCCCGGGGTCGGAGTGGAGGGCGTCGGGTTGTTGGTGCAACCCGGCGAGGAATAGTATGGGCAAGAAAAATCGAGACGAATATTTCCCAGTTTTTCATTTCTGTTTTCCCTCCTACTGGGGCCCTGGCAAGCAAATTCCTCGAGGAACACGTCCTCAGCTAGAATCACTTCTTTGGCTGCGGCGTCTGCTGTTGCTCCTGCTCCAGCTGCTTCAGCTTCATCTCCATCATTTCCTTTTCCTGCTCCTTGGTGAACTTAGGAAACAGAAGTTGAATCTGCAACCGCATGCTCCATGGAGAAGCACCGGCCGGATGCACCGCGTTGCCATAGAACTGGCCCGTGATGTTGACTGGCTGGAATCCGATCTTCATGATTCTTCCCAAGCCACCACCGAAGGGAACCACCGCCTGGTTACCGCTCGGGGCGCGCCAATCGGCGGTGATGATCGGCGAGGTGGTGAAGTACCACCCCTTCTTCATGTTGTAGTTGACGAACCATTGCAGCAGCATCTGGTTTACCACTGCCCTTTCGTGCGGCCCAGCCACTGACCAGACGTTGTTGACCAGTGCGCCAATGACCCAGTGACCTGGAGTCGATAGCACAACAACCGACGGTCCCAGACTGAACTTTCCCTGACCGAGTTGCTCGGCGGTGGCGGTCGGGAAAACGAAAGCCGGCCCGACGCCCCAGATCAACTTGCCGGGCTTGGCCGGAGACAGGAACAAGCTGGGATTTAAGTCTCCAAAACCAAACCACCCTTGCGTGGGCTGGTCATTTGGCTGCCACACGACCGGCAGGATGGTGCGGGTGATCAGGTTCCACTTTTCCGAGATGTGAAATGGGATGACGGATTGGATGTTCAACACGTTTTGATCCCGGGAATACGGCCCTATCCCAAAGTTGGTGTTGTTCTGGAGCGGAAAGCTAATCAGGTCGGCCACGGGGTTCTGCGCGGCTTTTGCCAGCGCCGCCGTCTGTGCCTCCGAGGATGCGGTGGGCGCAGGCGCTTTATCAGTCGCGGCCGGCTTTGTCTGATCGGCAGGGGCCGAAGGTTCAGGATCCACTGGCTGTCCCTCAATGGACACGAGCATTAAGTGCCCGACAGGGGCCAAAGGTTCGGGATCCGCCGGCTTTTCATCAATTGCGGCGAGTTTTGCCTGCCCGGCAGCGGCCGATTGGCTCTGCGCAAGCCGCTCGATGTCCGGCAACTTCCAGCTTTTGTCTAAGATGGCCTTTTCCGGGCCGTACACGCGGAACCACGGAAACCACTTCTGACCAGCCTGGGTATAGAGCCAGTTCGATTCTTTACCGGCAGGTGGCTTTGGGCCAAAGTAGATGTCCACCGAACCGTCGGCATTCTTCCGCAGTGTCTTATCGAGCGAGCCGAGCGTGAGGTTCGGTGCGTTCAGGAAGAAGCTCGACGTCTCCAAGCTGTAAACGGTGACAGACCAAAACTCGCGCACCGGTACGTTCGCCGGGACGTGGAGACGGTAGTTATTGCCACCTTCGAGCGGGTTGCCGTTGTGGTCGTGAAAGGTTCCGAAGTAGAAACTGCCAGTGCCCAGCTTTGCCTTTGGGCAGAAATACTGCGAGAGGGCGATGGCTCGCGAATCCACATCAAAATAATTCGGGACCTGCCAATGGAACTCGGTCGGCATGGTGATGGGCGGGGTGGACACTACCCACTGACTTCCCGGCCACCACGGAGTGGCGTCCGTTGCAGCCTTATTCACCAACCAAGCGTGCGCTTCCGCGGCGGCTGATTTGAACAGGGCCACGGTGGTGGCGTCGGGATTAAAGTCCTTGCCCCTCTCGATGCCAAGAGGAAGGAGCATGCCCATCATCTGGAGGTCAGCGGGCTGCACCGTCTCCTCATTGAGCATGCGAGCCAAACCGGAGAAGAAGGTTTCGTCGTACGGGATGAGGCCGTTATACATGACGTCTGTCATGTCAAGCAGTCGCTGCAGCGGCGGATTGGCGCCTTCGACAGAGGATAGATTTTGACCTGCTGCACTAATGCGTTGCCCGCCCGGAAATCATCTGGTGACAAGGACGCAAGGATAGAGCGCAATAGCGTCATGGTGTTGTAGGTCTTGGGACGCACCGCGATATATCCGGCGGGCACGTCGCCCTTGTAGTCGGGTGGCAGGACGAGGTATTTACCGCCCTTACCCTCGAAGCCAATATCCGTGAGTGGCACATACCACGCGTCTTCGATGGTGCCGTAGAAGCTGGCGCCTGGGACGGCTGGCGGCAAATCCACCACCACGGGCCCATCTACCTTTGTATTGATGAAAAAATACATATAGGCCGTGTTGACGTTGGGAGTGGGCGACTGGTTCTTCCAGCCGCCGCCTTTGGGCCACCAAACAATGTCGTTGTAGTGCGCCTTGCCATCGCGGAAGTACGCCTGCTTCACCGCGTCCTCGCCCACAAGTGGCAGGCCCCAGATGACGGCGTCCAAGGCCCGGCGGTGGATGGTCCGATCTTTCAACTCCTGCGGCGTAAACGTCGCTGTCTGGGCCGCGGCCGATTGGGCAAGCAGCACCAGTGTGATGATGAATGCGGATACGAACTTTCTCACAGAAAACTCCTTTAAACAGACCGCACCAGAACAAAGCTGGGAAGCGAGGAAGGCTGTTTTGCCTTCCTCGCCTCCGACTTCAGTTGTGCGGACTCTCTCAAGCCCGCGTTTTCGGCTGCTCGCAAAAGTCTGGTGACCGTTCCAAGCTAGTCGTCTCCCTTGTTCTTTTCCATTTGATCCAGGATGCCCTTCAGGTTGTAGGTCTCCGGCGCTTGCAGTGGCGGGAACTCCTTAAAGGTGTAGAGTTCCTTTTCCCACAGCAACTGGCCGATGGGCAGCATGTTCCAGTCGTACAGGTAAGCTGTACTCGGGGAGGCGAGTGCGCCACCCAGGGCCATGGCCGATTTCGAGTCCGAGAAGCTGATCGTCTGCTCGAACGGGTCACGCTTGACGTTGCCGACAAGGGTCCAGTGATAGTTGGTGAGAGGCAGGAACCAGCCAGCCGCTCCCCCAGGCGCCATCGAGTAATACATCTTCCAGTTCTTGTAGCGCACCGCCGATGGCGTCGCGCCCGAGTAGTAGAAGAAGACATCACGCGCTGAGTGCTCGTCCGTGCCTTCCAAATAAGCGCGCTGGTCGAACCCGTCGAGCATCGTCTTGACGATGCCCGGGTACTTGCCGGCCTGGATCTGCTTGTTCAGGTCGTCGCCCTTGGGACCGCCGGCGATGTCCACAAACGTGGGTACCCAGTCGAGAGCCGCAAACATTTCCTTCTTCACCGTCCCCGGCTTGACGTGACCTGGCCAGCGGACGACACACGGAGAGCGGTAGCCGCCTTCCCAGGCCTCGCCTTTCTGGCCCTTGAAGGGGGTGATGCCGCCGTCGGGGAAACTCACCGTCTCGGCGCCGTTATCTGTGGTGAAGACGATGATGGTGTTGTCGAGTTGACCCATGTCCTCCAGCTTCTTGAGCACGTAGCCAATGTTGTCGTCCATCTGCTTCATGCCGGCTTCGTTGATGCCCCAGTCCTTGCCGCCCTGGGTGCCCATCATGGCCAGGTACTTATCCGGCAGCACGGTGGTCACGTGCATGCGCGCCGGGTTGTACCAGACGAAGAACGGTTTGTTGGTCTTCTTGGGGTCATTGCGGTCGAGGAAGTCGATGACTTTGGCTGAGATTTCCTCGTCCACAGTCTTCGACCGCTCCAGCGTCAGCGGGCCCTGGTCCTTGCATGTCTGATTCTTCTCCGTGCCGTCGGAGGAGTTGCACCAAAGGACGTTACGCGGAGGTGTCAGGCAGGTCGTAGTCCTTGGATCCACAGCACCGGGAACTTCGGGGATACCTGGAATTGGAGTGTTCTTGCAGGGTGGCGCGATGCCCTGTACCGTCGGGCTGCTATTGATGTCGGGGAAACTCACCTGCTCCATCGCGTCCAGATGGTAGAGGTAGCCCCAGTACTCCTGGAAGCCGTGCGCTGTCGGCAGGGCAGCGGTGTGGTCACCAAGATGGTTCTTGCCGAACTCGCCGGTGGTGTAGCCGAGATCGCGGAGGAACACGGCCATCGCCGGAGTCCCGGGACGCAGATAAGACGGGCTGCCGGGAAGTTGCGGCGGAATCATGCCCGTGCGCAGCGGATACATGCCGGTGAAGAACGCATTGCGCCCAGAGGTGCAGCTCTGCATGGCGAGATAGTCCATGAAGATTGCGCCTTCGTTGCCGATGCGATCGATGTTGGGTGTTTCGCCCACCATCAGGCCGCGATGGTAGATGCTCGGCTGCATCCAGCCGATGTCGTCACCCATGATGACGACGATGTTTGGTTTTTGAGTTGTCTGCGCAGTGCTTGGAACCGCCACACCCGCCAGCATCACGCTGCAGATGGCCACCCCTCCCAGCGCCAGTTTTCGAATTCCTGCTGCAAAATTCATCGTTTATCTCCTTGACCGCAAATCTGATCGCCCTCCACGACGGACGACACCGTTGGGTTGATCTCCACGATCAACGCATGAAAGTGGCCCACCCTCGGTGGTCGAAGGGGGCGAAATGCCGCTAAACATTTGGTCGCCGCAGCGAATTGCAACCTCCACCGGCTCGAATAGAATCCCCACGTTATCTTTGTCGGCGGCGTGTTCGTTTTAGGACAGGCGCGAGGTCGAACTGCTACCGTTGGTCTGGCAGTTGACTACAAAGCTGCGGGCTTGGGAACTGTCTCTTGCGACAGGGGAGGGAAAATTCTTCGAAGGCGTAAATATCGAAGTCCGGACTGGTCGTGACCATCGTCGCTGCCGATGAGCGGAGCGAGAATTTGTTCGCGTGCAGAGGATGAATCGAAGGGTGCGATCTACGTACTAAGCGGCTGGGATACAAAAGTCCGACCCTGCAGCGCCGTGCGAATTGCCGGGATCAGATCAGTAGCGAGGCGCGACTTCGTGACATAACCGGATGCTCCGACATGAAGAGCGGCAGCGACATAATCTTGATCTTCGTGGATAGTCAGAAATATGATCTTGGCTCGACAATCAGCCGTCTGTAGGCGTGCTGCGGCTTGAAGTCCGTCTAGAATCGGCATGGAAATATCGATCACAAGCACATCAGGATCCAGTGTGAGAACGGCGTCGACGGCCTGACTGCCATCGCCCAGGGCAGCAACAACCTCAAAGTCCTCGCCCAGGACTCCCCGAACCTTTGCCAGCACCGCCGGATGATCATCCGCGAGCACCACTCGAATCTTAGCCATAGGAGCTCCTTGGCCGGTGTCGACCAATAAATCACGGACGCCTCCGATTGAGATTGCTCTCTTGGCCGGTGTGTGACTACTGTCACTTGCGACAGGGGTAGGGAAAAATTCCTTTCCGAACGACCCCGGTTCGGCGTTGTCTCTAGGCAGCTGAAATCATTCCGTGCTTGATCGCGTACTTCACGAGTTCGGAGTCGCGGGTAAGGGCCAGCTCTTCCATAATCCGCGCCTTATGGAATCGTACTGTCCGGTGCGAGATCTGCAGTATGTAGGCGATCTCCTTCATCGACCGCCCTTCGGCAAGCATCTGGAGGACTTCACGCTGCCGTCCGGTAAGATCTTTGGAACGGCTCACCGCTTTGGGGTCACGGATGAAACTCTCTTCCATCCCTCGTCTGATTTGCGGGGTCACATAGGAGAGTCCTCTCACCACGTCATGAACTGCCTGCAACAATTCGGAGGCTTTTGAGTTCTTCAGCAGATAAGCCGAGGCCCCGGCGCGGAAGGCTTCGGCGGCGATGTCGGAGTCAGTATTCATGGTAAGAAAAATGAGCTTTACCTGGGGCATCAGTTTCTTTAGCTCTCGCCCGGCATCGAGGCCATTCAGCAAGGGCATCCCAATGTCTACAAGCACTATGTCTGGCTTGAGTTCGGTGGCAGCTTTCAACAGAGTCCGCCCATCCTCTACCGTGCCAACCACTTCATATTGTGGTTCCAGCAGTTTTCGGAAGCCGGCGCAGATCATTACATGATCGTCAGCCAGCAAGATTCGTATTCGCTGCATGTCGCGCTCCCTCTCTCAGGCGGCTCCTGCAGCCGTTGCCGATGCACTTACATCGGCTCCCACGGGCACGCGAGCCATAATCCTCGTCCCGCAGTTCGGCTTTGACTCGATGGTGAATTGCCCGCGCATCAGATGGACCCGTTCCTGCATGCTCACGAGCCCAAGCCCTGGGTTCTTTTTGGCTTCATCCACGTTAAACCCCACGCCTGCGTCACTGACCTCGAGCTTAATCTGGCCTGCCGCGCCGCGGACGTCCACCGAGAACCGGCTCACCCCGCTGTATTTCAATGCGTTGTTCAATGCCTCCTGTACCACTCGAAACAGGCAGAGAGAAACGTCTCTTGGCAAAGGGTTCGGAACGTTCTCATCGGTGAACTCGACGTTCACTCCTTGCTGGGTCGAAAATTCCTTGCAGAAGCTCCTCACAGCAGCCACAAGGCCCAGATAATCGAGCTTCGAAGAGTGCAGTTGGTGTGATAACGCCTGAACATCGCCCGCTAGTTCGGCGTAAAACTGCCGGATTTCCTCGATTCGTGGATTTGCAGGCGCACTGGAACCGTTCGACGCCCGATTCGCTTGTTCCAGCTCCAGCGAGAGCAGAGAAAGTCTCTGGCAAATGTCGTCGTGCAGCTCCCTGGCGATTCGGCTGCGCTCTTTTTCCTGCGCTTCGATCAGCCTACCGCCAAGTTTTTCAAGTGCCTCCTGGGCCATTTTCTGCTCCGTGATGTCGCTGGACGAGCCGATAAACCCAGCAAACTTGCCGTCGCCGTTAATTCGCGGCGCCGCGACATCCAGCATCCAGCGGTACACTCCATCCCGTCGCCGCAGTCGGTATTCCTTGGAAAACCGTTCGCGCTGTTCCAGGGCCCGCGTGTTTGCCGTCAGAACGCCCTGTAGGTCGTCATGATGAACGTATGCCGTCCAGACGTCTTCAAATCCAGCTTTCGGGTCGCAGCCCGTGAACTCAACTCGTCTGTCGTTGAGATAGGTGACTTTGCCATCCTCGTCGCACATCCAGACCAGCGATGGTGTGGTATTCGCCATCACCCGGAAGCGCTTCTCACTCTCGCGAAGAATAGCTTCAGTCTTTTGCTTACGCGCTCGCTGCCACACCAAACCAACGATCAGCAGCGCCTGGACAATGATCAGAACAATGGCAGCGATGATGTACTTCTCGTATCGCTCCCAGACGGTCGGCTGGCGATACAAAACGATCGTGCCAGGCGGGAGCGCCAACTCCGGTATGTTCCAGTGGCGGAGTTGACGCCAGTCGACTCGGGGATTGGCCACAGAGTTTTCAGCAATTGGAATACTCTCCGGTTTTTCGCCAGACAGTACCCGCGCCGCTATTTCGCCTCCCTTCACTCCCTCTTCAATACCATCGGAGTACGATCCACCGACCGCTCCGTGGTCAAGACAATAATCGAATATGCAATACGTCGGGAAATGTTGGGAGACCGCAGCAAGCACGTCATAGGCCCCGATCTCCACCTGCGACGACTCCTGGGGTACTAGATTAAAGAAGATGATGGTGTGTGAGGGAAGTTTAGACACTTGTTCGAGCAAGCGTTTTGTCGACTCTGTCGGTATTTCGATCAACCCCAATTTCTCCTGGCGTTGCCGAAGCTCACTGCGAATGATTCCAAGCCAAAACGTCTCGAATTCCGAGTTCCCGGCAATCAGCGCCACGTTCTTAGTATCAGGATTGAGGCGAAGCGCAAGACCTACCGAACCTCGAACATCCACGTTCGTCGTGGCGCCCGTCACGCCCGGCCAAGGAGCGCCGTTTGGCAGCCTGTTGGGTGCAACGGACATGAAGACGATTGGGACACCTGGAAATATCTGATCACGATGATCTACTGCGAAGCGAAGCGCTGGATATGCCGAAACCACCACCAAGTCGATCTGTTTTTCGCTGTACGACTGCCGAATCGTTTCGCTGAGAGCTTTCTGGTATCCCGCACTGCCGAAGCGCTCTGATTCGAGATACTCGACGTAGAAGTCTACGGGCGCGTGGATCCGGGAGCGCAGCGTCGTTTTCAGGGGCTCCAATTCAACAAAGGCGTCTCGCACCGACCAGCTGTACAAGATCAACACATTTTTCTCAGGTGTCGAATCCGCGAACGCGAGCAGAGAGGAACAACTAACGGCGACAATTGCGATGCAGGACGCCAAGAACCGATGTGTGATTCGGCGCACTACTCCCAGGCAGTCAGAAGGTAAGCATCTGCCTCCCAATGGCGGTCTATGCATTCGACCTTCAATTCCACCCGTGATCGGGCCGAAGGGAGCCTCAGCTTCAGGCCTTCAGGAATGTTACGATACGGCTCCGGCGACCCATCGCCGAGCCGCGCTGCTACTGACTGTCAGTCGAACTTCGGCCTAGATTACAGCGGGCGGCAATGAGCGCGCAACCAACAAACGTGTGGGTGGAACGCAACCCGGAACGCAACCAGGAAGTTTGCTGGTTTGAGTACTTGTGGTAGCCTGTCAGCAATCTCCGATTGCTTTGCCCTAACGCTAACAATCAGATCGAGGCAAGCCAGCCAACTAGTGACCTCGGTCCGCTCACGATGGTGCCATTTCGTCGCTGATATTCGGTCTGGCTCTTGTGATTTCTGTCGGAGGCGACTTGGACGGCGGTTGGAGGGGAACACTCCACAGGCGACCTGCTAACCGGTCGACTTTCCTCACGCTTCTTGCGCTTGCCGTCGTATTTTCGAGTGTCTCATCAGGCCAGACCGCTGCGACCGGCGCCTTGAGCGGTAAGGTTCTAGACCCCACCGGTGCCGAGGTTCCCAATGCTGAAATTCAACTCACCTACCATCAGACCGGAGATGCTGACGCGGACTCCTCCGATAGCGCGGGAAGTTTTCATTTTCTTCTGCTGCCACCCGGCAGTTACGATTTACAAGTCAACAAATCGGGGTTCGCTCCATTTCACCTTGCCAACATTAATGTCCCTGTAACGGAGACGGTTCGCCTCGAATTTCATCTCCGATTAGCGAGCGTCACAGGAAGCGTTCAGGTTTCCTCTGATGCGGCGATGGTGCAGACGGACACCATCGCCTTGGGGCGAGTTGTGAATCAAACAGCCGTCACCGGGCTTCCTCTGGTTACCAGAAACTTCGCCCAGATTGCCGACCTCTCACCCGGTGTCGCGACGGGGGTAAGTAACGCCGGAGAGCTTGGGGCTGGCGGAACGGCCCTTTCCCAGATCGACAAGTCAAATGATGGTCTGTTTGTTCACGGAGCGCGGTCTTACGACAATAACTTCCAGTTGGACGGTATCAGCGTCAGCGACGTGCAAGGGAGTGCCTTGGCGAGCGGCGGAATTCCCATACCCAATCCTGATGCGATCCAGGAGTTCAAGGTTCAGACGGGTCTCTATGACGCCTCGTACGGACGATATGGGGGCGCCAACGTCAGCGTAGTCACAAAGGCAGGCACCAATTCTTACCACGGGAGCATCTTCGAATTTTTCCGCAACGACGCTCTCAATGCCAATGACTACTTTCTGAATCGGACAGGGCAGCCGCGACCGCCCCTCAAACAGAATCAATTCGGCTTCGACATTGGCGGACCCATCAAGCGCGATAAGTTGCTGTTCTTTGGTTCGTATCAGGGCACGCGACAGGTAAACGCGGTGGCCTCGGGGCAGGCCCGCACAGCCTGCACAGTGAGCCTAACTACACCTCCGATCACGAACGACCGGTCGGCTGCCGCCCTCGGGAGATTGTTCGGCGGTATGAGCGGCGCACTGGGTGGCGCGGCGGTCAGCCCCGACGGCTCGAACATCAATCCAGTCGCGCTTGAGCTCTTGAACTTCAAATTATCCGACGGGTCGTATTTGATCCCGACTCCGCAAACGGTGAATCCTGCGCAGCCTTTTGCGAGCCAGGGGTTTTCGACTCTTAGCCAGCCCTGTCATTACGATGCAGATCAATTCCTGATCAATGCTGATTACTTCCCATCAAGCAAGAGCCGTTTCTCTTTTCGTTCCCTGTCGACGAACAGCAACCAGTTGGTGACGTTCCCCGGCAACGGTCTTAATCAAGCCGGAAACCTCGCGGGTTTCCCGAGCAACGTAACGGGAGATTACAGGGTGATTTCGATTTCCCACACGTATGCCTTCTCTTCGAACTGGTTGAATCAGGCGCGTTTCGGCTATGTTCGCACGGTCGGAAATACAACTGCGCAAGCGCCATTCACGTGGTCGGACTTAGGAGTTGCCGCGGGAACAATGAACCAGGAGAACGCATTGGTGAGCTTGAATGTCCTGGGTTCGATCAGCTTCGCTTCGGGGTTTCCGCGACAATTCGCCCAGAATAGCTTCGTGATCACCGATGACCTTAGCCACGTGGCTGGCAAGCACACAATTCAGACTGGCGGGTCACTTACTCGTCTGCAAGACAACATTGCCATCGTCGGACTGGGATCGTTCTTGCAGTTCTTGAGCTGGCCCGACTTCCTGTTGGGATTGAATGCCACGCAAAATGGAACAGGTATATTCAGCAATGTTTACGCCTCAGTGGACGACTACGGTCTGTTGAATCGCGAATATCGGGCTTGGGAGGGCTCCGCCTATGCGCAGGACAACTACCGGATCACCCCGACGCTGACGCTTAGCTTTGGCTTGCGATACGAGCGACTGGGTCAGTTCGG
>Ga0210406_10003734_pt1 | contig 16536 bp, 15 predicted proteins | sample IncBWC30MmetaG_FD_155454 | JGI IMG/M metagenome (GOLD analysis project Ga0210406, IMG submission 155454) | Forest soil microbial communities from Barre Woods Harvard Forest LTER site, Petersham, Massachusetts, United States - Inc-BW-C-30-M | ecosystem: Environmental > Terrestrial > Soil >... | reverse complement strand
AACCTGCAGTCTGGGTGTGGAAGCGCAGCATCTGCGACTTGGGATTCTTGGTCTTGAAGTGATCGCGCATGATGTGCGCCCACATGCGGCGAGCGGCGCGGAACTTCGCCACTTCCTCCAGGAAATCGCTATGCGCGTTGAAGAAGAACGACAGCCGCGGCGCGAATTTGTCCACGTCGAGACCCGCGTCGATCGCGGCCTGCACATATGTCATGCCGTTAGCGAGGGTGAACGCTACCTCCTGCGTCGCCGTGCACCCAGCCTCGCGCATGTGATAGCCGGAGATGGAAATCGTGTTCCACTCGGGCACGTTCTGGTTGGCGTAAGAGAAAATGTCGGTGATGATGCGCATCGCCTGGGCTGGCGGATAAATGTACGTTCCGCGCGCGATGTACTCCTTCAGTACATCGTTTTGGATGGTACCCGACAGCTTGACCAAGTCGCGGCCAGTGCGCCGCGCCACCACGACATACAGCGCCAGCAGGATCGACGCCGTCGCGTTGATGGTCATCGAGGTGGAGATCTTCTCCAGGTTGATGCCATGGAACAGGCGCATCATGTCCTCGATGGAGTCAATCGCCACGCCGACTTTGCCGACCTCACCCATGGCGAGCGGGCTGTCAGAGTCCATACCGATCTGCGTCGGCAGATCGAACGCGATGCTCAGCCCGGTGGTGCCCTGACTCAGCAGATATTTGTAGCGGCGGTTCGACTCGTCGGCATCGCCCATGCCGGCGTATTGCCGCATGGTCCAGAGGCGGCCGCGGTACATGGTGGCCTGCGCGCCGCGAGTGTAGGGAAACTGCCCGGGATAGTTGAGATCGCGGTCGTAGTCCCAACCCTCGAGGTCGGCGGGTGTGTACAGCGGATGAACACTGATGTGCGAGGAGGTTTCCTGCTCGTCCGCCACCGCGGTGACGGCGTGTTGTTTTGTCGCGGGCATGTTCTCCTCAGTGAATATCGCCGACGTACTCTCAGCGCTGCTATTTCCCTTCACACCCCCGCGTGTTCGAGAACGACGCGAGACGCTTCATCGCCGTGCTCGAGCCGACCAAAGTCCTTCGCGAAATCGAGGACGACGCGTGACGGTACATTGCCATGCTCGAGCCGGTGGAAGATTTGATTGATCGACGCCAAAGGTTGCAGCTCGACGTCGGCCTTGACCTTGCCGTCGACGGCGAAGGCGAGCGCTTCGGCCATGTCCTGGCGTGTGCCAACGAAAGAACCTCGGATCGTGATGCAGTTCGCCACCACATCGAACAGAGGAACCGGGAATTCGCCTGGCGGCAGCCCGACCAGGACGCAAGTGCCACGCTTCCGGGTCATGCCAACACCCTGCTTGAATGCGCCGAGAGAGGGCGCAGTAATCAGAACGCCGTGAGCTCCGCCGCCGGTCTCCTTTTTTAAAGTGGCTGCCGGGTCACCGGTCTTCGCATTGATCACGAGGTCGGCGCCAACTCGCTTGGCATGGGCCAGTTTTCCATCATCGATGTCGACCGCGCAGACGAGCAGTCCCATGGCCTTGGCATATTGGATCGCCAGATGCCCGAGTCCGCCTGCTCCGGAGATGGCGATCCATTCGCCGGGCTTGGCCGTGGTCTGCTTGATCCCCTTGTAAGTCGTGATGCCAGCGCAGATCAGCGGGGCTGCATCCACAGCGGTGAGGCCGGCAGGCACATGCGCGACGTAATCTGGATCTGCGAGGAGGTACTCGGCAAAGCCGCCGTTCCTGGTATAGCCGCCGAACTGGGCCTGCGCGCACACCGTCTCCCACCCTGTCAGGCAATACTCGCAATGACCACACGCCGAGTAGAGCCACGGCACTCCAACCCGGTCGCCCTCCTTTACGATTGTCACGCCCGATCCGACCGCTACGACTGGCCCGATGGCTTCATGGCCAGGAATGAACGGGAGCGTGGGCTTGATCGGCCAGTCGCCATGTGCGGCATGGAGATCCGTGTGGCATACACCGCAGGCCTCGGTTTTGATGAGGATCTGTCCCGGCCCGGGAGACGGGATGTCCCATTCCTGAAGCAGCAAGGGCTTTCCAAACTGCTCGACTACTGCGGCGTTCATTTTGCGTGCCATGGGTAACTCCTCTTGTCAAAAATGAGGACGGCGGATGGCCCTCACTGGCTTATAGCCGGTGCCTACGCCGGTGCGTCGATTGCTTCGACGCAAACCAGCTTTTTGTTCACAAACTCCTGGATGCCCATGCTGCTGAGCTCGCGCCCGTAGCCGGAGTCCTTGATTCCGCCGAACGGCAAATCTGGTTTCGTCCAGGTCGGGTGGTTGACGAACATCATGCCAGTGTCGACGCGGCTTGCTACGCGTTTTCCGCGTGCAACATCCCTGGTGAAGACCGAGCCTCCCAGTCCAAAATCCGAGTCGTTGGCGAGCGCGACTGCTTCATCCTCGTTCTTGACTCGGAAGAAGAGCGCGACCGGCCCAAAGAATTCGGTTCGAAATGCGGGATTGTCAGGCTTAATATCGGTAAGAATCGTTGCCTGCATAAAGGCGCCCGGCCGATCGATGCGCTTTCCGCCCATCACGAGGGTGGCACCCTTGGCGACGGCTCCTTCGACCTGGTCCAGCAGTTGTACCAAAGCTGCTTCCGTGGACAGGGGTCCGAGCGTTGTAGCCTCGTCCATCGGGTCTCCTGGCTTGAGTGCGGTCAGCGCCGTTTGGAACTTGTCGAGAAAGCGGTCCGCCAGCTCTTCAACCACGATGAATCGCTTCGCCGCGACGCAGCACTGGCCTGTGTTGTTCATCTTTCCCCAGACGGCCCATTTGACTGTGGCATCGAGGTCGGCATCCTCGAGCACGATGAAGGCGTCGCTGCCGCCAAGCTCCATCGTCGACTTCTTCAAGTTTCGTCCAGCTCTCCCGGCAACACTCTTGCCGGCTTCCACACTTCCGGTCAACGCCACACCCTTGATCCGGGGGTCGTCGATCACTCGGTTCACCTGGTCATGCGAGATCAACAGATTGGTATACGCGCCCACTGGCGCATCCGCCTCTAGCCACAGCTTCTCAAAGGCGATGGCGCACTGCGGAACGCACCCCGCATGTTTCACCATAACGACATTGCCCGCCATTAGGTTGGGTGCTGCAAAGCGCGCGAGCTGATAGTAGGGAAAGTTCCAGGGCTGGACGCCGAAGAGCACACCGAATGGGCTGCTTTCGACCGCTGCTTCTCCCGAACTCGGCTTAAGGTGCTCTGGCGCGAGGAAGCGCTCGGCGTTCTTGGCATAGTAGTCGATGATGTCCGCGCTGAGCACAACTTCGCCACGGGCCTGGTCAATGAGCTTTCCCATCTCGAGGGTCACTGGGCGAGCGAATTCGTCGATACGCGCGCGCATAATAGAGGCCGCTTTCGCGACCACGGCCGCTCGCTCTGCAAAAGTCGTGTGCCGCCAGGTCTTGAAGCAAGTCGCGGCGGTTTCAATCGCCGCCTCGAGCTGTTCGTTGCTGAGTTCCTCGAACGTTTTCAGGGCCTTGCCGTCATATGGGTTAACGCTTTGGTAGGCCATGGCTTCGTCCTCTTATAAGATCACGTGGAATCGCGGCTTCTGCAGATGATCTCTCCTCCAAGATACGGATGCTGTACCGTTCTGCTCACTCGGATCTGTTCCTTATCTGTTCCTTGGAGATGCGCCTGCGACGAAGTTGGGCATGTCGGGTAAAAGAATGAGCAAAATGGCACAGTGTCGCTTCCGCCAACCCGATATAAATATGGACTGCGATCAAGATCCAAGGGTTTCTCGGATCCGCTTTCGTTCGGGGTGAGGGTTTCGTAGCCGGATATCGTCGTCTCGCCATTCAGCGGAGAAACACGACACAACTGGTTTAAGGCAACCGAATTGTTGCCGAGGAACGGCATGCCACGGACCGTGGAAATCACCGACTTGCTGTTGAGAGAAGCGCAACAGAGCCTTCTAGAGACCAGCATGGCCCTGGAAGACGTCGCCCCAGTGTTTGAAGACCTCGACAACGCGGGCTATTGGTCTGTGGAGTGCTGGGGCGGGACGGCATTCAATTCCTGCATACGCTTTCTCAATGAAGATCCCTGGGAGAGGTTGCGGACTTACCGCAGACTGCTGCCCAAGAGCAGACTGCAAATGCTGCTGCGCGGACAGAACTTGGTTGAGCATCGTAACTTTGATGACTCTATTGTCAGCCGGTTTGTCGAGAAGGCGGCGCAGAACGGAATCGATGTCTTCCGCATCCTTGACGCACTCAATGACGTTCGAAACCTAAGGGCCAGCGTTGAAGCCGTGAAGAAGGCCGGCAAGCACGCACAGGGCTCAATCTGTTATGGGCCGAGTCCGGTGCACACGATTACTGCGTTCGTGGACATTGCGCAGCGGATCAGGGAAATGGGTTGCGATTCCATCTGCGTACACGACGTTGACGGTTTGCTTAAACCACAGGCGGCCTACGATCTGGTCAAGGGGATCAAACAGAAGTGCGGAAGTGACACTCTGGTCAGCGTTCACACCCATTCGACGACAGGCGTGACCATGGTTTCGCTAATGAAAGCGATTGAGGCGGGATGCGACATTGTGGACTCAGCTATCAGCTCCCTGGCGCTAGGTCGTGGGCATAATCCCACCGAGAGCGTAGTTGCAATGCTGGAAGGGACCGGTTACGAGTCGCGTCTGGACATCGAGCGGCTGCAGCGCATCAAACGGCATATTGCCAAAGTCCGTCCTCGGTATGGCGAACTCTTCCATCAGCCCATCGGTGTTGAGACGGAGATTTTCCAGCACCAGATACCGGCAGCGGTCATCTTGAGCATGGAATATCAACTGAAGGGCCAGGGCGCGCCCCATTTGCTGGACGAGGTATTGGGAGAAATCCAGAACGTCCGCCGGGACGCAGGGTATCCCGCGCTCGCGATCCCTGCAAGCGAGATTCTCGGCACCCAGGCTATGTTTAATGTCTTGCGCGGCAAGTACAAAGTGATCACTAGTGAGTTCGCCGACTTGATGCTCGGTTATTACGGCACACCGTTGGGCGAAAAGGATCCGGATGTGCTTGCCAAAGCAGCGATCCGGGCGAACAAACCCGCCATCTCTTGCCGTCCAGCCGACTTGCTCGAGCCATCTTGGGAGCCGAGACGGGCCGAAGCCGTGGCCCTCGGCTGCAATGGTAGCGATGAAGACATTTTGACTTATGCCATGTTTCCCAAGACGGCAACGAAGTTCTTCCAGACTCGGGCGGCAGGAGCGAAAGAAATCAGTAGGGAATTAAGTGAAGCCAAGTCCGGCCCCGAACCGGCGGCACCGGGGAGCGCGAGCAACAATGCCGGACCATCCCGCAGCTACATCATCAGTATTCGGGGCGAGGAACACAGAGTCACGGTGACACCGGCGCAGTAAGACAAGGTCAGAATGAGGGTCTTCAGATTTTTGACCCTTGCCAGGGAGGTCCGACATGGCGACACCAACACTCAAACCGGGAAACTCGACTATGAAGGAGAGAACCGCCGAACTTCGGGAGAAAAAGGCGAAAATCAAGGAGGGTGGCGGCAAACAACGCATCGAGAAACAGCACAAGGCGGGTAAGCTCGCCGCGAGGGAACGCATCGACAAGTTGGTCGATCATGAAAGCTTCCAGGAGATTGGTCTGTTTGCGAAGCATCGTGCCACATACTTTGGCATGGCAGACAAAGATCTCCCCGCCGATGGCGTGGTTACCGGATGCGCGACGATTGATGGCCGCTTGGTCCATCTGGCCTGTCAGGATTTCACGGTAGCGGGCGGCGCAGCGGGCGAAGTACACTGCGCCAAAATCACCGACATGATGAAGCTTTCCATGAAGACGGGGAGCCCGTTCATCTTTGTCAACGATTCCGGTGGCGCGCGCGTGCAGGAAGGCATCGACAGCCTGGCGGGCTACGCCAGCGTGTTCTACAACAACGTAATGCTTTCCGGAACTGTACCGCAGATCTCCATTATCTGTGGGCCCTGTGCCGGCGGCGCAGCCTACAGTCCAGCTCTGACCGACTTCATCATTCAAACCAAGCAGGCACAGATGTTTATCACCGGCCCACAGGTCATTAAGCAGGTGACGGGAGAGATCGTCACGGCAGACCAGTTGGGTGGGCCTGCCGCCCAGATGAATCGCTCGGGTGTCGTTCACCTCATCGCCGAAGACGATGATGGAGCGCTTGCTCTTGCCCGGCGCCTGCTGGGATTCCTGCCCTCCAACAACCTCGAGGATCCGCCGCGCCTGGCGTACAAATCGGACTTGGAAGACGACCCCACGCTAAATGACTTATTGCCGACAGAACCTAAAGTTGCCTACGACATCCGTAAGGTGCTCAAGCGTTTGCTCGACCATCAGGACTTCTTCGAAATCCAGCCCGGGTTTGCGCAGAATGCGGTGATCGGTTTGGGGCGCATCCAGGGACGGACGGTCGGGATCATCGCCAATCAGCCCTGCGTGCTCGCGGGGGCGCTCGACATCGATGCCTCCGACAAGATGGCCCGTTTCATTCGATTCTGCAATGCTTTTAATATCCCATTGCTCACTTTTGTCGATGTGCCCGGATTTCTGCCCGGAGTTGACCAGGAATACGGCGGCATTATTCGGCACGGGGCCAAAATTTTATTTGCTTACTCGGCAGCGACGGTCCCAAAGATAACGGTCGTGATACGCAAAGCCTACGGGGGAGCTTACATCGGCATGTGCTGCAAAGACCTGGGTGCGGACCGCGTGGTCGCTTGGCCGACCGCGGAAATCGCCGTCATGGGGGCCGAAGGCGCTGCGGAAATCGTGTTTCGTCATGAGATCGATGCCGCCGAAGACAAGGTGCAACGACGGGATGAACTGATTGAACTTTATCGCAAGACGTTCGCCACTCCGTACATGTCCGCTGGCCGCCGGCTCGTGGATGACGTGATCGAGCCCTCTGAGACTAGGCGATACCTGGCCATGGCCCTGGAGGCACTGCACACCAAGCGGGAACTTCGCCCAGCCAAGAAGCACGGGCTGATTCCCCTGTGAGGCACTTGGGAGCAAACGAAATGGATCTCAAATCAAAGTCGTCTCACGAAGTGACGTCCGAGACGCTGTCTGTGATCGCCGCAGCCGTCACCGAGTTTCTCGGCAAGAAAGTCCGAATTCGCTCGGCGAGAATGCTGATGATGCCGAACGCAGTCGGTCGCTGGGCACGGCAAGGGCGAGCGATGGTCCAGACTTCGCACAACCTGCCCCACAGAGAGCGTTGACGATGCCGAAGAAAGCTGCAATCACGGAAGTCAGCGGAGTTCTGGAGTGGAGCGGCCAATGAAGCTCCTGATATCGGTCGACGGGCAAGCGTATGAAGTCGAGGTTGAGGTCGCCGAGGACGATTTTCCCCAGCAAATGCAGGACAACCGCCCCACGCCGACTTCGGCCACCATTCAATCGACCGTGTTGCGCACTCCGTCCAAACCGGGGTCTTCCGAGGGTCCTGATAATCACGAAGACAAGTTGTGCCGCAGTCCTCTAGCCGGAATTGTCGTGCAGGTGCCGGTGGCCCCAGGACAGCAATTGCAGGTGAACGATCTCATGGTCGTTCTGGAAGCGATGAAGATGGAAACTGCTATCACCGCGCCGGTGGAGGGAAAGCTGAAATCGGTCAACGTAGTGCCTGGAGAATCGGTGAAGGCAAGCCAGGTGTTGGTCGAATTCGACTGACTTCGTGCTGCCGGAGCGATCCCCGGCAACTGCGTGGGCATTTGATGGAAAGCCCAAAAGGGAAGGATAGCAATGTTGCTGAAACCGTTCATTATCAACTCTCATGGCCGCATTGTTTTCCCTGCCAACTTTTTCCCGGAGTTGGACTTTTCCGTATTTAAGACCCTTAAGCAATTTGCAGCAGTTATTCGACGGGACTTCGGGGAGAAAGCTCCGACGGATGTAGAGATTGCGGCGCGTTTGCAAGCGGGTGATTACAAGAGCCGGTATGAGCTTTGCCGAGATCTGGTGTTGAACCGTTTCTGGGTCAATCGCTACACGTTTACGATGTACGAGAAACGCCCCACCCGCTGGGGAGATCTCCCACGGCAGCGGGACGATGTCTTCCTGCCGGTCTACAAACCACGGGATGCGTCCGCCATCGCAACGGCGATCGAGGCTGGTTACCGGGCTTTGCCCCCATCGTGGGACGAAGAACTGGAAAACCGGAGCTTCAGCACTCTGCTGAATGTTTTTCGCAACGGACTTGGCTTTGGTGGCGAGCTCCGCCCTATCCGTCCGACAGTGTCGGAGGCGCTGGCCAACCCTGCGAACCTAACCCTCAAACTGCTGGTGTATGACCCAGATTACCTGCGCTATACATTCGACGATGTGATCGACTGCCTGCATCCCGTGCCCGAACTGGAGGCATTGATGCGGCAGTGCATGGTCCTTCACAACCAGTATCCGTGGGACCCGGCAACCAGCACGCGAACTGAAATCGGCAAGCTGAAGGACGACGAGTATGTGGTGGCGTTCCATCCACGGAACGAAGACGTGCTTCGCTTCATCCAGCGGGTAAAGCACGACGAAAACCCGGGACCGCGGATTCGCCCGTATCGGACAAAACGACACGACACTCTGGCCCTTAGTGAGCCCATCAAGCCGTATCCTCCGGTGGAAGTAAGCAAGCGATTCGCAATTCTTCCCCGGATTGAGGCCATTGCCGTCTATGAAGGTGAGGTCGCCTGTAGTAATGCAGACCTCATCCGCAACCACGCCTACTGCTGGTCGCGCATGAGCGCCGGAGAGATCAGTCAGAAGACCGGCATCGAGCAGCGGCGTTACACCCAGTTGCCCTTGGAGGACATGGCGCTGCTCGCTGCCAAGAAGGCGCTGGCGAAGTCCGGCCGTCGTCCCGCGGAAATTGGCGCCGTCCTGCTTTGCACTTGCACCAGCACCAAGCTGATTCCATCCATTGCCACCTGGCTTTCGGGTGAACTCGGTCTCATGCAGACCCATGCTTCCTGCGACATCGTCGCCGCCTGCGCGGGCATGCCCTATGGTCTTGGCGAAGCGGTACGGCTACTACAGGAGATCGAGCGGCCGGTGCTACTCATCTGTGCAGAGAAATTCTCAGACAAGATAGGGACGATTCGGACCTCTCGCATGATCTTCGGCGATGGTGCAGCGGCCGTCGTAGTGGCTCCCTCGCCGGAAGGAACTCCTTCCGACATCGAGTATTTCCAAACATATGCCAGCGGTCCATGGTCGGAAGTGAACTCCATCATCTGGCCCAACCCGGAGTTCGATAACAACATTACGGTGTACGGGCCGGAGGTAAAGGCCCTGGTGACCCGCTACCTAAAGCAGATGATGGGCGAGTTGGCCACTCTTCCAAACCCCAACGGCGGCGGCGGCTCGCTCATCGATGCGATCGACCTGGTAGTTCCGCACCAGGCCAACAAAAACATGGTACTTACGCTGGCCGAGGCGGCTGGGATCCCGGGGAACCGGATCTTTTTCAACATCGAACGGGTTGGCAACACCTCGTCCGCCAGTATTCTTATGGCCGTCCATGACGCGGTGCGCGAAGGCAGGATTGACCGTCCCATGAGGGTTTTCGCGCCGGGCTTCGGCGCTGGCGCGGTTGGTGGCTACGTGGTTATGCGGATCGATCCTGCGATTGTGAGCTGCAATTCTGAAGACAGGAGTCTCGAAATGGCAAACACTGCAGATGGAAATGGAAATTTCCGGGCGACATCGCTCGCGGGTAAGGTCGCACTAGTGACCGGCGCCGGGCGTGGTATTGGACGTGCGATCGCGCTTGAACTCGCGCGCCGTGGGGCGAACGTGGCGCTGAACTTCCGGGCGGATGCCAAACACGCCGAAAGCGCCTCCGATGAGATCCTCGAATTGGGTGTCGAGTGCCTCCTGGTCCAAGGCGATGTGGCCAAGAAAGGCGAGGCCGCGCGCATCGTCAAAGAAGTCCTCGACAAATGGCAGCGCCTAGACATCTTGGTGAACAACGCAGGCATTACTCGCGATCGAAGCATGCGCAAGATGACTGACGAGGACTGGGCCGCGGTGATTAACGTTAACCTGAACGGCACATTTTACTGCACCAGCGCGGCTGTGCCGGCCATGATCAATCAGAGATTTGGGCGCATCATCAATATCAGCTCGGTTGTCGGGCAAATGGGCGCATTTGGCCAGGCCAACTACGCTGCCAGCAAGGGCGGTATCATCGCCTTCACGAAGGCCCTCGCGCTCGAAATGGCTCGATTCAACATCACCGCCAATGCCATTGCGCCTGGCTTCACCTCTACGGAAATGGTGGACGCCATTCCGGAAGAGATTGCCGCGCAGATCAAGGCCAAGATTCCCTTAGGACGTTTCGCATCGCCGGAGGAAATCGCTAAGGCCGCCGCTTTCCTTGCCGCCGATGGGGACTACATCACCGGGCAGGAATTGAACGTCAACGGCGGATACCACATGTAAGAAGGGTTGACCTCACTGAGAGCGATGGGCTAACCACCCATCTATGTGCGGCCAGGTGTTTTTGCTGGCTCCGCTGCCTGCCATGATTCCGATGTGACCACCCTTTACCCGGAAGAGTTCCTTGTCCGCGCTGCTGACCTTCGCCATGATGGGCTCCGACTGGCAGGATGGCGTAATGTGGTCGCCCTCGGCGATCACGGTTAGCAGATTGGCACGGATGCGACTGAGGTCGACGCGTTCGCCTCGAATTACCAACTCGCCGCGCATCAGCTTGTCGTTGCGATAAAGGTCCACGATGAGCTGGCGGAAGACCCCTCCGGCAAGAGGCACGTTGTCGGTTACCCACGTGTTCATCGCATGCCACGATTCCACAACACGAGGATCGTCGATGTTGTCCCATAACTTCAGGTAGTTTCCGACATAGTTCTCCACGGGCTTGAGTGCCTTCGCCCCGTAATCGATCATCTCCCCGGGCATATTGCCAAACGCTGCGAGCACCTTGTCCACATCAAAATAGCGCTCGTCGGTCCAGCGCGCGAAGGTCAGGCTCTGCTTGTCGGAAAAGTCAAGGGGAGCGGTCAACAGGATCAGGTTTCGCAAGCCTTCGTCGCCACGCAGGGCGGCATAGATGGTGGTGAGGATCGCTCCGATACACCAGCCTAAGAGGCTGAACTCTTCTACTTCCGAGATCGCTTTGAGTTTACGGATTGCGCGCGGCATGTAATCCAGGGTGTAGTCGTCAAACCGTAGGTTCTTGTCTTCCGGCCCGGGCGTTCCCCAGTCAAGCAAGTAGAGATCGTAGCCTTGGTTGAGCATGTACTCGACAAAGCTGTTTCCGCTACGCAGATCGAGAATGTAGGGCCGGTTCATCAGGGCGAAAACCAGCAACAGGGGAATCGGATGGCGCTTCTCTTGGGGAAGAACCGGGATGTAGCGGTAGAGTTTAGCCTTGTTCAGCGTCCAGACCAGTTCCTTCGGGGTCTGGGCAATGGCAGCTTTCGTGGTCATCACCTTGCTGAGCATTTTCAGCCGGTCTGCAGCGGCGGTAAGTGGTTCGGTGATAACCGTATCTTCTGCCACGCTATTTCTTCCCTTTCTTCGCTTGTTTCGTTTTGGTCGTTTTCTTCTTGCTCGGTTGCGGTGCTTTCCCCGGCTGCGGACGTGGTGCGACGCCGGCTTGCGCAATCAACCGCTGAATCTTGTCCAGTTTGGCATCCAGGTCGTCCAGTCGCATCTCGATGTTGGTCATGCGCTCTGCAATCGAGGCAACCTCAGCCCGGGACGGCATGGCCAGCTGTTCAAGCGTTTTGAGCATCGCCTTTTCGACAGCTTCACGGAATGGAGCGGAAACCGTCAGATAGCTGTCCAGCATCGCGCCCGACGCTTGCGCATAGGCTTCGCTGTTCACCATGTCAACCATGGTCTTGCCCCAGGCATCCATATAGACGTCGCGCATCCCCCGCCAAGGCTCCATTGGATCAAACCGCTTAGCATCGCGGGTTGGGTCGTCAGCCATTCTAGAACTCCTCCCAACATGAGGATACTCCGCCGGGTGGCTTTTAACACCCGGCTGCATCCTTGGGCGACAGTTCGCACTGAACTCGACAACCGTTAGTTTCTTGCGGTGGTAACAAACGGTTGCGCTGCGATATTCAGAAACGACTTCTGCGCTTCGATCAAAGTGTCCGCTCCGAGCTGGACTGTATCGAGGATCGCAGTCGCCGGTCCAGCTGCCACTCCGAGGTGCTTCTTGGTGGACTCAAAGCCGGCTTTGTTCTGCGCGCTGGCAAACTCAAGCATCTTCTTCTGTGCATCCACGGAGCGCTCGACCGACTTCCGGATGCTGGTGCTGACACCATCGGCGATCTTGGAGTACGCCTCGAGGCGGACTTTGGCAACATCAGTGGCGGCCTCGGTTTGCTCGACAACCAGGTCGATGGCGCTCTTCTGGTTTTCGATTGCGGCTTGGACGGCCTGGCCGGCAAAATCGAAGAAGAATGCTGGCGGCGTTACCTGGAAGTAGCTGAATGCCTTCTTCCAGGCCCCGATTAATTCGGCAGTCTGCCCGGCGGCGAGGTCCAGGGTCTTCTTTTGCAAGTCGGCGACGCGCTCAACACCGTTGAGAACGAGCGGAGTAACGGCGTCCACGAATTCTGGACTTACGGCTGCTGCAGCTTTCTTGGTTGACTTGGAGGTACTTGGCATGATCTGCTCCTTTTAGCGGATGTTGCTATTAGATGTTGCAATCTATGCTGCACTGCAACATAGCTTAAGCTTACTCCTCTTTGGCGTAGTGTCAAGGGCAAAAATGAGACCAAAGGCTTCTCAGCCACTCATTATCAAAAAATATGAGAACCGGCGTCTTTACAACACTTTAACCAGCCAGTACATCAACCAGGATCAGGTTGCCCAACTGGTGCGTGACGGCTGTGACGTGCGGGTCGTCGATGCTACCACCGGGGAAGACCTCACGCGGCTGATCATGGCGCAGATTGTGCTGGAAGACGCCAAGACACCCGATTCCGTTTTTCCTCTCGATGTGTTGCGCCAGATGATCCTTGCTTCCGGCAAGGCAACGCAGGAAAATGCTTTGCGGTACATGAAGGCGATGATGGACATGTACCAGAATGCCTACCGTGCCCTACCGGCGCCGATGAACCCCTTCGAGTTACTGCAGGGACGCTGGGCCAAGCCTCCCGCCGCTAATGGAGCAACCGGCGGCCCGCAGTCGCGGCAAGAGCAGCCCCGGGCGGCCTCCGAAAGCCATGCGAAAGCAAGTGAGGTGAACGAACTCAAGCGGCGAATCGAAGAGTTGGAATCATTGCTGACCAAAGTTGTGCCAAAAAAGAGCAAGCCGGAGCCGAAATCTCGCCGCAAGGCTTGACGCACTGCGGCAAAGCCGGTACTCTCAAATTTCTGCGGCACCCATACCCAATCAGGACGCGAATTTGACTCTGCTCCAGCCAAGGCTGTTCGCCCCTACAGGATGTGATAAACCAGGAGAATCAATGCCTCGTCCTGAGCAAGACTCTGCTAGTGAATGCGTTCACGAGCCGGTTGAGGACGCAACGACCTCCAACGCCCCTCAGCCGATTGAATCCAACCCCATGGACACGCCCGTAGCACGCGAAAAAAGGTCGCCTGCCAGAGAGAGTGGGCTGCGCGGAAAAGTTGTGGTAATCACCGGAGCCGTGGCTGGAATCGGACGTGCGACGGCGTTGCGATTCGCTGAGGAAGGCGCACGAATTGCCGCCTGGGATGTTTCGGACAAAGCCGCGCCTCAACTCGAATCCGCGATCAGGTGGGCCGGTGGCGAGTCTCATTTTCAAGCGGTTGACGTCAGCAAGGCGAGCGCAGTAGAGTCCGCTACCGTCGCCGTTGTCGATCGGTGGGGCCGCATCGACGTTCTTATCAACAATGCCGGCATCGTTCGCGACGCGCAGTTAGTGAAGTGGAACGGCGGCAGCCTCGAGTCATTTATGGAAGAGGACGTGTGGGATTCGGTGATCGGGGTCAACTTGAAGGGCGTGTTCCTGGTGACCCGCGCGGTGGTGCCCCACATGATTAAGGGTGGGGGCGGAGTAATTCTGTCCGCGGCCTCCATCGTGGGCATTCTGGGAAATTTCGGGCAGACGAATTACGTGGCGTCCAAGGCGGGCGTCATCGGAATGACGCGGACTTGGGCACGGGAGTTGGGCAAGTACAAGATTCGCGTCAATGCCGTGGCTCCGGGATTTATTGCGACAGATATGGTGAGGGCGATGCCCGTGAAAGTCCTCGAAGCCATGGTGGCGCGAACACCGCTGGGACGGGCAGGAACGCCGGAAGACGTGGCCAACACTTACTTTTGGCTCGCTTCGGACCAGGCGAGCTTTATTCATGGCGCCGTGATTTCTGTCGATGGTGGCGTCGTAGTCGGAACCTGAGCAACAAGGAATACGCAGCTAATTAGCACGGCGTCATCGTCGGAGCCGTGCAACCGTTCTACCTTCAGCGAGGCAAACAGCGTCTCGCTCGGAGCGTTGTCCCAGCAGTTACCTTTGCGACTCATCGAATCTGTGATTCCATACTCTCCGGGTACCGCGCTGCCAAGCACAGAGCCATACATTGCTCAAGCGCAATGACATCAATGCTCAGAGGCAACGACATCATTTTGTTCATGTTGCTAGCGTTGCTAATCGTCATGCACATGACGGGGCTGAGGTTTTGGTTAGGGGACTCAGCCCTCGCCTCGGCAGGTAATTGACATGCGGCTCAGGTTGGCCCTCCCGTTTCCTGAGTCGCTTTTTTTCAAGCGTCCTGCAGCCTAAATTGTCGATCTTAATTCAGCCCCTCACCACGGGGGCGGGATCGCCTGCATCTAAGGGGGTAAGGATGACCAAGACCGGCGACCGCTGTCCCAAACACGGCACGAGTTACGTGTTGCGTCGGAACGTGAAGACGGGCGAGATCGCGATTGCCTGCCCACTGTGCGACGTGGAGGCTCGTGGTGGCTCCGACGACGACAGGTAGCCGACAAGATCAAGTCAAGAGAGGGGCCAAGAGTCGTAAGAAATCTAGCGAACAGCGAAAAATGTCGATCATCACAAAACGCTTTACGCGTTAAATGTGAATTGAGGCCGGTGATAGGCCAGATCGCGGATACGTGAGCAGAAGAGGACACGACAGCCATATCAGCAGGCTGACAAGACCCGTGGCCACGAGCGCGGCTGCCCAGCGCAAGTCGAAGTTGAACCACGCCTTACGCAGAAGTGTCTTGGCTCAGCGTGAACTGGAGAAGCGACGTTCTCCGTTAGTGCAAAGATTCCGCCCCTTTGGGACGGGGATTTTCTGAGGCATAGGGGGTCTATCGTCCGATGACTCTGGTGCTGTGCGGTGCCAACCGCGCGAGAGTTATGAGCCGCAGTGGTCACTTCAAAACCGGGCCATTTTCCGTGTTCTGCCCGCCGTCGCGTTTTCCAGCGACAAATTTTCTTTGGCCAACCGCAGGCAAAGGCTGGAATCTGCACCAGGAGTCATGCAGATTGCGACCTGCAGAGGTTTTTGCGGAGCACAGGACAACAGGTACAGAACAATGAACTCCTCTTGGTTCTCGACTCCATGAAGATGGAAATCAAGATCACCGCTCAATCAGCCAGAACGATTAAGTCGATCGTAGTGGCGCCCGGAGACGCGGTAAAGCCAGGTCAAATCTTGGTCTATTTTGAATAGCGACAGGAACCTAGTGTAGCAAGCAGTGGCGCAAGAATCGGAGGCTTTCGCTGCAACTACTCAGGCGTAGTCGATCGGATTCATCTCGAGCCAGTGTTCATCCCGTGCTTTGCCGAGTTCTTTAGCAGCGGAACGAGTCATGGCACCGGTGGTCCTTCTTGTGTTCCAGGCCAGTGTCGCCAGAAAGCCAACGGCCGCATAAGCTGCTGTCCGCGAGAACCGAGCGGGGCGCCTAAGTACGTGGGTGTCAGCCAATATTCCTAATACGGCTCCCGTTAGGCACTTCAGAATCAGGCCGACAGAAGGTTCGTCGGTAGCGTGAGCCTCTGGTTTGCTGATTCCGGAGATAGCCGCCTCGATTAGTTTCCGACCATAAGCCTTATTGCAAGAATTCATAATCATCCCTCACCGTGGAGTGCTAAATGGGTCTTCGGCTTTCTCCTGACGCCATTCTTATCGCGGATTCCACTTTCTTCTAAGTATCGCCGCCTTCAGGTTCTGCGCCTGTGATGAGTGCCACCAAGGGTGCTCATATTAATACGCTGAGCGGCGATCTGTTACTTGGCGAGAACAAGGTCAGCGTGACGGTTCCCGTCACAATCAAGCATAGCAATCAACGTCATCCAGGCATCTTCCCCGACGCGCACTACCTTTCAGCCTACACCAATCCGCCCACCTCGTAAGGAGGAGCAGCGACGGCGCGTATGTAAGACACCAGTGCGGCTATGTCGCTTTTCGAAAAGGTGTAACCCCAGGGCGGCATCTCAGCCGATTTGTTCAAGGCCGGGCCGCCGTGGCTGATGATGGCACCCAGGTCCGCGTCACTCATCTTGTTGAGTGTGTCGCCCTCGGTGAAGGCGTGCGGTTTCACCGAAA
>Ga0210406_10003732_pt1 | contig 16544 bp, 11 predicted proteins | sample IncBWC30MmetaG_FD_155454 | JGI IMG/M metagenome (GOLD analysis project Ga0210406, IMG submission 155454) | Forest soil microbial communities from Barre Woods Harvard Forest LTER site, Petersham, Massachusetts, United States - Inc-BW-C-30-M | ecosystem: Environmental > Terrestrial > Soil >... | reverse complement strand
TGCTGCACAATTCATCACCCTGGCCAACAGCGGCAATGCGACTTTGACATTCAGCGCCACTGCTAGCGGTGATTTTGCTCTTGCAGGTCTAGGGACATGTGGGAGTTCGCTGGCCGCAGCCAGCAGTTGCACGATCGGCGTGAAATTCACGCCTACTGTGGCAGGAAGTCGCACGGGGACGCTGACACTGACCGACAACGCATCAAGCAGTCCGCAGACCGTAACACTCAGCGGTACGGGTGTGACCGCGCCTTCGGTAGCGCCGACAATCACCACACAACCAGCAAGTCAGTCTGTGACGACCGGGCAGACCGCAACCTTTACGGTAGTCGCCAGCGGAACCGCGCCGTTGAGCTACCAGTGGCAGAAGAACGGGACCGCGATCAGCGGGGCAACTTCGTCCTCTTATACAACACCTGCGACAACGAGTTCGGACAATGGTGCGCAGTTCAACGCGGTTGTCAGCAATGTGGCGGGCAGCGTGACCAGCACAGCCGCCACGCTCACGGTGACAGCAAACGGTGCCACACCCCAGTTCGGACATTTGGCCATCGTAGTCGAGGAGAACACGAATTACGCGAGTGTGGTGGGAAGTACGTCGATGCCATACCTCAATGGCCTGATCAACCAATATGGACTGGCAACGCAGTACTACGCGGACACGCATCCCTCGATCGGCAATTACTTTATGCTGACCACCGGTCAAATCCTGACCAACGACGACACTCAAACGCCGTCGAGCTTCCCGGTTTCGGCAGACAACATCGCGCACGAGCTAGAACTCGCGGGGAAGACCTGGAAGGACTACCGGGAGCTGACCGGAACGTACTATGTGCGTCACGACCCGTTGGCCTATATGACGAACATCAATTCCTCAAACTTGGTGGCCCTTACTCAGTTTGTAACGGACCTGGCAAATGGGACCTTGCCCAACTTCTCCTGGATTGCGCCCAATGGCTGCGACGATGCGCACGACTGTCCGCTCTCGACGGCCGATTCCTGGCTGCAAACGAACATCGATCCTTTGATCAAGAACCCAACGTTCCAGAAGGACGGATTGCTCATCGTCGTGTTCGACGAGTCAGCCAACGACAACACGAGCGGTGGAGGCCGCGTCGCGGCAGTTCTCATCAGTCCAGCGTTTTCTAAGGTCGGCTATCAGTCGACCACGTTCTATCAGCATGAGAGCATTCTTCGCTTGATGCTCGAAGGCCTGGGCGTGCACACGCTCCCGGGGGCTGCGGCCACTGCACCGGCAATGTGGGAGTTCTTCGATCCTGCGGGCGGCACGACTCCCCCTTTAACCATTTCCACAACGAATCTGCCGGCGGGAACCGTGAGTCAGGGCTACAGCGTGCAGCTAAACGCAGCTGGCGGGACAGCACCTTATATATGGTCGGTAACGTCCGGAGCTCTCCCCGCCGGTCTCTCGTTGTCCTCTTCCGGTGTGATTTCAGGAACTCCGACCACGACGGGAACAACTACTTTCACCGCAAAAGTGACCGACGTCAACCTGCTAACCGCTCAGCAGAACTTTACTATCACGATCAATGCTGCCAGCGCAGGTGTCACCTGCGCACCATCAGGGAGCGGGGTGTGCTACTACGTGTCTCCCGGCGGTTCGGACTCCAATGCGGGCACCAGCGCCGCCCCTTTCCTCACCATCCAGCAAGCCGCCAATGTCGTCAACCCGGGCGACATGGTCATCGTCCAAGACGGCACCTACAACAATCCGGCGGTTTCCGGAGTGGGCAGTAAGCTGATTGTGATGAGCCGAGGAGGGACGGGTTCGAACCATGTGGTGTTCATTGCCCAACACAAATGGGGGGCAAAGATCGATGGGTTAAACAACACTACTGCCACGGGCTGGGAATTCTCCGCCAACTACATCGACGTGAAGGATTTCGAATGCCAGGGATTCAGCGATACGTGCATGGAAAATTACAATGGGGGTTCCTCCAGCGGAGGGCAGTTTATCGACATTGCTGGGAACAACATTCACGATATCGGGCGCTACTGTACGACCACGACTACGGGGCGCGATGGCATCTTCATCAGCAATGACAATGTGACGATTGAAGGGAACCAGATTCACGATATTGGCCGGTACGCCCCTGGGGAAAATGGTTGTACGAACCCCGCGAACTACCAGAACAACGACCACGGGATTTACATAGACGGGGCTTTCACGAGCGCCAACAACGTGACCATCAAGAACAACATCTTCTATCGCAACGAGCGCGGCTGGAGCCTTCAAGTCTACCCCACGGCCGTGACCAACCTGCGGGTCCTCAATAACACCTTTCTGTGCGCTAACCCCTACCGGAATGGTCACATCACATTGGCAGCGCCGGTAACAAACTCGGCTATCGAGAACAACATATCCTGGCAGCCCACGACGGGGTTCCTGCAATACGACAATACATCGGGATATTCCAACCTTAGCGTTTCGAACAATTTGACTTACCAAGGCACGGTGGGCGCGGAGTCCGCGCCTGGTGGGGTCATTTTGTCCGGGAACATGGATAATATCAATCCGCTGCTGGTGTCAGCGCCAAGCTGCACAGTAGACGCCGCCTCCATCCCGGATGCCCATTTACAGGCTGGCAGCCCGGCCATCGATGCGGGGCTGACGCTTGCCGACGTTCCTATAGACTACGCGGGCACTCCGCGTCCTCAGGGCATTCGTTTTGATATTGGCGCTTTCGAGTTTTTTTAAGCGAATAGTTTTAAGAGTACCCTGACCGAACGTTCCGGATTAGCTCAAGCCGCATCGCATTACCAGACATTAAGTTGCCGCAGGGCCCCTTGACGCAGCGTGTCGAGGCGTTGCGGGAATTGGAAGGGCTGAGCGCTGCTGGACGTCACTTGGGGGATCTGTACTCATAAGCCCCCCAGCTCGGCTGGGAAGGCCGCCTTACACCATCCATGTCTACGCCCTCTGTAACAGCGGTGCGAGAACCTTTGATCGCAGGACTGTCCGGTAGGAGGTGGTAGTCGCCACTGGCAAAGTCAATGAAACGCGGATCCAGCAAGACTAAGTCTTGAATGACGTTGCCTGGCCCGCTCAGAGTGGATGTGTCCAACCCTTCTAGGGTGTTCACCCTGTGCCACGCGATATTTCCATCTATTATATTGTTTTGCGCACTGTCTGCTAATCGTATCTGTTTATTGTTGGTCCCCTGGCTATTCATGGAAACGATGTTGTTCGCAAAAATGTTTCCGTCGGCTCCCTTTCCGATTATGACTCCGCTGTTCATCGCCTTGACGATTGTATTATCAATAATTATAAGGCCGGTTATCCTGCCCGAGCTCGCGAAGAGCTGTAGGTTGTAGGACCGGTTATGTTCGAGCAGGCAGTTTACAATCCGATTAGTTCCGCTGCTTGCAGCCCAATAGATGCCTTGGTCCACATTCAACGGATGCTGACCTATCGAGTCAGTATCTATACTGAACCTTCCATTGTCGTGCACGTAGCATCCTAGGACCTGCACATCGCGAACATCACTTACGTAAAGGCCCGCGTGGTAATCGTTATTTCGAATCTCGATATGGTCCAAGATAATGTTGTGAGACCGGTCCAGCCAGATTTGGGAAGCCCCCTTTCCTCTCAGTCCACTAGCATCTGGTCCCAACGGACCTTGAAAGATTAGGCGACCTGACGGCGGTGTCCCTAAAAGTTTCAAGTAATCTCCTCTCACAACCACTTCCCCTCGTACAATTGCGGTCTCTCCGGGATAATTTCGGATGACAATAGGGTGGCCCGCTTCCCCCGCCCGCGAAAAAGTGTGCCTGTAGCTTGGGGTGTTATAGGTGCCAGCGGGCTCATAGGTTCCAGTGCGCAAACACGCCACCTGTCCCTCAGTGAGTGTCTCGAATGCTTTTTGCAGTCGTCTCCACGGGGCATCGATGGCCCCAGGATTTGAGTCGGACCCAGTCGGGGCCACATAATGAGTGCAAGCTTCCGGCTGATTGACAAGAGCCACGCTCGCTGAAGTTACCTTGTCTTTGACACACAACGTCTGACTTAGGCCAGCACAAACCAAAAGGAAGCAAAGAGCGGCGACCCCGAAAAATCGAGGGGCTTTCGGCGACTCACGGTATTTAGTGGAGAACTTCACGGAAGTGGTATCAAATCCGCTGACCTTGTGACCCGCCTCCGCAAAGCGCCAGCAGGCCGACGGGATCGCAGCCGATGATTCCCATTTTTGGCTGGGCGCTTTCAAAATACTGGGGTTTCAGTAGCAGTGTTGTGCTCAAAACTATTTAGGCGGCCATGGTCCTGCTGATCGGGACGACCGAGCACAGCGTGTTCACAATTCGCTCGGCGGCATGGCCGTCCCAAAGGGGAGGAATATGCCCGACCTTTTCTTTGCAGGCGAGTACGTCCCGTGCGGCACGAACGATTCTTGCTGGATCCGTGCCCACGAGCAGATTGGTTCCTTGAGTGATGGTGACAGGCCGCTCTGTGTTCTCCCGGAGTGTTAGGCATGGAACGCCCAGCGCAGTGGTCTCTTCCTGGATGCCGCCTGAGTCTGTTAGAACTACACGAGCACGACTCAAGAGACAAAGAAAATCGAGGTAACCCAGCGGCTGGATAAGCTTCACGGACGAATGTTTCACAACCCCAGCCTGAACAAGTTGCTTTTCCGTGCGCGGGTGGACAGGAAAAATCACTGGAAGCTGCTCTGCAATGGTGTCTATGGCACTCAGGAGTTGCCTGAGCTTGTCCGTCGAATCGACATTGGAAGGGCGATGGAGCGTTAGAACGGCAAAGTCGCACCAAGTCTGGCCCCGGGCTAGGCCCAACTCCTCTCCAATTCGTGATTTCCTTGCGAGAGGCAGAAAGTTGTAGATAGAATCGATCATGACGTTGCCAACAAAAAAGATACTCTCGCGCGGACGCCCCTCTCTCTCAAGGTTTTCGATCGCGTCCTGTTCGGTGACGAAGAGATACTGGGCCAGCGCATCGGTAAGGATGCGATTAATTTCTTCGGGCATGGAGCGGTCGAAACTACGTAGTCCTGCCTCGATGTGGGCTACACGTATACCGAGCTTCGCAGCAGCAAGTGAGACAGCAATTGTGGAATTAACATCACCGACAACCAAGACAAGGTCGGGTCGCTGCTCGATAAGGAGAGGCTCGACGCGTTTTAGGATTTCCCCGGTTTGTACGGCGTGTGAAGCTGAACCCACCTCAAGATTCACATGGGGGGCTGGAATCCCCATTTCTCGGAAGAAGATTCCATTGAGTTCATCAGCATAGTGTTGACCGGTGTGAACGAGAATTGGCTCAATTTTAGGATGGCGCTTCATCTCGCGAATCAGAGGGGCTATCTTTGGCAGGTTCGGACGCGCCCCCACGATGTTCATGATTTTGAGACGGTCTTTCATGCTGCACACCTAGTTTTGCTGCACGCGTGCTCAGGGTTTTCTCGCGTGCCTACCTCCTCCCCATATTTACTAGTGTCTTTACTAGTGTCGGCGTTGGGGCGTGTTGATCTCAAAGCTTGTCTGAAAAGTGGGACCTGGAAGCACTATTAACCTCCATCCCCAGCGATGACGCGGCCACGTTGGGCTGTTGTTCCTCCAAGTAGCGGATGAATCGAGCGATAGACACGGAGCGGTCGAATAGCGTTATGGCGGCCCGGCGAGCTCCCTCCCCCAACTGCTCGCGAAAGCGCAAATTGCGAGCCAAATCCAAAAGGCTTGTGGTAAGGCCTTGTATGTCGCCAGGGGCCACCACGATGCCAGCCCTGTGTTGAGTTACGATGTCGGCTGCTTCCCCTGAGGCGATGACAATCAGCGATCGCCCGGCGGACATCGCTTCATACAGTTTGGAGGGTACGGCGCCGGGGATCCGCGTTTTCAATGGCACCAGAACAACATCTGCCGCAGCTATAAGGGCGGGCATCTGATGCTGGGGTATAGGATCCAGAAACTGGATGTTGTTTAGTTCCCTCGCTTCTGCTTCATGGAGCAGCGTGCGCTTCACAGGGCCATCTCCCACCAAGACGAATCTGATTGAGGTATCACTTCTGAGCCGATCTGCTGTTTCAATAATCTGCTCCAGTCCCTGGGCCAGCCCGTGCAAGCCCGCGTACAGAACAACGCAGCCGCTTCCTGATTTCAGCAGCGAGCGAGTCTCCCGTGTGCTGCAGTCCGGGTGGAATTTTCGCGTATCAACACCGTTTGGAAGCCAAAAAGTCGGCACGCCCGGAAAACGTTGTTTGATGCTTTGGATGATTTCGGAAGATTGCCCGGTAACAAGCCAGGCCCGGCGATAATAGAATGCCTCCAGTGATTCACTGAAGCGCAATGCCAATCCCGGTTTCAGGACTCCCAAACGGACAGCGGACTCGGGCCACAAATCCGAGACATTAAATATCCATCGTGCTCGCTTCCAGCGGCTGAGCAGAAATCCCGAAATTCCTAGAAACAGGGGCGGGCTTTCCGTGAGTATGTAATCCGGCTCGTCTAAGAAAATGCCACCTAGTGCCACAGACGAGAATACAAACGAAAAGTAGCATAGAAGCCGTTTTACCATTCCAGCGCTCTGAGTCGGCCAAATAAATGTGCGAACCACTGCACTGCCGCCGAAATCTTCGCGCCGAACCAAGCCTCCATAGCCAGGATAACGGTGGCCCACAGGATAATTAGGCATCGCCGTGAGCACGGTAACTTCGTGACCTGCGTTCGTCAGTCCCTCAACCAATGCTGACAGTCTATTAGGAGCCGCTCCGATCTCTGGTGGGAAGTACTGAGAGTGAATAACTATTTTCATGGCAAAAGCTTTCTACCGTTGTGATTAAATTTCGGCGAGTGATGTTCATGCAGGTGCCGCACTCTGCAGGACAAAGAATGGCGAGAAGTGACAGCCGGGCAGATTCACTAGAACTGCTCCACTGTGACAGATTTCGCGAGGTTGCGATGCTGGTCTACGTCACAGCCCCGGCGGACGGCCATGTGGTACGCCAACAACTGCAGCGGCAGAATTTCAAGTAGTGGCGAAAGCAGCTCAACAGTTGGCGAAACTGTCAAAATATGATCGGAGGCCTCGACAGCTACCTTCGATAGGGGATTGCCGCAAGGACTCTTCGAGATTGCAGAGTTTGCCTGAAGCCCGGCGGATGTCGATCATTCCACTTTGGTCGACGACCGCAATGCCCGCGGAATTATAGCCCCGGTATTCGAGTCGTTTCAGTCCGTCAAGAATCAGGGGAATGGCCTTTCGGGGCCCAATATATCCGACTATTCCGCACATCGTATCTTCCCCCTAAACAGAAAAAGAAAGAAGCTAACATCCGTTGAGGCTTATTGGTCCAATCAGACAATGGTTTCCTACTCGCGCAAGTAAGAGGCACTCCTACCGGCTAGTTCTGACTTCAACGCGTTGGAGTTCAGCCTGATGCAGGAGGAATGATGACTAGGCCGGTTCTGGAATCGAAACTCTGATCTTATGCAATCCTTTGACGGAATTGTAAAGAGAGATAATTTGCTGCGAGATCGCCTCGCTCGACAAGGCATTTCCTAACTCGCACCCATTTGACCTTTGGCCCTGCCTCAGGATGTCGGAAATTGCCTTGCCTATCTCGTAGGCATCCCTGGAAACAATCACGGACGGCTGGACTCGCTCCAACCGTTCTCGGACATCACCCGCGTCCACCGAGACTACAGGAAGATTGCAAGCAAGCGCCTCCTTGACCACGTTAGGAGAGCCTTCCCAGTCACTCGTCAGCAATAGACAATCAGCGGCATTCATCATCGAAGGAATGCGGCCGGGAGCGACATTGCCATCCAGGACGATAAATCGGATGCTTCCACACAACGACTCGGCGAACTGGATCGCCGCCCGCGCTAAATCCAAACGCTTGCAAACAGGATCGCCAGCGTTGAAGAGCACAACACGCTCGCTCTCCGCCCATCCCAGCTCGCGGCGCACTTCGTGCAGGTCACGAGGATAGAAGAGAGTCGTGTCCACTCCAGTAGGAATGACACTGACGCGGTCCTGCCGCCACCAAAGTTTGCCCTTTAGTTGATTGCTCACGCAAATGATTCGTGCTGCTCGCAAGGCCGCAATCTGTGAGAGCAGTGTGCCAACAGCCTCTCGCAACCATCCCCGGCTGCGATTTGGGTTTAAGTCGCTTCCTCGGTAAGTGACTATGACCGGAAGAGTTGTACTAAGAATGGCTAGGAATGCGGTCATCGTTCCGTAGTGTGCGTGCACTATGTGAGGTTGGAATGCCTGGATCTCTCTGCGTAGTCTGCGCCACTCACATACGATTATCCGCGGAGAAGTGCGGGACGCCAGCTTGAAGGTTTGACAGGCGACCCCCGCAGCTTCGAGAGACGCGACCTGCCTGGCAACGTGGACCATAGACGCTTTTGAACTGGGCTGGGGAGTGACTGCGAGGACCCGGAGGGGCAACTCTCCCTTTCTCAGCGCAACAGTTCCTGATCTCACAAGGTGGGATTCCACCGTACAAGCCATCGTTCAAGGCTCCACAGCATATAAGCTTGCTGATATGTGTTGAAGCGACTCTGCCTCGACACGTTCCAGTTTTGATCCACAAATCCGGACAACAAGCGACCGGAGTATTCCGGTCGAATGAGTTCACGGATTCCTGCATTTCGAGAGATGAGTATCGAGCGTACCGCCTCACGGCCGTTACGACCCAACCAAGTATCCAGTGGTAGGCCAAAACCACCCTTGGGCTTCTCGACGACGGTTTTGGGCAGGTACTTTTCGGCAAGCTTGCGTAGGATGATCTTATTTCTTGTTCGAGAATATTTTAAATGCACTGGGATCTTCGCTGCACACTCCAGAACGTACTCTCCCAGGAACGGAACGCGCACCTCCAACCCGTGCGCGGAGCTCATCACATCCACCTTCCTCAAATAGTCTCCCGGAAGGGTATAGCGCACTGTCGAATCGACAAACTCTTTTCCTCCTGGGTTAACGGTTCCATTTCCATTGAGCGACAGGGAAGGAACGTATTTGCCGATAGTTTTCATGACGGTACGTTCGATTATTTCAGGTAGCTGATCCGGAAAGGCGTAACAAGATAAGGCTATGAGTCGACCCTCATCTCTTGATGCTGCTGAACGAAGAAACCTCTTCCCCATGCGAGAGATATGAGGGACGATTCCGCCAATGCCTGCCAGTGCCATCCGGGACGCCTTCAGGAAGGGCGTAGGTAGGATACCGACTAACTTTGCCATATCGGCATGAAAAAATCGCGGATAACCGCCAAACATCTCGTCTCCACCGTCTCCGCCGATAGCGACTTTCGCCGATTTCCTTATCTGTTTGCAGATAAAATAGGTAGGGATTGCCGAAGAATCGGCAAAGGGCTGATCGAATTGGTCTAAAATACCCTCAATTAAGGAGATATCCGCGAGCTCAGGGCCTAGGACGATCTGCTGATGCCGAACCCCAAGACTATGGGCCACAAGACTGGCATACCGCGATTCGTCGTAATCGGCTTCTGCGAAGGACACGGTAAAAGTCTCCACATCTTCCCGAAGCACTTTCGCAAGAAAGGCAACGAGAAGAGAGGAATCGATACCGCCACTCAGCAGAACTCCTATAGGAACGTCGGAAACCAAATGCTCCCGTAGGCTTTCGGTCAGGGCCACCTGCGTCTGCTCTAAAGCCACTGCTTCGCCCACACCATCTGGAAGTTGGCGCCATGACCAAAACCGCCGCTTTTCTATCCGTTGCGAAGAAACGCGTAGCCACGTCCCCGGCTCAAGCTCAAACAGATCCGAGAACATCGTCTTCGGCACCAGGGGATAGCCAAGAACGACAAAGTCTGCGAGAGCCTGATAGTTTAAGCGGCGAGGGATACCAGGCACCTGCAGTATTGATTTGATTTCTGATCCAAACAGAAAGCCGGACGGCCCCGAATGATAATAGAGAGGCTTAATTCCAGTCCGATCACGAGCCAGGAAGACCTCACGTGCCTGCGTGTCGTAGATTGCCAAAGCGAACATTCCATGAAAGCGCTGGAGGCATGCCGGCCCCCAACTGGCGTAGGCTTCGACCAAGACTTCCGTGTCGGAGGAAGTGCGAAAGTGATGACCCATACGCTCGAGTTCTTTACGCAACGATCGAAAATTGTATAGTTCGCCGTTGAAGACAATAACAAATCGTCCATCGGCCGAGTGAATGGGCTGGCGGCCTCCCGCGATGTCAATAATGGCCAATCTGGTGTGGCCCAATCCGACGTTCATCTCCGGCGAGAGCCAAGTACCCATTCCGTCTGGACCTCGGTGAGCCAGGCGAGCGGTCATCGCTGACAGCACCGCCGACGCATCGTTTCGATTGTTGATATTAAAGAAGCCGCAAATTCCGCACATTTGTGAAGACTCGGGGAGCGCGCTACACAATCAAGGGAAACCGGCTTTCATCTGCTTCGAAGTTACGTGGGTTATGTGTTGGCAAAAGCGTTTGATGTATCACCGCGTCCGGAGTATTCCGCAATGAGTCTGCAAACCTCCGCACAAACCCTGTCAGGCGGTTGGGTGCCGTCTACTTGCACAAAGTTGCGGAATTGCGCTCCTTGACGAAGGAACGCTTGCCGCCGATTCTCAAGGTCCCTCATGGTCTTTTCCCCCTTGCGGGCAAAGAGGACTTCCGCAGGCGAGTCAAGATAGACTATCAAGCTGGGCCTGGGGTAGAGCCGTGTCAGGATCCAGCGGTGAAGTCGCCTCTCGAAAGCCAAGACATCGCTGTCCACGCCGTCGAGCGAGAAGTCGAACAGAAAGTGCCTATCGTACAAAACGATGTAACCCCGCGCCTGATAGCTCCAAGACAGTAGTTGTCGATACCATTCCTCGCTTACGAAATTGACGAGTCGGGCCACCGCCCAAAGGATCTGCCCCGGCGACCTTGTCCGGTTGCCGCCCGTCGCGGACGACGGGCCCCGCGCTTGCGCCCCTTCCTTGTCTCCATCGTGGCGGCGTTTTCGCAAATATCCGAAGAGCCGGGAGGTGGGCAGAGCAAAGTTACAGGCTTCGAGGTTATCCCCCATGTAGATAACCTTGCATGGAAACACCGACGATTCGACAAGGGCTCGACTGACCGTCGACTTCCCGGCTCCATCAGGGCCAATGAGTGCTACAGAAAACATCCGAACCTTCATATTGAAATTTGCCCTTGGAGCGCTGTGGCTACCTTACGCTGAAATATGGCTTGCCCATCGTTCCCCGCCAAAGGCTGCCATTACAGCAGCATCGAATTCACTCTTGTTTTCGGGTGTTCCCGTTTCGCGGAGAAAGCCAAGGTTGCTGAAGCGAATGTCCCGATAATCACCGATCTCGTTTGAATCGAACGCAGCTTCGATCTCTCGGACACCATCCTCCAGCGCATATTGGCAGCGGAATCCAACCCGGTTCTTAATCTTGGTAAAGTCCACACGGTAGTTGCGGCGGTCTGAATTCTCGCGATGTTCAATCCGCGCCTGAGGCAACACACGCCGTATGACCTCAGCGACATCAGCAAGCGTACAGTTCAAGTGGTTGTCACCCACATTGAAGATCTCCCGGCTCACGGCGCTTAGGGGTGCGCTCAAGAGGAGAGCGATTGCATCGGCAAGGTCCCTGACGTGAATGAAGGGCCTCCACTGTTGTCCATTAAAGATCGTGATTCGCCCCTCTTGCTTCGCTTTCGCGGAGAGAAGGTTCACAACCAAGTCGAAGCGCGGGCGATTCGAGAGTCCAAACACGGTAGCAAACCGCATAATGACCGGATGGAAGTTCGCGGTGGCGCTTTCAAGCAGGGCCCGTTCGGAAGACACCTTTGTGTCTCCGTACAGGGAAACCGGCTGCACTGCCGAGTTTTCGTCCATGAGTTCATCCGTTGCCCCATATACGCTGCAACTCGAAGCGAATAAGAGCCGCTCAACACCACAACCTTTGGCAACCTCGATGAGCATCCGAGTCGCGGCGTAGTTGATCTCAATCGTCGTCCTATGATCCAGTTCGCACGCCGGATCCCCGACGATTGCCGCCAAATGAACGATGCTCGACACTTGGCGCAATGCTTTCACAACATCCTGGATATTCCGACAGTCACCGTACACATATTCCAGGTTGGGGTGATTCAAAAGGTTTTGAATAGGCTCTAATCCGTACACTGCGTTGTCCAATACTCGGACGCGCTTGCCCTCTCCAATCAAGCGCTCCACTAGACAGCAACCAATGTAACCGGCTCCGCCAATAACGAGGACTGTACCTTGTTCAGGGGTTTTTGACCTGCCCTTTGCCGCGGTACCCTCACGGCCAATGAGCCATTCCTTACCAATGCGAATTCCAACCAGTCCTGCCAACGCTACTCCTCCAAACGTTAGGGAGACGCTCCGGCCGATCGGGTTCGCGTGTTGAATCAAGAGATAGTTCACCGCAATGAAGACAGTTAGAGACAGCAAAACCACCGCGGTAAAGCGTTCCAGCTTTGTGGTTGTCGGATAGGAGCGCACGTGGGTGTAAAGCCCGCTTAAAAAGAAAACTGCCGGGAACAGTAGCGACAAAAATAGAAACCTGGAGAAGTAATAATGTCGAGAGGCACTTGCCAAGTTCGATGCGTTCCACCATTCGTCGCCATGGGTCGGATAAGCCATTGAGATAGCAAAAGCAATCAACATCGCGCAATGGATGATTGCAAAATCCGCAATCATTCGAGGAACAACCTCCCACCACTTAACCGCCCGTAGTGCTATGTGCATTTGATTTCTCTCATTGCGACTGGAATCTGTCCACGAGGGTCCTGCGCGGCCCACGCCTCTGAGCCGTGTCTATCTGACTACATGAAACCCGTTTTTCATGCTCTTCGAGCGAAAATCTGAAGGGACAAAAAGGGCTCCCGCAGTCTGGAGAATGCTCTTAAGATCTTCGAAAAAGCTGATTTTGCCGCAGTAGGCTAAGTCGATTTGGAGTTTGCGCCTCATGATCGTCGTGATGTAGAAATGCTCTTTGTCTGGGCGGCCGGCTAGGAGTTGCTCTTCGTTTATATGAGCCAATGAGGCAGGCCCTGTAATTCCGGGTTTGACATCCAGGACTTTTCTCTCAGCGAGACTATATTTCAGCGTGTACTCAGGCACTTCCGGCCGCGGCCCCACAAGGCTCATCTCATAGCGAAGTACGTTGAACAATTGGGGGAGTTCGTCCAATTTTGTTCGTCGGAGGAACCTGCCCACCCTCGTGATGCGGCGGTCGCCCGATGCCGTGATTTTCGGCCCTTGCCTGTCGGCTCCATGGATCATGGTTCGGAGTTTGATCACCTGGAACGGCTTGCCCTTCTGGCCGACTCGCCATTGGCGGAAGAATGCCGGCCCTCGGGACTCCAACCGCACCACGACAGCACAGAGGAAAAGAACAGGGCTCGCGATCACCAAGGCCACCGCGGCCCCGACAACGTCAAATACTGGCTTACCAAAGCGAGTGTAGAATGCGCTCCGAACATGGCTCGGTGGCTCGCTCGCGCGGCTTTTAGTTTCTGCCTCGCCCACGGCATCGAAGCCAATTTCCCTCCGGTTTTGGGCTGAGATCTGACGAAGTTGCGGAAGACTGCTCATCGTCTTTCACCTCCGTTGTTTCCTGCGCCCAGCCGGCGTTAATCCCGCCGGGTTGGTGTCAGGCTATCTGCGAAATTTGAGGGAGATATCGTGCAAGGCCTCGATCACGCGGTGGAGATCTTCGTCCGTCATTCCGGGGTAAATGGGCAGCGAAATGCAGCGGTCAAAGTAATCCTCGGCGACGGGAAACTCGCCAGGGCGATACCCCCAGGTCCTCTGGTAATAAGGGTGAAGATGTAGAGGAATGAAATGAACTGAGGTTCCAATTCCACGTTGGCGGAGCTCTTCCATCACACGGTCTCGTTGAATGCGAAGGGCAGACCGTTGCACTAGGATGACATAGAGGTGCCAGGCGTTTTGGACGCCCTCGGCCACCTTTGGCGTACGGTACGTTTCGAATGAGGCGAGAGCTTTATCGTACTTTTGTGCGATTGCCACCCGGCGCCGCCACATTTCCTCACATTTGGAGAGTTGAACCAGCCCCAGAGCGGCTTGGGGATCAGTAAGGTTGTACTTGTATCCGGCCTCCGTAATTTCGTAGCGCCAAGTCCCTTCCGCCGTGTATCGCTTCCAGGCGTCGCGGCTCATGCCATGCAACCGCATTAGAGCAATGCGCTCCGCCAGCGAGCCGTCGTTTGTTGTTACCATTCCGCCTTCGCCGGTCGTGAGGGTCTTGGTGGCATAAAAACTGAACGCCGTTAAGGGGCTCAGGGTTCCGATGCACCGCCCCCTGTACTTTGCCGGCAGCGCGTGTGCAGCGTCTTCAATGACCGTCAAACCATTTGCCGCCGCTAGATCGAGTATGGAATCCATAGAGCACGGATGGCCGCCAAAGTGAACAGGTATGACAACCCTGGTTTTAGGCGTAATTTTGCGTCTGACATCTTCCGGGCTCAAATTGAAATGGACCGGGTCGACATCCACCAGCACCGGCTTCGCCTTGAAGTAGGCAACCACTTCTCCCGTCGCGGCAAACGTCAGCGTGGGAACTAATACCTCGTCGCCTTCCCTAAGGCGGCTCGCTTCGAGGGAAAGATGTAGCGCCGCGGTACAGGAGCTCACGGCAAGAGCGTGGCGGACGCCAATAAAGCGCGCAAACGCCTCTTCGAAGCTGTGCGTCTTGGGCCCTGTGGTGATCCAGCCGCTCTCCAATGTTTCTGTGACGGCGCGAATCTCTTCTGCTCCCAGAAATGGAACGTGGAAGGGTACAGATTGCGTGGCTATCGTGGTGGACATGGACTCAACTGCTCCTCTGCATTGCGATCAATGGTCGAGCGTTTTGGAATGAGAAGTCTTCCGAAACAAGAGTACGGAACAAGGTGTAGGGGCGCTTAGACGGAACCGCCTGACACTTAACCGCGGGATCTCACCTTTCGGTTTACAAAATTGGAGCCCAGAGCCCTGATATACTGGGTCACTTCCACCCCGAAAGGTTTCAGGTCATCCCAACGGTTTACCTCACACCGCGATGCCTTCTCGCAAAAATTCAAAAACTGCAGAACCGATTGGACCCTGCGGAAAGGCAATGGGCCGGGACAAGATCCGCCGTTGATTAACACCTGGCAAAGTCTCACAAAGTCACCGAGCAGCCATCGGCATTTGACTCCGGTCGCGTAAGGTTTTACGTTACCTACCTTCCTTCCAACCGCCATTTGGTAGAGGAGCCAGGGAAAGTCCACGCCGGCATCAATGGCCAACTGCAGGGAGCCCCAGAAACGGGCATTCACTTCAATGAGGTACGGAGTTCCTTCGGCAGAAACCTTGAACTCAACCATGGCGACGCCGTGCCATCCAACGGACTCGAGTAAGGCGCGCGCTATCCTCTGCGCTTCCGGGTTCGGCTCGATGCTTTCGCTCAGGACGCTAACGCCGCCTGCGGCCGGCCTCTCGCGCAAGCGCCGGTGCCCAAAGAAAGCAACCGGTCTGCCATGATCATAAAGAGCAAAAACTCCCTCGCCTTGACCCGAAATGTATTCCTGGATCAAGAAAGGGCGCTCCCTGAAGTACTCGTACCTGACAACAATCTCTTTCAACTCATCTGCCGAACGAGCGTAGTGGACGGAAGTAGGGATCCAGCGTGCTTGGGACCAGATCAGGGAGCAGTGCGGTTTCAGGACTAAGGGAAACTTCAGCTCTTGACCGACATCGCCCAGTGCATCGATCCCTGCGATAAACAGCGTCTTTGGTATGGAGAGATGAAGTTGTTGCGCGAGTTTCAGCATCCTCCATTTGTCGGTCAATTTGTCAAAGGCTTTGAATTCCCCAAAGGGCACTCTTAAAGATCTGAAATCTTCATGATGTCTCAACACTGTCGCGGTGGTTAATTCCGTCATCGGCAGGATCACGCCGATCCGGCGCAGCGAGCATTCTCTCTTGACGATCGTTAGGAAACCCTCCGGGTTGCTGGCTGGCGACGGGTAGGTAAAACTCTGCCGGCAGTATCGCGATGCGCCGGACAAAGTTCTCTCAGCCACATCCGCGACGACGACATGTACGCCCTTCCTTCCAAGAGAGCGCGTTGCTGCGAGCGCGCACCTCGTATTTCCATCCAATATCAGGACTCGGCCTAATGCTGATTGCGAATGCGGCCGTTTCCGCAGGGTTTTCCACGGGGGAATAGTCGTGCCTATTCCGTTTTCCGAATTGAGCGTCTCAGAGACTGGGGATGGGCGATTCATTCAAGTGGTCCAACAACGTTTAGGCAGGCTGTCCAGTTTTGACCCCGCTAGCTACGTGATTCTCTGTAGCATGTGGAAATTCCGGACCAAACCTAGGCCCGCGAGACCTGCGCCACGACGGATTGCCTTGCAGTTTCTCGAGCAACCCGGGGAGCCTCGCGAAGCGGCCGCTCCGGGCCTATGCCTTTCACAAAAACATACTGGTTATTGCCGCGGCCCTTGCCGCCCTTCGATATAGTAGAATTCATTAACGTGAAGCCCTTTGTTTTGTAGAAACTGGTGATTTCTT